>Ga0075524_10000374_pt1 | contig 11147 bp, 2 predicted proteins | sample NGEPerone_FD_76826 | JGI IMG/M metagenome (GOLD analysis project Ga0075524, IMG submission 76826) | Arctic peat soil microbial communities from the Barrow Environmental Observatory site, Barrow, Alaska, USA - NGEE Permafrost154B-one | ecosystem: Environmental > Terrestrial > Soil > Wetlands >...
TACAGTCGTGGCCACATCAAGGTGCTGGACCGGCCGGGTTTGGAAGCGTTAGTTTGCGAGTGCTACCCAGTGGTCAAAGCGGAATTTGATCGCCTGCTGCCTTCTCTTCACGGCATAGCCTCTGATGTAGCCGAGACCGCGCACTCGCGCGTTACCTTTAATGTGAAAGCCATAGCGGCATCTGCTGTGCGCTGACCCGGCGTTGGCTTTGCTTGAAATGCCTTTAGCTCAAATCCACCTCGACGTAGTGCTCCAGATGATCGTCCACCAGGGGTATCATGCCTTGCGGTAGCCCTGCTGCATCTATGCTGGCCCCACTTAACACGGCACCATCCACCGTCACGCGGATCACATGCTCCGCGCTTTCACCGACGCGCTTGACTGTGATGTGGTAGTAGGTCTCGCGATAGCGGTAGTGGATTTTGTACGATTGCCAATGAGTAGGGATGCATGGAGCAATACGCAGATGGTCCACCTCCAGGTGCAGGCCCAGTAGTGTTTCCACGGCCAGCCGGTACATCCAGCCTGCCGCCCCGGTATACCAGGTCCAGCCGCCGCGGCCCGTGTGCGGAGGCGCTGCGTAAATATCCGCGCACATGACGTAAGGCTCGACCTTGTAGCGTTCGATCTGCTCAGGCGTACTGCCGTGATTGACAGGATTGAGCATGGCAAACAATTCCCACGCACGTTCCCGGTCACTCATCATGGCAAACGCCATCGTCGTCCAGATCGCGGCATGCGTATATTGGCCACCGTTCTCGCGCACGCCGGGCACGTAGCCCTTGATATAACCGGGCTCAAGCTCTGATTTATCGAAGGGCGGGGCGAGCAGTTGGATCAGCTGCGCATCGCGTTGCACCAGGCGTTGGTCCACCGCTGCCATCGCCTGGCGGGCTCGCTCGGGATCGCCGCCGTTTGAGATGACCGCCCAACTCTGGCTGATCGAATCGATTTGGCATTCGTCATTGGTGGACGAGCCCAAGGCTGTGCCATCATCGAAATAGGCACGCCGATACCAAGCGCCGTCCCAGGCATTGGCCTCAATGTTGTTGCGCAGCAGCACAGCCTGCCCGCTGCAAACTTCGGCAAAGGCTTGGTCGCCTCGGCCACGCGCCAGGCCAGCAAACAGACTAAGGTTCTCGTACAGAAACCACGCCAGCCACACGCTCTCGCCCTTGCCATCACGACCAACCAGATTCATGCCATCGTTCCAGTCGCCGCAGCCCATCAGTGGCAATTGATGCTCACCAAAGCGCAAACCATGCTTGATGGAACGCACGCAATGTTCATACAGGCTTGCCACTTCAACCGAACGTTGCGGCTGGTCGTAGTAAGCTTCCTCTTCCACATTCAACTTGCGGCCCTCGAGGAAATGCACTGATTCGTCGAGTACGCCCGTGTCGCCGGTCGCCAGCACATAACGACAGGTTGCAAAGCAAAGCCACAGATAATCATCGGAGAAATGTGTGCGTACGCCTTGCCCGTTGGGCGGATGCCACCAGTGCTGCACATCACCCTGCAGGAACTGGCGCTCGGCGCAACGCATCAGCTGCTCGCGTGCGAGCCACGGTGTCGTATGGATCAGCGCCATGCTGTCCTGCAGTTGATCGCGGAAACCGTAGGCACCGCCGGACTGATAATAGCCACTGCGGCCCCACAGCCTGCAGGACAGAGTCTGGTAGACCAGCCAGCCATTGGCCAATACGTCCAACGCCGGATCCGGCGTCTCCACTTGCACCGCGCCCAAGGTGCGGTTCCAGTGCTCCCGCACTGCTTCCAGTGCCAGCCGTGCGCCAGCCGATCCGCCGAATTGCTGAATCAAATGCTGCGCTTCGTCGGTGCTGCTGGCTGCACCGAATACGAACACGATCTCGCGCTCTTGCCCCTCGGCCAGTTCGATCTGGGTCTGTATCGCCGCGCATGGATCAAAGCCGGCACCGGTCTTGCCCGACAACCGCTTGCGGCGCATGGCTGCCGGGCTGCCCAGCGAGCCGTTGCGGCCAATGAACTCGGCACGGTTTCCGCTCACCGTAGGCCGAGGCTCACTAAAATGAGCCTCGCTGACATGGGCAAAGACCACTCGTTTGGCGCATGCGCGGCCGTAAGCATTGCGCGCAAACAGAGCCCCGCTGTGCGCATCCGTTTCAGTCACAATGTGCATCAGATTGTAGTGTCGCCACTCACCCAGCACCAGTTCCCAATAACCGGTCAATGATAATTTTCGCGCCCGCTTCGAATGGTTGCGCAACTTGACCACCACGAACTTTACCGCTGCATCCATGGAGACGTAGGTAATCAGCTCCGAGGCGATGCCGGCTTCGTCATGCTCGAACACACTGTAGCCAAACCCGTGCCGACACACATAGCCGGATCGACCGCGGGCAGGCAATGGCGTCGGCGACCAGAACGCACCGGTTTCCTCATCGCGGATGTAGAGCGCCTCGCCGCTGCTGTCCACAAGCGGGTCATTGTGCCAGGTGGTGAGCCGGAACTCGTGCGCATTTTCCACCCAGGTATAGGCGCCCCCGCTCTCGCTGACGACGGTGCCAATGTATGGGCTGGCGATGACATTGGCCCACGGCGCCGGCGTGCTCTGACCCGGTTCGAGGGTGATGACGTATTCACGCCCGTCGGGCGTGAAACCGCCCAGGCCGTTGCAGAAAATGCGTTCGCGCGCCGACAGTGGTTGAGGCAGTTCATATGCCGCTAGCAGCAATGGCTCCAGACGATCCGACACACGCTCTGCCGATACGCGGCGCTCCACCTGCTCGGCCAGTGTCTCGGCAGTATCAGTGAGCACAACGCGGGCGATGGTCTGGAACAATACGCGGGCCTCCTCGGAGAGTTCTTCGACACGCCGTATGAAGACCCCCCCAGGTTTGTCGATGATTTGCGCTTCGGGACCGCTGTTGATCAGTCCCATGATCTGGTCTTGCAGAACCGCCCGGTAGCCCGAGAAATCCTCGTTGATGATCACCATGTCCGCAACCAAGCCATTCATGCGCCAATAGGCATGGGCTTGCAGCGCTTGTTTTACCAGGTCGATGCGGCCCAGGTCGCCGATACGTAGCAGGACGATAGGCAGATCACCGGAGACGCCAAAGCGCCACAGCCCGGATTGACCAAGCTGATTGCGGGCAATGACGCTGGGCGCGGCGCGGCGCAAGGCGCTGCAGTAAATGACGGAGCTGGCCAGGCGGCCATAGACCTGTGCATCGGCCTCGGTTGCGTTGAGCAGACGCAACACCTCCTGACTCTGGAACCATGCCATTTCAAAGGCACGCTCAACGAAGTGCCGGTCACAATATTTATCAAGCAACGCCAGTGCTGCCTCGCGCGTGTCGGCGACACCGGAGATGATCTGCACGGTCGCCGGTTTGTCGGGCGGCAAGCTGATGGTGCTGCGAATCGCCACGATGGGATCGAGCACCGAACCATCCGTGTTCGACAACGTCGACGAGCTCTGACTGCTATCCAGTACCACCGGGTTGGCCGCCGTTCGACCGCGGCCGATGAATTTGGCGCGGTCAGTCTCGTAAGATGGCTGGTCGATAATCGCGTCTGGTGCTGCCAGCAGGTGAAACATCCATGGCATCTTTTCCCCCGGTGTGCGCCGCCGCCGTGTGCAGAGGATCGCCTGGCGGTCTGGCAGGATTTCGGTTTGTACAAATAAATTACTGAAGGCGCGATGCGCCAGGTCGGCATTCAACGGCGCCAATACGACCTCGGCGTAACTCGTGACTTCGATACGACGGGTACGGGACGACAGGTTGGTGAGTGTGACGCGGCGGATCTCGACGTCGTCTTCAGGTGAAACACTGATCTCGGTGTGCGCTTCGATCGCCTGATCGCGCCGCCGGTATTCAGCGCGCGCCTGCACGAAGATCGCCTCGTAATGATCAGCTTTACTCAGTGTCGGTTGATAGGCGGTTGACCAATAACGCCCGGTGTCGCCATCGCGCAAATAGATGAATGTGCCCCAGCAATCAGCAGTGGCATCCTCCCGCCAGCGGGTGACGGCCAAGTCGTACCAGCGGCTGTAACCGCCACCGGCATTGGTCGCCATGACGTGGTACCTGCCGTTGGACAACAGGTGAACCTCCGGTGTAGGCGTGTTCGGGTTGGTAAACACGCGCATGATCGTGCCTGCTTCTGCGGCCGGTGGTCGCGCGGCGGCGCTCACTTCAGCAGCATGTGGATGCAAAGTAGTGTCCTTCTTCGGCACACGCTCCTGCAGCAGCAGTTCAGTGGCCTTGACGAAAGGCGCAGACATGAACCGGCGCTGCATCGGCCGGTTGAGCAATACATGCTCAAAGGCCAACAGGCTCATGCCTTGATGATGCGCCATGAATGTACGCACGATGGCGTGGTTCTTACCGCGCGGCACCCGCGATGGCGTGTAATCAATCGCTTCATAAAACCCATAGTTGCCGAGGAAACCAATAGCAGCCAGCGTCTGCAGGTTGCGGCACGCTTCCCGCAGCATCACCGTCAGTGCCAGTGCACTGGCGTAAGGCGCGATGACCAGATCGTCGCCCAACCCGCGTTTGAAGCCCAGCCCAGGCACGCCGAACGCCCGATATTGATAGACCTGGCTAGCATCGGTGGCGTTGTAGCAGGACTCGGAAATGCCCCAGGGCACAGCGCGTTGCCGGCCGTACTCGATCTGACGTGACACCACAGCCTTGCAGGTCTGATCTAATAAAGTGTTCTCGTAACTCGGCATCATCAGCCGTGGCATGAGGTACTCGAACATCGAGCCGCTCCATGAAATCAGGCTCACTTCGCCGCCATGACTTGTCAGCAGGCGGCCGAGTGAGAACCAGTGCTTCTGTGGTACCTGCCCCTGCGCGATGAGCAGGAAGCTGGCCAGGCGCGCTTCTGATGCCAGCAGGTCGTAGCAGGACGGATCGCGGCGCCGTTCGCTGACGTCGTAACCTATGCTCAGCAAGTCGCGCGAGGTATCGTAGAGAAATTTAAAATCCATCGCCGCCAGTTCGCGGCAACGCTCCACCAGATCGGCTATAATGCTGAGACGCTCCGCCGCCGCTTCCCCGGCTGACGATAGTGCTTCTGTGCCAACTGCTCGAGCTAAAACCAATTCCGTCAATGTCGGGATGTTGCTGAAATGCCGCGGCTCGGACACCAGTAATCCAAGATCGTCTCGAAGTGCGCGCGATTGCTGGCCGAATGCCTGCACCCAGTAAACCAGTTCGTCCTCGCTATCAATATCCGCTGGCAGCCATGCAGCCAGCCCCTCGCCAGCACGCTGCATCTCATCCAGCAAGCCATCGGCGGCAGCCAGTGTCTGAGGTTGTCCGTCAACTGTGAGTGATTGCAGTCTGTCCCGCAGAAACTCGATTTTCTGCGCAAGATCCGGGGCTGGTATCGAAGGCACGTGTTCGGCAAGCACCTGCAAGGTGTCCTGCAGCCCCTGAAACGCGTTTGATGACAGCACCGGCTGATCTTTCAACTCGGCCAGTCCCGCTTGCAAGGTCAGCAGGCTGCCGGCCAGGTTGCCGCTGTCCACCGAAGAGACGTATTGCGGGTTAAGTGGTTGCAAGGTGCGCGTGTCGTACCAGTTGTAAAAATGGCTGCGGTAGCGTTCCAGCCTTTCCATCGTCACCACCGTGTTCGAGGTCAAGCGCAGCAATTCTCCGGCAGAAATGTAGCCGAAATCGTAGGCAGCCAGATTCGCCAGCAGCGCCATGCCGATGTTGGTGGGCGAAGTGCGCGAGGCGATGGCCGGTGTCGGATATTCCTGGAAGTTATCGGGCGGCAGCCAGTTATCCTGTGGGCCGACGAACTGTGCAAAGAAGCGCCAGGTACGCCGAGCGGATGTACGCAGGAATGCCCGTTGATCAACGGTCAAGTCCTGTACTGGTGACACAAGCGGCTTGCTGATCCACCAGCCGATGACTGGCGACACCAGCCACAGCAACAAGACCGGCGCACAGAACAGCAGCTCCGACGAGCGGCTGACCGCCAACGCGAAGCCCAGCACCAGCGCCAGAACCGGCGCGATCCACATCTCCATAAAAAAATCGGCCAACGTACGGCGCGCATTACGTTTTGAATAAGCCGGCATATGCCACAGCAACAATCCGCGTCGAGTGAACAGCATGCGCACACCCGAGCGCAGGATCGCATCCAGGCAAATCAGCGTATCGTAGGGCAAAAGGATCAACGTCAGCAAAGCCAGCAATACCGGGCGAACGGCGGATTTGCTGGTCTGCATCAGGTGCGCCAGCCAATCATGTTGTTCAGGCTTATGAATCAGTTCAACCAAGGTTCCCAGCAAGATGGGCAGAAACAACACACTCGCGACCAGCAGGGTCCAGAACCACACCGGTCCTGGGCCAAACAGCCAACCACCTGCCAGCAGGGCAAGCAGCGATGGCGGCACCAGGCTGCGTCTAAGGTTGTCAAAAATTTTCCACACCAGCAAGGCAGTGAGCTGGTTTGGTTGCCGCTTCGCCTTCGATACATCTGGCCCATTTGGCTCATTTAACCTTGACGGTGCTGGCACATGCGGCAGCAGCCAGCCGGCAAGCTGCCAGTCGCCGCGTATCCAGCGGTGTCGCCGGCTGATATCTATGACATAACTGGACGGGTACTCTTCAATGAGATCGACGTCGGTCACCAGTGCCGAACGCGCATACCCGCTTTCCAGCAAGTCGTGACTGAGAATGAGATTCTCAGGAAAGCGTCCATCGACGGCCTGACGAAAAGCATCCACATCGTAAATGCCCTTGCCGATGAACGACCCCTCCCCGAAAATATCCTGATAGACATCCGATACCTCGCGCGTGTAGGGATCGATGCCTGACTCACCCGCGAACAGTTTGGTAAACCATGACTGGCCTGCACTGGTGAGGCTGATAGAAGTGCGTGGTTGCAGGATCGCGTAGCCTTCGACAATGCGTCCCTTGTCGGCATCGTACACCGGCCGATTCAGAGGATGGGCGATGTTACCTATCAGTGTGCGTGCCGTGTCGCGCGGCAGTTGCGTGTCAGTATCCAGGGTGATGACGTACTTGATCGAAGCCAGGATAGACATATCACCGACGATCTCCGAGAATGCAGTTTGCTCCCCTCCGCGCAGCAAGGCATTGAACTGCTCCAGTTTGCCGCGCTTGCGCTCATAGCCCATCCACACGCGTTCGTATGGATTCCACAGCCGAGGTCGGTGGAACAGATAGAAGATGCATGGGCGGTCGTCGCGGTAGGTGTCGTTGAGCGTCTGCACCGCTGCGCGCGCGTGGGCGATCAGCGCGTCATCGTCTGGCAGTATGCGCTCAGGCGCATCGCGGAAATCCGTCAGCAAGGCAAACCACAGATTAGGATCGCGATTACCAAGATAGCGGATCTCCAGGGCTTCGAGCAGGTCATCAATCTCTTGCGGCTTGCTGATCAAGGTGGGGACAATCACCATGGTGCGGTGAACGGCTGGAATACCTTTGGAAAAATCCAGTCGTGGTAATGCGCGAGGCGGCAACACCAGCGTGACCATCAGGTTCACCAGCGAGACTGCAAGCGCCGAGACGCCAATGATGCCGGTGATCGCAAAAAACCAGCAGCGCCAGTCACTTAAGCCGAACCCGCCGCAAGAGAACAGCACCACCGATATCGCCAGCGCGGTAAGCAGCAGGATAGGGCCGAGGTAAAGCACCAGGCGGTAATTCCGGATCGCTCGGCTGGCGCGCAATTTCCACGACAAACGGCAGCCGACCGTATGCTCCAGTGTCTGCCGTCCGTCATCAATCAAGTAGTATCCGACATGCGCGCTACGGTGGTTGGTGCCCAATCGCTGTGCAGCAGCCTGCGCGAGAACAATGGCTGCGCGTGCCACCGCCAACTCACTGCGCGAACAACCCTTCGTCAGATATTCAATCACATGCCGGTAGCGGTCGCGGGTGGCGAAATCCTGGGTGGTGTACATCCCGGTCGGGTCTTCACGCAATATCTGTTCGACCATACTGAGTGACTCGACGTAATTGCGCCAGTCCATTGCACCGATGAAACGCAGACTACCGATACTGTTGGCGATGGATATCTGGTTGGCTGCGGCCTTGCGGCTGGCCGCCTCCAACAATTGCGTTGCGGTCACCCCTTGTTCCAGTAGTTTTTGCTCGACCCAGGTTTGCACGAACGCCATGGCGGCCCCCTGAGCCTGGAGCCTTGCGTAAAACTCCTCCACAAACGGCGCGGTCAGCGGCACATCGGCATTGGCAAACTCGGCCAGCAACTGGATAAGCTGTTTCGGTTTCTTTTCGACCGCCGCCAGCATGCGGTCTGCCCAGATGATGGCCGCGTCGCGTTCCTCGCGCCGACGGACGATACGCAACGCAACGCGGCGCAGGTTTTCCAGCAGCGCCAACTGCAGCATGATCGGGAATGCCCACAATTCGCCCAGCTTTAACGGTTCAACCGTCTGGTAGGCGGCGATGAAGTGGGTGGCGTTGTCGCTGTCGACACGACCGTCCATGTGAGAGATCAGCTCCAACGCCAGGTCATAGATACGGGGGAAACCGGCTGACAGGCCAGCAGCCAGTCGCGGCAACTGCCGGCTGTAGCCGCGCGGCAGATGCCGACGCGCCAGATCGATCTGCTGCTCGATGAGATAGAAATTGTCGAGCAACCAAGCCTCTGCCGGCACCAGCCGTTGTCCCGTCGTGGCTGCAGCTGTCACCACCTCATACACCGCCAGCAGAACGCGCGCATTGTTCGCCAGCCGTGGCAGCAACTTGTCCGGCCCGTGACGCAGGTCGATTGTATGCTGGCCAGCCAGCGTTACCACATGACGCTTCAGTTGCTCGATGCTGAACAGCTCCGAGCGCAGCAACTCAGCATCGCGGTCGCTACGCAGCGAATTGCGTGTAAGCGCAGATAAAGCAGAGAATCTGAACTCTTTGATGGCTATGACATTCTCCTCACTCGAATTCGGGGTAGTGAGCGCAGTACTGATGGGCGCCACCCACGTCCACCGACATCTGGATTTGCCTCAGATTTAGGAAATTGGCCTCCATCTTTTTAATTATGCCATATCAGCAATACGCATTTGTGAGAGCGCAGTGGCAGCCGGAGCTTGTATAGGCCTGTTAAGCGGCAGTTCATTCATGTGAGGTCGTGGCAGTCCAGCGTGTAGCGTGCCTTGCAACACGGCAGGTTGGGGGGCGGCACTCGAATCTTTAATAACAGCCTCATTCTTTGCCATTCGCAGAAGGCACGCCATCATCGGACAAACAGCACTCGCTCAGGCGCCACAGAGGTGCCGATCGGTTGTTAGCGCCAATCTGTCTCGCCAAAACCATCGTGGCCCAGGAATGTATAGTATATCCCCACCGTAGCCGTTGTCTGTTTTCTGTTCCCAAGATCAGGAAAAGTTGCATCACGTTGGTTCCATTGATACTTTAACGAAATCGCGTGTTTACGATAGACTCGGTAAGTGAAGGCAACATCCGAACGGATGATGTTATCGTGACCCCCTCTGTGCGCGCTATCGACACCACTTACAAAATATTCTCGGCCGGTGAAATCAATAGAAGCTTTGTTACCAAAAATCAAACGCAAAGCAACTAGACCTTGTGGTGCAACGCCATAATGATAATCCTGCTCATTCTTTCCATTGATGGTTCCAACAGCAGCGTAGCCGGCACCGCCGAGAATCGACCCCTGCAGTGCTACCGACTTGCTTAGCCATAACTGACCGGTCGTGCCCAGCGACAATGCAGTGCTGGATACACGGAAAGTTTGCGGAGAAATATAGTCATAACTGCCATATAGCCCCCACAATCCTCGATAGTTTTCCCCGACTTGATAATCGTTTCCAAACAGCAAACCGCGAGTCATCACATTTTCAAACACGTTGACGCTTGAAGCCGTACCTTGAAACACAAAATAATCAAAAGGACGTGTATAGGAGTAGCCAGGCTGTCCTGGTAGTCCGTAATCCATGGAAAAATCCAGTTGGACATCGTTGCGTTTAATCTCGGATGAGGTACCTTGATCACTTTTCGTAATATTACTTAAGCCAAACTGAAGGCGGCTGAAATATGCGGCATCATTTCGATTGAAGACTGCATCGAACCGATCCCCAAATGCATAACGATTAAACCCAGTGGCGGGTGAGATTGCTGCCGCACCCAGTTCATGCCAGAAGCTGGGAGTACTGCCACCCTTCTCAAGCACAATATTCGACATTCTGAATAGTGCCTCACCAAGAAAAGAGCCACCAATACCGGTCGAGATCATATCGTTTTTGGATGGCGGCACTTTTTCTCCCGCTATTTCCCAGAAGGCGCTTCCTGTCAAATCGTAGCCTAATGATTCCCAATAATTGAGGCCGGACGATCTGGCAAAACCATGGTATATGGAGCCCTGATATGGATGGCCTAGCTGGTTAATCTTGAAAGCATCCCTGTCGACGTTCCAACTGCTACTCAGGTTGTGCCGGATAGTAGATAAGTTTGAGTCATAATCTGAAACGCCGCTGAAACGGCGATTAAACTGATTTAAAAGGAAATCAAAACCGACAATTTCAACTGCTGGGATTAGATAACTTTTGTTCGCCTGCCTATCAGATGAAAAGTCTATTTTTGTATTATCGGTAGATGGTTCTGATGATGCTTCAACCAATTCAATTCTTGCTGACGGTTCACTAATCACTACCGAGTCATCGGCGAACGCCATGGCAGCTGTCGTAGTACAAAGCGTTATTACAGCGCTGATGGCCACGCTCTTCATACAGTCAAGACTATGGAGTCTAGCTGTGGGTGATCCAAGACCTGCACTTTTTATTTTCATGTCAGATTTCCCACTTATCTAAATTGGTAGGACTAAATAGCAAATTGGTTCTCATCAAGCACAGCCCGGTACTCATTCTCGATTTCGGCAAGGTGGGCTTGATTTGATAGAAGTCAACTTAGGCGGTCATTCAATAACGTCTAGTACATTATAAGTACTTGGTCATGAGTTGAACTGCCTAATTGAAATGTGGGTAGACGGGTGGCTACGGGGCGAGCCGGTATCATTCTTGCCGGCCTTTGGCTCAGCGCAGAAGTCACGCGCCAGACCACATTGCCCACGTCGTCAGCAACCAGCAACGCGCCTTGTTGGTCAAGCGCCACACCGACCGGTCGGCCAAA
>Ga0075524_10000375_pt1 | contig 11135 bp, 12 predicted proteins | sample NGEPerone_FD_76826 | JGI IMG/M metagenome (GOLD analysis project Ga0075524, IMG submission 76826) | Arctic peat soil microbial communities from the Barrow Environmental Observatory site, Barrow, Alaska, USA - NGEE Permafrost154B-one | ecosystem: Environmental > Terrestrial > Soil > Wetlands >...
TGAAATACTGCAGATGAAAAGGCCTTACCTGCTGCTATGCATCTGCTCCGGCATCTGCTTGGCATTACATTTTGCAACTTGGATCGCCTCTTTGTCTATGACGACAGTTGCTGCTTCCACAGTGCTCGTCTCCTGCAGCCCCATGATCGTAGCCGGTGCCGAATGTTTGATAGAGCAGAAACGTCCTGGCCACGCTTTACTGATCGGCTTGACGCTTGCCCTTTGCGGCACGCTCTTGATTGCAGCGGACAGCAGTGGCAGTGTTAGTTTGAACGGAAATTTATTGGCTTTAGCTGGTGGCTTTTTCGTCGCCTTCTATTTGTTGCTGGGTGTCCGTGTTCAGCATGAACATTCTCTCTGGGCTTATGTTTTTCTAGTTTACCTTACCTCAACTGTCACTCTGGGGATTCTCGCCTGTGTCACGCAAACACCATTTACCGGTTATCCCGCTTCTGATTATCTGCTTTTTGCTGCCATGGCCTTTTTCTGTTCTATCTTGGGTCATACCGTCTATAACTGGCTGCTGTCCTTTCACGGAGCAACTTTGATTTCGATTTCCACCTTGTGCGAACCGGTATTTGCCAGTCTTCTCGCTTTTTTTATCCTGCAAGAAACACCGCCGCTCCCAACCCTCTTTGGTGGTGTCCTGATCATAGCGGGTGTGGCATTCTATATCATGAAAAAACCGTAACCAGTCGATCAAAAAAGGCTGACTCTGTATGATGATTGCTCCATACTGAGTCAGCCTTTGCTTTTTGTTATTGTTTTGTTTCCGTCTCCAACTCCACGCGCGGTGAATCATGCCAAAGATGCTCTAAATTATAAAGTTCACGCGTCTCTTCGTCAAAAATATGAACAATCACATCGTTCATGTCCAATAGAACCCAACTACCTTCACTCATGCCTTCTTTATGGTAGACCGGCAGCTGATAAATCTCTTCTGCTTGATCAGCAATATGTTCGGCAATTGCTACTACCTGGATTTTATTGCTTGCATGACAAATGACAAAATAATCAGCAAAAGTGCTGGTTGTTGAGACATCCATCACGACCGGGTTTTTCGCTTTTTTTGCTTCTGCCCATTTAACAACCGACAGAGCCAATTCTTTACTGGAATACATACTTTCCCTCCCAAATCATCATCAAAATATTTTCTTTTCTTCTATTCAATTGCTTCTACGATAACAGGACAATAATCCTGCCAGATCCCTTTCAGGTCAATCTCATCTGCAATCCAATAACTGGCTCCATTGATCATCTGACCTGCTCCCGGCAGTGTGATGGTATATCGCTGTGCTGCCGGAGTCCTTAAATAATCTACCGCCAGCTTTAAACCGTCCATCATACCGAGATTCGTATCCAAATACGGTTGCATTTGGGCAGCAATGGAGGGCATTTTCAAGAGCATCGCCGGTTGCAGCAGCTGTCCAGCCAAAGTCACCATGAAGCTGCGCTGACGTACCACTCGCCCGATATCGCCCATGCCGTCAGACCGGTAGCGGACATAGCCTTCTGCTGCTTCGCCATCTAATAATTGTTCTCCGGCTTTCAGATGGATGATGAGAGGAGGATCGTCATAGGGATCCTCATAGTCCATATCCATTTCCACATTATAATTGACACCGCCAACCGCATCCACCAACGCTTGAAAGCTTTGAAAGTTTACCTTGGTATAATAATGGATACTGGTTTGCAGCAATTCTTCCACCATCTGAATCGCTAACTCGGTCCCTCCGAAAACATGGGCGGCATTGATTCGTTCATATCCTATCTTTGGCAGATCCACCAAGGTATCTCTTGGGATAGAAACAATCGCCAGCTTATGCTGCACCGGATCAAAGCTGAACAACATCAACACATCGCTGCGGGACGGCATCGTGCCGCCGCCATCTAAAAGCCCCGCATCAGTACCAATCAGCAATAAATTGACAGGTTCCCCTGACACAGGCTCTGCCAAATCGAGTCCATCTTTATTCAAGCCTTTCAGGTAGTTCGAAGTCACCATGAACAAGATGGCCAACAATAAAGCTGCCACGATCAGTAGCAGCCCGAGTATTCTGATCACTACTTGAAAGCCGGATTTTTTCTCTTTCTTGATTCTTGTTACGTCATGATTTGTCATGCTCTCACTCGCCTCATTTATACGCCGTTCTTTCTATATTTCTTTTTAATTGTTCCAGCCATTGACGGCTGAGTGGATGCACTATCATGCCCTTTTGATCCAAATAAGCGATATTTGACTGTAAGAAGGCCAGACACGCCGCATCAAGGTTTTCTTGTGCTAATTTGCGCAGTTTATTTACTCCCGGATAATCACGGTTCGGTTCGATACCGTCCGCTAAAAAAATCACTTTCGCCAGCACACCAAGATTCAATCTACCCGTGGTATGATACTGTACTGCCTCCAGAATCGCAGCATCATCGATATGCCAGTCGCGATGCAATAAAGCAGCTGCCAAGGGTCCATGCAGCAGCATCGGTATCTGCTGCTCCATCGGCTGCGGTTCGTAATTCAATTCGACAGCCAGTTGCAGCAATTGCTGCGGTGTATAAGAGCGACAGTAATCGTGACATAACGCCGCCTGCCTGGTTTTCATTAAATCCACATTGTATCGCTCAGCCAGTTGAATTGCCATCTGCTGACAGCCTAGGGTGTGCTGCCAACGTTTTGCAGTTAAACTTGACTGTAAATACAACGCAATCTCTTTTTCAGGAAAAATGCTCAAAAAGTCCCCCATCCTTTTCATACAACAAAGCGATGAAAAGTCATCTCATCTTCGTATTGCTCTACGCTCCTGCACAAAATTAAGGCAAAACAATTTTTGGCTGCTTGGGATGTTTTTTATACAGTACAAAGCTGTGCCCGATCACCTGGACCAGTTCAGCTTCGCAAGCTTCTGCCAATTCCCGAGCGAGTATTTCTGTGTCCTCGTCGTTATTATTCTGCACTTTGACTTTAATGACCTCGCGTACCAATAAGGTTTCATTGGTTTGCTGCACTAAACTATCTGTGATGCCGCCCTTACCGATCTGAATGACAGCGGCTTGGGTTACCATCATGGCTCGCAGAAAACGTTTCTGTTTACCGGTTAAAATCATATTCAAACTCCTTTAGTATAAGTATTCTTCTTCATCATCATAATCGGCAAAAGTAAATTCCATTTCACCGATCCTTACTGTTTGACCCGCGACAGCGCCTGCCTTGCGCAGCATCTCATCAACTCCGATTTTACGCATTAAGCCTTGGAACCGTTTCACGGAAGCTATGTGCTTAAAATCCGTCATTAAGACATGACGTTCCAACCGTTTGCTCTCTACTACCCACAAGTCCTCTGTTTCACGATGAATTTCAATCGCAGACTCATCTGCAAAAATCAGTTCCGCAGTAGAAGTGAAGACCAATGGCGGCATATCAGGAATTAGGGAAAGCTGCAGGGTGATTTCTTTCAATAAAGGGTTAAATCCTTCACGGGTCAAAGCGGAGATCGGAAAACAAGCTATCTCCTTTGCCTTAAACCATTCCAGTACCTCTAGCCTATGTTCTTCAGCAACTGGTAAGTCGATTTTGTTCAGGACAACGATCTGCTTGCGCTTGCCCAGTTCCTCACTGTAAAGTGTCAGTTCGCGGCAAATCGCCTCGTAATCCGAAATCGGATCACGTCCATCCACGGCCGCCAGATCAATCAGATGAACCAGCAGTTTCGTCCGCTCGATGTGACGCAGAAAATCGTGCCCCAAGCCGATCCCACTATGCGCCCCTTCTATCAAGCCTGGAATATCTGCCATCACATAACTGTTTTCCTCATCAGCCTGCACAACACCCAAATTCGGTGTGAGCGTTGTAAAAGGATAATCGGCTATTTTTGGACGTGCTGCTGTTAGGGCGGTCAACAAGGTTGATTTTCCGGCGTTTGGATACCCTACTAAGCCTACAGAGGCCAGCATCTTGAGTTCCAGGATTAATTCCCGACTTTCACCGGGGGCGCCGTTCTCAGCAATTTCCGGAGCTTGATTGGTCGACGAAGTAAAACGAGCATTTCCTCTGCCGCCTCGGCCACCTCTGGCTAAAACAGCCTCCTGACCTGGTTCGGTCAAATCGGCGATCGGCAGATTGGTAACAGCATCGAGAAAAAGGGTACCCGCCGGAACGCGCATCACCAAGTCATCCCCACCGCGACCCGACATATTTTTGATATCACCGGCACCGCCATGAGTTGCTTTATAAATTCTTTTATAACGAAAATCAATCAAAGTATGTAAACCGGTATCCACCCTAGCAATGATACTGCCGCCCCGGCCACCATCACCGCCGTTTGGACCACCTTCCGGTACATATTTTTCCCTTCTGAATGAAACGCGGCCATTGCCGCCTGAACCGGCGATGACTTTAATGGCTGCTCTATCTACAAACATGCTTCCTCCTGTTGTATTGTTGATGATCCTTGATCAACCGAATATTTGCTCACATCCGTCTTTTGGATGTGAACTGAACTATAAAATAAAAAAACTGTTCCTTACAATGACAGAATCATCGTAGCGGAACAGCCTCTTTCTTTCATTAGGCGTTAGCGATATCTGCCGCCGCAGCCAGAGGGTGAACATTGATATATTTTTTGTGTCCGAACCGGGTAACATATTCAACGGTTCCTTCTACGGTTGCAAATAATGTATCGTCTTTACCGATGCCCACATTCAAACCAGGAAAGAATTTGGTGCCCCGCTGGCGTACCAAAATATTACCGGATTTGACATATTGACCACCGAAAATCTTTACGCCAAGGCGTTGGGAATGGCTGTCACGTCCGTTACGGGACGAACCCATACCTTTTTTATGAGCGAACAATTGTAAATTCATCAAAAACATGGTGTGCACCTCCCTATGCTTTTTTTAATAATTGAATCAGATGACGCAATGCATCCGGTTCTTTGGCTGCTTGTTCCCAACCAGCCAATCCTTCTACATTTAATCGAATATACCGAGGATACTGCTGTGCCAAGCTGACACAGCCAAGGAAAGCAGCGTCAATGACCGATTGTACTTGAAGTTCCGTGTGATCAGAGAATTCTTTCACCATACTGCATTCAAGAAATCCATCAGAAATTTCGTAAACAGGCACTCCTTCACTGATCGCCAAGACAGCCTGCAGTGCTGTTTGCACTACTGCGCTGACCCCGGCACAAATAATATCGTCTCCTGCCGCAGCATAACCGCTGTGACCACTGCAACGAAAATTATCCCAATGTTGAAGGTCACGTCGAAATGTAATACGAATCATGACCGTCTTAAGCTTCGATAGCTAAAACAGTGAATTTTGTATAGGGCTGACGATGTCCGTAACGACGGCGATAATTGGACTTTGCTTTGTAACGGAAGCCGGTAATTTTCGCTTCCTTGCCTTGTTCTTCTACCTTAGCAGTCACTTTCGCACCTGCTACATGGGGATTGCCAATTGTCATCTGACCATCATCATTGCTGATTGCCAGAACATGCGTGAAGTTGTATTCTTCGCCCACTTCGACCAAAAGCTTTTCTACATAAATAATATCTCCGGCCTGAACTTTGTACTGTTTGCTGCCGGTTTCAATAATGGCATAACTCATTTGCCATTGCACCTCCTTTTTCTTCAAGACTCGCCATGCCAGGCACTTCTGCCGTAATAGAAGTTTAGGCGCCTGCTTCGAGCGGTATGCGTATAGAGACGCAAAGCCTACTCAAAGATTATACACATATATTCATGGTTTGTCAAATATTAGAGAACATGTTTCGATGGCTTTTTGTCGAAACAGAAGCTACATCTATCTATTTCATCTTGTTTTTCATGAAGAGTTCCAGGCGATGCAAACCCACCTCTTCGACAGGCCAATCAGAACGACCCATTTTTTGCGCCAATATAGTTAAAAAGTGCTGTGGGCGAATAAATAGGCGTGAACTTGTTTCTACTTTCAGCAATAAAACCGCCTGTTCCGCATTCCAACTGGCTTCTAATATACCGGGACGGAGATCCTGGCTGATTGATTTTCCCTCTCTATTATGATAGTTCAAAACCAATTGTTTCTCTGCCAGCAAGGCTGTCAGCGCGCTCTGAAGCTCTTCAGTCTCGTTTGTATCGTGCAGAGGAAGTGTAATGCGATAAAGAGAGGCAAAAACCAGCGACATTAAAGCCAGTGATTTCTCCGGTAGAGTCCCTACCTCAATGATCGGTAGACCTGAGGGCATCTGCGAACTGATGCGCTGAAGAATATCTTTGAGTGGTAATTCTTCGGTTAATTCCATTTCGATATATTCCGCATCGCTGCTCACACCGACCGCCAAGGCAGTTGCCAAACTCATTTTGGGACGTGGATTGAATCCCTGACTTAAAGCGACCGGCAGGCGTGCCCTCCGCACAGCCCTTTCCCAAACTTTTATCAAATCAAGATGCGATATCCAACGCACTTCCGGATTTTTATGGAATTTCATGAAAATCCGCATGCTTACCGCACCTCCTTTGCCATCAGGTTCTCTACTCCGTAAGAGGGACAAACTCCGCACATACTGCAATCTCCGCTGCGGCAGTCGGGAGTTTCAATCGCCTGCTCCGCCAAATGCCATTGATTGATAAACCAGTCTTTGCTGATACCGCTATCCAGATGATCCCAGGGCAGGGCTGCGGAAAAATCAATCTCCCGCTCGCTATAACTTTCCGGAACGATACCAGACTCGATAAAAGCCTGACGCCAAAGATCCGGTCTAAAATACTCCGACCAGCCGTCAAAGCGCGCGCCTAATTGCCAAGCCCGCAGAACCACCTTGGCAAGGTGACGGTCGCCACGGCTGAAAACAGCTTCCAAGACACTGGTTTCTGCATCATGAGTCGATAGCTCGATGGCTCTGTCCCGCAGCAGACTGCGCAGATAATACTGACGGCGTTTGATTTCCTCCACTGGAATCTGTCCCATCCATTGAAAACTGGTATGCGGTTTCGGCACGAAAGTGGATACACTGATACCGATGTGCAATTTCCCTCTTCGCTTTTTTTGACGGTAAAGAGCGGCAATTTTTTGAGCCAAGGCAATGATCTCTGCCAGATCTTCATCCGTTTCACTGGGTAATCCCAGCATAAAATATAGTTTTAAGCTACTCCAACCGGCATCAAATGCTCCGCCGGCTGCATCCAAAATCTGCTGTTCAGAAACCCTCTTATTGATCACATCGCGTAATCTTTGACTGCCCGCTTCCGGTGCTAAAGTTAAGCCGCTTTTGCGCACCTGCTGCACTTTATCAGCTAATTGAACCGAAAAGCTGTCCACGCGTAGAGAGGGCAATGCAACACCAACGCATTCTTTCCGATATCGTTTCAGCAATTGATCAATCAACGCTTCAATTTGAGTATAATCCATGCTGGAAAGTGAAATCAGGGAAATCTCATCATAACCAGTACTCCGAAGCAGCAGTTCAGCCTGTTTTAACAATGTTTGCAGAGAGCGTTCCCTTACAGGACGATACAAACAACCGGCCTGACAGAAACGGCAACCGGCCGTACAGCCGCGAAACAACTCTATCATGGCGCGGTCGTGAATGATTTCACCGTAAGGTACCACAAGTGTCTCCGGGTAAGGTACTGTATCCAGGTTTTGCACGATGTTGCGACGAACCGGAATAACAGCTTCCGGAACCAAAGATGTGATTCCAATAAACTCACCCACTTCGTTATAACTTGCTTCATAAAACGAGGAAACATAAACGCCTTGAAGAAGCGCGGCTTGCAGCAGGTATTCTTTGCGCACTACCGGTCCTTTACGCTTTAACTGACGGTATAACTCCAATAATTTTGGCAAAATTTCTTCCCCATCACCTAAGGTGATGAGATCCAGATAATCGGTGATCGGTTCGCAATTGAAGGCACCCGGTCCGCCTGCGATGACGATGGGATCGTTATCACCGCGATCCGCTGCCAGCAGCGGGATTCCACCCAAGTCCAAGATGGTGAGCAGATTTGTATAGGTCAATTCATATTGTAAGGTTACGCCTAAAAAGGGAAATTGGTTCAAAGGAAGATGGTTTTCCAGTGTCGTCAAAGGTGCTCCCTCTTTGCGCAGTAACGCTTCGTAATCCGGCCAAGGAGCAAATACCCGTTCCATAGCTGCCCATTCCAGGCTATTAACCACATGATAGAGAATCTTAGAACCCAAGTGAGACATTCCCACATCATAGACATCCGGAAAGGCAAATGCGATGCTTACTTCCACACTTTCCGGTGGCTTTACAACAGCATTCAGCTCCTGCCCCATATAACGGACCGGTTTGCTGACGGTTGCTAACAAAGCATCATCAAGTATTTTTGTCATTTTATCACCTATTCATTCATTTCTGTTTTTTTACATTATTTTTTTAGTATACACGAAGCAACCAAATTTGACAAGACAACGGCTGAGAAATACAAAAAAGCCGCTGTATCTCTACCGGATGATTCATTTGCGGCAGAAACAGCAGCGGTTTTTTCTTTCACCATGCAACATACCTTTTCCTTTGCTGACTGTAAGAGAGACTACTTCATCTACAAGGCTCCCAGCCGTATCGGAGTTCTAAGCAACTGTGGTCGAATCATTTCCCGGATTTTTACTTAACACGACGCGTACCCAGATCAAATTGATCACTACTGAAACCGCGGCAAATAAAAATACGTAACGAATTCCTAGCCAAGTACCAATTGCACCGCCGATCAATGGTCCCAACGCACCGCCGAAGCCACTAAAGCTGTTGCTGATGCCAAACGCACGGCCACGGAATTCCAATGGTACAGAAGCGGCAATGATTGCATTGACAGCTGGGATCACTCCGGCTAGGAAAAGTCCGTATGCAAAACGCATCGCAGCAAAAGCATAGACATTACCGGCAAAAATCTGCACCAAATTCATCACGGCTACCCCAGCCAATGATAAAGATAAGGTATTGTGGAAGCCGATCTTTTCCCCATATCTGGCCCAGATTGGTGCGGCAATGACGGATGCAATACCTGCCAGACTGAAAATGATCCCGGAGTATGTGGCGACACTCTCACCAACTCCCAATTGGCCGATAAACAGAGTCAGAATTGGCTGAATGATCATCAGCGACAATGCGATCATCGTTTGGGTGATCAGCATTGCCATCAAGCTTCGATTGAAGGATGCTTCTTTTAAGTCCTGCAGGATATTGGAACGTGGTTTATCACTTTTCAATATTTTCTCATGTACCCCGAAAAGCACCACCAGAGTTGCTAAAACGAGGATGCTGCCGCCGATCAGCATGGTCTGACGTGTGCCGAATGCCGCTGCCAACAGTCCACCGAAGAGAGGTCCTATCACACTGCCGGCATTACTGGCAGTGGAAATCAAACTCAAAGAGCGTCCGACCCGATGTTCTGGGGTATTGGTTGCCACCAAAGAGATCGCAGACGGAATGAATCCGCTGAGAAGGCCATTCAAAAGGCGGCAAACCAGTATATGCCAAGACTGAGTCGCAAAGAACATCAAGAAATAAGTAAATGCGATGCCCAAGCCGGAGCGAATGATCATCGGTTTTTTACCGAAACGATCTGCCAGCGAACCCCAAATAGGTGACATAATCGAACTGGTAATAAAAGATGCTGAAAAAATCAAGCCGGACCAAAATTCCACATTGCTTTTCTGGCCAACTTCTTGCAATAATAAAGGTAAAAACGGCGAAACTAAAGAAAAGCTGGCCCCCGCAATGAAGGTGCCGATCCAAAGAATATAAAGATTACGCTGCCATTTCTCCTCCATGACAAATCATCCTCTCAATACTACCGTAATAAAACGACAGGAATGCATTAATAACTTGCATTATAACCGATTGCCTGCGAATATACCAGAAAGTTTTCTGTTGGGTTTTTGCTCTTTCAAGCAGAGCAGCAACAAAAAAGACGTTGTTCTCTAATTATGGAACAACGTCTTATTACTTCGCATGGCAACCGATGTTACAATACCCAAACCCCATAATACAGCCATTAAATTCGAGCTAGCGTAGCTCATCAGAGGCCAAGGTATTCCAGTGACCGGCATCACACCCAAAGTCATGCCGACGTTGACCAGCAAATGAAACAATAGCATACTGCCGATGCCAGCGCAGATCAATTTTCCATATCGGTCCTCAGCATGATAACCGATATAGAAGATCCGGTAAATCAGAATCAGATAGAGAACTATCATCAGAGTAGCACCGAAAAAGCCAAATTCCTCTGCCAAAGAAGAAAAGATCATATCGGATTGTTTTTCCGGTAAAAATTCCAATTGCGTCTGCGTCCCTTGTAAAAAGCCCTTACCCCAAAGCCGCCCGGAACCAATTGCAATAATGGATTGAATCAGTTGCCAAGTATATTTGGCATAGGCCGAATTCGTTTTATAATACTCCAAATTAGTGAAAACCATAAGCCGTAATTTTTGATATTCTTCCAGCTTACTCCACAAAAACGGGACAGCAGCGCAGCCTGCTGCAATAGTACCGACAATGTAGCGCCAGTCGAGCCCCGCTACAAACACCATACCCAGCCAAATAGCCAGCAGCACCAAACCGGAGCCCAGATCAGGCTGCAGCAAAACCAAACCCAACGGTACCATCACAAGCAAAAGCAGCGGGCCAAGACAGGTAATTGATTTTAATCTATCCTCGTTGACCAGCAATTTCCCTAAGGTCAGACTAAGCATGATTTTTGCTAATTCAACCGGTTGCAGGCTCAATGGTCCTAAAGGGATCCAAGACTGGCCGCCGTAGTTTCCCTCTCGGCCGAGAAACAATACCAAGATCAGAAGTCCAATCATGATACCGTAGATCCACCGGTTGAAATACTTCCAGATCGAATAATCCACTAATGCGCTCACGATAAAAAGGATAATTCCCAAAGTCATTGCCAAGAGATGACGAACGATATAATAATATGGCTCCCCTTCAACCAAATCACGGCTTGCACTGTAAATCATAAAGCTGCTGACGATCAGGCAGATAATTATGATACCGATCAACAACCAATCTGCATTTTTTAATAATCGTCTATCGAAATTAAAGAAATTCATCTGTCTATCATCACCTTATCCATGAAATCCTGTTCCATTACGGATTAAGTCTTTCAGTTTGGAAAAAAATCCCTGCTTCATCT
>Ga0075524_10000376_pt1 | contig 11134 bp, 11 predicted proteins | sample NGEPerone_FD_76826 | JGI IMG/M metagenome (GOLD analysis project Ga0075524, IMG submission 76826) | Arctic peat soil microbial communities from the Barrow Environmental Observatory site, Barrow, Alaska, USA - NGEE Permafrost154B-one | ecosystem: Environmental > Terrestrial > Soil > Wetlands >...
GTTACTTAAAAAAATCTATTTCTTCATGACCAATGGTTTCGACCGGCCCATGTCGAGAGCTGAAGCGATAGGCAGACTCTACAGCTGCGGTTTTGAGGTGCTTGGAAATCAGCAGTTTTCGGATCGTTTATTTTTTGTGGCGCGTAAAAAAACTGAACCCACTTTTGATTTGAAACCAACCTACGGGCCTCTGATTAGCTTGAAGCGGATAGGGAAGGACGAAAAAATCATCCATGTTTACAAGTTGCGAACCATGCATCCTTACGCAGAATATATTCAGGAATATATATTTTCTATTAACAAACTTCAGGAAGGAGGCAAGTTTAAAAACGATTTCCGAATCTCGACTTCAGGTCATATCATGCGGAAGTTATGGATTGATGAATTGCCCATGTTGTTCAATATGCTGATGGGAGACCTGAAACTCGTTGGAGTAAGGCCATTGAGCCAGCATTATTTCAATTTGTACTCTAAGGAGCTTCAGGAGCAACGCACAAAATATTCGCCAGGCTTGGTACCTCCTTTTTATGCCGATATGCCTGTCACTCTTGATGAAATTATGGCCTCCGAAATGAACTACCTGGCTGCCTACGAAAAACATCCTTTCCGGACCGACTGGAACTATTTCTGGAAGGCCATGAATAATATCCTGATCAAACGGAAACGAAGTAATTAGTTCTGGAATAAGTTAAACTCACCCATGGTCCCTTTCTTCGGGAAGAGAGGGAAAATCGCCCGAACTTCCAGGTGGGAGCTAAGTCAAACGTATTAGGGCGGTGGAATGAGTTAAGTTAATATTCCAAACAATTATGGAATATTTCTTTTAACGATTCATTCAATGATCTTCAAAAGAGTTAATTAACCGAATCCTCATGAAGCTTAATTAGAGGTTGGATTTTAATAGTGAACAATTAAAATTGTGATTTTCCTGACGATAACGATGTGAAAAATTTTATCCATTTTATAATTATATTTTGCATGATTTGGATTAAAAGTCATGCGCTTTTTGGCCAAAGTTCTGTTAATGAAATTATTCAAAGGCTTAATCTGGCCAAATTTGAAAATGTTCGGGGACTTTCCATCGGTAAAACATTAACGTTAAGTTACGAGAACAACATATATCGTGACAAGCTAAACGGATTGAGAGCTGTCATAGATATCGTTTCAGAATGTGGTTATGATACCCTGAAAATTGTGACACTGTCCAATGATTTACCGATGATTGTGACCCAACTCAAAACTGATGACTGGCAACAATTCAAAACCGGACAAATTTCTGCAAACAAAATGATCCGGCAATTCAGCGTGTCATACCAAACCGGTGATGTCTGGAAAAACCTGAGGAATGCAATACCCGCTAATTCGAATATAAACAAGATCGATTTGGTATTCTATCCGCAGTTTTCTATGATGAATGTTTTGTACTCCCAACTTTACGAAGTGCAGTTTAATGTTGCACCCGCCCTTGAAGTTTCTCTTTGGAGGGGAATGAAGTTTACCGGGCAGATTATTTTCCCTGTTACCAATCACTACGTATTTGGAGCAGATGGCGATAAAATTCGTGCAGGCTTCGTTTCTCTGGCACAGGAATTTCGGATACCCGGCACTGTTCTTGGGCGCGCTGTGGTCGGAAAGTTCAGTGATGACCGGTACGGAACTGACCTATCCCTGACACGGTATCTCTTCAGTGGACGATGCTATCTGAAAGTCAATGCCGGATATACCGGCGATTTTCAATACAACGTTCAGGATGGAACATGGTATCGTAACGACCTACAGACCCTGACCTGGTTTTTAAAAGGGGGCTATTATTACCCACGGCAAAATTTACAGTTCGATATCTCTGCAGGCCGTTATTTAAACGGTGATTATGGATTACGCGGGGATTGCACCCGTTATTGGGGCGAAACGGCAATCGGATTTTTTGCCACTGTTGGCGGCAGTGGCAAATTCAATGGTGGTTTTCATTTTACCCTGCCTATTGGCAAAAAACATTTCAATAAGAACCGTAGTTTCCAAATTCGTGCCCCATACTATTTTACATGGGAATACAATGCTGGAACCGAACTCAAATACAATCAAATATACAAGACCCAACCGAATGAGAACAGGGTCGAACAATTTTATAACCCCAATATAATAATCAATAGCTCGTTCAAAAAGTAAATATATTAAAGCGGCCATGGTGCCAAAATTCAACAATGCCGTATTGAAATGAAAGTAATTGGAGCTTGTTCGGTTGAGTATTTCGGAAGCGTTGTTCTCCAAAAAGGCTATATCGCACTAACTGGAGGAAGTTAATCTTCACCGGTATGTGTTGAATAAATAAAAACGTATTAAGATGAAAAAAAAATCTGTATTAGTTATTGCTTTTTTTATGGCTGCTTTTTTGGCCGGCATTTATTTGGTTACGGGCTGTAAAAAAGATGTGGGTCCTTTCAACAACATCATTAGTTATGATGTCTCAGGCTATGTTTTGGATGCTCAGTCTGCCCGAATTGTCGGTGCGGAAGTATCTGTGGATGGTAAATCAGTCACAACCACCGATTTGACCGGGAAATATACCATTGGTAAATTGCTGCCCGGAAGTTATATGATTGCGGCAGTAAAAGATGGTTACACCAAAGGGATTTCCCAGCTTACGGTATCCGAAGCCGGTGCAATTTCAAGATTAATAACCCTTAAGAAACGGGCTCCGGATGTTTCTGTCAGCGTTACCGGAAGGACTGTTACCGCAACCAACGATTTAGGTGGCACTGCTGCGACACTCAACATTCCTGCCGGTACATTATCTACTCCCGTGCAGATTTCGGTAACCAACCTCGTGGGCAATGAAGCCCCACCAATGGCTGAAAATACTGGGACTCAACTTGGTGTTGTCGTCAGTTTGGATTGTTCCGATCCTACCGTTACTTTCCCTAAAGGTATTACCTTAACTTTTACACTTCCATTTATTCACAAGCCTGGTGATACGGTAGAAGTGGTTTCTTACAATGAATTGACAAATAATTGGGATAAATATTCAAATGCTATTGTGAATAAGGATGGAAAAACAGCAAGTCTTCTTATTTACAATTTTTCGACATGGGGTGCAGTAATTAATACCACTTTTGTGCAAAAGGATGATGTTGTTAATAAACCTGTGATAGTTCCTTACGCACAAAGTTTTGTATGGCAATCTCAACTTGACTTTAGGGAAGGTATTCCGGCAGAATTAAATGCTCCGTTCTTATACGGAATAGTGGAACGGGCAACTAATCTTGTTTTTTCAAGCTATAAAGTTGGCACAGTAGTTACCCCGATTGGCACTAACAGAAAAAATATTTTGATGATTACACCGGCATCGTCTTCAAATCCTAACGAATTTGGAACTGTTGGAAACAAAGCCTGGGAACTTGTGCAATATTCGTATATAGTTAAAGGAACGATTAGCTATAAGGTCTGGGATATTCCAAGTTCTAAATTTATTATCAATAAGACCGTGAATAGTTGGTATGTGATGCCTTCTTACATTTGGCTTTGGAGGCCTTCCGATACGTTTGCTATTCCTGCAAATTCAGGTGTAGCTCACAATAAGGTTGATCATATATCAACACTGGTATTGGGACAACAACATCAGGGAGGCAGTGGCAAATAATATTGCATTTAAATGCAATATATTAAATAAAATACAAAAAAAATGAGAGACAAAATCATAGTATTGGTATCTATCCTAAGCTTTTTAGCATTAAATAGTATAGCCCAGAAACGGTATTCACCATTATCGAGAATGTTGTGGATAAAAAAGAAAACTCATACCATTTCCCTGAATAGTATTTCTCTTTCTGCAGGATATTACAACCCATCGATGAGCTATTTTAACAATACTTTTTTACCATCGGAGAAGACAGCCGACAGATTTAACGGCAACATTCTTTATGGTGCCAATCTTTCTATCAATTTACCATTAAATCTTGGCGCACGAGTGGGTGCCTGGTACTGGGCTGAAAAAGTTTCCGGACAGGGCAGTGACACATTTAACAGCTTAAAGGTTAGCCTGGCTGGTATTTCTCTCGGAGCCTTTTATACTTATAACAATGGATTCTTTGGTTTAAAGCCTTATATTGGTGTCGATGGCAGCTTTTTAAACATACAGGATCAGTATCATGCAAACGAAACGGTCATTAAAACATCTGGCAGCAATTTCGTTTGGACTCCATTTGTTGGTATAAACCACGAATTTAATAAGAACATCGTTTTCGGCCTGGAATATGGCTATTTTTTAGGCAATTACATCCAGGATATGAAAACAGTTACAAGTATTGTTGATGCCAACGTTCCTGTTGATGGTCATAAAATTCAATTGACAATCGGGTATAAGTTTCAATGATTTTCAGATAAGACGATAGATTCATTGGTGAAATAAACATGTTTACAGAAAATACAAACACCAATTGGAATGCTATCATGTGAGTTCTATACGACAATTAAAGAGCAATTTATCTACAGTTTAAAATGTGGCGAAAGTACTTACTGTTGTTAGCTGTTTTACCGTTTTATACTAATGCACAAACCCTTACTGGGATGAGTGGGTTGTTAAATATCCCGTCAGCTGATATGCAGGTTGATGGAACATTTTTTGCGGGAGTCAATTATCTTCCGGCTATAAACCATACAACCTATGGTAATACAAATACTGAAAACTACTATTTTAATCTTACTTTTTTGCCATTTCTTGAGGTTGCCTATAAGATGACACTTAATAACAGCATATCTAATGAATCCCATCAGGATCGGAGTGCCAGTTTTAGATTGCAATTGATAAAGGAAAGCGATTATTTACCTGCTATAACCATTGGCGTAAATGATTTCTACACCACTGCAATTCGCAATCAACATTTTGAGGCTAACTATCTGGTTTTTACTAAACACTTCCAGATCGACCATACAGATTTTGGCCTTACTTTGGGTTACGGAACTGATTTAATTCTGAAAAAAAGCCAGTTTATCGGACAGTTCGGGGGCCTATCTATATCTCCTGCTTTTTTTAAGCCGCTTAAATTGATGGCTGAGTATGACTGCAAAGGGATAAACCTTGGTGGTAGTCTGTTACTTTTCAATCATCTTTACTTGTTTTCAATGGCTCAACATCTCCAATATTTTGCCGGAGGAGTCGCATACCGTATTTACTTGTAACAATTATTTTCCCCATTGATCTCATATCTATTTAACTACCAATTACCTATTTCCCCGTCAGGAGATATAGGAAATTAAGACTTTGATATTGTGAAGCTGGCGATTGCCCAGTTACTAAAAGCCATAAAAAAGGGAACAGACGATGAACTGGCGTTGTCGTATGAAGTGCGAACTACCGATCTACCACAACCAGTATTTGTCAAGATTAAACTCATTAGTGCCGAAAACAATTCAGAGTTCTTTCTAATGTGGTTTATGTTTTAAGCCTGCTTCTTGTCTGCCAACAAACTAAGGACAAAGCAGGGTTAAACGTTGATTTTCTTTGGTCAGGTAGAAATAAAACATTTAATTTAAAATAGCCTTCGTGAGCATACTTAATTATAACTATTTGGACTAAGTGAAATGGAAAATAATGATACTCCAGTAAAACGCGAAAAGTGGGAAACGAAAACAAGCAAAGGACTAATCAGCACTTTTATCTTTGCAGCTATCTTGTTGTTTGCAGGAAGTTATATCTATTTAAGAAATGAAGAAAAAGTATGGAGTAACCAAGCGCTCAAACAATTAAAAAACACCTCTGTTTTAAAAACGAGACTGATTGAAGCATGGAGACAGGAGCGGCTCGCTGATTTCAGGGAAAAAGCACAAAGTCCTTTATTGCAGGATGCTGTTTACAATTGGATAAATCGTCGGGGCAAAAATGGATTAAAAGATGAAATCCAGCAAAGGCTACAAATTGTTATTCAAGACAACCCCAAATTTGTAAATATTCTCCTGATTGATACCAAAGGCCAAAACTTATTATCTGGAAAAATCGGCGCATCTGACTTTTCAACCGCGTCAACCGGTAAATTAGTCCGTGAAGTCATTAAAACGAATAAGGAAATATTTGGCGATTGGTATAAAAGCAGCCCGGAGGAAGCGGTTTATGCCGATATTGCCTACCCGCTTCATGGTGACCGGCAGGAAATTGTCGCGATCATTTTATTCCGGATCGATCCAAGCATCGAAATGTATCCTATTCTGAAAACCGGATCGGACAACTCCACCGAAGAAGCATTTTTATTTGAAAAAGCAGGAGACTCTGTGCTATACCTAACCAATTTGAAAAGTTTGCCCAATGCGGCACTTTCGCTCAAATTTCCCTTAACAAACAATGAAAATCCAGCTGTCAAGGCGATCAAAAATGGTCCCGGTTTTTACGAAGGAATGGGTTACCACGATCAAAAAGTTTTGGAATACATTCAGCCCATTAAAGGAACGGCCTGGTTTTTATCCACTAAAATTGATAAAAACGAACTGTTTCAGCCAGTTTATCAACGCATTAAAATTGTTGTAATTATTATTTTGTTATTGTTTTTTTCATTTTCTGCCGTGGTTTTATTGATTCTAAATTTCCGCAGGAAACATTACTACAAACAACTTTTTGAGGATGAAAAACGGCTGGCAGCCTTGCGGAAGCATTACGAGTATTTGGTGAAATATGCCAACGACATTATTTTGCTCGAAGACGATCGACTCAACATCATCGAAGCGAACGAGCGTGCACAGCTAACCTATCAGTACGGTCTGGAAGAGTTTCAAAAAATGAAAAAAACTGATTTGGTTGCTCCGGAGTATAGAAAAGCTTCAGAAGAACGGCTAAAAAATCTGAATAAAACGGAAGGATACCTTATTGAAAACGTTCATCAACGCAAGGATGGTTCGCGTTTTGATGTTGAAATCAGTGCCCGGATTATTGATATTGATGGCCAGAAATTTCTCCATCAGGTTATCCGCGACATTACCGAACGCAAAAATATGATTTCCGACCTGATTGTCGCCAAAGAACATGCACAGGAAAGCGAACGCTTGAAATCAGCCTTCCTGGCAAATATAAGTCACGAAATCAGGACACCGCTAAATGGGATTTTAGGTTTTGCGGAAATATTGAAAGAGCCTGGATTCACCGGAGAGGAACAAAAGGAATACATTGAAATTATTGAACAAAGCGGAATCCGGATGCTAAATACCATTACCGACATTGTCAACCTCTCTGAAATTGAGGTAGGACAGATGAATTTGAAGCTTTCTGAATTGAATGTAAATAAGCGATTAGAAAAACTTTATAAGTTCTTCAAAACTGAAGCTGATAAAAAGGGACTTAAAATTAGCTATAAAAGTTTCTTGTCCGATCAGGATGCGATGATCCAAACCGATGTGGATAAATTTGACAGCATTTTTTCCAATCTGATTAAAAATGCCCTGAAGTTTACACATCAGGGCGAAATTGAATTTGGTAACGTTTCAGCCATATCAAACAATAGTAACCATCGCAATATGAAATTCTATGTCAAAGATACAGGTATTGGCATATATCCTGAGCAGATGCAATATATTTTTGAGCGGTTCAGGCAGGGAAGCGAATCCTTAAATAGGAAATTCGAAGGAACCGGTCTCGGATTATCCATTTCTAAAGCATTTGCGGAAGTATTAGGTGGAAATATCTGGGTGGAAAGTGAACCAGGAAATGGTTCCATATTTTATTTCGATTTTCCATTGCCAATGAAATCTTTAGAATACAAGGGAATGAGTTATTCCGAATCAAGATCAAAAAACAAAGGTAATCAAGAGGTCTTAAAATTTTAATTGTCGAGGATGATTCTGCAACGGCGAGTTTTCTAAACCTATTGAGTCAGAAATTTGGCCGGAAAATTATCTATGTAAAAAATGGAATTGAAGCAGTTGAAACTTGGCGGATTAATCCAGATTTTGATTTGATTTTTATGGATATTACAATGCTCGTAATGAATGGTTACAAAGCTACCCGGCAAATCCGGGAATTTAATAAAGAGGTGATCATTATTGCCCAAACAGCCTATGCACTTGATGGCTATAAAGAAAAGACGCTTGATGCCGGTTGTAACGACTACATCACAAAGCCAATTAAAAAATCAAATATAAAAGAGGTAATTCAAAAATATTTTGGAAATCAGAATAAGCAGTTTTTGTCTTGATGGATATTCATTTTTATAAAATTTTATGTGTTAAGGAAACCTTAGCATTGAGTCGTTAGTGTAATTTAGACCTTTTTTACTTATTGATTTTCATCTGAATTGATAGGACAAAAAACAATGTAAATTATGTTTTCTACTTTTCTTTCCAAAATAAAATAAAAATTAACTTTAACCTGAATAATTCATGAACCGCAAAATATCGAATTTTGCGATTTTTTCAGCCTACCAATTTGAAAAAATATTTACAAAGGTAGGTTGCTATTTACTTTGTTCATTAGTTATTGGACATGACGTTTATCTTTCAGGTCAGTTTCTACTATAAAATTTGTAATTTTTTTGGCTCAGAACATAGATTTTCTATCTTGCGTTTTACAAGTGCTTGAAATTTATGCTTTTATAGTTGTGATTAGAGTTTCGCTAACACCGCAATTTTCCGATGTCAGAAAATAATTTTCAGGCAGTTCATTTTGCGGGCATGTTGCCGGGAATTCCACCTTTATTTTGGTTTTCAGTTCCCTGACCTGCAATTTTAATAAACCTTTCACGTAATGTTTTCATTGTTACCGATGCCAACCCTTTTGTTTTGAGCATTCTTTCCTGCAAAGTGTGCCTCAGCACTTATGCAGCAGAGTGCAAAAACAGCCTGAACTGATTGGCATAAAAGCTGTTGCACGACATGCGGTCTGACAGCAGGTAAGTCTTATGATCTTTTATATTGAGTTCCATCCTGCCACGACCACAATAACCTTGCTCATAAAGTGCTTTGGCTCGGTATTCCCACAAGTCGGTCACAATGAACCGGATGTTAGTTCCTTTATCCGATATTTCAATTTTCACAATCACTCGCTGATGGTTTTTCCAACTTTCGGCTTTATAATTAAAAGAGTGGTAGCGTTTTACTGGTTTTTTATAACGCTTGAATTCGTGTTCGCAGCTTTTAACAAGGTCTTCAACTCTCGAATTCAATACGCTGTTGCCAGCCAGGCCTGTTATAAAACGGACAGCGGGTTGGTCTTCACTCCAGTCCATCAACTCTTTGCTGCAGAAATGGCTATCACCCCTTACGATAATCACCGTATTTCGCCACGACTTGCGCAAATGGGCAATAAGTCTTTTGAGTATCCCAAAAACATTTGCGCCTTTGCTATGCCTTCCTGGTTTTAGTATAGTGGTAATCAGTTTTCCCGATAAACCCTCATAAATGTGCAGGGGCATGTAACAATATTCGCCATAATAATTGTTGAAAAGCGATGATTGCTGTGCACCGTGGGTATCACTGTTGGTATCATCGCAATCGATAATGATTGCGGGCGGCTCACATGGGTAGGATTCAACAAATTTATCAGCAAAAACATATGCAATATTGTATAGCTCACTTGCTCTGGGGGTGTTTTCAAAACGCGTCATGGTAGATTGCGATGCCAGTTGATTTCCTGTCATGGGCAAATGTCCTACACTCATTTTCAGAATGGTGTCATCACGCAATTTATTGCAATCGTTGGCATCTTCGTATCCGGCAGCAATTTGATAGACGCGTTGTGCAGCAATTTCTTCCAAAGAATGATCAATATAGCTCTGATGCAGGGTGTCCCCGATGCAGGAAACCAGGGCTCTGATGATGCCAGTCTGGTTCTCAATATCTTTAATTAATAGCAAACCGCCATCTGAAGAGATCTCCGAAGCTGAAAAACTAACTTCAACACGCTTATTCCAAATTGTTTGCAAATCAAAAAGTTTGCCTTGGCAAATTGACCCATCCAGTTGGTTGGCCAAGGTTTTTTCTGTAATTTTATCTCTTGAAAAGCTCATAGGAATACTGTTGTAAGAAGCTGTAAGATAGTGAAATATCTTTATATTCCATGAGCTTTTCCTCTTTTTTATGAATTATTCAGGTTAAATATTATTCTCATGCCTTCAAAGAGATTGTTTTTTATACTTTTCTTTTTCTTGTTTACCTTCCTTACTGGTCTGGGAATATTGACTTTCCGTTTATTCCGCAACGAAGAACAACTGAACGACCGTCTTGAGGTTCAGCATAATTCTTTGTTACTGGCCGATGAACTCCGGCAGAGTTACGACGATCTCACTCGGATGGCTCATACGTATGTCGCTACCGGTAATCAAAGGTACGAACGTGCATACAGGACTGTGCTCGATATTCGTAATGGTAAAAGCCCACGTCCGGTAAATTATAACCTTTCTTATTGGGATTTATATCTTGACGAAGGGCAGAAACCGCGTGCTGATGGCGAAACAATCTCGTTGCACGATTTGATGTCCAGGGAAGGTATTACGCCTGAAGAATTCAATAAACTGGCCGAAGCAGTGAACAACTCGGATGAATTGACTAAGGATGAACGTATTGCCATGAATGCCGTCAAAGGGTTGTTTGATGACCGAAAGGGTAATTTCACGGTGAAGAAAAAACCTGATCGCGAGATGGCTATCCAATTATTGAACAGCGATGCCTATCATAAAGCCAAAGCCAGCATTATGAAACCCATCAACGAATTCATTGTTATGGTCGAAAACCGGACTTCAGGCGATATCAGCATCCTTGAAAAACATTCTATTAATTTAATTTTAGCCATCATAACGCTTATTCTATTTATCCTTGGAATCCTGGCAGTTTCGTTCGTGATTATTCTGCGTCAGATCACCAGGCGTCAGAAAGCGGAAGCATTGCTTCGGGAGAGCGAGACCCAATTCAGGGCGCTTTTTGAAAATGCAGGTGACGGAATTATTTATCTTTCAGTACAAACTCAAATTGTAAAAATTAATCGTTCATTTGCCGAAATGCATGGCTACACGGTTGACGAGATGAACAATGTCACATTGCAGAACCTAGGAGCTTGTCGGACTTAACAATTGCAGTATATCAACATACGTCTTGATTTTTTGTATTGGCCACGTTATTTGAACGTTGTTTTTATCCGAGGTTGTTTTTTCGGTTTAATTTTGCA
>Ga0075524_10000377_pt1 | contig 11134 bp, 8 predicted proteins | sample NGEPerone_FD_76826 | JGI IMG/M metagenome (GOLD analysis project Ga0075524, IMG submission 76826) | Arctic peat soil microbial communities from the Barrow Environmental Observatory site, Barrow, Alaska, USA - NGEE Permafrost154B-one | ecosystem: Environmental > Terrestrial > Soil > Wetlands >...
CGCACCTGGTCATCGGTGGGCTCGGCACCCAGCAGGAGCCGGGCGGGGCCCGCTGCCTCGAGCGGCTCCGCAACCAGGGCGAAGCCACCGGCGTTGAAGTAGGCCGTGGCGATGCGAAGGATTGCGCCCGGGCTCAATCGTGCGCCCAAGGCGGTCGCAACGGCGTCCGCCATTCGCTCCGGCGGGACCTGGTCCGGTCGGTTGGTCGCGAACTCTGGCAGTGTCATCGTCCGTCTCCGGTCGCCCAGCGGTCGTAGTGCGCGAGAACGGCCGCCAGTCTCGGCTCGTAGTCCCACCCGCGGTGGAAGGTCTGGAAGACGTGCGCGACGTCGTCTCGGTCAAGGCCGTACAGGTGCGCGACGACGGCGTCGAGTTCGGCGATGAGGTCGTTCTTCGTCGCGGGCTCGTTGGCTGATCCGACCGGCACACCCACCTGCACAGCCCAGTCGACGTAGCGATGGTCGATGGCCGCAAGTCGACCGGCGATCTCCACGACACGTGTGCGAAGCGGGTCCGCGGCGGCCGGCCGGGGGACCGGGAACGCGTTGAGCACGTGCATGTTCAGATGCAGTTCCACGTAGCGTCGCGCGTACCAGTCAAACGTCACGCTCGAGAGCACCCCCAGCATGAAGGCTTCGTCCTGCTCATCTCCCCTGACACGAAGCAGGTACGGCGCCGTGTTCGTCAACACGATGTCAGGCGGTGCGAGCGCTGCGATGGCCGTGCGCTGGTCGGTGGCCCTGGCGATGTCCCGGAACACCACGCGGGCCCCACGGCACGGGAGCGTTAGCGGGTCGTTCACCACCGAGGCAGGCAGCCCGTAGAACGCCGTCCTTCGGTTGCGCGACTGACGGTGTCGCTTCTGGTGGAGGGCCTTCACGACCACATCGGGATCAGCCCACGTGTACGGGTCACCGAAGTCCGGCTCCCAAAGGTTGAACGTGGCCCCGGTGTACACCGGCCACCGGTCGTCGGCGCGGGTCCCGGCGTCGAAGGTGGGCCTGTCGTTGGTTGCATGGAACTCGGCGACCGGGCGGAACTCCCAGGAGCCGCCCGCGTCGAACCGGGGATGCTCGCGGAACTTGTCGAACACCTCGGCAGCGCGTGTTGTCGGGAGCAGGGGGAACGCGGCCCCGTTCCCCCAGCCGAGGAGGGTCTCGACCCTCAGCGGGGCGACGTCCCGGTGCCCGGCGTCGAACTCGGTTCTGGAGTGGAACGGGCCAGCGATGCCAACGGTCGGGGCGGGGCGCCCGGACTTCACTACGACCACGAGGACGACCGTGTACCGACCGTCCACGTCTGGAAACACCCACCGGCCGGTGTTCGCCAGGGTCACCACGGAGGCAACCTGGCCTCCGCCGAGCGCGGCTTCACGCCACTCCGCAGATCCGGCAGCGTTCAGCAGTGAGCGTGGGAAGACGGTTCCCATGCGGCCTCCTGGCGCGAGCAGCTGCCAGTAACGCCACGAGAAGGCCTTGTAGTAGTCGACGTCACCCGTCCCGATGCCCGGGTATGGACCGCGCAGGAGGGCGTCACGAACGCGTGCCGCCCGTGCCTGCTCGGCCGCCAGCATCGGAAGCAGGTCGGGGCGCTCGGCGCGGAGCTCGCGGATGCGTCGTTGCTGGGGTGCCGGGTCAAGGCCCATGACCCCGTGCTCGTAGCGCTGCCAGAACTTCGGCTCCTCGACCATCACCTCGTCCCATGGGGGGTTCCCGAGGACTACGTCGAAGCCAGCCCTTTCGCGGCCGAACACCTCAGGGAAGGCGACGGGGAAGTGCAGCGGTTCCAGTGGCCCGACGGCCTCCTCGACGTGCGGTTCGGTGGCCGCCGCCACGACCGCGTCGAACCCGCGCACGGTCAGCATGCGAGGGTCCAGCACGCCCAGGCGCGCAGCGGCGGCCACGTCCGCGGCGCGCCTGGTCGGCTCTAGAAGGTCGGCTGACTCGGCGCGCAGACGTCGTGCGTCGTCGGCCTCCGCGACGGTGGCTTCGGCGAGGAGGGCAGCGCGTGTGCGGGCTGCGCCGCCGGCGCGAAGTGCATCCTCGATCTCGCCCCGGAACAGGCTCTGCCCGCCGGCGGCGTCCGGTTCAAGGGTGTCGAGCAGTTCGGCGATGGTCCCGATTCCGGTCAGGGAATCGCCGCAGACGAGAGTCCGAGAGAGGTCCGACATGGGGAGGCCAGGCACGAAGGTGTGGATCCAGAGTGCGAGCCGGGCGAGGTCGACGGCGATCTCGTTGACGTCCACGCCGTACACGCAGCGCTTGGCGATCTGGCGGCGGAGGAGGTCGCCCTGCGTGATCTGCGGTGCCTCGGATCCTTCGACGGGCAGGCCTGCCTGGCGCAGCCCATGCAAGGCGCCCTCCCGCAGTGCGACCAGCTCCCTCAGCTCGGTAGCGAGCTCGGGACGGGTAGCGAGCAGAGCCTCGATCGAGCGCGCGATCCGGTCCACGACGGCGACGAGGAAGTGCCCCGAGCCCATCGCGATGTCGGCGACGCGGAAGTCGAAGAGCGCGGCAGCGGCGTCCGCAGGGCGACCTGCGTCCAACAGACCGACTACGCGTTCCAGGTGGGCGTCCAGCATTGGCGTCAGGGCTTCGTCGAGGAGGTGCTCTACGGCGAACTCCTGGGTGAAGTAGGAGCCCGTCGCCTTCCGGGTCCCTGCGGCGTCGTGGAAGTACACGGAGCCGGACGGGTACTCGACACGCTGCCCCTTCTTGGCCGGGATGTAGGCGCCGGTGCCGGGATCGACGGCCAGGTCCGTCGTCGCCAAGGACAACGACGACTCGAGCAAGCCCTCGTAGATGGTTCCGAACTCGCGTACCGAGAGCGCTCGGAAGTCGATGGGGCCGCGCGCGTCCCCTCCCGGCGCGACGTCCACGAGCATGGCGTCGAGGGCTGGCCCGATCTCAGCGTTGGTCAGCCGGAGGTCTTCGATCGACTGTCCCGCGGCTGAGTCGGTTCGGAAGAGGCTGCCGCCGTAGGCAGGCACACCCCAGTCCCTGTTGCCGTCCCGCACCGCGCGCCAGATCTGGACGAGGTCGTCCCACAGGTTCGTCGCTGTCTCATCGAAGGCCGCAGGGTCGCTGCGTTCGGCCAGGTCCCGGGCGATGGTCCTGAGGGCATGGCGTGTGTACATGGCGTTGGCGCGGTAGGGGAGAAGGCGGCGGTCTTCGGCGTACGCAACGAAGAGAAGCCTGAAGAGCACGACAAGGGTCTCGTGGTACGCGCGCTCAAGCCCTCGCTCGGTTAGGTCCTGGTGGTGTCGTGCGATCGACTCGGCGAGGCCGGGGACGACGTCGCGGTAGATCCGTTCCCTGAGGCGCTCGGCGAGGCTCGTCGCGTGTTCTCGGGAGTCCTCGAGGACACGTTCGACGCTGCCTCCGGGTCGCAAGGCCTCCGACGCGAGCAGCATCCAGGCGTACCCGAGGTCTCGATCGACGAGCGCATCCACGTCGACCTCGACGTAGCTGGCCGACCCGGCTCGCGCGACGGCGCGGTCTGGGTTTACCGGGTAGAGCCGCACCGTCGCGCGGCGAAGTGCGAGCACCCAGTCGAGCTCCAGGTCTCGGGCTACCTGCAGAGCCTGCTCGACCGGGGAGATGCCGAGCCCCAGCCGCAACGCCGGTCGGTCGAAGACCTCGTCACCCTCCAGCAGCATCGCCACGGCTCGGTCACGGACCCCGTCGCGCAACACGAGTTCGGAACCGTGGTGCTGGATCGTCCAGCCCAGTCCGCTGAGGAGGTCCGTGCCTTGCTGACCTCGAAGAGTCCGGGCACTTGCGCAGGCCTGCGCCCACCCCGGCCACGTCGGGACCGAGGCGGTCAGGGAGTGAGCCGTGAAGAGCCCGGAGTTGCGGAGGCCCGTGGGCAAGTTGTCGTCGGGGCGTTCGAACAGTGCTGCTAGTGCTTCTTCAGCGGATCGCCGGCTTGGTGCCTCGAGGGCACGTCGGGCCGCTGACTCCGCCTGTTCCCGAGTCACCTCCTCGACTGGCACTTCACCGATCGTGTCGTCCAGCCCGGCGACGAGGACCCCCGTCGCGCCCGGGTACCCAGCTACTAGCAGTACCCGAGCCGCGCGCCCTCCGTGCCGGGCACGCCACACCCGGCGAACGTCCTCCTTGCGAGGGCGATGCTCGAACGCCGCGAGGACCACCTCTACCGACGAAGCCTCGGGGGCCGCGTAGCGACCTATGGCGTGAGACCCGGGCGGAAGGCCGTCGCCCGCCCAGCGGTTCCGGCGGAAGTCGGCTAGGAAGCCCTCGAACAGCGCCTCAAGCTGCGATGTGCCGCTCATCGATCCCCTTCGGCTTGCCCACCATCGCAGGGCTCGCGTCTTCGCGCGCCGTGTGCGTGTTGTCGACTCTAGCGACGTCGGCTGTTCCCCTCGGGCAGCCCGCAGGTGGGAGACCGCACGGGCGGTGCCGCCACCCTGTTGGGTGGCGGCACCGTGATGGGTGGGTCAGTCTGCGACGGCGCAGAGGTGGATTCCGGGGCGTTGGGCCAGGCAGATCCCGCACCGGGGGTTGTACTGGCCGGGTTCGTGGCCGCAGTCGGCGACGTTGCTGACCCACGTGGGAAACAGGTGGGCGTGCACGTCCGGGTACAGGGCGGCGATCTCCTGTTCGACGGCGGCCATCATCGTGAACACCTCGGGGGCGTCGGGCAGGGCATGGCAGTACCGCTCCGTCGACAAGCGAGCGAACGCGTCGCGCATCTCCAGCAGGCGGTGCAAGTGCCAAGCGCGGCGCTTGCCGGTCAGCGGAACGACGTACTCTTCCTCCCGCGGTGGCTCGAAGGTGCCGGGGTTGGTGGGCAGGGTGGCGGTCATGTGACCTCCTGGGTTGGACACGCTCGCCGGCAGGTGCCGGTCCGTCGTGCGGAGCGCCGGAACGCTCAACGCACCTCCTTGGCGGCAACGAGTCGATGACAAGGTCTGGGCGGTGCGGTCCTGGTGGACGGGTCCGTGGCGTATCACCTCCTTCCTGGCAGACCCGTTCACCAGCCGCGGCACGCTCGGGTGCTCGTGTGTGACGGCGTCATCAGCGCTGCTGGGTCGGGGCCTGTGGGGTATCACCTCCTTCCGGGGAGGGCCGCGACCGAGCAGCGTGGGCGCGCCGTCGTATTCTCTGTGCAGTTTTCAAGGACCGTGTGCTGTGTCGCATCCGGCACAGTCCTGGGATGGCTGCAGGGCGCAGTGAGCCATGGCGGCCAGCGGTAGGACGCTGCGTCTGCAGTCACCCAGTGCATCTGCTGGTCAGGGCGCCTGGCGTCGCCTCCTGAGGTGACGTGGTGTATCCACGAGACACTGCGGGTCGTCCGTCGACGTGGCGACGCAGTGCGGTGGCTCGCGCGCATCAGGGCTGGTTGCCGCCCGCTCTCGTGCGTTCCTTGCGCACCGCGGGATGCGCCGGACTGTGGCCCGCATGACCACGACCCCAGACCCGGACACGGCCCTCCGCGACGCCCTCGAAGCGAGGCTGCGCGCGTACGCACCGACACGACTGGACCCGGCGACCTGGGACCGCCTGCGCGACGACGCGGTCAACCTCGTGCTGGAGGCAGGGGCCGATCCCCCGCGGGAGGAGCAGGCACGCAAGGACCTGGAGGTCATCGCAGACGTCGCGGACCACCTCACGCGCACCAGCGAAACGATCACGCTCGAGTCGATCCTGAAGGAGACGACGCTGGCCGCGTTCGACACGGCCCAGGCCGCTGCCGGAGTCGCTGACGGGACCCGCGAGAACAAGCGGGGTCGCCTTCGTCGGCTTCAGGCCGCGAGCAGAGGCCTGCCGTGGCGGCGTGAGCGGCGCGCGGACGGCGCGCGGATCGCCGCCCTCGTGCAGCCCGAGACGGCGGACCGCATCAACCGGCTCCTGCCAGGCGATCGGATGCCGGGGCGCACCGGGCCCGGGGCGGTCCAGGCCGCCCTTGACGACGCACGCCGCCGCCGCAGGGGAATCCCGGTACCGGAGCTGGACCCCACAGTGTGGTCGGCCGCCCGCAGGCACGCCCGTTCGCAGGGCGTGATGATCGTCACTAGGCGCGAGCTGGACGCGATCGCGACCTACGAGGTGTTGGCCGAGGGCGCGCCCGCGGTCCAGCTCCTTGTGCACTACCGCCTCACGCGCCGCGACCTCGATCGGGCCCTGGTTCTCGCCGACCGGTTGCCCGAGCAGCCCGCCGAGTCCACCTGCATCTTGCTTCGCGGTTGAGCGTGCGGGCAATGCGCGTGCGGGGAGAGCGAGCACGGTCCCGACCTGTCAGCAACCCAACGGCAGGACGGAACCACTCACATGTCCACCAAGTCCACGCCGCCGCGCCCGGCCTCGAAGGCCCAGGCGCTGCGCCACCGCCAGGCCCTCGCAGCGCAGGCAGCCTCACCCAAGGTGCTCCCCCGGGAGCTCGCCAAGATCGTTGCCGACTTCGACATCGCCCGATACGGCACCACCACCCAGCCGGTTCGCCCGTTCCTGGCTGAGGCCATCCGGCGCAGCAACGTCACAGGCGTAGAGAGCGTCCGCAAGCACTGCCGCCACATCACGGCGCTCGCGGTGTTCACTGACGCGCAGGGCCTGCCCCTGACGATCGAGACGGCGCTGACCACCGACAACATCGACGACTACATCCGCCGCGGGATGACCGGCGAGAGCGACAACCGGCTCGAGCGGCGCCGGCGCCTGCTGTGGGTCGCCAGTGCCGCCAACCCCGGCCCGAACACCCCGGCGAGGTTGAGCCCGATCAGCTACGACGCGGTCAAGCCCCCCTACACGCCCATGGAGCGGGCGGCGATCATGCGGGCGGCGCGCACCCAGCCCAACCCCCGCGCCGGCGAGCAGCTCGCAGCCATCGTGGCGTTGGGCTTCGGCGCGGGCGGGGACTCCGTCGATCTGCGCGACCTGCGGATCCGCGACATCACCGGTGACGACCAGACCGGGGCCGTGGTCGCCTTCCACGGTCCCCGACCCCGCATCGTCCCGGTGCGCCGCGTCGCCGAGGACCTCCTCCTGGGCGCCGTGCACGGCCGATCCGCCGAAGAGCTCGTGATCGGCCGCAAGCAGGGCCGGCGGAACACCGCCGCCCGGGTCGTCGAGGACGCCGCCCTGTACAAGATCCCGCATATCGAGCCGGGCCGGATGCGCGCCACCTGGCTCGCCGACCTGATGACCGACCCCATCCCGATCGCCGTCATCCTTCAGGCCGCCGGCCTGAAGTCGGCCCGGACCCTGGTCGACGTCCTGCCGCACCTGGGCCCGTGGTGCGAGCTGAAGGGCCTGCCCGCCGTCTCCCTCGACGTCCTGCGTGGGGGTGCCCGATGAACGCGAACCTGCACCTCGTCGGTGCGCAGACCACCGACTCCGCAGCGGGCTCCGAGACCCGCCCGATGACCAAGCTCAGCTCCAAGCGGCTGCGCCCTGAGGTCATCGCCCGCGCCGTGTTGACGATCGACGCCAGCGGGATCGTCGACCTGCTCGTCCCGTCGCGCGCCAAGGGGGCAAGGGGTCGCATCGGGAACATGCGGGAGAACACCCGGCTGTTCCTCATCGGCCTGAGCCTGTGCGCCCGGCTCGGGCACGAGACGACCGTGATGGGCGTCTACGAGGTGCTCACCCAGGCGGTCGACCGCGAGACCCAGTGGGCGCTGGGTGTCCTCCGCCCACGCGTCACCAAGTCGACCAAGCGCCACCCCAAGGGCGCCGTGCCAGGTGAGATGAGCCCGGCCATCGTCGAGAACGGCAAGCCCCGCAAGCGGGTCTTCCCGACCGGTGTGGAGGAGATCGGCTACGACGACCTGTACAACGTCACGATCAAGCTCAGGAAGAACTGGGACTACGGGCACGGGTCTGCGTCCGGTCTCTCGCCTGCGGAGCGAGAGCGGCGTCGGCGCACCATCGGCGACGTCGTCGACGCACTCATCGTCGTGACCACCATCGACCGGACCGGCTGGACGTGGGCGATCGACGCCACGGGGCAGTGGGCCTGGGACCGCGGTCGAGACCGCGGCAAGAGCGCGTTGCAGAAGGCCGCCCGCGGCAAGACCAAGGAGGAGGTCGACGACATGGTCGTCGAGGGCATCGAGGTCGACGAGGACGGCAACACCGCCCCGGCCGACCAGAACAAGCCGATCTCCGGGGCGCTCCTGCTCGCGATGAGCGACGCCGCCTGGGGCTACAAGACCGGCAAGGACGGGCGCACTGACGTCGGCTTCGGCTACCACCAGCACACGATCGTGCGCGTCCCGGACGACGGTGCCCCGGCCGATTCCGAGCCGCTCGCCGTGGACGCGTTCGCCGTCACCCCGGCGAACGCAGACGTCGTCGAGGTCTCCCTGGAGCTGGTCGACCGCATCCGCGCACGCCACCCGTTCAAGCTGCTCCTGGGCGACCTGCTGTACTCCAACCTCCGCGCCGACAGGTGGGCTTACCCCCTGGCGCAGCGCGGCGTCGAGCAGGCTCTGCGGCTGCGTTCGGACCAGCACAAGATCGTCGACATCCAGGGAGCCAAGATGCAGCACGCATGGCTCCACTGCCCGGCGGCCCCGATGGACCAGCGGCCTCTCCCGGAGGACAGCGCCAACGACCAGCGGTGGGATGAGATCCACACGGAGGTTGAGGCGTTCAAGCGACACTGGGCGTTCGCCCGCAAGGAGGCCGGGCTCGGCACCTCCCTGACGTCGAAGTGGATCTGCCCAGCCAGGGACGGTCGGGTCGGCTGCTACGCCCGCCCCGAGAGCGTGCAGACCGCCATCGACCTGGGCCAGCCGCTGATCACCCCGCCGACGGACTGGCACGACCGCACCTGCTGCACGGGAATGTCCATCGACTTCACCCCGGTCCTCACCGACCCCAACCACCACCGCAAGATCGCCCAGCGCGAGTACGTCGGAAGCCGGCGGTGGCGGAGGAAGACGAAGCGCCGCAGCCTCGTCGAGGGGGTGTTCGGGATCATGAAGAACCCGAGCCGGCAGCGGCTGCGCCGCGGCCAGAACCGGCTGCCCGGGCTGGCCATGGCCACCCTCGTCGCGGGCGTGAAGGCCGCGCTCTTCAACGAGGAGCAGCTGCGCATGTGGCACGCCCGAACCGGCCTCGGCCCAGCGGATCACCCGCTGCTCCAGCCCGACCAGCCCGACTGGGGCTTCCGCAACCTCACCCAGGAGGAGGCCGAGGACATCGACCGCGCCCACCTGGAGCGGGTGATGCTCACGTCAGACGGGCAGGACGACGCGGTGGCGGCGGCCTGACGCCAGGCCACGGAGGGCCGGCGAGGCGAGGCCTCCCTGGCCCTCCGTCATCCGGCCTGTCGTCTGCAGGGGTGCCTCGGCCGTGGCCTACCCTTGCGGCCAGGAGGCGAGATGGCATTCGACCTGGAGGGCCGGCTCGTCGTGGGCATTGCTTCGAGCGCACTGTTCGATCTGACGGAGTCCGACGAGGTCTTCAGGACCCAGGGCGAGACTGCCTACCGGAGCTACCAGGAGAACCACCTTCACGACACGTTGAAGCCCGGCGTCGCCTTCCCGTTCATCAAGCGGCTCCTGTCACTCAACGACCTGGCGCCGGCCCCGGACGATCCACTCGTCGAAGTCATCGTCCTGTCGCGCAACGACCCCGACACGGGGCTTCGGGTGATGAAGTCGATCGAGACCCACGGGCTTTCGATTACCCGGGCGGTCTTCATGCAGGGCAGGTCGCCCCACAAGTTCATGCCCGCGTTCAACATGTCGCTGTTCCTCTCGGCCAGTGCCCTCGACGTCCGGGAAGCGGTGAGCGCGGGCTTGCCGGCCGGGCAGGTCTTGCCCTCGCCGACGGTCGATGACGACTCCATGGACCTTCGGATCGCGTTCGACTTCGACGGCGTCCTTGCCGACGACGCGTCGGAGGGCGTGATGCAGGCTGACGGGTTGCGTGCCTTCCACGCGCACGAGGTGGCGAACCTCACCACTCCGCACAACCCGGGACCGCTCAAGGCCTTCCTCAAAGCCGTCAACCATATCCAGGACCGGGAAGAGGAGCGCCGCCTAACAGAGCCGGACTATCGGATCAGGGTGCACGTGGCGATCGTCACAGCTCGGAACGCACCGTCCCACGAGCGGGCGGTGACGAGTCTCAAGCGGTGGGGAGTCCGGGTCAACGACGCCTTCTTCCTCGGCGGCGTCGAGAAGGCCCGTGTGCTCGGGATCCTGAAGCCTCACATCTTCTTCGATGACCAGAAGGGCCACCTGGAGGGCGCCGCGAAGGTCGCTCCCAGCGTGCACGTGCCCTTCGGAATGATCAACGAGGTGTAGCCAGGGGGTGGCGACCGTCGTCGTGACGCCACTGAGGCCCGCCCCCGAACGGGGAGTGGGCCTCAGTGAATCTACGAAGAGCGTCTCCGCAATCTACGAAGACCTCGGGGTGGAGGTGGCGGGAATCGAACCTGTCCGGTGGCGTGTGGACCTGTTGATCCGTAGCGCTGACCTGCGGGAACGTTGAGGACGTCTCCGCTTCTGACGGCTCAGATTGCCTAGATGCGTTGACGGCGTCAACGGTGGCCCAGTCGCATGAGCTGTCGGTCAGCCTGAACGTTCGCTGCACGACGATGCCGCCTTCGGTCTCGATGTACTACAATGAAGCACATGTCACAGGTAGGGATTCGTGCGCTGAAGCAGAACGCCTCGGCCGTCGTCGCTCACGCCGCCGCCGGGGAGACCGTCACGATCACCGATAGGGGACGACCGGTGGCTCAGCTGACAGCGATCCCGTCGTCGCGCCTCCAGCAGCTGCTGAACGCGGGGGGCGCCCGCGCCGCGCGTCACACGATCGCGGAGCTTCCCGCTCCCGAGGCGGGGCCGAACCTGTCCGACGAGCTCGCTGCGATGAGAGATGCCGAGAGGTACTAGCGGTGGCCCACTACCTCGATACCTCGGCGCTGGTGAAGCTCGTCGTCTCCGAGGCAGAGACGGCGGCGTTGCGCACGTGGCTGGCCGCAGCCGAACGTGAGCCGGTGTCCTGCGACCTTGCGAGGACCGAGTTGTTGCGCGCCGTGCGTCGCGCCGCCCCCGACCGCGTCGTGCAGGCACGAGCGGTGCTCGACTCGATCACCCTCATGACGGTCACGAGCGCGACCTTCGAGGAGGCGGGCCGTCTCGATCCGACGCTCC
>Ga0075524_10000379_pt1 | contig 11095 bp, 8 predicted proteins | sample NGEPerone_FD_76826 | JGI IMG/M metagenome (GOLD analysis project Ga0075524, IMG submission 76826) | Arctic peat soil microbial communities from the Barrow Environmental Observatory site, Barrow, Alaska, USA - NGEE Permafrost154B-one | ecosystem: Environmental > Terrestrial > Soil > Wetlands >...
AAAATATTTTGCAATATTAAGAAAAAATACCGTATATCTGTGATGAAAGTACCATTTCTTTCACAGGCATTTAGGTATTTCATTTCAGATTCTTGTATTTCGGACAATGTATTGGGCATATCTGCATAAAATGGAGGAAGTAATCCAGGCTTGTATGCAATTCGTTTTTCTTGCAATTCTTTGTCATACAAATTGAAATACTGAACACTTAGAGGACGCACGCCCACTAATTTCATGTCACCATTCATCAAGTTATAAATAGTGGGTAGTTCGTCAATCCAAAACCTCCGCATAATTCTACCCATAGTAGTCACTCTGAAATCTTTATAGAATTTACCCCCATCCTTTAAGTTGTTACGCTCATATATATAAGCTTGTAGAAATTCAGAATAAGGATGCATTGTCCGCATTTTATAAACATCGAAAGGCTCCCCATTTTTTCCGTAACGGTGTAAACGAATCAGTGGACCGTAGGTTTTGTTCAACAACATTTCAGGCTGCTTCACTCGTTTTGCAAAAACATAAGTCAAATGACCAATTTTTTTCTCACGAAGCACCTTAAAACCACAACAATAGATCCGACCTAACACTTCAGCCTTAGATAAAACCCGATCCCGCCCTCCAGTAAAATAGAAGTATAACCATTGAGAAAGGAATATCTTAGGAATTATGCGTTTTACTATGAAATTAAATATGTAGAAAATATAATTAAATCCTTTGTTATATTTATTCAGTATTTCTTTTTTGTATGTGCTTTTCGATTCGTAGCAACAAATAAAAACACCATCATCGGGTAGTTTTTCATTTGCAATAGATAGCATTTTATTAATCCCAAGAATATTATTAAGTTTCTCTAGCTGAATAATGGTAGAATACTGATAATGCGGTTGAAATTTCAACACCAATGCATCAGTTGTGGCATATACATATGCATTTCCATCATCTAGAGTAAGATTTTCATTTAAAAATGTAAATACTCGTTTACCGGAATGATCTTGAATAGTAGCACACAAGTCTATCCAACTTTCTTTGTCAAGCGGTACGGCTTCTTTAGCTCTTGCATTTTGACGATTCTCGTCTAAAGCAACCACAACATCGTTATATTCAACAGCAAGACGATAGGCAAAGTATATATTTAAAGCTGCATAATTAATTGCAAAAACAATAATTGAAACAGCAATCAAAACGTATTCCGAAAACTCATTATTGAAGTAAAACTGTATAAGAGCCAAATAAAACAACGATACAACTACCGATGTACTAACTAGTTTTAAGGCCGCATGAAAAAAACCTTGTCGTTTTAACGGTCTATATCGTTCAAATAAATAGGAACATAAAACCCAGGTAATCACATAGAAAAGTGAAGGTAACGAATATTTTGTGAAGGGGGTATTTGTAGTTAATGGAAACCATTTCAACACCACAAATAAACTAAACGAGAGTAGAAGAACATCTACAATTACACTGATGATAGTTGGTTTGTGAAATATTTTCATTGAAATGTGTATGTTTGTACAAAAGTAATACGAATAAATCGAAATATCAACACAATTTCACAATTCGTATAAAAAAACGTTTATTGTCTGGCAACAAGCATTTTCTTTATGAGATTCTTCATGCTCTGAAAAACTAATTCCTGCAACCATGGGAGTGGTTTATCAATCCATCTCTGGGGATGCGTGGTTATCATCATCACATTTTCTACTGGTTTATTTTTTATATATTCAATAAAATCAAAAGTCGAATGAATCTTCTTTTTTCTCGAACCAGATGCTGGTAACTGATTACAGATAACTGATTTGTCTCTCACATTATATTTTTCACCATCCCACATACGAGCTGTGTCGGTAAAGTAAACTATATCACCATTCAGAACAGCTGGAGTCGATAAAAAATCGAGATATGGCTCTCCAATCACTCCTAATTCCCGATAGTCATTCAACTTCCACAGATCACGATTATCAAATCTGGAAGTAGGGCTACCGTGCATACAAATGGTTTTCACTGGGTAAAACTGATGAAAATAAGCCAACTGAGCCTTAAAATGTTCAAGTGCTTTATCTGCATTGCCATTGAATAGCGACAAATCTTCGTAATGATAACCTATTTCATGTCCTAGATCTGCAATAGCTTGTATAATTTCGGGTTTATTACTTTGTGGCACAACCCGAAAATAGTAACTGGCACGAATGCCCATTTCAGCCTCAATCCTGGCTGTCATTAACGACCGTTCAGCTTTCAAATCAACATCATGACGCAATATCACATACCGACCCACTGCTTTCTCTTCGCACCACTCTTCGAACGTGTAAAAAGCATAACCCACTTGCTGAAGAGCATTTAGCAATTGGCGGTAAGCAGATAGGGTAAAATCGACAGGCATTGTTGATAGTGATTAGTTGGTAGTTAGTAGTTGGTAGTCAGCAGTCCGGTAATTTTTTACTTGTTTTGCACTTTCGGGATAATTCTCTATAAACCAAATATAAAACTTAGTGACATCCATTTTATTGGCCAACATCTTTTCTTTATTCATTTCAAAAACCGATGCTGTATTTCCATCATTTACTAATTCTTCAATTTTTGCAAAAAACTGATTCGCTTGTTCGGGCAGAAAAGAATAACACAATTGATATTTATCCTCCAGCTCATTGGGCACTGACAATTTTCCTGCAAAACTATTACACTTAACCGCCGGTGTTCCCAGCACAGCTGCTTCCGAAGTCATAGTCTGACTATCGCCAATCAGCATTGTTGCGTAATAGATAAGCGAGTGTATCTTTTCGGGCGATAAAAGTAACTGATATTTCTTAAACTCTTCATCAATATTCCGTTCATTGGAAATAAACACTTTGCCTTTGGTTTCCAACAAAGATATTAGTTTGCGTTTGTTCTCAATGGATAGTCCTTCTACACCAACATCATGATGGGCTTTAAACGCATTGAACCGAAGAATAAAATAGGGTTCACCTTCTTTCAATCCTATATCAGACAGAACAGAAGGATCGGGTGTAAACCGGTTGGGATGAAGATAGGCTAGTTCATGATAGCCCGGATAATAAATGGTATCTTTCCGTTTTCTGTTTCCGGTTAGAGCGTCCGGCGATAAAATATGTGAAAGGTAAGGATGTACATATTTTACCAATAAAGGTTCCACTTCATCATCATCATCGTCGAACAATATGGAAGGTATATTGGTGAGTCGGGTCATATAAGCCACAGATACACAACCAATCATTAAATCAATCCTTTTGCTTTTTACGATAATAAAACATCTCAGATTGTACCACAACTGCAATATAGCTTTTGCTATAAGGCTATCCTTTTTTACTCCAATAATTGTAAATGGAATATTGAATTTGGTCAACAGAAAAGTAATAGAGGGAACATCTTTTGTTACAACCACTACCTTATGCCCATCAAGTTTTAGCTGTTTGATGGTAGCATGTAATTTCAACACATGAGCAGGATGCCCTATTTCTATTAAAATGTTCACTTTTTTATTACTTTATATAGTTTCAATGCTCTTTTACCCAATATCATAAACAATTGTTTGTGCGTTTTTTCAAATCTACCAAAGCTGACCAATCGACCGCCATATTTCAATTTATACTCTCTTACACCATAGGGTATATTGGGTTTTCCGGCACCTCCGAAATCAAACAGTTTGTAGCCCTTTTCTTTCGACCAAAGCAATACATTCCACATTAAAAAATCATTAGGCCGTTTGTTAAGGTACTCTGAATTACTACCGGCATACCAGGCATAGACTATGTCTTTATAGTACAACCTCACCTGCCCTGCTATCATTTTGTCGCCGTAATAAGCTCCAAAAAAATGAACCTCATCTCCTAACAAATTTCGGGTATTCAAGAACAGTTGTTGAAAAATCATGGGTAATTTTACCCGATTATAAGTCTTTTTCAATAAACCACTCACCGTATTTATCTCTTCATCCGTCGATAAATGTTTAAATACCAATCCTTCGCGCACAGCTTTTGCAATATTTCGTTTTCGCTCCTTGTGTAGATTCTGCTCCAATTGCTCAGTAGAGCAAGTTAAGTCCACCAAAATATCCAAATGTTCGTCGAACTCATATCCATTTTTTTTAAATACCGATTTATAGGTACCCATATCAAATTGGTTTCTGAATTGCGAAAAAATAGCTTTATTGGAAATATATTGATTATAATATCTTAAAAGTTGGTCTACAATCTCAGCATTATTGTTCAATGCCAAAGGGCCTCCCATCACTATGGAGCGTGTAGTGAAAGCCTTTAGAATGGAGAAGTCACTTCTTACTACCGACATCAAACAACCAATAATTTTTCCTTTCTCATTTAGAGCTACCAATATATTGGGAGTAAAATTGAGCGTTTTTTCATACACTTCATACATTTGTGGTGTTTGAAATATACTTCCGTTCGGATGGTTCAATACAAAATCAGCCCAGTCCTGTTTGTCAATATTCTGAAAGGATTGTTCTACATTCAAAATAATGTTACTTATATGCGATTTTGGCGTATTCTTCTTAAATTTGTAGATTCGAATCGCCTGCTTTCCAAATGTATACAGAAACGGATTATTAATCAATAAAAAACGTCCCTGCTCATGTAATTCGCCACCAAACTTCGATTTAAATTCCCGTACCCCATAGCTTTCATCCGGCTTACCGGCACCCATGAAATCAAAACACTCAAATCCATTTTTAGCAGCATACTCAATACCAGCCCATGTAGCTAATACCGATGGATATAGATTCTTTTCCGTACCATCTTTTCCGCAAACAAACCACTCATATACCACCCGCTTATCAAGAAGGACACAAGCGATTCCTCCAATTACTTTCTCTTTGTATTTTATTACTAAGATCTTAGCATTCGATAATTCATGTAATTGTTGAAAGAAGTCGAGTGGAAATAATGGAGATTTAACTTTTACATGATATAACTCATTCAGTAATTCATAAAACTCAATTATATCTTGTGTAGTCTTTGCTTCTTCAATCGTAGCACCTGCCTTCAATGTCGATTTAATCTGACGACGCTTACTGCTATTTAGCCTTTGAAATGCTTCATCAAGATTTGATGTTTTGACATGAAAATTTAAATGTGGAGAATATTTAAAACCCGCAGATTCAATGGGAAATCGAAAGTGAGAATAATCGTTATAATTTCTTATTTCAGTGTAAATTGCCTTTTTAGAAAGAACCTGTGCAACAAGTTTCAAAAGCAATGTAATCGAAGTCTGCGAAATAGTAGCATCTAACAATAAACCGCCCGGCACAATGGCTCTTCTACTAAAGAAACTTTTCAACACACCGCCATCTGATATGCTATATCCGCAAACCACTCCCACCAACTTTTTATCTTCCGAAACACCGAAAACAAAAGGTTGCAAAAAAGTGAGTGAAGCATAGAAATCGTAACAAGCCCGGGTTTGAAAAAAACTTGCAGTTGGTGAGTGTTGCACTAATTCCTCCCATTGAGCAGGATCAATATCGTTTATGGAGGAGTGTAGAACTGTCATTAGCTTTTAGTATAATTCACAATAATGCAAAGATACAAAAATTGTTTAATTTATTTCCTGGAATTTGTTTAGCTGCGGATAGTTTAGGATGGTTTAGTTCCTAAAATCTCAGAATATAAGTTCAACAACTTCTCAGCCACTTTTTCCGTACTCCATCCCAATTCCAAAATTCGCGTTCTACCTTCTGTTTGTTTACCAAACTTAAATGCCATTTTTAGTTTCTCTGCTATATTAATTGCATCATAAGCCGCAATAAAGCAACCTTCAATTTTATCTATTACAAAGGGCACATCTCCTACCGGAACTGAAACTACCGGACAATTACAAGCCATCGCTTCTTTGATAAATTGTGGAGAACCTTCCGTAAAACTGGTCATTAATGCCACATCAGCTGCATTCAGAAGCAATACAACCTGTTCTCTACTATAGTTTTTCAGCTCTATCAACTGAACATCCGGCAACAACGCAAGCGCCGACACTGCTAACCCTGAATTCTTGACTGTAATATCAAACGCACTTGAAAACAAAACAAGATTCTGTTCACTATCCAATCCCAACAACCTTCTGGCTGCTGCTTTTAAACCGGGGACAAAAGTCTTAGTATCAACGCCACAAGGAAGTAAAGTAAAATTCTTACTTAAACCGGATTTCAATCTATTTTCGTTTGACACAAAAATAGCATGTGCAGACAATACCATATTCAATCGGGAAAGAATAAATAAAACCGAGCTATTTATATCACTTCCGTGGTAGGTAGTCACAACAGGTATTTTCCGTTGCGTATTAGCTAGTAAACCCGATAAACCATAATGTGCATGAATAATATCGGGTCGGAATGATTCTATTTTTTCTAAATAAGATTTCCTATTCTCCCAATACCCATTCAAACCTTTCCCAATAATGGGATAATAATCCACTTCCACTCCTATTCGCACCAATGACTCCCCTTGCTCAATAATAAAAGGAGCTATTTTTCCGGAATTTTTACTGCAAACAATTAGAATTTTCATAGTTTCTAGTCAGTAGTAATGCGAATTTGGAGTTGAAAATTAGTCCGTAGGACTTTAATATCAATAGAATAAACATGTATCAATGTTTTATTGTCCGTAGGACATTAATGTTTTATCTTTGTTTATCCCCGTTCGACTGAGCTCACGCCGAAGCCTACTGGAAATAGCTTACTGTAAGCAAAATAGAATTATTTTCAACTCCTGATTCGCATTAATTATTACCCACTATTAAGTCATTCCTCTTCCCGCCAACTTAAACCAACTCCAGGCAACGATAGCAATAAAAATAAAAGCCATATACCAGGTAAAATATTTCTTTTGTGTATTGGTCACTTTGCTTATGCCAAAGGCAGCAAAGACCATCAAAAAAGGTAAAGCAGGCTGATGGAAACGCTCCGACTGAGCAAAAGCACTATTAGCCACCACTAACAAATACCCAATCGTAAAAGCCCCCATCGTGATATATTCCCGCCATTTTCCTTCTTTTATTATCCAAATCAAACCGAAGATAACAAAAAAGGCCAGTATATTCTTTACATAATTACCTCCATTAATGATTTTTTGGTTTTCCTGACCTGGCGTTTCAACAATAGTTGGAAAAGGAATAATAAAAATAATAGGAGCAAAAACAGCTCCAGTAGCATACTTTGCAAACTTATTTCCATTGTCTCTGACCGACCTCCATTCCATGGAGGTAGTCTGATTGGCTTCTCTGGCTTTCCACACTTCCTCCACCTCAGTACTTAAGCGACTTCCCACAAAATAACCGACGGTCAATAATACCCACACAATCAAAATCATTCGTTTCCCCATACCCAGTACCTTTGTGGAGGTGAACAGTAAAGTCGTAAAGAGAGCAAAAATGGCGGTGGCACCAAGTACCGTTCGAAAAAAGAAAAGCGAACCGGCTAAGACAATGGGGGGAGCGATTTCAGCAAAATTGAAATTCTTATTCCTGAACATCCAGTCCGACCGTTCCATAAAAGCAACAGTCAATAACACCATCTCTACTTCTTTAGTATGGAGTCCGCTGTATAAAATTAAGTTAGGCATCAACATGCAAAATATAGCAGCCATCCTCCCCGTTTCTTCTCCAAAATTACGAACCGTGAGTTTGTAAATGAGGACACAGGTATAAGCTCCATACAGCACTTTCAAGAGTCGAGCTATAAAAATGGAATTTCCGGTAAACCAATATTGCCAACCTAGATATAAAGAATACCCCATATCGGAAAAGCGACCGTCAAGCGAATCAAAAAACGGTTTCAATCCATCACCACTAATACATGATGATACCCACAGAGCTGATTCATGATAGCCAAATGCATCAGCAGAGTCAAACTCAAAGGGTTGACCTGTCATATAGGTATAGAAGAAGTAACTGAAAACCATCCAGACCAATCGAATGACGAAAGCGGTTTTAAAAAGTTGTTTTACAAATTTCTTCGTTGAAAATTGTCCCCACTGACGGGTAAATTGGTTGGCAAAATAAAAAAATCCGATTACCTCTACCAATCCAAACACCCACCATATCATCGATAAGGCATTTTTAAAGAAAATCAGGTTACAAAACACCAATACTATTAGGTAGAGTGTAATGGCTTTGGATGTAAAGTATTTTGGGAAGTAGGTTAGCACAATATAAGTGATTAACGATTAGTGATGAATGATAAGTGATAAGTAATTAACGTTTAATCAATGAATTCTTTGCAGTTAAAATGCTGGCTGTAATAATTTTCATAAGTTCAACTGCATCATTCAACAGACTGTCGAATTGCTTATTATCAATATAGTCAGTTTTGTGTATTAATTTCAACCAATAAATTGTTTCGTTACATTCTTTTTGGGCAATTCCGTATTTGTGTATAAAATCCGCTTTACTTTCGGCATAACTGCCTTCACTTTGTAGTGCTCCTATTGCAGTTCCACTTCGTAACAATTGCTTAGACATAATAAATTCCTTTTTATTCTCGGTTAGGTATTTATACAAGTTGATAATCCTAATAGCAAAATCAAAACTCTTTTCTGCCAAAATAGACTCCTTCATATCTTCATTACTAATAATTAATCACTTATCCATTATCGTTTATAACTTATCACTTATCGTTAATTACTGTTCACTATAAACTTGCTTTAAGTTCTCAATATGTTTTTCGATGCTGTATTTCTGTCGTACAAAAGAAGAAGCACTATTTGCTTTTGTCACAAAACTTGTTTTATCTTGCAAAAATAACAAAAAAAACCGAAGTAAATCCTGCTCATCCTTCGTTTTATAGAGTGTTGCATACTTTCCATCATCAGTAATCTCGGACATTACCATCCAATCATTGACAAATACCGGAATGCCTACAGCCATAGCTTCTACTACTCCTATTCCAAAGGTATCATGATCTGTGGCATACACAAAGGCATCCAACTGAGATAAAATGCCCGGAACATCCTCTCTGCTGCCTAAAAAGCTTATGTTCTCCAATAGATTGTTTTGCCGACAATACTTCACACAATCATCGTACAAATCAGAGGAGTTTTCAACTCTTTTCCCCACAAAAACAAAATGAAAGGATATATCCTCCTTTTTCAATAATTTCAAAAAACGACAAATAGTCAATTGGTCACGCACTTTATTGAAATTACCTACCGTACCAAAAAGCATTGTGTCGGAGGTGAGTTTTAATTCATCACGCAGCATATCTTCGTCACTCATAGTATGACTTGAAGTCATGCCATGAATACTTGCGCTCTTTGCTCCATCAAATTTTTCAAACGATATTCCATTGTATACCACCCTCTGATTATTCTCGTCTAATCCATACTTCTTTTGATAATACTCTCGCTGGACATTGCTTACGTAGATATTAGCATAGGTTCGTTTCAGGATAAAGGAAAGGGTCATTTGACCCAACCTACTTTCCTGAAAATCATACCCGTGTAATGTCAGTATAATTTTCAGACCCAACCCCAGAGTAGCTATCCAAGCAAGTAAAGCATCTAGCGGTTGCTGTGCATGTACACATTTTACATTTTGACCTTGTACTATTTTACGTAGACGGAAAAAGTAGCTAAAGATGTTCTTTTGAAAGGACAATTTATAAAGATGCACAGGGCTATTGATAAAATCAGATTCCAATACACCCGATTTTCTATAGACTGCTATAGCCTCTAATTGATTGGCAGTAGCATTCCGAAAAACATCCAACAGCAATGTTTCCGTTCCGCCACGATTTAAAGAACCAAGTAAGTATGCTATTTTCATTAGTTAGTAGATAGTTATTGGTGGTTAGTAGCTTGAAAGCATTTATCATTTATTGCTATTTTCATTTTCCTTTTAAGCGCAGACCCAAACTTTAGTAATTGAAAACAAGCTCTTACTATTCCTTTTGGCAAAACCTGATAATATAATCTATACTTCAACTCATGTTGTTGCCAATTAATTCGCGATAATATTGATTCAACTTCTACTTTATTTTTTTCGGCTAAATAATACGGCAATAGACCATAAAGTGCCAATCGTTCGTATAAATAACGGAAGTCAACATCTTTGTTTAATTCACCATAATCAGTAAACAACATATGTTCCTCCGGCTTATACAGCTTCTCTCCTATTGCCCTATTGGTTAGCTCTACATCCTGATTATAATTTGCCAACGGTGTATTTAAGAAAGCAACCGAATACTTCATCGCCACCCGTATCCAAAGATCAAAGTCTTCACCCAATTTCAATCGGGGGTTGAAACCATTTTCAACATCAAAGATAGATTTCCGAATGATAGTAGCGCCTGTCCAAAGCGGCATGCAAAGCGTTTTGCTATATACCTGACAATAATTTATCAGTCCTCTATCAAAATTTTGCTCTACACCTATTGGTGCACTTCGTTTCTTCCCATTTTTTACAATAAAATAGCTACTACCATAAATGCCAGCTTCAGGAAATGCCTCTATCAACTTCTTCATTTCAGCCAGATAAGTAGGCTCCCACGTATCATCAGCATCCAAAAAAGCAATATAATCGTACTTCGCCAACTTTACGCCATTGTTCCGCGCCGTAGATACGCCCTGATTTTGTTGTTCAACTATCCTGACTGCCCCCCCAAACCCCAAATGGGGGAGTAAGATTTGGGGAGTAAGAAAACCCAACTTCCCTAAACGCTCAGCCGCAGAACCCCCTTTAGGGGGCAGGGGGTTATCAGTCGACCCATCATCCACTACAATAAGTTCAAACTCCTGAAAAGTCTGAGAAAGCACCGACTTTATTGCTTTATCAATATAGGCGGCTTTGTTATAGAGTGGTATAATGACTGAAAACAAATTGTTTAGTGCTTTAATGGATATTTTATATCGTTATCAAATGCAAATATACTATTAACTTCTAAATTAAAGCGGTTATGTCATCCTATTATTTAGAGAATCTGGCAGGAAATAGAGGAAAAAGATTGAATTTTATTTAAATCCTCTGTTACAACATGAAATTAGTATTTGGAAAGATATAGTACACGATAATCAAATTAGAATAAATAGGGACTATTCTTTAAAAAAAAATGATATTATATTTTTACTGTTAC
>Ga0075524_10000381_pt1 | contig 11086 bp, 8 predicted proteins | sample NGEPerone_FD_76826 | JGI IMG/M metagenome (GOLD analysis project Ga0075524, IMG submission 76826) | Arctic peat soil microbial communities from the Barrow Environmental Observatory site, Barrow, Alaska, USA - NGEE Permafrost154B-one | ecosystem: Environmental > Terrestrial > Soil > Wetlands >...
GTATTGGATCTTCAGCTCCATGGATCAACAAAGAATTGACTTTTGGCTTTTTATATTCCTGTTGATTAAACAAGATTTCGGACATTTCACGATATAACCTGTTCCGGATCTCTTGTCCCTTTTCGTCACTCATCAAATCTGTACGACTATTTACAATAAAGTCCGCCACTTTGGTTTTATCATAAAATCGATTGGCTGTAATTTTTAGTAATTCATCAGGCATTCCTTTTGCGGCTTCCGTCATACCAGGCATTTCTTTAATCGCCTTCATATCTATCTGCTCCAGTTGCTTTTTCCAGTTTGTGCTGTACTCCTCCATACCTTTATCGTTAAGAGGGCCATTATCACAAAAGATAATGGCGTCTATATGCTGAGGGTACTTCAATGCATACAGATAAGCCAGGTAACCTCCTGCTGAATGAGTGAAAAGAACCAGTTTATCAATTCCTAATTTCACTCGGATGCTCTCAATATCCTGAACGAATACGCTGAGCTTTATGCTATCCAGGTTATAAGCAGGTGATTTTCCGTTTCCCCTTTGGTCATAGAAAATCAACTGATATCCGTATGGCAATAAACTCTCCATATATGGCAAAAAATAATTATGAACCAAACCCGGTCCGCCATGGATAAACAATATTGGCCTGCCTTTGCCAATAATTTTGCAATATAGTTCAGCAGCAACTACTGGAATCATGAATTCTTTGATCACAAGTCCTTCCTTCTCTGAATTTTGCTTTTTGGAGGTCATTAATTCTGATCTCCAACTTGTAATTCCGAATGTTGAAACTACTAAAGCAACCAGTATAATTGACTTTATAATATAGCGGGAGAATTGTTTTGAAGATTCCATTTGAGCATTAGTTTTTGTTGACATTCATCAAATTATTTACAGTTATATTCTATACTGATGAGTTTGAAAGTCCCATAGCATAAATCTATATCGGGATAACTATAAATGACTTCCGCATTCCCCATCAGTTTGTAACCATTAATTTCGTGATAATCTTTCAAAGGGGTCGCCCACGGTAATTGTTTTCCTGCATCGGCTGAATAACGGTCATCAGAAATAAAATTGATGAGTTCACCTTTGTCATTAAAATACAGCCATGCAAAAACTGTGATATTGTTATTCGTAAATGATGCTTTCACTTTATTACCTTCAACCGCTAACCACTTTATTCGCTTGTCTATCAATGTTGGCGGAGCCATGCAGCACATATCATTGAAAAAGGTAACGGTCTCGGACAAATCCATTTCTGCTCCGTCCTGATACTGCACGTTGAAGACTGAAAACAGCCGGATGTCCATTAAAGCAACACCATTCTTAAAACAGTGATAACCTGCAACAGGAAGACCTTTCATTACTGCTTTCATAAAAAACAGCCGGGTTGGGGTTTCCATAAAATCATACTGCTCCGAAGTAAAGGGCATCCATTCAGATTGTTCGTTCTTTCTTATTTTACCTGTAAATTCTATTTTGAAATTATTCACTTTGGGTTTACCTACAGAACCAGTAAAACGAAGATATTTTTTAACGGGTTCGGGCAATTGTTGGATGTCTGATTCAGTCAGCATGGAATTTGGGAAATACGTTGTCTGTAGCAAGCCAGTTTTCACATCATTTTGATATTTACTATAAAAACCGGATGTTCCATATCCGATGATTACTGCAATCAAAATAACCGCATTTGCAATTGAGCCAAACTTCGCATCGTGCCAGAAAAATACAATCAGGACTTGTGAGGTCACTACTGCAATTAATCCAAACCACCACCAATGACTATTTTTAAAGACAAACATGATCGCTGCTATTGCGAAAAAGGTAAAGGCAAGCAGCCAGATCACGCCAAAAGGTTGTGAAATAGTTTGTGTAAGTTGTTTTACTTCTGATAGTCCAAAAGCTTTAACAAAGCCAAATAAATGGATGAGTCCATGAATAATGACGAGTATTAGAAATGCTATTCTCATAATCAACTATTTTATTTGTAAACTTTCCAGCTTTTGTCTTGTGGCTGCTATTTCACTGATGGATAAAGATTTGCTGTAATTGTCGGATGCTTTATTTTTGTCACCTTTTGCGGCATAGAAATCACCAAGACTATCGTATACTTCAGCGCTTTCAGGGAAATTCGCACAATTCAATTTGAATAGGTATTCGGCTTCCTCTAAATGTTGGGTCCTTAGGGACAGATAACCAAGATTATTAGCCATTGGTTGCGGCACCTTGACTGTATATCCCAATTGTTTTGAAACGTTCTCGTAATGACCGGTTATTTTGGCAATTGTTTCCATATTCATGCCCATCAATTCGCTCCGGGGTATTTTCAATTCGTAAAAATTAAAGATCGTGTGCAATGCATCGTAAGCTGCTATTAAAGGTATAGTGTTATGACTTTCACCGTTGTAGTATTTGCATTTGTAGTTTAAATGGTTTTGGGAATTGTCTGCCAAATTTTTACTGAGTTCAAGAATTGCACGAATATGCTCGGTAGATCTGCCTGTATCAGTCTTAACTTTAATGGTATCCATTCCGGGTTCCATCGTATTTGCAATTCCTAAAAATAGGGAATTCCGACTTAAATCTTTTGTTGACAATAATGATTTGGATGCTTGCAACAGAAATTTTCCGTCATCCAGCATAGCTGGATCAATCGCTACATAAGAATTAAATAAATCCGGGTGGCGCATTAATGTATTCATCACAGTTAATCCTCCTAAAGAATGACCGATTAACATTTTATAAGGTTCGGTTGGGTATTTGGCGTCAATATATGGCATCAGTTCCTTTTCAAGAAAGGCCATAAATTTGTCTCCCCCTTCATTCTCATCCTGCTTGGAGCGATTCATTGAAATTGAATCCGGACTAACACGTGACGGGGTTAAATCTCTGGTCCTGTTTATATTTACAATGCCTACAATAATCATTTCGGGACATATTGCATTTTTGCCCAAATGATTGGCTAAGCCAACAAGCGAATAAAAATGTTCGTCACCATCGAGCAGATAAACAACCGGATACCGTTGTTTTGATGGTTTTTCTTTTTGATCATTGTGAGGCACATATACCCAGCAATCTCTTTTTTCATTAAGGATTTTTGACTGGATTCGCTCAATAACTCCAATCGTTATTTTACTGTTTGTTTGCGCATTACAATTCAACGAAATGGCTGCAAAAATTAAAAGTAACAGGATTTGCTTCATTAGATGATGGTTTTAATTAATTGGTGTATAATATATTTTGAGTCTACAGTTTTAAAAGAATCTGATTTTTCAAATAAATATATTATTCTTCCTTTTTCCTGTTTATCAGAATTATTATTGTCAAAATATAGATTAAGACAATAGCAAATGGAATAGATGTGAATCTGTATACAGGAAATGCATACCAAAGAACAAGTATTAAAACAGTTCTGATTATTGAATGAAAAATTCCAACCCAATGTTTAACTATCCAGGAAAAAGGCAACCACATAATTCCCGTTAAAATTCCTACAGTCATTGGTAAAGAAGAATAATCAACAAGAAAAAAAGGAAGGGCAATGGCATAAACCAACATTGCTTGTCCGACTGTAAAGAAGAATAGTGTGTCAAATGTGTTTTTAGGTTTCTTTTTATCAAGAAAATTCTCGCCGGTAAACCTTGAGATAAGCATTCCAAGGTACACAATACTTCCTGTTCCAATATATAATACCCAAACAGTTACCCCAACAGGAAATAAGAGTCCTGATATTCCGATTAAAAGCCAAACAATCATTCCTGCCAAGGGAGTGGCAAGAAATTTCCGATTAGAAAATTCTCTTCTTTGCTCTTCAAGTGTTCTCTCAATTTGTTCCATTTTTTACTTTCCGTTTTAAATGAGTTTTCACATAGAATTTACCGCCAGTTGAGCCTGCGTGCATTATTTATTTAAGTACATCACAGCTTTTCGAGCAAATCTTCCAGGTACACGTGCTCTGTAAATGCATCTTTTTTCCACTCCGGCATCAAACGGTCGAGCATCACAGCCTGAAGCATTCCCGTATAATAAAAACGAGGCTCAGCGAGGCTGTTACCAATCCGTTTCACATCCCCTATTTGCTGATTGAAGTGACTTCCGCTGGTTTTATAATTTTTAAATCCAGGGACTGCTTCAATTTCATTTACATGTTTATAGCTTTTGTTTTCCGAAGCCATCATACCAATTTTAAGTTCCGCATATTTTGCAAGACCTTCCAGCCATTCCCTTTTTTGTTCGTACCGGATAGTTTCATCCGACAGGTCTGACTTTTCCCTTCGTTCACTTCTTTTAGTAAGAAATTGTGCAATCAATTTTGAAGCGGCTTCGTTGTTCTCAGTATTGTATGCCTCCATTAGCAGGTTAATTTCCTCATTCCATCCATTTGCTAATTTCTCCCATGGATAATCCTTTGAAAACGGGGGGCTTTCTGCCTCAGCCAGCCGATTAGGAACTTCAGTACCCTGGAAAGCATGGAAAGCTTCGTGCTCCAATCCTGCAATATAATTCTCTGTCGAACCCATTAAAAACTGCCAGAATATTTTGTACGGGAAAATGGCGTTCAGAACAGGTGGAAGTTCATTGCGAAGGTTTTTGTAAAACGTAACAGCACTATATTCTTTAGTTTGCATGCTTACAACCCAGCGTTCTCCCACCATTACGGTGAAACACTCAGGGGTAATATCAGGATTTGGCAAGAGCTGCCGGTAGTAGGAAGTTCCTACGAAACTATCATTTTTAACAACTTCCCACTCCATGCCTCTTAATTCTTCCCTCGGCATTTTAAACCACCCCGCAGGCGGATTGGGATAACCCACTAAAAATGCATACTTTTCATTATAAGTAATAACAGGAATTTTAAGGTTGCCCCATCCGGGCCAAACTTCATTGCCCATTTTTTGTTGCAAATTCATAGCTTCCGAAATGTATGCCTTCTCATTTTGAGTTAATATATCCTTTACTTTTGATGCTGTGGGAAGCGTAAGATTGTATAAAGCTGAAACAATTGCCAGTACAACAAAAGACAGGAATCCCCATTTGAGCACTTTTAAAACAAAGCGGAAAAATGATTTAATTATTTTCATATGGTTTTTTTAGGTACTGATTGGTTTTTTAACTGGTCTTTAAATTCAGTGATCAATTCACCCATCGATAGTTCATATTTTTCGGTAATGTATTCTTCAATTTTTTGCTGAGAATAAGCTGTTTTGAACTCCGAAAAACCAATTTTATCAACCACATATTTAACGATAACACCTGATATACAATAATTTTCCAGGTGATTATAGAACTTGGAACTACCGTTTAAGATTTCCTCATTTAAGAATTCGATATTGGCTTTGGTTATTTCTAAATCGGCGTTATATGCTCCTTTATTGAACAAATAATCAGTGTATTGCCTGAATCCTTCACTCCAAAAGGGATTTGAGAGATCCCCGAATTTTTGATTTATAATACTATGTGCAGTCTCATGTTTTACGATTGACAAATCCATTTGAGTTGAATGCAATACATTTCCGACACATCTGCCCCCCACAGTTTGCCAAAGCGGAACTGCAATAAATTTCTGGAGGTCAATTCTATTGTCATAAGCATATAATTTCATCTTTTCGATGTTGTTTGCGTTAACTTCAAGATAATCACATAGATTAATAACATATTTATCAAGCTCTTTCGTTGCAATATTAAATAAGGAATCAACGTTTAGTGTTTTTGCAATATTCAGGCTAAAGGATGAAAGTGTTTTTTGCTGGAAGTATATTTCTCTGAAATGATTAAGGTCGTTTATATTTTCTTTTGACAAGTTTTCGTTAACAAATCCTGAATAAACAATTTCATTGTCTCTGAAAATATAAAATGAATAGGGACCAACCCCATATCTAAAAAACGGACTGATTGTTTTACTGGAATTTTTACACATAAAAAGCCTGTTTGCATTATCATTCAAATAATAAAAGGCGTCATTCTCTTTGTTAAATGACTCCGTTTTATATAAAAAGCCATTATCTGTTTTTTTAACCGGCATTTCTGAATATTCTTTTTGGAATTTGAAGATGGGTCCAAAAAATTGAATATTCTTTTTTAAGTCCATTGAATTGATCTCAGATTCTTTCTTATAGCAAAAGAAAGGGATCTTGCCCCAAAACTTGAATTTTTCAATAGCCTGTTTGTCCATCACAGAAATAGGTTCCGAATCCGGAAATACTACGAGTATAGTATCTGATTCGTAAAACTTTTGAAATAACTCAAAATTCTCATCCATAGGATAAAAATCCGGGGTTTGGGCGTCAAGGCTTATTATTGAACTAATGGTAATTAACAGTACAGATAAGAATATTTTCATTCATCTCATTATTAAATTATTGTCAATCAATTGGAACATCACAGTGCGTTGTGCTGCATTTCTTTTTAATTCTCAACCATTTTATTGATCTTTGGTTGTAATATCCAAATTCCGACCGGGAAAAACAAAAGCATAAAAAACTCTCCGGCGAATTCTGAGAAAGTAACTTTTCTTTGTAATTCAACCGTTTTAAAGGTCTTTGAAACAAAATATAAGCAATAGAAAATGCAAAACATGGCAAATAAATGGAAGGGAACTATCAATGCAAAAATTGCAGGATCAAGTCCGGTCCCATTTTCAATTGCACCACTCATGATAGAATCAAGGAATACAAAGAAAATCACAAAATAAATAGTCGGTATTAACAGAAAGGTCTTAAATATATTTGCTTTTAATTTTAAATCTTCCGGTAATTTTTCCTGAAGATTAATCGCTATGGCCCAAAGCCATCCAAATAATCCACCTAAAAAGAAAATCATCATGATTGGCATGATTTTAAGTATCATCATTGGATTATTCCCAATAATTATAAATGGGATCAATATAATCTCCAGAATTATCGGCAATCCAATTGTCGCGATAAAAATTTGCCAATGTTTCGCTTTTAGAAATTTTTCCATAAGTATTTATTATTAAGGTTGAGATACATTTATTAGTCTTCAGCACAATATTGATGAGAAAGTTACATCCCGGAAAATTAATTCCGGTGAATGACGCATTTCAGCAGTTAAACGTGTTTATCTGCTTTTGGGAAGATTGCTCATAAAAAAGAAATTGTTTGAATAAATAAGAATAACTGATTGGCATATCCGGGGAATTTGGCAGAAGATAAATAAAACGGTAAAAGTGTGATGGAACAAGCGTTAAACTATTTATTATCCAACCAGTTTTTAAATGATGTAACCTTATCGATACTTACAAATATATCTTCTTTCGGCAGCGGCATCAGTTCCAGTTTCAGGCGACTCTTTGGAAATATATGCACTTTAATGATCGATTCAATCTTAACCAGGTATTTGCGATTAATACGAAAATACTCCTTTGGATTCAACTGTTGTGTAAGAATTTCGAGGCTGTCATCTAACGCGTATTCCGATTTATTTTTGAGCACCATAAATGAAAAGCCCTCAGTAGAATAAAAGTAGGCAATTTCGGAAACCGGAAAGGTTTTTATCTTTTGTCCGACAATTACCGAGAATCTTTCCTTGTAAGTGATACTTTTTCTGGAAATGAGGTCGAAAAGCGATGAAAAGTCAATTGCCTGATTCATTGGCGCCACCATATCTTTATATTTTTTGATGGCATTATATAATTCTTCCCTGATAATGGGTTTCAACAGGTAATCGATGCTTTTGAATTTGAAGGCCCGGATCGCGTATTCGTCGAAAGCTGTTGTAAATATGATATGTGATTGAACCAAAACCTGGTTAAAGATGGAAAAACTCAAATCATCGTCCAATTGAATATCAAGAAAGATGAGGTCAGGATGCTGATTATTTTTCAGCCATGCAACAGATTCACTAACCGATTGTAGTTTAGTCAAAATTTCAATGGAACTGTCGTATTCGCTGATCATGTTTTCGAGGCGGCGTGCTGCAAAGTCTTCGTCTTCAACAATTACAATTTTCATTTTTCGTTGTATTAATCATTTTTCACTAAGGGTACTTTTGCAATAAAATGTGTTTCCGTTTTTTCAAAAACAGGTATTGTTGTATTCAACAGCATGTATCTGTTTTGAATATTCTTAAGGCCGACACCGGTTGATATAATTTGTGATGGTCGTTTCTGAAGATTATTAACGATGTTCAGGAAATTCTGCTGATCGATAAAAATATCAATCTGAAGCGGATTGGATTTCGACATCGTATTGTGCTTGATTGCATTTTCAATCAACAATTGCATCGCCAGCGGAATGATCTGATAACTTCGCTTCGGCTCGGGAATATCGATGCTGACATTCAATTTATTTACAAACCTGATTTTCAGCAGGAAAATATATGCATCGAGAAATACAAGTTCGGTATTCAGATCGACCAGTTCATTGTCCTTATTTTCGAGCACATACCGGTACACTTTCGAAAGATGTTCGGAAAACTTCTCCGCGAGATCGGGGTCAAGTTTGATAAGCGATGTCAGCACATTCAGGCTGTTAAAGAGAAAATGAGGGTTTACCTGTTGCTTAAGTACTTCGAATTGCGACTGAAGATTCTCTTTTTGAAGATTAATAACCTGCGTACGTGCTTCGATTAGACGCTCGGAACTTTCTTTTACCCGCTGTTCGAGATCAAGGTTGAGCATTTCCAGATTTTGTTTGGCTATTTGTAATTCATTCTCAATCTTAACCCGATCCGAAATATTGCGCATAATAATGAAAGCAGCTGGTTTTCCTTTATAATTGGATGTACGGGCATTGAGTTCCATCGTAATTATTTTACCATCCGATCTGACAAAATTACTCCGGTAAAGAGAAGTGAAAATTTCCCCATCCATGCGCCGCTTGTGAAAGTCAAGCATTGTTTGCCAGTCTTCTTTTGCCACCATCGTTAAAAATGATTTTCCAACCACATCCTCTTCTGCACAAAGCATCATTTCACACATGGCTTTGCTTGAGAAAACAACTTTCCCCTGTTGTGTGATGACCATTCCATCGTTGGCATTGTCTATTAGCGTACGGTACTTTTCTTCACTATGCTGCAATTGTTCCTGTATTCGCCTGGTTTCAGTCAGGTCATGAACGGTTAGGTAGCTCGCTATCTTACCGTTTAGTTCAAGCATTGATGAAAAAGTGTCACACTCTCTGATAGATCCATCTTTCGCCACGAAATGAAATATTTCATTCACCACTGACCGATCGCCGCTATTCCGTCTCCGGATTATTTCGCCTGCGCGCTGGTGTTCCTCAGGAACGACCAGGTTAATAGCAGGCATATCATACATCTCCTCAGAAGTGTACCCCAGCATTTTGCATAAAGTATTATTCGCAAAATGTATTCTATCGCCAATAATGGCAAATATTCCATCCTGCGAATTTTCAATAAATGTTTTGTATTTCGTTTCGCTTTCGCGCAACGCATTCTCCATCGCCTTGCGCTCTGTGATATCAATAATAATTCCCCGGGTGCCGACTAATTTATTTTTGTTAAAAATGGGTGCGCCATAAACTAATACCGGGAATTGAGTTCCATCATCACGGACACCGGTATATTCGTTTCCAGTGGTAAAATTGTTCCCGGTTATGCTTTTTTGCATATTTTCTTTCATCCGGACATGGTCTTCAGCTAATATAAAGTCAAATGCGGAACGTCCGATCGGAGATGCCTGGTACCGGAATGTTTTTATTGCAGCCTGATTCAAATAAGTATGAATCCCTTTCAAATCGATTTCATAAACTGTTTGTGGAAGCATTTCTGTGAGTTCCCGGTATTTATGCAAACTTTCTTCCAGCTCCTCTTTTAACGCATACTGTTCAGTTCTGTCAATCAAAGTAAGAAAGGATGCATGTTGGCCATTTACTTGTACCGTTGTTGAATTCATCTCAATCGTTAAACCTTTACCCGATTTATGGACAAATAAAGATGAATATCCCTGGGAATCCATCTCCCTGACCATCCGTTTATAAGAAGTACCAACTCCCCGATCTCTATTATCGGCAGCAAGTAGTTCTGTAAAGTCCAGGTTTTTTATTTCTTCCTCCGTATAACCGAACATATCGCAAAATGCCTGATTCATCATGATAATTTTCGAATGCTGTGTCAAAGCAACCCCGTTTATCGATTTCACGATTAAGGTGCGGAAAAGGTTCTCACTTTCCATCAGTGAGATCTCCATGGTTTTACGCGCACTAATATCCTGTTGAATAATAATATATCCTTTTACAATCCCTTTTTCGTTTTTATAGGGTGTAACAATGGCGCTAACCCAAAATGAATTACCTGTTTTAGGAATGGTTAAGAGTTCGCCCTGCCATTTCTCTCCTTTACGAAGAGTTTCAATCAGATGCGTATGAGATTCAAATATTTCGCCTTCATAAACGAAGTCAATCAGGCTCCTGTGCAACACATCTTTTTCGGTATAACCTGATAATTGAGTAAATGATAGATTTATATACTCGAAATTCAAATCCATATCGAGAATAAATACCGGGTCCGGAGATTGTTCGAGAACAAACCTGAATTTTTCAATTGTAGGATTATCCGACTTGTTTGGTTGTTTTCCCGATGACATTTTTAATGTGGAAAGCATTTTCAGATTATGCATCCATGCAGTACGGATGGCACTTTTGCCATATATTTTTCTAAATTCCCTGATGGTCATTGTAAAAGTTTTTGAGCTGACAAATTACATTTTATTATAGAATCAAATTATTTTCATGCAATAATTAATAGAATTTAAACAGGACCTTCTCAATCTGTGATTGTTGTAAGACAATCATTATGAATAGATTTTTTGAATTTCACAACAAAGAAAATGCTTAAAATATTGATGGAAAAAAACAGCTGTTGAAGTTGCCTTTTTGAACCTTGAAAGCGGGATTTTGCCCATTAAACGGTCTATTTGTATTTTTTATCTTACGAAAATCTCACGCAATGATTTATCATTGAAGACGCGTAAGATGATGGATATTTGTCAGGTGGTTATACCGTTCAACATTAGCGGACTGTTATTTATTTTTAATTGCATGGAAAGAATAAAATCATTTCAATTGTTGTAAACCCGGTATTGAGTTCAAATGAACAGAATAAAAA
>Ga0075524_10000382_pt1 | contig 11086 bp, 9 predicted proteins | sample NGEPerone_FD_76826 | JGI IMG/M metagenome (GOLD analysis project Ga0075524, IMG submission 76826) | Arctic peat soil microbial communities from the Barrow Environmental Observatory site, Barrow, Alaska, USA - NGEE Permafrost154B-one | ecosystem: Environmental > Terrestrial > Soil > Wetlands >...
CCTCATCACCCAGCAGCCGCTCGGCGGCAAGGCCCAGTTCGGCGGCCAGCGGTTCGGGGAAATGGAGGTCTGGTCGCTCGAAGCCTACGGGGCGGCCTACTGCCTGCAGGAGCTCCTGACCGTCAAGTCCGACGACGTCGAGGGCCGGGCCAAGATCTACGAAGCCATCGTCAAGGGCGACCTCGAGTTCACGCCCGGTCTGCCCGAATCGGTCAACGTCCTCATCCGTGAGCTCCAGAGCCTGTGCCTGAACGTGGAGCTCGAGAAGGGCGAGAAGGAAGACGTCCTGCCCTGGGGCATCGCCGTGCCCCAACCCGGCAAAGGAGAAGTCTAATGGACATCCGACCGCCGATCACCACGGCCCCCCGGCCGCGGCTCGAGTTCGACAGGGTCCGCATCAGTATCGCCTCCCCGGACAAGATCAAAAGCTGGTCCTGGGGTGAGGTGACCAAGCCCGAGACGATCAACTACCGGACCTTCAAGCCGGAGAAGGACGGCCTGTTCTGCGCCAAGATCTTCGGCCCCATCAACGACTACGAATGCCTCTGCGGCAAGTACAAGCGGATGAAATACCGGGGCATCATCTGCGAGCGCTGCGGCGTCGAGGTCACCAAGTCCAAGGTCCGCCGCGAGCGCATGGGCCACATCCAGCTGGCCTCGCCCGTCGCCCACATCTGGTTCTTCAAGAGCCCGCCGAGCCGGATCGGGCTCGTCCTCGACCTGTCGATCAAGGACCTCGAGAAGGTCCTCTATTTCGAGTCCTACATCGTCATCGACCCGGCCGACACGCCGCTCAAGGAAAAGCAGCTCCTCAACGAAGAGGAGTTCAAGGACGCCCAGGAAAAGTACGGCGACAAGTTCGAGGCCTCGATCGGGGCCGAGGCGATCAAGGTCCTCCTGGAGAAGATCAACATCCAGAAGGAGGCCGAACGCCTGCGCAAGCTGATGAAAAAGGAGACCTCGCAGCAGCGCAAGCTCCGCTACGCCAAGCGGCTGCGCGTCTTCAAGGCTCTCAAGCGCTCCGGTAACCGGCCCGAATGGATGGTCCTCGACGTCGTGCCGGTCATCCCGCCCGACCTGCGCCCCCTCGTCCGCCTCGACGGCGGGCGCTTCGCCACCTCCGACCTCAACGATCTCTACCGCCGGGTCATCAACCGCAACAACCGGCTCAAGAAGCTCATCGAGCTCAAGGCCCCCGAGCTCATCATCCGCAACGAGAAGCGGATGCTCCAGGAGGCCGTAGACGCCCTCTTCGACAACGGCAAGCGCGGCCGCGTCCACCTCGGCGCCAACCGCCGGCCGCTCAAGTCCCTGAGCGAGGCCCTCCGCGGCAAACAGGGGCGCTTCCGCCAGAACCTCCTCGGCAAGCGCGTCGACTATTCGGGACGCTCGGTCATCGTGGTCGGCCCCGAGCTCAAGCTCAACCAGTGCGGCCTGCCCAAGAAGATGGCCCTGGAGCTCTTCAAGCCGTTCATCTTCAACAAGCTCGAAAAGGAAGGCCTCGTCCCGAGCGTCAAGGTCGCCCGGGAATGGCACGAGCAGGAGCGGCCCGAGGTCTGGGACTACCTCGAAGAGGTCGTCCGCGAACACCCGATCTTCCTTAACCGCGCGCCCACCCTGCACCGGCTGGGCATCCAGGCCTTCGAGCCCATCCTCGTCGAGGGCAAGGCCATCCAGATCCACCCGCTCGTCTGCGCCGCGTTCAACGCCGACTTCGACGGCGACCAGATGGCCGTCCACATCCCGCTCTCGGTCGAGGCCCAGATCGAGGCCCAGACCCTGATGCTGTCGACCAACAACATCCTGTCGCCCGCCCACGGCCGGCCCCTGACCATCCCCAGCCAGGACATGGTCCTCGGCTGCTATTACCTGACCCTCGAGAAGAAGGGGCTGAAAGGGGAGGGGCGGATCTTCGGAACGCCCGAGGCGGCCCTCCTGGCTATGGAAACCGGCGAGGTCGCCCTCCAGAGCATCATCAAGCTGCGCTTCTCCGGGTCGTTCATGAACCTGGCCACCTACTACGACGACCAGGGTGTCATGACCTGTCCGGTCCAAGAATTCAAGAGCGAGCTCGTCGAAACGACCCCCGGCCGGCTCATCTTCAACGGCGTCCTGCCCAAGACCCTCCCCTTCGTCAACGGGGTCATCCGCAAGAAGGGCATGGAGAACCTGGTCTTCTTCGCGTACCTTAAGGTCGGCCTCCCGACGACCGTCCGCATCCTCGACGCCCTGAAGGAGCTCGGCTTCAAATATGCCACCCAGGCCGGCTTCTCCCTGGGTATCGACGACTTCGTCATCCCCAAAGAGAAGAAATCCCTCGTCGACAAGGCCGATAAGGAGGTCCTGACGATCGAGAACCTCTACCGCGACGGCACGATCTCCTCCGGCGAGCGATTTAACCGCGTCATCGAGATCTGGGGCACGGTCACGGACAAGGTCTCGAGCGCGATGATCGAAGAGATGAAGCAGATCAGCCTCGAGGGCAAGGAGCTCAACCCGCTCTTCGTCATGGCCGACTCCGGCTCACGCGGCAACAAGCAGCAGATCCGCCAGCTCGCCGGGATGCGCGGCCTGATGTCGAAGCCCTCGGGCGAGATCCTGGAGACGCCGATCACGGCCAACCTCCGGGAAGGCCTGAACGTTCTCCAGTACTTCATCTCGACCCACGGCGCCCGCAAGGGCCTGGCCGACACCGCCCTCAAGACGGCCAATTCCGGCTACTTGACCCGCAAGCTCGTGGACGTCTGCCAGGAGGTGATCGTCGACGATCACGACTGCGGCACGCTCAAGGGCATCAACGTCTCGGCCATCGTCGAGAACGGCGAGATCATCGAGCCTTTCATCGACCGGATCGTCGGCCGCGTCGCCCTCGAGCAGGTCGTCCATCCCGACACGGGGGCGACGATCGTCGACATGAACGAAGAGATCAGCGAGAAGGTCGCCCAGCAGTTCCAAGACCTGGGCATCGAGCGGGTCAAGATCCGCTCGGTCCTGACCTGCGAAGCCAAGAGGGGCATCTGCCAGCTCTGCTACGGCCGCTCGCCCGCCTCGGGCAAGATGGTCGAGCTCGGCGAGGCCGTCGGCATCGTCGCCGCGCAGTCCATCGGCGAACCCGGAACGCAGCTCACGATGCGGACCTTCCACGTCGGCGGCATCGCCATGGGCGGCGCCGAGCGGTCCAAGATCGAAGCCAAGAACGAGGGCGTCCTCAAGTTCAACAACCTCAAGTCGGTCGAGAACAGGGAAGGGACCCTCATCGTCGTCAACCGCAGCGCTAACATCGCCATCCTCGACCACCGCGGCCGCGAGGTCGAGCACTACCAGGTGCCCTACGGCGCCAGGATCCTCGTCGGCGAGGGACAGGAGGTCAAGTCCCGCCAAGCCTTCGCCGAGTGGGATCCCTTCAACACCTTCATCCTGACCGAGGAGACGGGAACCGTCCGCTTCCACGACGTCGTCCTCGGCGTCAGCATGGAGGAAGTCCAGGACGAGTTCACCGGCCTCATCACCCAGGTCATCATCGACCCCAAGGACGAGAAGCTCCAGCCCCAGATCGAGATCCTCGACCCGGCCCGGACGGACGACAAGGGCCGGCCCGTCCTCCTGCGGAAATACTTCCTCCCGGCCGGGGCCAACCTCGGGATCAAGGATACGGAAAAGGTCTTCGCCGGCGATGTCCTGGGCAAGATCCCGCGCGAAGCGGCCCGCACCAAGGACATCACGGGCGGCCTGCCGAGGGCCGAGGAGCTGTTCGAGGCCCGGCGGCCGAAGCTCCCCGCCGTCATCTCCGAGATCGACGGGGTCATCCAGATCGGCGGCCTCCTCCGCGGCTACCGCAAGATCGCCGTCAAGAACGAGCGCGGCGGCGAGAAGGAATATCTGATCCCCAAGGGCGCCCATCTGAGCGTCTCCGACGCCGAGCGCGTCCGGGCCGGCGACGCCCTCATGGACGGGCCGGTCAACCCCCACGACATCCTGCGCGTCCTCGGGGAGAAGGAACTGGCCGAATACCTCCTCAAGGAAGTCCAGGCCGTTTACCGGCTCCAGGGCGTGGCGATCAACGACAAGCACATCGAGACGATCATCCGGATGATGCTGCGCTGGGTCAAGGTCGAGGAAGTCGGGGACACCGAGTTCCTGATCGACGAGCAGGTCGACAAGTTCGTCTTCCAGGCGGAGAACGAGAAGGTCATGAAGAAGGGGAGCAAGCCAGCCAAGGCGCGGCCGCTCCTCCTGGGCATCACCAAGAGCGCCCTGAGCACGGACAGCTGGATCTCGGCCGCCTCCTTCCAGGAGACGACCCGGGTCCTGACCGAAGCCTGCCTGTACGGGAAGGTCGACTATCTCCGCCGTCTGAAGGAGAACATCATCATGGGACGGCTCATCCCGGCCGGCACGGGCTACAAGTACTACCAGAACGTCGAGCTCAGGGAGGATATGCCGCCGCTCCTGGCCGAAAAGGAAGAAGAGGAGATCGTTCCCGAGGCCTGAGGGGGTCAGGCGGCGGGAAGGCGTCAAAATTCTTGACAGAGAGGCCGAATTTTGTTAGTATCCATCTATTCGTCTCGGGCTATCCCCCTGCGGATGAATAAAACTTACATTCGGAATTCTGTGTAGAGGAGTATTTTTCATTGCCGACCGTAAATCAGCTCGTCAGAAAAGGCCGAACGCCCAAGAAATACAAGAGTAAATCTCCGGCTCTCGATGCCTGTCCCCAGAAGAGGGGCGTCTGCACCCGCGTGTTCACGACCACTCCCAAGAAGCCGAATTCGGCCATGCGCAAGGTCGCCCGAATCCGGCTGACCAACAACATCGAGGTCACGGGATACATCCCGGGCATCGGCCATAACCTCCAGGAGCATTCGATCGTCATGATCAGGGGAGGCCGCATCAAGGACTTGCCTGGTGTCCGCTACCACATCATCCGCGGCAAGCTCGACGCCGAAGGGGTGCAGAACCGGTTCAAGGCGCGGTCCCGGTACGGGGCGAAGCGGCCCAAAGAGAAACGGGCCGCGGCCTAGTTAGGAGCTTCCCATGCCGAGACGCGGAACCATCAAGAAGCGCAAAGCGCCGGCCGACTCCCTTTATGGCAGCACGCTGGTCGCCCGGTTCATCAATCTCTTCCTCCGCAAGGGGAAGAAGACGACCGCCGAGAGGGTCGTCTATGGCACCATGGACATTCTCAAGGCCAAGACCAAGGAAGACCCCCTCAAGGTCCTGGAAAAGGCCCTGGAGAACGTCCGGCCCTTCCTCGAGACTAAATCGCGGCGCGTCGGCGGCGCGAACTATCAGGTCCCCATCGAGGTTTCGTCCGGACGGTCCTATTCCCTGGGCTTCCGCTGGCTGGTCAAGTACGCCAAGGAGAGGGGCGGGAAGAGCATGCAGGAGAAGCTCTCCGCAGAGATCATCGACGCCATCAACAACCGCGGCGGCGCGGTCAAGAAGCGCGAAGACACGCACAAGATGGCGGAGGCCAACCGGGCCTTCGCACACTATAAATGGTAGTCTTCAGGAAAGAGCTCGGTCTGTGATTCGGTACGATATGGAGCGAAGGCTTTATGCGGTCATACCCGATCGAGAGAGTCCGAAACATCGGTATCATGGCCCATATCGACGCCGGGAAGACGACCACGACCGAGCGCATTCTGTACTATACGGGTATGACCTACAAGATTGGCGAGGTGGACGAAGGAACGGCCGTGATGGATTGGATGGTTCAGGAGCAGGAACGCGGGATCACCATCACCTCGGCCGCGACGACGTGCGCCTGGCGTGACCACCGTATCAATATCATCGATACGCCGGGTCACGTGGATTTCACCGCGGAGGTCGAGCGCTCCCTGAGGGTGCTTGACGGCGCGATAGCCATACTGTGTGGAGTTGGCGGCGTCGAACCGCAGTCCGAGACAGTGTGGCGCCAGGCCGACAAGTACCGGGTCCCCCGCATCGTGTTCATCAACAAGATGGACCGGATCGGGGCCGACCCGGAACGGGCGGTCCTCATGCTGAGGACCCGGGTGGCGGCCAAGCCTCTGCCGATCCAGATTCCCCTGGGCCGGGAAGACGGATTCCGCGGTGTGATCGACCTCATCGACCGCAAGGTCTACGACTGGGGTCAGGAGATCCTGGGGACGGACTATGTTGTCCGCGAAGTCGCTGAGGAGGATCGCGAGGACGTCGAACGGAAACGACAGGACATGCTGGAAATGTTGAGCGAACACGACGACGGCCTGATGCAGAAGTACCTCGACGGGGTCGAGGTGCCGGCACCAGAGCTGCGCGCGGCCGTCCGCCGGGCCACACTGACCCAGGACGTCGTCCCCGTCCTCTACGGGGCCTCCTTCCGGAACAAGGGGGTCCAACCGCTCCTCGATGCCATCGTCGATTACCTGCCGTCGCCGGCCGACGTCTGCCCGGTCGTCGGGCACCACCCCCGGACCATGGCCGAGGAGACCCGCCCGGCCTCGGACGAGGCGCCGTTCTCCGGGCTCGTGTTCAAGATCGCCAACGACCCGTTCCTCGGCAGCCTGGCCTACTTCCGGGTCTATTCCGGAAAGGCCAAGATCGGCCAGGCCGTCTATAACTCCACCAAGGACGAGGAGGAGAAACTCTCCCGGCTCCTCGAGATGCACGCGAACAAGCGCAAGGAGGTCAAGGAGGTCTTCGCCGGGGACATCGCGGCCATGGGCTCGATGAAGAACATCTCCACAGGCGACACCCTCTGCCTCAAGAGCCATCCCATCGTCCTCGAGTCGATCCGCTTCCCCGAGCCGGTCATCTCCGCGACGATCGAGCCCAAGACGAAGGCCGACCACCCCAAGCTGGCCACGACCCTGGCCAAACTCGTCCGCGAGGACCCGACGATCAAGGTCAGCCAGGACCCGATGACGGGCCAGACCCTGCTCCGGGGGATGGGGGAGCTGCACCTCGAGATCATCATGGACCGGATGGAGCGCGAATTCGGCGTCCGGGCCAATCTGGGCAAGCCCCAGGTCGCCTACAAAGAGACCATCATGACCGCGGCGGAAGGCGAGGGCAAGTACGTCCGCCAGGCCGGGGGCAAGGGCCTGTACGGGCACTGTGTCCTCCGCCTCGAACCCCTTGACCGGGGCCGCGGCTTCGAGTTCGTCGACCTCACCCGGGGCGGGGTCATCCCCCGGGAGTTCATCGGCGACGTCGAGAACGGGGTCCGCGAGGCCCTCGAGGCGGGCGCCGTAGCCGGCTACCCGGTGACCGATTTCCGGGCGGCCCTCGTCGGCGGGTCGACCCATGACGTCGACGCGGCGCCGGTCGCCTACAAGATCGCGGCCTCCCTGGCCTTCCGCGACGGGGCCAAGAAGGCCGGGCCGGTCCTGCTGGAGCCCCTGATGAAACTCGAGATCGTCGCCCCGGACGAGTACCTCGGCGACATCGTCGGCGACATCAACGCCCGGCGGGGCAAGATCGAGGGCATGGAGATGAGGGTCGGCTCCCGCGTCATCACCATCCATGTCCCGCTGGCCGAGATGTTCGGCTACGCGACGACGCTCCGGACACTGACCCAGGGCCGCGGGGTGTTCGCCATGGAGTTTGCGAGATATGAACGGACGCCTCAGGGTGTCCAGGACGAGATCGTCGCCCGGGTCGAGGGACGGATCCCTTTCCGGGCCAATGCCTAGGATATGTCTTTGAGTTTGTAAGCCATACAGGAGGTGAGCGATGGCAAAAGAAAAGTATGCGAGGACGAAACCCCATGTCAACGTCGGGACGATCGGTCACATCGACCACGGCAAGACGACGCTGACGGCCGCCATTACCAAGGTTCTGGCGACCAAGGGCCTGGCCAAGGCACAGAGCTATGACGATGTCGCCAAGGCCGATGCCAAGATGTTCCGCCGGGATGCGACCAAGATCCTGACGGTCGCCCTGAGCCACGTCGAGTACGAAAGCGAGAAGCGGCACTACGCCCACATCGACTGCCCCGGCCACGCCGATTACATCAAGAACATGATCTCCGGCGCGGCCCAGATGGACGGCGCCATTCTGGTCGTGTCCGCGGCTGACGGCCCGATGCCCCAGACGCGGGAGCATATCCTGCTCGCCCATCAGGTCAACGTGCCGGCCATTGTCGTCTTCATGAATAAATGCGACCTCGTCGACGACCCCGAGATCCTCGACCTCGTCGAGCTCGAGGTCCGCGAGCTGCTGTCGAAGTACGACTTCCCCGGCGACAAGCTCCCGGTCATCCGCGGCAGCGCCACGAAGGCCGCGGAGGACGTCAACGGCGAGGGCGCCAAGTGCATCTGGGAGCTGGTCAAGGCCCTGGACGACTACATCCCCGAGCCCATCCGCGAGGTCGATAAGCCCTTCCAGATGGCCATCGAGGACGTCTTCTCGATCACCGGGCGCGGCACCGTCGTCACGGGCCGGGTCGAGCGCGGCGTCGTCAAGGTCGGCGACGAGTGCGAGATCGTCGGACTGCGCGAAACCCGCAAGACCGTCGTCACGGGCGTCGAGATGTTCCGCAAGCTCCTCGACCAGGCCCAGGCCGGCGACAACATCGGGGCCCTGCTCCGCGGCGTCGGCAAGGACGAGGTCGAGCGCGGCCAGGTCCTGGCCAAGCCCGGCTCGATCAAGCCGCACCGGAAGTTCCGGGCCCAGGTCGTCGCCCTGACCAAGGAAGAGGGCGGGCGGCACACGCCGTTCTTCTCGAACTACCGGCCGCAGTTCTATTTCCGGACGACCGACGTGACCGGGTCGGTCAAGCTGCCGGACGGCGTCGAGATGGTCATGCCCGGCGACTCCGTCAACCTGGGGATCGAGCTGATCACCGACGTCGCCATGGAGAAGGCCCTGCGCTTCGCCATCCGCGAGGGCGGCCGGACGGTCGGCGCCGGCACCGTGACCGAAATCATCGAGTAACCGCGAGCGCCGCCGAGGGTCCGCCGGGCCGCGGGGCCCGCCGAAGGCAATCGGAGAACAGAGGAACGAACGATGGAAAAAATCAGAATCCGCTTACAGTCCTTTGATCACCGCCTGCTCGACCAGTCCGTCAAGGACATCGTCGTCAAGGCGAAACGCACCGGCGCCAGCGTCGCCGGCCCCATCCCCCTGCCGACGCGCATCCACAAGTTCTGCGTCCTCCGTTCCCCGCACGTCGACAAGAAGTCGCGCGAGCATTTCGAGATGCGGATCCACAAGCGGCTCATCGACATCAGCGAATACAACAACGAGACGATCGAGGAGCTCCAGAAGCTCGACCTGCCGGCCGGGATCGACGTCGAGATTCAGGCCTACGGGTCGGGAGAATGACCATGATCCAGGGACTGATCGCCAGGAAGATCGGCATGAGCCAGCAGTTCGACGACGCCGGCAACGTCGTCCCCGTCACCGTCCTCAAGGCCGGGCCGTGCACGGTCATCCAGTTGAAGACGGCCGAGAAGGACGGCTACGTCGCCGTCCAGCTGGGCTTCGTCGAGGAACGGGCCGTCCGCAAGCCCCGCAAGCCTCAGGTGGGGCACTTCAAGAAGGCGGGCGTCCCCGTCGTCAAGAAGCTCCAGGAAGTCGACTGTTCCGACCCCGCGTCGATCCATGAGGGCGACCAGGTCCTCGTCGACATCTTCGAGGTCGGCGAGATGGTCGATGTCGTCGGAACGAGCATCGGCAAGGGCTTCGCCGGCGTCGTCAGGCGGCACCACTTTGCCGGCGGCGGCGCCTCCCACGGCTCGATGTTCCACCGCGCCCCCGGCTCGATCGGCGCCTCGTCCTACCCCTCCCGGGTCGTCAAGGGCATGCGCATGGGCGGCCACATGGGTCACGAACGGGTCACGGTCCGCAAGCTCAAGGTCGTCGCCACCGACAAGGACCAGAACCTGCTCCTCGTCAGGGGCGCGGTGCCCGGGGCCAAGGGCGGTTACCTCCTCGTCAAGAAGGCCGCGGTCGCTCCCGCGCGGGCGAAGTGAACGGGAAAGAGGGCACCATGGCGAAACTCGATATTATCGATCGCGACGGTAAGACGGCCGCGCAGCTGGATCTGCCGGAAGGCGTCTTCGCCGGGACCGCCAACGATCATCTGATCTACGAGGCGGTCGTCAACTTCCGCGCCAATCAGCGCCAGGGCACGGCGGCGACGAAAACCCGGGCGTTCGTCAGCGGCGGCGGCAAGAAGCCCTGGCGGCAGAAGGGCACCGGCCGGGCCCGCGTCGGCAGCACGCGCTCACCTCTCTGGAAGAAGGGCGGGACGGTCTTCGGACCGGAACCCCGCGACTATTCCTACGAGCTGCCGAAGAAAGCCCGACGGAGCGCCCTCCGCGCGGCCCTGGCCAAAAAGCACGCCGACCAAGAGCTCATCGTCACGAGCGAGCTCGATGTCAAGGAGCCCAAGACCAAGGAAGCCGTCGCCCTCCTCAAGGCCTACAAGCTCGATTCGGCCCTCCTCGTCGACACCGCCGCCAACGCCAACCTGTTCCGGGCGGTCCGGAACCTGCCGCGGGTCAAGGCGGTCGACGTGGTCGGCCTCAACATCTACGACGTCCTCGCCCACAAGTCGGTCGTCTTCAGCCGGCGGGCGTTCGAGGCCATCCTGGAGAAATTGACGTGATCAAAGACCCCCATAAAATCATCATCCGTCCGGTGATCACGGAGAAGACGACCCGGCTCAAGGCGTCGAGCGGGGTCATCTGCTTCGAGGTCGCCCGGGGCGCCAACAAGATCGAGATCAAGCGGGCCATCGAGCAGCTGTTCAAGACCAAGGTCGCCGAGGTCCGGACGCAGGCGAAGACGGGCAAGACCCGCCGGGTCGGCCGCAACATGGGCAAGACGAAGGACTGGAAAAAGGCCTACGTCCGGCTCCGCGACGGCGAGAAACCGATCGAATACTTTGAGGCGGCGTAACATGGGCATCAAAACCTACCGGCCAACGACCCCCGGCCTGCGCCACAGGACGGGCAACCGCTTCGACGAGCTGAGCGGGGACAGTCCCTTCAAGCCCCTGCTCGTCTCCCTGTCCAAATCGGGCGGGCGCGACAGCCGCGGCCACCTGTCCATGCGGAACAGGGGCGGCGGGCACAAGCAGCTCTACCGCGTCGTCGATTTCAAGCGCGACAAG
>Ga0075524_10000383_pt1 | contig 11073 bp, 12 predicted proteins | sample NGEPerone_FD_76826 | JGI IMG/M metagenome (GOLD analysis project Ga0075524, IMG submission 76826) | Arctic peat soil microbial communities from the Barrow Environmental Observatory site, Barrow, Alaska, USA - NGEE Permafrost154B-one | ecosystem: Environmental > Terrestrial > Soil > Wetlands >...
CCGGTAGGATAACCCGGAATGTATTCCCTTAATGGTGTAAAAGCAATTAAAACAGTAACTCCGATGATGATAAATACTACCGCAAAAACTAAAGCCATCACCAGCGTTCTTGCATTAAATCGTATTTGCTTTATAATATGCAGATTAAGGTCATTAAATATTACAATCCTGTATGGATTTTGAAATAATTTCTTAATTCTGTCCCGCTTCCTTTCTTTCGGCATTCCTCTTTTATTTCAATAGTTCTCAAAACTACATGAAATTAAATCGATACACAAAATATTGAGCAAAATCGAAGCAATTTCAAGCTGAAAGCCTGTTTACAGTTCTTGATTATTAATGGTTTGTCAGATTATATACTTCCGATGATTTGCGAAACCAATTTTTTGTGAATTTATTATTTGATTTCTCGATTTTTGTAACTACATTTGCACCCTCTTAAAGAATAAGACGTTCATTTAAAACAAAAATATATTGTGGGGTAGAGCAGTTGGTAGCTCGTCGGGCTCATAACCCGGAGGTCATAGGTTCGAGTCCTGTCCCCGCTACTTTTAGTAAAGTTAAAAACCTGTAAATTAATATTTTACAGGTTTTTTTATTTGAAATTGGAAGCATATTGGAAACATTGAATTATTTTTAAAACATTGAATGACATTATTTTTCTGAAAAATTTAACGGCTTCAAATGTTTATTGTTTCCGGTAAATCTCACCCGGTACTGCACAAAAAAACCGCTTCGCGTTAAATCGAAGCGGTTTTTTAACTTTTAGGATTAAATTGATATCTAATTAGGTGATACTAAAATGTATTCAAATATAATTTTTGAAATACTATAGTAATTGTAAAGATGAAGACTTCCTTCCCCAAGAGCGGTTGTCCCTTCGGTTTTTAGTTCTAAATAATCCAAAATGAGCGCCTGTGATCGTAATAAATCGTTTTGATCCCAGTAAGTGATTTGACTACTATTATCTGGAGTATGCCATATCTTGCCTTCGGGCAGTGTCGTGTTTAATATTTTATTCAGATTCTCTCTTTCCCCATAAAATGAATAGAGAGCTGATCGGAGATCAGTATTCTGATTTACATAACTCCACAATTGATCATATGCTCCGGCAAATAATTTACCATTTTTAAAATAATAAATGTAATCCCTTCCATTTTTATCATAAATCAAAGTAGTCAGGCCCTCATTCTTATTAGTTACCATTGGTATTCCCGTAAGTCCTATATGTACTTCATAACCATTATCTGACTCTGCCGTCTTGATGGTTGCTTCGCTATCTCCCCATACCCCAAATTGAAAGTCTGGTTCGAGTGAATTAAATTTCATTTCGTAGTTGTTTATGTCTGTTGCTCCTCTTGTAATTACCAAGCGAAGAGTGTACTCCCCTGTTTTTGAGGTGTAAACGTTAACAGATTTAATATCCAATCCAGAAAAAGTATTTCCGATTTGCTGATTGTCATAAAAGAACTTCCACTCATAATTAATGTTCCCTGTGGAATCCGAAAGAACCGCTTTAAAAGTAACAGACTGGCCGAGTACGATTTTTGAGGTACTGCTTTTGACATTAGTTATTTCAAATTTTGCCGGGGTGTCGTCAATTGATTTACTACACGACGTAATAATCATTACTGAAAATAAAAATAACAATAAATGAATTTTCATGTTTTAAATTTTAGGGTTAAATTTCCTCAAACTTACAAAACAGATTTATAATTAACAAAATATCAATACACAAATTTAGTTCTTTAAATCGCTTTATTTCGCGTCTGCAAATCGTATAAATACATTTCCTTTGAACGTGGTACCAATTTATAAGCGGCTGCTGGTTGTGTTAAATCGCTTGTTATTTCAATACTGATCAAATAATCCTTTTCCATTGCTTTGATCTGCTGTTCTGTCACCTCTTCGCCGTCCTCCTGGCATTTATACAGTCCGCTGCTTTCGATAAACTCAAAATTCAGCTCTTTCAATTCCCTGAAGCTGGCAAATATTTTTTGATCCTTTTTAGCTTCTTCGCCAAGGCAAACGATGTTTTTACCTTCATTTCCCGGACTTGCTGCTACCATTACACATGCAAACAAGCTACCTCTGCCAATTGCAAACAAGGTATCTTCCTCGTTTATCTGATCCGGCTCGATCTCTTTATCTGCAACCGCTTTTAGTAAAAGGATCTTTTCATCCTTTGATAACTCCGATAATTTTTTAAACATCTTTTTTAGTTTTAAATAACCGTTCAATCAATTCCGTAACCTCTGAATCTGAAAGTTTTTTAAGGTCAAAAGATAGCTCATTTGCCTGTTTCAGTTTGCCATATAGTCGATCTAAGGTAAGTTCAATTGACCTGGCATCTCCGCTGATTGCCTTTTTTCTTAGTGCTGTCAAGATAGAAATAACGCTATTCCGATCAAACACGTTTATCAGCATTTCATCAATTTCAGGTAGCTTCCGGGGTCTGCCTTTTGGATTGCCGCTTTCACCTTTTTTGAAGGGTTTTAAGTTTTCCGGATTGTTTGCTTTTTGTGCCATTTGTCACTGTTTTTTCATTGTTAAACTTTCAAAAGGGAACGGCTTTTTTATTTGCCGTCCCTCCTCGTGCAAATGTTAAACTTCAAAATAGTTTCCTGCCTTCTTTGCCGATTTTGTTCCTGGCCTCTGCGATTTTCGCGCCCGCCTCTTCCGCGCTGTCTATATGGATCATGTTCAAAACTTCATCAAAAAGTTTTTCCATGTTGTCTAAATCGCGGCTTTGTTTTGCCTGTTCAAATAAATTTGCGTAATCTTTCATTGTGTTAATTTTTAAGTGTTTATATTTAAAGTTGATATTTTACATAGACATCACCGGGCACCATTATTTTTAAAATTGGATTGTAATTTACTAAACCGGGTAGTTCAAGTTTTAACGGGCTTGTGACGTTGTTTAAAAAAACTGTATTGAGTAAATCACAAAGATTTTTAACGTCATTCAGGCGCTTTATTTCGTCTGCGGTTTCGGCAAATGATCTGTAGGATGATTTTATTTTTTGCACCTGGTCAATTAATTGTATGACTTTTGAATTTTGAATTAAAAAACATTGCCAATAGAAAACCTCATAAATATTAACGCCTGGCGCATTAATTAGCTCCGCACACGCGGCAACCAATCTATCAAAATCAGGCACCGGGACATGTTCGCGCTTAAAAACCAAGTCATCATGTTTTTTTTGCAGCTGATTATATAGTTTATTGATTATTTGCTCTTTCAAAGCTTCGTTGTCACAAACCAAAAAATCCCGTTTGCTTGCACCGAAAAGGCTTTGCAGCTCTTCGATTGTCGGTACCTCATTTGCTATTGCAAAATATTCATCAACTATTTTTTGAAGATGCACTAATGAATATTCAATATTTTCCTGAATTTCATTAAGTGTTTTTTGATTTTCATAGATCAAGACAGGATCCGGCTTTGCATATTCTTTCACCGCTGCCAATATTGCCCTGGACTTCATCGCCTTTCGGCCCGTTTCCTTTTCAAGTTTTTCGGCTGCTTTCTGCAATAGCCTTTCATCTTCGGGTGACGTTCGGATCTCAATTCTCTGATTTTTCATGCCTTTAAATTTTGTCTAAATGTACGTATTTTTTTTGATGTTTCCAATATGTTTCCATATATTTTGTTTATATATACATATATAATTGAAAAATAGCTTTATAAAGTTTTAATGTATAGCGGCGTACCCGCTACAAGATATCTTCATTAATTTGGTTGAAATCAACATAATGTATTATTTCAAAATGGAATTGAATCAATGAAGTTTGTATCTGAAAAGTACATTGAAGGCAACAAATGACCATTAAACCAGTTTATCGCTTCATCTTGTGCCGCTTGTGCCATTTGTGCCGGATTAACTTTTTCAACTGTTGGTGGTGTTGGGTGTTTTGTGAACTTTTTCAAATCAAATCTTGTCAGATAATCAGCTAAATCTAATCCTTTCGCTTTTTCCGTTTCACTTGCTTTCGTCTCCAACAGGTCGGAAATATTAACCCGTGTGCCGGGCATCCGGTCGGAAAGTTCTTTTCTCTTTACGCTCCAAAGTTCAAAACAATTCAAGTCGGGATACAAAACGACTGTTCGACCTTTCAAAATACTACATTTTTCAAAGTTTAAACCATCTTTTCCGCAACATGATAACCAAATGAATCCGGGCAAATAAACTGAAGCAATTAAGGCCGTTTTTTCACTTTCAACTATTGCGACGGGTTTCGATACATCTTTTAAAAGATGTTCACCAAACAGGCTTTGTTTAAGCTCAAAATCCGGCTGTTTTAGAACTGTATGCACCCAATCAATATGTGAGAACGGTTCTTTAATCCTTTTGCCTGTAATCACATCGTATTGCATTATTTTTCCGGTTCTAATTTTGCCGTGCGTGTCGATCTGCCAAAAAATTGTTGATCCCGGCCAATGCTTTGAACTGCCAATAAAATATTTTGCTATCAGTTGCCCGGTAATCTCTTCACCAAAAAGATTGATAAGGTATTTTACAAAATTATTCCCTTCATAATTCAGTAATGTTTTTTTGAAAACATTGATATCAATAAACGATGGTTCTCGCGGTGGTGCTGGTGATTGAACTGGTGAGGCTTGCTTTGTGGAATGTTTCGGCTGTTGTGTCCTATTTTTAGTATCTTCAAAATATTTTTTCGGTGGGTAATGATAATCGCAATACAAACATTTTCCCACTTCGTCGCTTAAATATTGGTTGCTGTTTTCAGTATCAATATACCGATTGAATGATTTTACCAAATGACAACCGGGGCAAAGGTGTTTCCCTATCGGTGAGTATTTACCGCACGAATAACAATGGCCACGATCAATAAAACCACGATAGGGGACGAATTTACCGTCTTTATTACCTTTTCCACAAAACGGGCAAACCTCAACATTTTTACGCTGTCTGCTATCGAAAGCCATTTCTTCGCTGTATGTCTCTAAAGTGAATCTATTGATATTCATTTTTTAAATCTTTATTGGCATTAGTGGCACTTGTGGCATTAATGACATTTGGTTTGTGACGTTTGTGCCATTAGTGCCGCTTGTGCCAATTGATTAAATACGTTTTTCATATTCTCCCCTGCTTACATTATTAAATAAATCCCTCTCATTCAAGAACCTTTTAAACGTCCTTTCAGGTATTCCCAAACTTTCGGCAACCTGTAATCCGGTGTCAGTCGTGAAGTAGTCCGGCAATGCTTTGTAAAGGGTCTGTTTGTCTGCTGGGAACTTATCCAAAGGATTAGAATTTGAAATAATTGAATATACCTTTACCGCTGATTTTTTAAAATATTCAATCAACTGCAAAGCTCCCTTAATCGCTTCGACACTTATTTCTTTTTTATCGCTTTCATTACAGCTCCAACGCATTATTTCAAGTATTAATGCTAATCGTGCTGCGTACATTTCCAACTTACTGTAAATGCCGCTAATAGCTTCGCTTTCTGCATTATTGCACTGGTCCGCATTTCCTTTCTGCCAATCAAAAAGTATTTTCTTCGCTTCCGGTGTGAAAAGCAATATTTCAGGTTTGGGGTTCAATGTCTCATCATACTGAATTGACAAACTCAATATTTTAGAAATAATACTTTGCCAATTTTGAATAATAACCGGATTAATTTCCGTTTCGCTCCAATAAGGTTTTGTGATGTTATCTGGAATTACAAACAGTATCCTATCAATAAACCCGTTTTGCGTTCTGCTTTCTTTTGCCAGCTCATTTAGTACGCCATTTTGAATAGTTCCGGCAACCGAAATAAAAGGTAGTGGAATAAACACGGGTTCACCTGATTTGCGATCTATGTTTATCGGTTTACTATTCCAGGCACTTAGCCAAAACTCCATTTCGCTCCCTTTATTGTAACGATTGAAATTTTTAAACCATCCGGCCAGCTCATCTATATAAACTCCGATCCCCCTTTTATTGTATTTGTGAATCTCGGCCAACGCTTCAGGGGTGAAGTCAGACAAAAGAGTTTTTTGCCAAACGGGTTTAAGCGGATCTTTCGTACTTCGTTCACTTTTCTTTAATCCAGTTTCATTATCGTATTCTTGCTTTCGCTGTTCGTATTCCCGATAAGTTTTTTTATCCTGCTCAATTATTGGCTGAACTGCAAAGCTTAAAGGGTGGCTCTTGTTTGTACCTGCACGGGCAACAATAGCCAAATATAAAACCGCGCTTTCCTGAAATCCTTTTTTTATTTCAACCTTATAAGTGTTTCCAATGGCAACCGATACAGCGTAAAGCATTGACGAACCAATAAAATCATTTGGAAAATTTAAGCTTTCATTTGTGGCTAAAATGATTTGTTGAATATACGCCGGGAATACTTCAACGGGGAAACGGTTTTTTTCCTTTACTGTGGTTTCGCGATCCTGTTGCAAAAGTTGATCACAATCATTTTTGATTGATTCGGGATTGATAGCGCTAAAATCAAATGATGGTTTTATTTCGGACTTATTGCTATCTTTGCTTTGGTTTGAAAGGGTGGGGCTTTGGTAGCTCTGCTCTTTTTTTGTTGATGTTTCCAATGGGTTACCAATTTATTTGTTATATTAATATTAAAACACACATTTACAGATAATTAAAAAGCTGTTTTAGTAGCTGTATAAACGCTACATTATTTCAATGCTGCCAAAAGTTCAGATTTTAAATAATAGACACGCCCCCCCAAAGTGTGCGCACTAATCACTCCTTTTTTTCTCCAAGAAATAAGTGTTTGCCGTGATTTTCCTAAAAATTTGATTGCCTCCGGTTGTGAGATGGGTTTTTCGATTTCCTGCGCCTGTGGTGGTTCCGGTTTTGATTTTAGTATTTGATTTGCGCAGGTAGTGGCAAATTCCAGAAGATCATTCCGCCTCACCAGAAATAAAGCGTTTTCAGTCCCATGTAAAATTTCGTTAATTTCCATATTGACATATTTTTGATGTATATGTCAACAAATGTAAGGCACTGTATATCAATGCAAAGGGGGGTTTTTAGAAATATTTCATTCTAAAAAAACCCCCCCTTTAAAATCAGGCAGTTAATTATAAATCTATGTTAAGATCTTTTTATCCAGTCCTTAACAGTATCAGACAGGTAACGTTTATAATTTCCCGGATATTTAGGACTATCGGCCAATTCGCTTACCGTCATTAGTGGTTTTGTCTTAGATAACTTGAAATACACAAGGAACATGCCTGTAATCACTCTTATTTGAAATTCGCCCAGTTGTGTTGTATTTAAAAATCTACAAATTTTGTTAAACGGTAAATCAACTAGGTAATATTTTAATCCTTTAGATTGTGATTCGGATATTTTCCGATGTAATGACCTTATTTTTTCAAACTGGGGATAAAAATAATGTTCAAATATTGGATGACTGGCCGATAATTCAATGGTACCTATATTTGAAGTAATGCTAATACTCTTAAATTCTATGCCATTGGCACAAAGTTTACTCCAGAAATTTGCATCCATTGACAGCATTCCAGCATCAAAATCTGTTTGGTATTTCTGAATGCCGTCTCTAAGATCTCTGATTAACCAGCATAAATCATCAAAAGGTAGTTTGACATATTCCGTTTGAAGCATCGTAGCAAAAATATAATCCTCCTGGGTAATTTCAGGCAAAGAATTTATTTCCCTGAGAAAATAATACTTATCAATAATACCTTTTTCAATTCTCTTATCCCGTGCATCCTTTTCATACAAACCGGCCATGATTACAGGTTGTTTTACACTCAATTCTTTGGTTGTTTTCATCCTGCTTTGTGTTTTACGATGGTTAACGGACTATCAGTAAAGCTTTTTGTTTTGCCTAAGGCTTCGCGCCGGGCTGCTCTATCGGTATTAATATACTTTTGTAGTGTCTTCAAATCTGAATGTCCGGTTATTTGAAGAACATGAGTAATATTCATATTGTAATTATTCAAAAGGACTGAAACACAGGTTTTACGGGCTGTGTGACTTCCCAAATATTCAAATTTAGGCTTTGACATTTCAATCTCTTTGTCACCTACATAGCGCCTTATTTTTACCAGTGTATCAATACCTGCAATTTTTGCCGCGTCTTTCAAATAAGCATTAAATTTTTGCAGTGATATTTTAGGTAACTGATAGCCATATTTTTTCAGTATATCCAGCGCCGGGGCCGCAAAGCCTATCAAATCAATTTCGGTTTCTTTTTTCGTCTTATAAGCTGTAAAGCTCCAAATGTCGTTATGTATTTCAAGTTTATCGAGTCGTTCAATATCGCTCCACCTTTGCCCGGTATAAGCACCAAAACAAAACAGATCCCTAACACGGTCTAAAGTTGGTTTGTCGGAAAAATCAAAAGTGTAAAACTGTTTTAATTCCTGCAAAGTCAAAGTAACAATGTCGTGACCTTGTTTTTTTCTCTTAATATTTGCCTTGGTGAACGTTGCAAATTCCTTGTAAGTTTGATTAAGGTTATATTTTCGCTCAGTAGCCCATTTTAAGAACGTTTTAAGGCACTCAATATATTTTCCGATGGTATCATTCAAAAGGCCATATTGCGAACCTTCAGGCCGTGTTTTTTGCCGTCCCCGTGGTGCCTGATTCCTTAGATATTTTGTATAAGCATCCTTAAACCTATGGTCAATCGTACTAAATGATAATGTTTCATACTTTTTGTTTGTCTTACCAAATTCTTGCAGATTTTTTTTAAGTGTCTTGAATTTTTTAATAGTGCCGGGTGTAACTTCACCTTCCAAAAATAAAAGAAATTCATCCATTACCTGAAAAAAATCTTTGTTGTTATTCAAAAAAGGGATCTCTTTTGTTTTACCAAATTCCTTTAATTTTTCCGCAATTTTAGAAAATGGTATATCAGGAAAATCTTTAATAATTTTTTGATAATTCGCCTGAATGTCATTTTTCAAACTTGTAAGATCCTTGTTAAATTCTAAACTGCCTGCAAGTAATTCTTTTTTTTGTTGTTTTCTAAAGTCCCAATCTTTGGGTAAAATAGTATGCTCAGTTTTGATCTTTACTACATTATCCCGATTCACAATTAAAAACACGTAAAGTCGTGTTTCCAATGGATTGAGAATTTTGCCATCACCTTGTTTATAAGGCTTTTGAAGTAATAATTTGATTGTTGCCATAGTAGCGGTATTTTTTTTGAACGTAAATATAATGTAAAGGTAATACAATTGGAAACAAATTGGAAACATTTTCCATTTATTTCTTTACTTTTCTTTACAATGCTTTACACTAAATATCCGTATAATACCGTTTTTACAATGCTTTAGGTAATTTTCTGTAAACTTAGAATATAGAATAAACAAGCTCTGTGTAGCGCTGTCCCCGCTACTCTGAAATCGCAACAATCTAAATATTTGATTGTTGCGGTTTTTTTTATTCTTGTTCGTTCTTGTCGGATTTCAAATACGCAACCTAAGCACTCGCCAACGTAGCAATACTCACCCTTACGCCTGATATCTTCAATAAAGGTTCGCAGCAAGCCTCCAGAGTAGCACCTGTAGTTACTACATCATCAACGAGTAATAAATGTTTTCCGGCTAATAATGCCTCATTTTTAACGATAAAAATTCCGCTTACATTTTCCCATCTCTCAAATCTTCCCTTTCGGGTTTGAGATGAAGTATGAACTTCCCTTACCAGGTTACCAGAGATGACCGGCCGGTTCATTGAATCAGCTAATCCTTTGCAAATTTCGTTGCTCTGGTTATAGCCTCTTTTTTTCTCTTTTTTAGGATGAAGCGGTACAGGAACAATAGCATCAATATCCTGGTAGGGTGAACTTTGAAGAAGGTCATATCCAAACAGGATCCCCATTTTTACACCAACCTCACAATTGCCTTTGTATTTAAGCTGATGTAAAAGGTGCTGCAAACGTCCTCCTTTATCAAACCGGCAAAATGATGACGCCAGCGTAATATTCGCTCGACCAATAAATAACTGAAAAACCGGATTTTCCGGGAATAGGTGATAATTCGTCCGCGGAAGGTCGGCCAGACAATGAAGACAAAGCACCTCTTCCCCTTTCACAAGAGAGGTGTTGCACCCGGCACAAAGTTGTGGATAAAAGAGCGAAATGAGATCGTCGAATCGTGTCATTTACTTGGATTCTGTCTGCTTTGCAATTACAAATTTAAATAAAGGTTTTCACAAAAATTGATAATCAAAATTGATAATCAAAAATATCGTCTACCTTTATTTGCAAAATCAAAAGCATTATGGCTAAAGATAAAAAAAACAAAAAAGCACTCAGCTTTAATAAAGCAGGGTTGAAGAAAGCAATCCTGTCAGTCTATTACGAAAATAGCAATCAGTCATTTAATTATAAACAAATTGGAGCAGCAGTTGGCGCAAAAGACGTTGGTGAATTGCAACTTGTAAATGTTGTTTTACTGGAGTTACGAGACAATGATACCGTGGTGGAAACAGAACGTGGAAAATTCCGCCTTAAATCACAGGGAGGAACTGCTACCGGAATTGTAGAAATTAATTCAAAGGGAGTTGGGCAGGTAAGAAGCGAAGAGCTTGGCGATCCTGTTTTTGTTTCGGCGTCGAATATGAATCATGCACTCGATGGCGATAAAGTAAGAATTCGCCTTTACGCGCGCCGAAAAAGGAGTACTCCGGAAGCGGAGGTAATTGAAGTAATTGAACGGGCAAAAACTACATTTGTAGGAACGGTCGAGATATCTCAATTCAGCGCTTTTCTGGTTCCCAACCGGAAAACACCATTTGATCTGTTTATCCCCAAAGACAAACTTTTGGGAGCTAAACATGGGCAGAAGGCCGTGGCACGGATTATGGACTGGCCGGAACGTGCGAGAAATCCAGTTGCAGAAATTATTGATGTTCTGGGTGATGCGGGAAACAATAACACCGAAATGCATGCCATTCTTGCGGAATTTGGTCTTCCATATGGATACCCCGAAGCGGTGAACCAGGCTGCTGAGCGAATCTCAACAGAGATCACTAAAGAGGAGATCGGTAAAAGACGTGATTTCCGTGGTGTACCAACTTTTACGATTGATCCGGCCGATGCCAAAGACTTTGACGATGC
>Ga0075524_10000384_pt1 | contig 11067 bp, 11 predicted proteins | sample NGEPerone_FD_76826 | JGI IMG/M metagenome (GOLD analysis project Ga0075524, IMG submission 76826) | Arctic peat soil microbial communities from the Barrow Environmental Observatory site, Barrow, Alaska, USA - NGEE Permafrost154B-one | ecosystem: Environmental > Terrestrial > Soil > Wetlands >...
AGAGCGAAAGTTTGGAAGACAAAACCAATGTCGCGATCTTCAGGCGGAATCTTATCAACTCTTCGATCGCCTATGTAGATTTCGCCGCTGTCAGGCTCTATTAACCCAGCGATGACCCTAAGCAAGGTAGTTTTGCCGCATCCGCTTGGTCCAAGCAAAGAAAAGTATTCTTGGTCATGTATTGTTAAGGTGACGTTGTCTAAGGCGTAAAGTTTTCCATATTTTTTTGTTACGTTTACGACTCGGACATCGGGCATGATTAGCGCTCTCCCTTTGAAACGTTTTTGGAGTTTTTATTATTTGTCATTCTAAACCTTTCCTTTTCTTAGTCAAAAGTCTCAAAATCAAAAGTATAATGAAGCTGAACAATATCAGAAAGCCGCATGCTAAACCAACGGTTAATTCGCTAACTCCTGAAATTGGCGCTATGATTCCTCTTAAGGAGTTAACCCATTTAACCAGCAATACAGGGGCTGTCACAATTTGTGAAGTTACGGCTAATGTTGCACCTGTTTCACTTACGCTTCGAGTGAAAACGATTATTGCGCCTGAGAGGATTGAGTATTTTGTGATAGGCAACACTATAGTTTTGAATACCGTAAAGGGTTTGGCACCCAATGTTCTTGCTGCTTCTTCCATGTCAACGTTTATTCTCTCCATCGCTGCCGACATGGACCTAACGAAATACGGGTAAGTAATTGCTAAGTGCGCGAAAACCAACAATAAAAATTCAGGTATTCCCGGTATGCCCTGCCAGAAAAATTTCAAAGATACACCCAACGCGATTGAGGGTACAATTAAAGGTACGTTGATTAGAACGTCAAGAATTGTTGAGGGCAATTTACCGAAGATTTTGCGTGAAATCAGAATCGCCATAGGAATTCCAGTGAGTATACCAAGCACTGTAACAATAGCCCCTAAACCGTAGGACAGGAAAAGACTCTCCCAGAAGCTTGACCAAATACCTTGACCCGTTAATGCTTCAGCAATGGTAGATCCCGATGCGATTGCTTGAAACGCGGGCAAAGCAACGAAAAGCGAAGGAATCAAAACTATAGCAATAAAGACAAACAAGGCAACGCTATTGCGTGACCAAGCTGCTTTTTTGTAACTAAGCTTCTTTTCAATACTTGGCAGTCCTTTGCCAAAAGGTAACGTTAACTTTTGACCTAAAAACCGAATCAAACCGAATATTACGAGAGAAACAATTATGAGTATTAAGCTTGCAAAGACAGTTCCGCCCTCATAAGTTGCTTGGGAAATAGTTCCTGCCTTCAATCCGTTGCTCAAGTTTTGAATAAAGACTGGACCATTCTGGAAAACAATACCAGCTACTATGAAGGTTGCTCCAGTTTCTGATAGTGACCTGGCAAAAGCAAGTGAAAATGCAGCGATTAAAGAAGGCTTAATGATTGGAAAAGTTACAGTTCTTGAAGCTGTAAGCGGGGGCGCTCCAAGGGTTCTTGATGCTCGTTCATACTCCATTTTGTAATCCAACATCGCACCAACAACAACCCGAACAACAACTGGAAATGAAAACGTAAAATGCAAAAGCATAACCAGGAGCCAACCAGGAGAAATCAGCGAGCTACCGAAAATTGATGATATTCCGCTGCTTGAACTCCAAAACAGTAGAATAGAATAACCCAAAGCTGCTGTTGGGACAACAAAGGGAATATCAGCGAAAGTGTCAAGGACACTTAGCCAGCGTGATTTACCACGAGTAATCAACCACGCCAAAGGAACGCCAGCAAGAAGATCTAAGGCAGCAACAATCAACGCAATAATAAAAGAGTTAGAGATCGCCCCAAGTGCAGAGTTCACCAAGACGGGTTGATTAAGAAAACTTTGCATTGCCGGCGCTTTTATGACTATACCGATAATGGGTGGTACAAGGATAACGGCAAAGAAAATGATGATTGCCGAAAGATATAGGGTGTATTTTAAGGGTTTTTTAGAGGAAAGTTTGTTTATTGTGTTCCAGAGTTTGCTAAGCACGACGCCGCTCCTTTCTTTCAGAGTAGTTTGCTCAAAGGAAAGAAACTGAGTGTTCAACTATATTAGCAGTTACTATATATTCTAAATATATACTATAATAACCAGTTAATCACTTACGCTGCATAAAGATCACATCGCCACCTATTTTTGTCACGAAATGAAAACCCTGTTTCTAAAAAGTTTAGCGGCTAACTCAACGGTTCTTCGACTTATTTGCAGAATTGTTGAATGTGCTATATTGTCTATATAGACTATACACATTAAATCTATAGGTTTCCTGCGGGATATTAAATCTTGATCAAATAGAGGTGAAAAAAATGCTATCAAGAGATTGTGATGGCTGTTACGTCTTAAAGGAATGTGGCAAACGCTACAAAAGAGCCTTTAAAGGAGACAAAGTCTACTGTCCCGATGGCACAGCGCATTTAATAGACCATCAAGCATGAATACAACATTAATTTTTATATTTGTTTTAAAACTGTTTCAACGTTCAAGTTCAACACTACTTCTGAAATATCACTAGCATATTCAGCTGTCCGTCTTACACTTTCAATTATTAGACGTAGATTAACAATCTCTTCAATTTTTTGTGTTTGAGTGAAAAGAACAGCTTCTTTCTCCAACTTATGTGCCTCGCCTATCTTTTCGATGACACTTTCCGCCAAGTTAAAATCGTGCTTGAATAATGCGTCAACTGCATCTTCAAACATATTATTAGCTAAAATGCTTAATGCTTCAATCTTATCTGCAAGTTGTTCATTAACGGGTGTTTTAAGTTCCAATGTGTTTTCACTGATTTTGGTTGCGTGATCGGCGGTTCTTTCGACAGCTCTAGCAATCATTCTGTAGCCTAAGCAATCTTTTTGACTGTTTAAACCGATTTCTTTAACAATCCTCGGATTTGAAACAGCTAATTTCAATAATCGTATAACGTATAGTCCAAAGCGGTTAACTTCCCTGTCTGTTTCAATAACTCCCTTGGCGCTAGTATAATCGAGTTTTTTTAGGGCCACTATAGCTTCTTTATGCATTGAAGACGCTATTATTGACATGCGACTTAAAGCATTTTGAACGGTCAATTCAGGATAATTAAGCAGTACTTGAAGTCTCAAATCTGTGGGAGAATCGAGCACTAGCTCAGTTCCAACCAAATAATCTCGTGTAAAAGTTTTTATTCGATTTCTAAGCTTAGCCGATAAAACCTTGTCACCTTGCGCTCTAATGTGAAGAATGTTATATCCATTTAAGTAGGCGGATATTGCTGTCCTCATAATCGAATCAGGATTGCTGATCGTTGATGCTATAATGAAAGCTTCATCTTGTTTTTCCTTCTTTGGAAAACTTGAAGGAAGTATCGATAATGAACCGTCATTTTCTTCACGAACTATCATCGAACTTCCACGCTTGAGCTCGTTTTTGATAGCCCAATTCTTAGGCAAAGAAAGTATGAAAGTTGCTCCTCCCGTAATTTGAAGCTTACGCTGTTCCTCAAATTGATTTTCTTGTTGTTTGTTAAGACTTAATTCCAAGTTACTTTTTTTATAGCTCATTAATCTAACTTTAATTTCTATATATTCTATAAAGCTTTCGACATAATCTATGTAAATAAGAGAGCAACTTCACAATTCTAATAGAATAATTTCTTTTCCCTTAGGCAAATATTCAATAGATCAACTGTTCAGAATTTAGAGCAATAAAATCACTTGTTTTGCTCTTAATGTAATTCTTTAACGCTGACAAAACCAGCAAATATAGTTCTGAATATTAGCAGTTAAATAAAAAAGAGTGTTTTCTTAATTTTTGGCCATCAAAATACATAGTAAAATGGAAACTTCGGAAAATATATTGCATCAATTTTCCAACAGAAAAGTTGAGAATAAATATACTTTTATCAAGCAACAAACCAAGATTTAATGGTTAATTTTTTGGAAGAAAGCTAAAGAATAATGAAAAAACTATCGAAACAGAAAATCAAATAAAGGAAAAACCTTCCAATAAACAACTTCATTCAGGAAACAATCGGTAACATAATAATGGGTATTACTAAAACCCTAAAAAGGATCCAATATTATTGAATTTGACTTAATTGAAGTGAAAATTAACCAGCTACCTAAACCGTCAAATGATGCAAATATCTAACCTAATAAGTAAAATCAGCTTTTTTAGCTGACTACTTTTCTGAATTGATAGAGTGTCGCACTCAATGTTATAATCGCTACTAACCCGATTACCCCCCAAGCAGGAAGTATTGTACCCCAGTCAAATCCATTGATCATTAGCACACGACAGGCGTCGACAGCGTAACTAACAGGGTTAAACTTCGACACAGTTTGTACCCAATCAGGCAAGAAGCTAATTGGGAACAAAGCTGAACTTAAGAACAAAAGCGGAAACGTAATGACCCCGCCGATCGCAAAAACAGTCTCTGCACTTCTGGTCTTCATGCCCAATGCTAGAGAAATTCCTGACCACGCAAGACCAAAGAACGCAATCGTGAAGAAGATCAGCAGAATTCCAATAACGCCGGTAGTAACGAAAGCGCCTAAAGCATATGCTAAGCCTAGAATTATGGCGGTCTGTATGACCACTCTAAAAGCATCGCTCGTCAATCGCCCTAGAAGAATGGCAGGACGACTCATCGGTGTAACGAGCATTTTCTGCAAAAAGCCCGAATCTATGTCAGCTACAATAGAGTTTCCTGATTGTAAGGCACTTCCAAAAGCATTTTGCATTAGAATTCCTGCAGTTGCAAACTCTAAGTAACCTACTCCCGGTGGTAATATTCCAGGAAAATTACCCAGTCTTGTCAACAACTGAGTGAATAATACAAGAAACAAGATAGGTTGAAAGAGTGAGAAGAAAAGCAGAATAGGAGTTCGAACAAGTTTTCTAATATACCTTATGAAAACGTACCGTGTATCAGAAAGAAGAGTCAAAAACGTCGACCTCCAAACATTCTACTTGGAGCTTTAACTAACTCTTCGGTACGGATTCTTTTGCCAGTGTGCTTCATAAAAACATCATCCAATGAAGGCGAGGAAAAAGTCACAGACTCAAGTTGAATGCCACTGATGTCTAAAGCCCGTACGATATCAGCTATCAACAAACCTGCATTTTTGGCGTAAACTGTAAGGCATTCTTCGGAATCTAATATTTGATTGACATCTGTGAGGCTTCTTATGAGTTCCTTTGCCTTTTCTTTGTCTTTTTCACAATTCGCAAGTGAGATCCTAATAGAGTCCGCTCCAATTTCTTGTTTAAGCTCTTTGGGAGAGCCACTTGCAACTATTTTTCCAACGTCAATAATTGAAAGTCTCTTGCATAATTTGTCGGCTTCTTCTAAATATTGCGTGGTTAAGAAAATGGTTATGCCCTCTTCTTTGTTTATTTTTTCTAGGTAACTCCAAATGGCTGAGCGTGACTGGGGATCCAAACCTGTTGTTGGTTCGTCTAGAAATAGGATTTTGGGTTTATGAATAAGCGCAGTGGCTAAATCGAGGCGCTTTTTCATGCCGCCAGAGAAGTTTCTAGCACGTTTTTCTGCAGCTGATTCCAGTCCTACAAGAACCAGCAACTCATTAACTCGTTTTTTAATTTCATCTCCGTTCATCTGGTGGAAATGACCTTGTAGTGTAATATTTTCTCTGCCTGTTAGGTCGCCATCGACGGTTGTTTCTTGGCTTTGAACACCGATGATCTTGCGTATGGCGGCGGCTTGCTTCTCAACGTCATATCCAGCGATGTTAACTGTGCCGGATGTTTTTCTTAACAGCGTTGTTAGTATTTTGATGGTGGTACTTTTTCCAGCGCCGTTGGGACCTAAGAAACCGAAAAATTCGCCTTCGGAAACTTTGAAGGAAATATCGTCAACTGCTTTGGTGCCATCAGAATAGACTTCAACAAGATTCTTCACAGTAATTATGTCAGACATTAAAGGTCTAGAGCTAAGTTTGCATTTGATAATATAACTGTATGTGACTGCTACCTATAGATACAACAGCAAGAAAACGCAAAGCTAAACAATTTTGAAAGACTATGTTGACTCACAAAGTACCTAAGTCATTAGAGAATTAACCCAGGAAAAATCATTCCAATCCATACAACCAATCTCAAACAATTTGAAGAAATGGTTGGGGTCAAAGTTGTTATTGCCAATTATGCTCAACCAATAGAAGTATAGCTTGTTTTTCAAAAGTGATTTGAGAAGTCTCTAAGCGGATAACTGTTATTAGTTAATTATAGCTTATAACAAGTGATTGTGGTTGAATGGTTAGAAAAAATGGACCTATCATAAAAAATCATTCCCCAAAAAGTAGGGATTTTACTCCACAAAGCGAAACTATTCTTGAAGATAAAATCATTTACGCTATGGCTAATACAAGCGTTATTTTGATGAGCATGATGATGGGTTTATTTACGCAAGTGATTGGATCTACCATGGGCGCTATGGCTTCAGGGATGGCAGAAGCTATAGGTGGAAAAGAAGCCTCAGACAAAGTCGACCTAGAAATTTAACAGGGAATTCCTGAAATTGATGAGAAAATGAAAGCTGGGATTTCTGATTTAAGAAAAGAAATTTACGCTCAAATGACTCAAAAAAGGCAAGAGTTAGATCTGGTGTTTTCTGATCCAGCATTTGAGGTAGGTCCAAAAATTATCGAAAAATATGACTTCAATCTACCAAAGCTAACCCAAAAACTGGACGATGACGTTCTGTCTCAATATTCGAAATTGCTTGTTAGTGAAGATGTTCGTTTTGCGAAAATGTTCAAGGAACTTACTGAATGGATTAATTCCCTACCTAAACCTAACTGAGCAAGTCATCAGAAAGCCTTGAAAATAATCGGCTTTGAACAATGTACTGCATAAATTTCGGTTTTTTCTCGATTTATTATTGTAAAGAAAGGTACTTGATATTCTTCATTAGTGAATTCTTTAATGAGTTTTCTATAGGTTTTTTATAAGGAAAATACTAAGATATTCAGGTAGCTTTGTTTGATTGATTTCCTCGTTGGCACTGGCGGCTTGGTTTACTTTAAAGTACCAATCCTCCATTAGAGCCTACTCTGAAATCTTTGACTTTGTAGAAATGAACTACGCTTTCCAACAGTACCCAAATCCGCGATTGGCGGAGAAAGGCGGAAACCGTGCTCGATGTTGACATTTTATTTCATTTATTTAGCTTTATATTCTCTTTTGAGTTGAAATGTAGGGTTTTACAAATTTGTTCGAGCCAAACAACTGCAAATAGCAAAAAGCTATTAGCTCTTGAGTGGAAATACCACCTATGCAACTGGAAAGTCGGGTGCACACATGAAACAATCGAAGTTAGAACTATATATTAACATCCTAATAGCGTTGAGGCAAAACGGCCCATTAACGCTCACACATATCATAAACAAAGCCAATAACAGCTGCATCATTCAAAAAAAGCAAATTGACTTTCTAATTAAGCAAGGGTTTATTGAAGAACGGAACGTTAAAAAGAGCTACGCAGTTTTCGCAGTAACTCAACGCGGTACAAAAGTGCTAGAGTATTTCCGAGAATTCACTCGAGTGCTACCTTTAGTAGAAGAAGCTTAGTCAAACAGCGCAACTATGCAGCTGAATCTTTTTCCCAAAATTTATCTGCATAAATAATCCATCTATAACCAACACGCCTTTCCAGATTTTTGGAAGGTCTTAATGAGGCGGCAGTGCATTCTTAGAAACTATGAAGTTTCCGATGTCGAGTTGCAGGCTCAAATCGTTCTGGGTAGTATAATCAGCCAAAAGCTTGTATGCCCCGATGTCTATTGCTTTTCTTTCAATGTATAGGACAAGACCATCTTCAGAGGTGTCAAGCATTTTGAGGTCAATACCGCAGCTGGTGTGTATTTTTATTTTGAGTTTCATTGCTTCAGAAATATTCATATTGGGTCATCTGCCAGATAGACTGCATTAAATGCTTTAATAAGTAATTGAACCTTGCCGTCAGAGACTTTCCGAGAGCTTCTTTTTTGAAAGTTTCAACAATACATTCAATGATTCTTAAAAACCATATAAAGATCCTTTTAATAGAAACTAATTGCGGTAAATGGAGCTCCAATAGAAGTTGTTGTTGCTACAACTGTGCACACGTGTTGCAAAAATCACAGAATAGAAAAATGTGCACTTGAACTTCCAGCTAACTGGTCGCTTTGATCTAATAATATTAGATTACAGTTTGATAGAACAAAACACGAGTTTCAGCAGATTTTCTCTGTTGTTTTCGATCTCTTTGAAAAAAAACATAAATTTGTCTGCAGGTCATTGTCTTATTCTATTTATCTAAGCCGCCTATCCTAATTTTTTAATTGCTTGCTCTCAAAACTAATTAATGTTTTCGTTCTTGCTTCATTTAGGCTGGTAAAAAAATATTGTCCTCTTTTAGCAAAAAGACCTCGTTTATTCTTTTGCCTGTGCTTGCGGATAACTTTAAAATATGCTGTTTCACATTAAAGATTGATGAAGATTCGATTTTATGGATTCTTATTCCTTATCACGCTAGTTTGTTTAACCCTATTAGATGTTTTTCCTTCTGCAAGTGTTCAAGCCGAGAATCAACCAGATGTTTTTGTGGGCATTGACATAGCCTATGGTGGCTTTGATCAGATCAAGCAATTGGTCGACGAAGTAAGCCCATACACTAATCTTTTTGTTCTTGGCTGCACCGGCATTACTCAAAACAAGCTTGAGCTAGAGAAGGCATGCCAATATCTTTTCGATAAGGGCATGTTCTTTATTGTTTACCAAGATTATCCACTGGATTTCAATTGGTTTTCAAATGACAAATCGAGTTGGATTGAGGGCGCAAATGCTCGTTGGGGAATCAATTTCATGGGTTTCTATTATGCGGATGAGGTTGGAGGACGGCAATTGGATCTTGATCCTCATTGGACAACCGTAAAAAAAGCCGACAACTATGCCAATGCTAGTATCCAATTCAACATGCGGACAAGCAAATCTGTTGAGTGGTTTAGAAACTCTTACTCTGGCGGACAAAACGTTACATTGTTTACTTCTGATTATGCATTTTACAAGTTTGATTATCAAGCGGGTTACGATGTCCTTTTAGCTCAGTTTGGCTGGAACTACAGTAGACAATTGAACGCTGCACTTTGTAGGGGTGCCGCAACAGCGCAAGACAAGCAATGGGGCGTCATGATAACCTGGACATACCGACAACCTCCCTACATAGAGTCAGGTGAAGAGCTGTACAATGATCTTTTGTTAGCCTATGACAATGGAGCAAAGTACATTCTAGTCTTCAACTCAAACAAAGAATATACAGACAACATTCTAAGACAAGATCATTTAGATGCCTTAAAACAATTCTGGCAATATTCTCAACAAAACCCAAGAAAAGTGAGCCTGGTTGGCGATCGAACTGCATACATTCTTCCAGAAGACTACGCGTACGGTTTTCGCGGTCCAAACGATAAGATTTGGGGATTATGGGAGGCAGACGCTTTGTCTGCCCCAATTAGCATAGAACTGGGAAATCTACTTCAACAGTATGGTTCCAAACTAGACATAGTTTACCAGGACTCGCTTGGGCTTGGCAGCACTCAAGAATACAAATCTATCATATACTCCAACAGCTCAGTTCTTGTTTCCCCAACTTTTGCAAAACAACAAGAAGACGCATTCTCGAACCCAAATTTTATTGCCCTTATAGTAATTATTTCAGCAACTCTAGTTGTGGCTATGTTCTCCAAGTTTTATCTTAAAAATATAGGATCCAATCCAAAAAGTAAATCTTTGAATTCATAACAATTCACACAAACTTCTGGATTGAAAAAGTTAGATTTTAATTATTTAACCCAATCACTATGATCTCTTTCGTGATTTTTTCTTCAAGGTCTTGAGGTTAAAGCAAACTCGCTAAACAGTTTGGATTTCCAACCTGTGAGTTTTTTACTCGAAAATCGATATTCAGTTTACCGCCTTCTAAAGAATAAACTACGTGATCAAGATGATTATGCATCTAGGCAGACTCGGTTGGCCCAAAAAACCATTAGAACTTGCACTTGCAATTTTCGTTTAAATAATCAAAGACATATACCAAATTAACCGTTTCTTAGTTACCAAGTTCATTCACCTCTAAATCTTTAAATCAAATATCAAATGGAGAAACTTAAAACAATGTGTCCAACAGTACATTACAACAGACGATTTTGAGAAAGGTAAAAAAACAAGATCTCGACCTATAATTTTCTATTAAAAAAGGATTTAAATCTGATATGCCGCCTCATTGCTTTGGAAAATTCATTTGCTCAGAAGGACAAAAACTAACGTGTAAATACGCTGATTTATGCCAAATAAAACAAATCGTCCAACAACATCTAATCTTAAGCCTACATTAAAATTTAAATACAACATAGACGAAATAAGGGCCAATTTAAATACTTTTCAAATTATGGCATAGTCTTTACTTGAAGTGTTTTTTTGAAAAATAACAACTCTCTCTTTAAGTTTAACCTTGCAAGTGTAACTTGAAGAGAGCCCTAATAGACTCTGGACACGATTTCTATTTTTTGAGTTCTCCCAAAACACCCTATAGTTTAGGGCCGTTTTAGGTAATTGCAAACCTAATATGCTATTGATTTCTTGAGTGTTTAAAGTGATAGTTTGCATACCTGAGGGACTAATGTGGTCTAATAGTGGCTGATTTTTGTTCATTCTGGCTATTTCCAATTATTATGATTATTTCGTATGACATAATATAATGTTAAAAAGACTTATGAATCCAAGATCCATAAAAAATGATTAATCCGACCTGTATCAAGTTAAAGAAATGAGAAAAATTCCATTTTCGTAATATGAAAGAAGTTAGAACCTTGCCGGAACCAAAATAATCGTCTTATATGTTACAACCGAAATTAGAATCCTCGTAGTAGCAAAAAATGGAAATAAAACGACAAAACGAATCTTTACAAGAAGACGATAGTATAGCAGAACTAGAAAAGTTAAGCTCGAATTTGAAACTATATGAACAGCGATCCTTTAAAGAACGAATAAAGCCACTTGAATTAAGCCGTTATACCA
>Ga0075524_10000385_pt1 | contig 11066 bp, 9 predicted proteins | sample NGEPerone_FD_76826 | JGI IMG/M metagenome (GOLD analysis project Ga0075524, IMG submission 76826) | Arctic peat soil microbial communities from the Barrow Environmental Observatory site, Barrow, Alaska, USA - NGEE Permafrost154B-one | ecosystem: Environmental > Terrestrial > Soil > Wetlands >...
GCACAGCGGAACGTCGGGGTTCCCCTTGAGGGCCTCACGGCCGTGGATGCTCTTGGCGTAGGCATCGAGGACATGGCTGTGGCACTTTCCGCAGGTCGCCGGCTCTTTGGCGGGAAGCCGCGGCGCGCCGGCGCCCTGGATGTTATGGACTCCATGACAGTCGGTGCAAACAGCCGCGAACTCGGGTCCGCCCCCGGCCGAAGGAGGGCGGCCGTGAACGCTGCGGCTGTACTCCCGATAAGGCGATTCGGCGTGGATATTGTATTTAACGACGACGGCCATGTCCTCGTGGCATCGGGAGCAGGTCATGGGGATATTGCGGCGGTTGACCAGGGAGTCGGGATCGGCGGCCGGCTTGATGACATGATGACCATGACAATCCCAGCAGCGGGCCACCTCCGGTTCGTGCCGCTCGAGGTAGGCCCGGCCATGGACGCTGTCGGGGTACGACGCCGGGCCCCCGCCGGGACGCGAATCGGGGGGCGTCCGATGGCATGAGGTTCCGCAAGCCGGCGGCGGGAGGTCCTTTTTGGCCTGATGGGGCGGAGTCCCCTGCCGCGTGATCAGCCCCGCATGGCAATCCGCGCATGAGAGGGCCGCGTGGACGGTGCCTTGAAGGGAGACCTGCGAATGACACTCGAGGCACCCGCGGGAGGCGGGCGCCGCAGTTTTCTGGGAAGCGAAGGCCGGCGAAACACCGGCGGCGGCGAACAGGAAGATAATTCCGAGCTGTCTTCGGTCCAAACTCAGAGCCGCCTTTTCCGGCGGGTTCGCCGGGGCTTACTTTCCCGGAACGGGATGCTTGATCTTATCCCACGCCGCGGCGAAATCGAACTTGATGCCGTGGGGATTCTCGTGGCACTTGAGGCATTGCGCTTTGATGGCCTCCGGACTGCCATAGAGGACGAGCCCGTTCTTGACGGCCTCGGCCTTGTCTTTCATGATGGCCAGCTTCCTGTACGCGCTCCCGGGACCATGGCAAGTCTCGCAGGAAACCCCCTCGGCCTTGAGCTCGGGAGCCTTCTCGGCGAGAGGGGCATGACACTTGAGGCAGCGCGCATCCTCGCTGGGCTTGTCGACGCCCATGGCCTTGGCGGCGTCGGCCGCCTTCGGGGATGTCAGGGCCTCGAAGGACTTGGCATGCTGGCTGCCCTCCCAGATCACGTATTGCCGCCCCTGGGCCTCCGATCTGTGGCAGACCTGGCATTTCTGGGCGCCGACGTAGGTGAGGTCCTGAGCGGGAAGCGCCGCGACGAGAAGAAGTGCGGCCAGGGCCGTTAGCACCACTGTTCTTTTCATGGTCCCTCCCCGCGGAATACACGAAGATTCCCGGATAAATATTCTAAAAATATTCTATAAGAAGGAGCCGGGGTTGTCAAAGGGGCTTCGGGCGCTGTCAGGAGGACGGCGGCCCGGGAACTCCCGGACCGGCCTCGTCGCGGTGGGTTCGCCCCATGCGCCGGACCTTGAGAGCCAGGGCGACGGCGAAGAGGGCTAGAATGGCCGTCGTGACCGCCAATCCCTGGCGGCGGAAGCGGCCCTCTTTGACGGCGCCGAGGGCGGCGGTCCGCACCCCTAGAAGCGCCTTTTCTCCCTCGGCCACGGTCTTGGCGATCTCCGCTTCGTCGAGGCCGTGGGTCAGGTTCTCGGCCGAGACGAGAGTCGTGTGCACGTCCTGGAGGCTGAATTCCGCGTCGCCCACCTCGACACCCTTGCGCCTGGCCAGCGAGAGAAGGCCTTCGACCTCGCTGTAGCCGGAGGTGAACCCGTCGAGCGTCCGGCGGAGATCGGCGGCCATCTTGAATCCCCGCGAGCCCTCGTCGTGACATTGGATGCAGACCGCGCCATCCGCCGTCCCGATCATCGCTGTCGACGGCGGCAGGATCTTGTGGTTGCCGTGACAGGCGTCGCACTCGCCGACCCCCATGTCGTCAAAGGCCTTTTTGTGGAGGCTCTTGCCGAAGAGCTCCCCGGCCGCGGCATGGCATTGGCGGCAGACGGAGGCCACCGAGCTCACGGCGGGAGGAAAGGCGCCGTGGTTCCCGTGGCAGTCGTTGCATGCGGGGGCCGAGAGGTCTTTCTTTTCGAAGAGGGCCTTGGCGTGGACGCTGGCCATGTATTCGTCCAGCTGGTCGGTCGGGATCCTGTAGCCTTCCATCAATCCCTTGTCGGCATGGCAGCGGCCGCAGGTCTGGGGGATGTTCCAAGGGAAGGTCGTCGACTTGGGCATCCGGGCCGACAGGATGCCGTGGACTCCGTGGCAGTCGGTGCAGACGGCCACCTTGGTGTCCCCCGCTTTCAGGAGCTTTCCGTGCCGGCTCGTTTCGTACTGGCTCAGCTGGTCCGTGCGCAGGGCGGGATTGTAGGTCCGCATGGCGGCCGGGTCGGCGTGGCAGCCGCCGCAAAAGAGCGGGATCTTGGCTTTCGCCGGCGCGCCTTTGAAGGACTTGTCCTTGGCCAGGGCGATATCGTCCGTGTCCGGGTTTCCGCCGTGGCAGTCCCGGCAGCTCAGTCCGAACTCGCGATGGATGTCGGCCTCGAAAGCCGCCACCGGCGCCTTGAGGTCGCCGTCGAGCTGACTGTGGCAGTCGATGCAGCCGTTCTTCTGCCCGAAAGCCAGGAGCGGGGCGAAGAGGGCCGCCGCGGCGAGAAAGCGAGCGGGGCGGAAGATCATGTCATCATCCTTAGAGCTTCGGCACGGTATAGGTCAGGACGGTCATGACGACGATATAAGCGGCCAGGGCCAGCCCGACCCAGGTGAAGAGCGGGCTCCGTTCGCTGCGGCCGGCCCGCCGGTCGAGGAACGGAACGAGCAGCCACAGCAAGCCGCCGACCATGAAGCCCAATATGGCCAGTTTCTCCCCCTCGAGAGACAGGATATGGGCCGGGATGATCTTAAGGGTCGAGAACATGAACGTGAAGTACCACTCCGGCTTGATCCCGATCGGCGTCGAGGCCAACGGATCGGCTTTCGTCCCGACCTCCCACGGCAAAAAGACGCACAGGACGCCGACAAGGACAAGGATCAAGGTCCATCCCAAGGCGTCTTTGTAGATGAAGTCCGGGAAGAAGGGGATCTCCCGCTTCCCCCGCTCCCCGATGGGCTTGCTCATGCCCAGGGTCTGGACGAGGAGGACGTGGATGGCGATGATAGCCAGGGCGACGACCGGCAGCAGGGCGACATGGAACCAATAGAACCGCGATAGCGTCGCCTGGCCGACCTCTGGACCTCCCAGGATGACCGTCTTGAGCCATGGCCCTATGAGGGGCAGGCTCCCGGCGATGTCCGTCCCGACGCGGGTCGCGAAATAGGACAGTTCGTTCCAGGGCAGCAGGTAGCCGCTGAAGCCGAAGGCCATGAACAGGACGAGCAGCAGGAATCCGGTCACCCAGGTCAGCTCCCGGGGCTTGCGGTAGGCCTTGAGAAAGAAGGTCGAGAACATGTGGACGAACAACATGGCGATGAGGATGTTGGCCGTCCAGCTGTGGACGGAGCGGATCAGCCAGCCGAATTTGACCCCGCCCATGATGAACTGGATGCTCTCGTGAGCGGCATCCACCTGCGGGGTGTAATACAAGAGGAGCAAGCCGCCCGTCGCCACCTGGAGTCCTGTGAGGAACAGGCAGATCCCGCCGAAAAAGTACCAGAACGATCGTCCGTGTTCGGGCACGGTTTTCTTCTTGGCGAAGCCCAAGAGCTCCGTGATGAGGAACCGCTCGTCCAGGAATTCCCAGATGGTCCGGCCGACGCCTTGGGCCATGTTAGCGTCTCCTCGAAACGACGATATCGGGCCCGGACACGGCCACGGCGAAGGTCTCGAGCGGCCGCGGCGGGGGGCCGGACAGGACATTGCCGCCGAGGTCGAAGCGGCCGTTGTGGCAGGGACAATAAAGCGTCTCGGTTTCCGCTTCGAAGCGGACCGTGCAGGTGAGATGCGTGCAGACGGCCGAGAGGGCGACCAGCTTCCCGTCGGGCGTGTTCACGAGGATGCCCGGCGCCGTGCCGAACCGGAACACCTTGGCGGAGTTAGGGGCGAGCTCGCCGGTTTTAGCGGCGACGACGGTATCCTGCGAGATAAGGAGTCTTTTGGGCGGCAGGAGATAGCGAACGACCGGGTAGAGGAAAGCGGCGACCGTCGCGATAAGGCTTCCCCCCAGGAAGAGATCGATCGCGCTGCGCCGTTTCATTTCTTTGGCTTCCCCGGGGCTGCTAGTAATTCTACGGTCTCCGTCATTCTTGTCAAGTGCTTGTCGAGAAAAATATAGTTGTGGATCCCGCCGCTGCCGTCGACCTCGACGATCCGCAAGGCCTCCTCGACCTTCGCGGCCTCGGCTTTCTCGGAATCCGTCAGAGTCCGCCTGTAAACCTCGTGCAAGGCCGCCCGGATCCCGTCGGCGCGGCGGCGGATCTCGTCCCGCCATTCGCCGAACATGGCCCGGTAGCTTTCGTCGTGGCAGGCGACGCAGACCCCGCCGTCGGGCCGGACGACCTTCTTCGTCTTGTCGAGATGGCAATCCGCGCAGACCGCTCCGGCATCGGCCATGATGTCCTTGGGAACCTGTGCATCCCCGAGCGTTCCCCCCTCGTAGACTGTTTTCTGGAATGGATGGCACTGCCCGCAGCCTTTTTTCAGCGGCTCGTGGTGGCAGGGGGCGCAAGACGCCTTCGTCGCCGTCAATTCGCCGTGGCGCACTGCGTTCGAATGGCATTTCGCGCAATCGAGGGCCTGGCCGAGGACGTGGGTCCTGTGGGAGAACGGACGGCCGAAGGCTGTCGCCGCGATGTCTTCGAGGCCCGCGTGGCAGGTCAGGCAGGCGTTCGGGGTCGCCCGGGTCAGCAGAAGGCTCTTCGCCTCAGGTTTATAGGAGGACCCCGCCGCGCCCAGGGCCTCGCGCATCTTGTCCAGGGCGGCCCCGAGGAGCTCCTGGGAATAGGTCATGTTGTGGACGCTCTTGCCCTTCTCGACGACGTCGATGTCGAAGCGGGCGTCCTCGAAGAGGAGCGCCGCCTTCTCTCTGGCCGGACCCGGCGCCCGCCGGATCTCGGCGTCGGCGCGGGCCGCGATCGCCCTGATCTCCGCCAAATGCGTCCGGGTCGCCTCCTGCCAGTTCTTGAGGATCCTGGCGAAGCCGCGGCCATGGCAGGATTCGCAGGCGGCGGCCCCGGCCGTGAGCGTCGAGCCTGCGAACGGCATGGCTTTTTCATGGAAGATGTGGCAACCCTGGCAGCTCAGCCCCTTCTCCCACATGATATTGGGCGATGCGTGAGGCACGCCTTTCCCGCCCATGCCTGTGTAGAGGATCTTCTGAGCGTCGTGGGTCCCCTGGTGACAGGTCCGGCAGTCGGCGATGGTCTCGATGTCCCTGACGATCCTGTGCTCGATCTCGCGATGGCACAGGCCGCAATCGATCTTGTTCGCCGTGATATGGGTCCTGTGGATCAGGTCCGTATCGCCGTACTTGGCAAGCCGGGCCTGTTCGAAATGACACTTGTCGCAGTTCTCCTTGGGCACCTCACCGTCTCCGGTGACCGTGCGGGTGTGGCACTTGTCGCAATGATAGCCTTGCGCAAAGACGCCGGTGTGGTCGAACCGTTCCTTCAAGGCGAGGACCTCGTCCTTGCGATGACAAACCACGCATTCGGCGGCCCGGGTCTCGGGCGTCTTGCCCTTGAAATGGCAGATGAAGCACGTGGATGAGGTGACGGTGATATGCTCGCCCTGGACGATCTGGGAATGGCAGCTGGTGCAGCGGAGCTTCTTGCCCCGTTTGAGGTCCTCGAAATGGGCCTTATGATCGAACACGACCTTGCCGAAAGCGACCTTGCCCTCGAGGAGCCGGCGATCGTGGCAGCCCGGCCGGAGGCAGCTTTCGTCCTGGATCTCGGCCCAGGGCTTGGATTTGACGTAGAGGCGGGTCCAGTAGCGCCCGACCATGACCAGTCCTTCGATCTTGGTCCTGAAGAATGACTTTATGCCCGGCGGATAATGGCAGACCCTGCAGGCGACGTCCTTATGGCTCGACGCCTTCCAGCTCTCGAAAAAGGGCTTCATGTAGTGGCAGGACGCGCAGAAATTCGACGATGACGTAAACTCGACGGAGGCGATGAAGAGCACCGCAAGGGCCAGCGGCACGCCGAGGAGGAGTATGCGCCTTCTCTTGCGGCGCTTCACTTTCGAGGGGACCGGGATGACGGCGGCCGGGCCGCTCTCCCCTCCCCCCCGCTCATCCTCAGACATAGGAATGCAGCCCCGCGAGGAGGTAGTTGACTCCGAAATAGGTAAACAGGGCGGCCAGGAAGCCGCCGATGGCGATCCAGGCGGACCTCTTGCCTTTCCAGCCCATCACGATCCGCGTATGGAGGTAGAGGGCAAAGACGAACCAGGTGATCAGACTCCAAACCTCCTTGGGGTCCCAGGACCAATAGCGGCCCCAGGCCCGGTAGGCCCAGACCATGCCGAAGATGAGCCCGCCCAGGGTGAACAGGGGGAAGCCGACCGCCACGGCCCTGTAGGCCAGGGCATCGAGCCGGGCCTTTTTCTCCTCCGTATCGGCCGCCAGATAGAGCAGACTCGTCACAAAGGCGACCGCGAAGAAGGCCTCACCGAGAAGGGTCACCGAGACATGCAACCAGAGCCAATAGCTTTGAAGGGCCGGGACGAGAGGCGTCGCTCCCTTGGGCATGAGCGGCGATGAAGCCAGGGCGACGAGGCCGACGACGATGAGCATCAGATAGGGACCCAGCCGCGGCGCGCGCGAGGACCGGCCGAAGATGATGAGCGCCAGCACGATGGCCCAGGAGAGGAACGAGATCGACTCGTACATGTTCGTGAACGGCGCGTGCCCGCTCGAGGCCGTCCGGAGGATGAGGGCGGCCGTGTGGCTGCAGAAGCCGATGATGGCCAGGACGAGCCCGGCGCCGCCCCAGCTGTCCCGGCGGGCGAAGAGCGCGGCGAAATAGACGAGGAGCGCCAGGACATAGAAGACGAAGGCGATCGTGAAGAGCGTCGATTCTGTCATTCCGGCCTCCTGATGGATTCGAAGATGCCGTCGAATTCCGCTTGGAACGCCTCCCGGCTTTTCGCGGCGTGCCCGCCGGCGGCGAGATCGACCTTTCCTTGGGAACCTTCGAGGACGACCCGGATCTCCCGGGGAGGCCAGTAGAAGGCCAGGAAAAAGCCCCCCGAGACGAGCAGGCAGCCGAGCCAGATGAGGTTCGCCCCCGGGTCCTGGGCCGCCTCGAGAACGGAGTAGGGAGCGGCCGAATAGTCCTTGAGGACGACTGCGAGCTTGGGTGCGTCGGCCGCCGCGGCCGTCCGGGCGCCGGACATCGGGTCGTTGCCATGGCCCTGGCCGAAATCCGGGAACTTGGCAAAGATCCAGCCGGAGAAGACCCGCTCCTCCCCTTTCCAGGCCTCCACCAGGGCGGCGGGATTGTTGGGGTCCTCGGACCGGCTCTGGATCTCGTTCCCCTCCCCGATGACGAAGTCGGGGACGAACCGGCGTACGACGACGCTGGTGACATCCGGACTCTCGACGGCGGCACTTTGGCCGACATCGAGAGTCATGGTCTTTAGGACGGCCGGGTCTCCCGGCTTCCTGAGCTCGAGAACGACCCGGGAGCGGGTCCAGTCCCAGCCGTAGCTCTGCTGATAGACGGAGATCCCCTTGTAGGTCAGGGGCTCGTTGACTTCGATGATCCGGGTGAGGACCGGAGCGCCGCCCTCGATGACAGACACGGTGCTCTTCCAGTCCTTGACGCCGCCTTGCGGGTAGTATTCCGTATCGAATTTGTCCAGCCGCAGTTGGAAAGCCGCGTGGGGAACGTCGGCCGTCTGGCCGTCCGTGAGTGACAATTCGGCCCGGCGGCTGCCGAGACCGCTGGTAAAGCCCCCGGCGATGATCACCAGGAGCCCCAGATGGACGACGTCCGAGCCGAACCAGCCCAGCCGCCTTTTACGGGCCAGGAGGGAGATCTTCTCGCCCTTGGCGGACTCGTCCACGCGGTAGCGCCGGGCCCTAAGCCGTCTGGTGACCCTGTCCCGGGCCGCCGCGAGAGTGAGCGGCAGGCGGAAACGGGCGCTGGCGCGCATGGACGTCACGGACTTGGCGTCCGCCTCCGGGGCCGCATGGAAGACCCGGCGCCATTTGGGGCCGAGCCGGGAGAGGGTGCAGACGATGGTGTTCGCGGCAAAGAGAAGCAAAAGAGCCAGGTACCAGACCGATTGGTAGAGGCGGGTCAGCCGGAGGGCCATGAACAGTCCTGACAGGCTTCCGTAGCGGGCGGAGTATTCCGCGACGCTTCGGCCCTGCGGGATGAGTGTCCCCACGATCGAGGCAACGGTCAGGAGGATGATCAGGACGATGGCCAGCTTGATCGACGAGAGGAATTTCCAGGCGGATCTCATGCGCCCTCCCTGAATCTTGCGGCCACCGGCCGCCAAAACTCTATGAATATTATAGGATTTCGCGCCCGGGCGCAACACTCGGAGAGTCGCCGGCCTTGAACCCTTCGGGCTATGGGACGTAAGATACTTTAGGGGAATATTATTTGGTCCCCTTGTCGTTTACGGGAGGTCGCTATGAACGTCCAATATGTGGAACCGATCAACCGCGCCTGGCACCGGATGAAGATCGCCTTGTTCAGGCCCTTCGACATCCACAAGTGGTTCGTCGTCGGTTTCAACGCCTTCCTGGCCGGGCTGATGGAAGCCTCCAACGGCGGAGGCGGGGCGCGCGCCGGGAAAGAAGGCAGCTTCAGGGAGTTCATCAACTTCCCGCAGACGGCCTGGGACTGGCTGATGCACCACCCGGCCTGGGCTATCGCCATTCTCTTTGCGGTCGTCGTCGCGCTCGCCGTGATCGTCGTCCTCACCTGGGCGAGCTCGAGGGGCGTCTTCATGTTCCTGGACAACGTCGTCCGCGACAGCGTCGAGATCGCCAAGCCCTGGAGGGAATACGAGAAGGAGGGCCATTCGCTGTTCGTCTGGCGGCTCCTCCTGGGGATCGCGGCCTTCGCGACCTTCGGCCTGGTTATGGCCTTCTTCTTTATCAAGGGGGCTGCCCTCTACGATAGCGGGGTCAGTCCGGTGCTGCCCATCGGCTTCATGGTCAGCCTGGGCTTGCTCGTTCTCGGCCTGGTGCTGATCTGGGGCTTCGTCGTCCTCTTCCTCAAGGACTTCGTCGCCCCCCTGATGTACAGGAACAGGATCTCCGTTGGCGCGGCCTGGAAGCTCTTCCTCGACGTCTTCAGGAAGTATCCTTTCCATTTCGTCGGCTACGGCATCATCATCTTCCTGCTCATGATCGCCTTTGCTATCGCCGTGATCATCGCCGGCCTGGCCACCTGCTGCATCGGCTTCCTTTTCCTGGTCGTCCCCTATATCAGCACGGTCGTGACCCTGCCGGTATGGTACGCGTATCGGGCCTTCAGCCTCGAGTTCCTGGCCCAGTTCGGCCCGGAATACGACGTCTTCAGGCGGGCTTTGCCGGGCGAGACTGCGGCGCCTGCGATGCCTGCGGCCCCGGCCGTCTGAGGAATAGAGTTCGGTCGAAGACGGCCCGCTAGGCGCTCAAGATGTCGTGGGAGTGGAGGAGCCGGGTCTTGACCTTCAAGCCATAGGGGCAGGCGAGCTCGCACGGCCCGGCGCACGTTTCACAATCCGTGGGCTTTTGTTCGGCCGGGAGCGCGGCGTAGCAATCCATGGCCTGCCGTTCCTGTCCGTAATTCTCGTAGTACATGGCGAACCGCAGGACATCGTTGACCGCGACGCGGTTCGGACAGGCCGACAAGCAGGCCGTACAGCTCACCCGGCAATAGGAATCGCGGGTCTGTTCTTGATACCTGGTGATCAATCCTAGGGCCGCGCGGTCGAGAGGCTGGCCGGAGGCCGCCACGTATTCCTCGACATGGGAGTAGCTGCTCATGGTCGGGATGCAGGTATCGAGATCCGGATTGCTCAAGACCCATCGGATGGCGGCCTGGGGATAGCTCGATCCGGGCTTGACCATGTTCTTCAAGTTCTTTTGCATGCCGCCGGCGAAGATCTTCATGGCCACGGTGCCGATGCCTTTCGCACGGACGGCCTTGACGAGGGGTTCGATCTCCTGGCCCTCCGAATGGTTGTACATGAACAGGATGACCTGCGGGAAGTCCGACTTCAAGGCCTGTTCCAGCGTGATCTTGGCGTTGTGGGTGGAGAACCCGGTGAACCTGACCTTGCCGTCCTTTTTCAGCTGATCGTAGGCGGCGAGAACCTCCTGGTTCTTCATGAGCGCCTCGAGGTCGCCGAGGCCGTGGACCATGGCCACGTCGACATAGTCCGACTGGAGGCGTTTCAGGCTCTCCTCCATCCGCTTGATCAAGACGGTCTTCTCGATCTTCTGGGCGGGATTGAAGCCGTGCTTGGTCGTGATGACGACCTTGTCCCGCACGCCTTTGAGCCCCTCGCCGACATAGGCCTCCCCCTTCATCCTGAGATAGCTCTCCGCCGTGTCGAAATAGGTCACGCCGCATTCATAGGCGTAGCGGAGGACGTTCGGCTCGAAGAGAGAGATCGCGCCGCAACCGACGTCGGACACCTTCAGCCCGGTCTTGCCGAGGACGTTGTATTTGACGACCTTGGGCGTCCCGGCGGCCTGCGGCTCCTGCGAGACCGAGGCGGGATCGCCGCGGAGCCGTCCGGCGACGCCGAGGCCGAGCGCGCCTGAGGTCAAAGAGGAAAGGAATTGACGTCTTCGCAAACGTGACATGAGGTCCTCCTTTACTTTGCCGTTTTCGTTACGGAGATGGGGGCGAGGATCGCGAACTGCGGCTCCATTCCCGACGCTAAGGGGCCCATGATCTGCAGGACATAGGTCGCCCCTCCGCGCGGCGCGGGCCCCAGGACTCGGATGTCCTTCCCCGGTTCGCCCGGCCGTGGGAGCTCTCCTGCCGAGGCGTAAAAAACGACGCTCGTGACGAACCCCTTGTCCTGATCGCCCCCTTCGAGGGTCAGCTCGTCGCCGCTCTTGAAGCCGGCCTGCTCGATATCCTTTTTCGTCCAATTCGTGGTGACGAAGAGCCC
>Ga0075524_10000389_pt1 | contig 11034 bp, 8 predicted proteins | sample NGEPerone_FD_76826 | JGI IMG/M metagenome (GOLD analysis project Ga0075524, IMG submission 76826) | Arctic peat soil microbial communities from the Barrow Environmental Observatory site, Barrow, Alaska, USA - NGEE Permafrost154B-one | ecosystem: Environmental > Terrestrial > Soil > Wetlands >...
ATATATTGCCGCTTACCTCAAAGACACGGTGGATCATGTCAACATCGTCGACATGGAGTTGGATAACAGAAAATTCCAAGACATAATCAACTTCTACAGCCCTGACCTTGTTGGCATCACTTTGTCTGCCACTGAACATAACCAGGGTCTTCGTCTAGCAAAGATTGCAAAGAAAAACAATTTATCCACCGTAGTTGGTGGATATCACCCGACAAGTGTTCCTGACCTTATGCTTTCTTACCCACAAATCGACATGGTTGTCCGTGGAGAAGGCGAGGCAACTATGAAGGAGCTTGTGGAGGCTGAGGTTTTTGAGAATGTTCAGGGGTTGTCTTACAGGAAGAACGGAAAAATAATCCACAATCAGGCAAGAAAGCCAATTGATAACATAGATGCTCTTCCTTTTCCCGCTAGGTACCTAAGGCAATACTCCTACAAAAGCCAAGACAGAGTTACAGATTGCGATGTGATAACTATGTTTCGGGGCTGCAATGGTCTTTGCAGTTTCTGTTGCGAACCAAGCATGAGTCAGGGCTGCCTAAGAAGTAGGTCACCTGAGAACGTTATGACAGAGATTCTGGAGATGTCCGAGTTTCACAGCGGAAAACCTGTAAACGTGATGTTTGCTGACCCAAACTTCATGGGTAACCCAAAACAGGTCGACCGTCTCTGCGATTTACTAATGGAACATGATTTAAACATGGAGTTTTGCGCTCTAGTTAGAGCAGACGCCATGGCATCGCACCCGCAAATCGTAAGGAAAATGTGTCAAGTTGGCATACGCAGGTTTGAGATGGGTATTGAAAGCCCATACATTAAAGACTTGAAGTCAACAAAGAAAGGCACAACCAACAAGTTCCACATAGAAGCGGTTAGGAACATACGTGAAAACGGCGGCAGAGCAGGAGGAACCTTCGTTATAGGTCTACCTGAACAAACCGAAGAAGAAATCAAAACTTTTCCAACTTATGCAAAAGAAATTGGCTTAACAGGAGCCGCCTTTGGCATTGCAACACCCTTTCCAGGTACAGACTTCTACAAAGAGACAAATGAACAAGGATTAATCTTTGAAACCAACTGGGACGCCTTTGACGAAATGCACTCTGTATACACAACCAAATACCTAACAAAAGAGAAAATCGAAGAAATGGCTACTTACTGTATGGCAAAATTCTGGAACATGGACACATTCATTGACCACGAAAAGATCTCTCAAACACGAACCAAACAAAAAAAGCCATTAGTAGATTTTGTTAACGAAAGAATAACGAATCTTGGTTTCATGACCAATAACGGAACAGAATTACAAAAAGACAACTTTGAAAAACACATAAAAATATTTCTTGAAGCCTACATAGATGGGCGAGTGGAAGAGTATACTCGGAAAGTAGGGGTGCATGAAGTCTTAGAAATGAGCCGATTCCTCAAAATACTGGGACCACAAAAAATTCAATGCACACTAAGTTTAGACGATACCCAAGCTAGCTTCATTTTCAAAACAACTAAAACAACAGTTGAGTACATACGCATCATAAGAGGAAGACAAACTGACGCCACAATAACTCTCGACGTAGACTTAAAGTGGTTAAGTGAACCCGCCAATTCACATATTATTGAGAGATCTGCTTTGGTGTTCTCACGTAATTTAACTGCCAAGAAACTATGGAATACGTTTAGGTTTTTTGCCGCCATCGGCACAGACGCCTTGGTGTGGAATCTACAGAAACTCAAATCTCGAAAAAAATCCTAAGGGCTATTCAATAAAGGTCTTTGGGCGCTACGATAGACTCCGGTTCAAATCCGCCCAACCTTTTAGGCTAATTTGGACAAAATAGCATCATCTACTTTTTGCTTTTTTTGATATGGTTCAATTATTGCATTCATTTCTATAATCTCGTCAAATTCTTTTATCGTTCTGTTCTCGATTTCAGAAGCAATAGCATACGCTTCTTCCACGGTCATATCATTTCTTAGCACAACATGCATATCACCGATTAAGTAAGAACCAAGCTTTCTCATTCGAATACTGTGAACTTGCTTAACCTGTTTTATGCTGTTGGCGATGTTCTCGATTGCAGCTATGGTTTCTGGAGAATGGTAGGAGTCTAGCAGAACAATTGAAGCCTCTTTGAGAATGGGGTAAACCATGGTGAAGACAAACAACGAAATGATTATGCCTGCTATTGCATCGGTTTGGGGGAAATTAAAGTAGCTGCTTAATGCTATGCCAGTAAAGGCTGTTATCGAAGTCACTACGTCTTTTATCGAGTTGGAAGCATCTGTCTTTAGCGCCAAAGAACCATATTTCTTGGCAGCCCTCCGTTAATAGATTAAGAGCAATGAAGAAACCAACGTGGCAGCCGATGCAACTACTAAGGCTAATAGTGGGTCAATCACTCATTTAGGACTGAGAAATTCTATGCAGGATTCATAGAGGGTTATTCCACCTATCGTTGCCATAAAGAGAGCTGCAACTATGCTACTTAGAGTTTCAACACGGTGATAGCCAAAGTGGAATCTTTTATCAGGTTTTTTTCTTGATAGACGCAAACCAATCCAAACTATTAGGGATACGCCTGCGTCGGCAAAAGATTGGATCCCGTCAGCAATTAAGGCAATGCTTAAGGTGAAAACACCCATAATTACTTCTGAAAAACCAACCATTAACTGGACAAAAAAAGACCGTTTTGCTACTGTACCGCCCTGTGCAAGGTTAGCCATCAACTGTTGCCCTCAATGATTGCACCTAAGTTTGTATTGAAGCTAAAAACTTTATCTAAAGAGCAAATAAGAAATTGGATGATTGTCTTAACATTCCGACACGGATTTAAAAAAATAGCTTTTTGATACTTACAAATCTAAACTAGAGTATAATAGAGGTCAGCATGATTAATTTCAAGTGCACAATTCACAAAAGAAATATCGCCTATGTATCACCGAACCGTTCCAGTTTCACTTTGAATTCGTTGCTTTTAATGTCTATAAGTGGTTCATTTATTGCAAGTGGTTTACTAAGTATTAAAGATGCCATTTCACTCTGAGAGCAATACTTTCCCTTCTCCATTTTGCTTAAAAAATCAGTATACTTTCTATCGATAGTTTGGGCGGTGAGCAGTTTATCCATGTCTTTTTCTTCGAGCGGCATAACATGATTCCTACATATTATAATTGAATTTCGCAGTTGTTTAAGTTTAACCTTAGTATGCAGGGCGAGGTTCGAGAAGAAGCAATAGAACTACCCTAAAATGCTGACTGTTGTAAGATAGATTCCTGGCTTTCGAGAAGGGCACAATCTACTTTCGTTGTTTGCGTTTGTTTTCCATTGTTTCTGTTTTATTTGTTTGTTTTCATTGTTGTTTTTTGGTAAAATGGCTTATTATTACTTGCTTTCAGATTGTAAGTTGTACTTGGTCTCTCGGCTGGTGTTGAAGCTTGAAAAATGTTAGTTTAAATGTGCTTTTTAACAAGTTTAATGAGCGTATTTCTATGTTGCCAGTTGAGTTTCAGGCGGTTTTTTGGAGGATTTGGAGGCTCTGAATTGGCAAAAGGAAACCCCTGGCCAACTGAGGATGCACAAAAATTATTTAGATAGGCCCATTCGGGAACTGTGGACCTAAGGGTTCTTGCTTTAGTTTCGATGACAAATATACTGAAAGGGCATTCGGCAAAAACTGATTAATCTAAATCTATTGAAAGAACAACAACAACGGCAAACCCTCTGTTGTTGTTTTTCTAAGCTTGAGTTGCCTGAGGATCTGCCAAGTGGAAAAACGCTTCCACAACCACAACAACAACCAAACAAACCCCAAAAACTAAACCAAACAAGAAAAAAAACTTAAAAAACAACCCAAAAAAAAGTTGCGCACAGAAACCGCCTACAACAACCAAAAGAAAAAAACCAAATGAGCATTACTTGAAACAAGCAACTCAAAACAAGTTCTTCCAATACTGCAAGAACCTGTCTATTCTTCTCCCAAACAAAAATCATTATAACTTGATTACTTTCAAAACTTATAAAAACTCTCATAACGTAAGAGTTTTTACCTTTATTGCCAAATGATTACCGAGCAAAACTCGATGAGAAAAGATACACCTTGGTTTAATTGCTGGCCTGCTGGAGTGCCTAAACACATAGAGTATCCAAAGGTTCCTCTGCAAGAAATCCTAAAAAAAACCGCCAAGGCTTACCCAGAAAAAACAGCCATAGCCTATAGTGAACAGGAAATCAGCTACGCCCAACTGGAAACGTTCTCAAACCAGTTTGCCAACTCACTAATCAAGTTAGGTTTAAAGAAAGGTGATAGGGTGGCTATTTTTTTGCCAAATATCCCTCAATTTATCATTGCCTATTTTGGGGTTCTTAAGGCAGGGACGGTTGTAACTGCGATTAGTCCGCTGTATCGCGAACGAGAAGTTGAGTATCAACTGGCAGATTCAGGTGCAGAAACTATAGTTGCTCTGGATTCACTTTTTCCGATTGTGGAAAAAGTTAGTCAAAAAACCCGGGTTAAACACGTGATAATTACAGGGTCAGCCGAAAAAGCCCCTTCTCCAAGAGATCCAAACGCTTTGTTTTTCGACCAGTTGATTGAAAACAGCCCAAAAACAGCTCCAAAAGTTAAGATTAATCCAAATGAAGATTTAGCGGCGTTGCAGTACACGGGCGGCACAACAGGAATCGCAAAAGGCGCCATGCTGACCCATATTAATCTACTTTCAAACGTCCTCGCCTTCGCCGCATGGATACAGGGCACAGAAGCCAAAGAAATCTTCCTGACAGCTTTGCCGCTTTTTCACATTTACGGCATGACAACCAGCATGACAGTGCCCATCAGCCTTGCCGCTAAAATGGTGTTGTTGCCAAAGTTTGAGCCATCCAAAGCATTGCAAACAATTGAAAAACATAGGATCTCAGTTTTTTGCGGTGTCCCAACCATGTATCAAACACTTCTCGCTTGTCCTGAACTTGGTAAATACGATTTAACTTCAATCCGCGTCTGCATATCAGGCGCGTCTTCATTGCCAACGCAGGTTCAAAAGCAGTTTATGAGGGTCACGGGCGGGCTTTTAGCTGAAGGCTACGGCTTAACAGAGGCATCGCCGGTTACACATTGCAGCCCAGTTGACAAGTCTATGCGAACGGTAAAGGTTGGCTCGATCGGACTGCCGTTGCCAGATACAGAAGCCAAAATCGTTGACGTAGAAACTGGCAAAAGAACTCTTGGTCAAGGTGAGAAGGGTGAATTGGCAGTTAAAGGACCACAAATCATGAAAGGATACTGGCACAAACCCCTAGAAACCGCATTTGTGCTTCGCGACGGGTGGCTTTTAACAGGAGACATTGCCTGCATGGACGAGGACGGTTACTTTTACATTGCTGACCGCAAAAAAGAACTCATCAAAACTAGGGGCTTCAGCGTTTATCCGCGGGAACTAGAAGGTGTCCTCTATAAGTATCCAGCTGTGAAGCTATGCGCGGTAGTGGGCAAACCCGATGCATTGGCGGGCGAAGTTCCAAAGGCTTTCATAGTGCTCAAAGAAGGCATGGCCGCCTCGGTGGATGAAATTATGTCTTTCGTCAACGCCAAAGTAGCGCACTACAAAGCCATACGCGAAGTTGAATTCAAAAAAGAACTCCCACTCAGTTCCGCCGGCAAAGTTCTGAAGCGACTGCTCCAAGAAAAACCATAATCTCTACTCTTTTTTCTTCCAAAGCCTAAGCACTGCTTTTTCTCCCATCCAAGCAAAAAACAAAACATCAACGAAGGGACCCAAAAAGAGTTCGAAGACAAAGTCATTGTTGGCTGTTGCTGCTCTCCCCAAAACTCCGGATAAAGGGCGACGCCTCCAATAATTAAAGCAGACGTCAAAAGAAATGCAATAGCAAACGTAACCCACTTCATGCATCTTGATGAGAAATTGTTTGGTTTAAGCTTTGTCGCTTATTTTCGAAATGTATAAGAGAAAACCCGGTTCTCAGTTAAGTTAAGGTTTAGTCTTTGCGTGTCAAACTCAACGTTATAGGCATTGTGCAAGGTGTCGGTTTTCGCCCATTCATTTACCGCATAGCTGTACGGAACGGTTTGGCAGGTTATGTGCGAAACAGGGGCGACGCAGGCGTAGAGGTACTGCTCGAAGGCGAAGAAGAAAAAATCCTAAGTTTTATGAGCGACTTAACTGAAAAAAAGCCGTCGCTAGCCCAAATAGAAAAAATTAACCAAACCGAGCAATCAGGCAAAAACGAATACGAACATTTCACCATTTTTAAAAGTTCCCAAGAAGCAGAAACCTCAGGCTCAATCATCCCCCCCGACATAGCCATCTGCAACCAATGTCTCAAAGAACTACGCGACCCCAAAGACCCACGCTTCGAATACTTCTTCATCACCTGCACAGACTGCGGTCCCCGTTTCACAATCATCGAAAGCCTGCCCTACGACCGAGAAAACACCACGATGTGTGAGTTTCCGCTGTGCGGCTTTTGCCAAAAAGAGTATGAAGATCCCTCAAATAGGCGGTTTCATGCTCAGACTGTGGCGTGCCCAACCTGCGGTCCCAAAGCGTATTTAGCGACAAACACAGGCGAACCAGTCGAAACCAAAGATCCTGTTCGATTGGCTGGGAAGTTGCTGTCGGAAGGTAATATACTTGCCGTGAAAGGATACGGTGGCTTCCATATAACGGCATCAACCATGCTCGAGCAGCCCCTGCTTAGGCTTCGAACCACAAAGCACCGACAAGAAAAACCCTTCGCCATCATGGCAAAAAGTCTCCAAACCGCAAAAGTCTTCGCTGAAGTGGGATCGAAGGAACAAGAGCTTCTAACATCTCCTTCACGCCCAATCGTATTGCTAAACAAAAGCCCCAACTACAACCTGTCACCGCTTGTTGCGCCAAACTTGCACAACGTCGGCGTCATGCTGCCCTACACTGGATTGCACTACATGCTCTTTGACAAAGTTGCCGACATAGCATTTGTGATGACCAGCGCCAACCCGCCAAACCAACCCATCGTAAAAAACAACGAGGCAGCCCAAAAAATCCTCGGCGAAACCGTAGATTATTTCCTATTTCATAACCGCGAAATCGCCCACCGCTGCGACGACTCCGTAATGCGGGTTCATGGCAACCGCCAAGTATTTCTTAGGCGGAGCCGCGGTTACGCTCCAGCACCAATCAGGCTCAAACAGAAATCAAAACGTTGCGTCGTGGGCTTGGGCGGAGAACTAAACAATACATCCTGCGTATTGCTCGAGGACAAAGCCTTCATTAGTCAGCACATAGGCGATGTTGAAAACATTGAAACCCAAAGTTTCCTCCAAGAAGCCACAAGTCATCTGCAACACCTAACCAACTGCCACGCCGAAACTGTTGCTTGTGATTTGCATCCAAAATTCAACACAACCCTGTTGGCAAAAGAAATGGCTCAGGTGGAAGGTATGAGGCTACTTCAGGTACAGCATCATCATTCTCACGCTGCTGCGTTGATGGCGGAGCATGGTTTAGATGAGGTGATGGCGGTTGTTTGTGACGGTTATGGTTACGGCGGTGAAGGCGGGGCATGGGGCGGCGAAATCCTTCAATGCAACTTGGAATCAACGGAATTTGCTCGCCTTGGGCATTTGGAGGCTCAACCGTTGCTTGGCGGTGACTTAGCAAGCCGTTACCCATTGCGTTTAGCAGCGGGGATACTTCAAAAGGCAGGCGTAAGCGTTGAAGATTGGTTAATGCAAAATAGCAAACATTTGCCACATGGCGAAACCGAAGCCAAGCTAATCCTTCAACAGCTCAAAGTCGGCAAAGATGTCGTTGAAACGACCAGTTGTGGGCGAGTTCTGGATGCGGTTGCAGCAGTTTTAGGTATCTGTTTTGAGCGGAGTTATGAGGGTGAGCCTGCCATGAAACTTGAATCAATTGCTCTGGCCGGCAAGGACATGTTGCAGATTCAGCCTCAGGTGAAAGGGGATGTTTTGGATACAACTTGCTTGATTCGAGCGGTTTTTGACAGTTTAGGTAGGGTTTCTGATGCAGATTTAGCCTACAGTGCCCACGCTTATTTAGCAAAAGGCTTGGCGGCATTGGCAATTCAAGGCGCAAACACAAAAAGCGTCAAAAATATCGGTTTTTCAGGTGGAGCTGCATGTAACCAAATCCTCGCCAAGCTAATGCGAAAAATCGTTGAGTCTGCTGGGCTGAGGTTTTTTGTCCACGAAGCAGTCCCGGCGGGCGATGGCGGGGTAGCTTTTGGTCAGGCAGTTGTGGCTGGTTTTTCCAAATTCTAGACCAATCTGTTTTTATCGCCCTTCAACGCGTTTTATTCTGACTGATTGTTATGTGTTTAGCTATTCCTGCAAAGATTCTGAGACTTGAAGGCACCAAAGCTCATGTGGATTTTGGACAAGGCGTCTCAAGAGAAGTAAACGTATCACTTGTGGAAGCCAAAGTCGGCGAATATGTTCTGGTTCACGCGGGCTATGCGATTCAGGTTTTGGAAGAAAAAGAAGCCTTAGAAACCCTCAGCCTTTGGAATGACGTTTTAGCAGCTGGACAAGAATAAACGGCAGTTGGGCGGAAAAGCATGGTTGATAACTTAAAGTTCCGAAACCCCGAATTGGCACATAGTATAGCTGAAAAAATCAAAGCTGTTACGCCCAAAAAGGGGCAGGTAAAATTTTGCCATGTTTGCGGAACCCACGAATGGACCATAACTCACTTTGGTCTGCGTAGTTTGTTGCCGGAAAATGTTGAAGTTATCGCTGGACCAGGCTGTCCTGTATGTATTGTTCCTGCCGCTGAAATCGACGAAGCTGTCCAGTTAACACAGAAAGGCATTGTAATAACTTGTTTTGGCGATGTGTTGCGGGTGCCAGGTAGCCAATCCTCGCTCTTAGAAGCCAAAGCATCTGGCGCCGACGTCAGAATCGTGTATGCGGTTTCCGACGCAGTTGAAATGGCCAAACGTGAACCCCAAAAAGAATTTGTTTTCCATGCCGTAGGTTTCGAAACCACCGCACCCATCACCGCAGTTGAAGCCCTAAGCGAGTTGCCCAAAAACTTCAGCTTCCTAGTTTCACACCGCCTAATCCCTCCCGCCATGGAACTTTTGCTTGGCGTGGGCGACCTGCACATTGATGGGTTTATCGCGCCTGGACACGTCAGCGCAATCATCGGCTTGAAACCCTACGAACTCTTCACCCGAGTTTACCGCATGCCCACGGTTGTGGCTGGCTTTGAACCTAACGACGTGTTAATGTCCATTTATATGCTTCTAAAACAGGTCAGTGAAAACGACGCTCAACTGGAGAACGAATATTCGCGGGTAGTAAAACCCGAAGGCAACCCAAAAGCAATTGAGATGATGACGAAAGCCTTCACAATTATAGCGGGAAACTGGCGGGGCATAGGCAGACTACCCGAATCAGCTTTGCAATTGCGCTCATCGCTTGTCCAGTATGATGCCCGAGAAAAATTCAATGTTCACGTTAAAGAAGGCAAAGACATCAACTTTGGATGCGAATGCCACCTAGTTATCATAGGAAAAATCAAACCCCAAGAATGCCCCCTGTTCCTCAAAACATGCACACCCGCAAAACCAGTCGGCGCATGTATGGTCAGCAGCGAAGGCACCTGCCGAGTTTGGGCAAAAAACGTAGCCGCACAAACTTAGCATATTCTTGGTACAGGGTCTCCTACTGGTTTTGCAATTATTCTTTTGCCGCCCACCAAGGTTTGCATAGCTACACCTTTGAATTGAATTGTGGCTTCGCCGATTATCTGTGCCTCTTTACCTTCAGATGTTTGCTTTAGAAACTGCAGAATTTCCTCTGCTTTCCCTGGGACAACACCGATAATGATTTTGCCCTCGTTTCCGATTTCTAAGGGGTCTAATCCAAGCATTTCGCAAGCGGTTTGTACGTCTTGGTGGATGGGCACTTTGTCTTCTTGAATTAGTATGCCGACTTTGGATTTTTCTGTCCACTCGTTAAGTGCGTCTGCTAATCCGCCCCGAGTGGGATCTTTCATGGCTACAACGCCGCCAACCTTGCCCAACATGCTTTGTATCATTCGGTTAAGAGGCTTTACATCCGAGAGGATTTGGCTGCCAAACTTCAAGCCCTGCTGTGCAGAGAGCACCGCCAAGCCATGGTCGCCAATGGTGCCTGACAATATGATTTTGTCGCCAGCAGCAAGGTTGGAGTCGAGTGCCCAGCGGGCTTTAAGTTCCCGAAATTTCCTAACAATTGTAAGGTTGCTGTCTAAAGCTGGAGTTCTTCTGCCAATGCCTGAAACGTTCATAACGCAGCCGCCTAAACTGCCCCTCTCCACCACTTTTGTGTCACCGGTAACAATGCTTACTCCCGCCTCAACACAAGCCTGGCGCATAGAAGAAAGAATTTTCTCTAAATCAGAAAGCAACAAGCCCTCTTCCAAAATAAGGCCACAAGCCAGCGCATAAGGCTCAGCACCTAAACACGAAATATCGTTAACTGTCCCAGAAATCGATAGGCGCCCGATGTCCCCGCCTGGAAAAAAGATAGGTTTGACCGCGTGAGAGTCGCTTTTGAAAACTATGTCGCCGATTACTGCTGCGTCATCCATGGCTTCCAACGGAACTTCTGCTTCATTGCTTAACCCTCCAAAATACTTTACAATATAGTTTTTGACGAGGTCATGCATAACTGAGCCGCCTGCACCATGCAGCATAGTAATTTTCTCGGTTTTATCCATAGTTTTGCTGTCTCCTAAGGTTTTTAACTAGAATAGACTACCCTAAATGTAAAAAATAAACACATCGCAAATACAAATTAAATAATGATTTGTTTGAAAAGACCTACCTACTTTACCTTACAAATGAGGGTTTCTTAGGTAAACTATAAAAGCTTAAACGCAATCCCAAAACTGTACACCTCACGCGTTCGAATAGTTCCTCGCAGGAACAACCACTTAGTCAGTTTAGAGTAAAATCTTAGTTATGATACGGAAAGCCATATAAATTGCTTTTACGTGTTTGAATGCGCACTGGAGAAATTATAA
>Ga0075524_10000391_pt1 | contig 10999 bp, 8 predicted proteins | sample NGEPerone_FD_76826 | JGI IMG/M metagenome (GOLD analysis project Ga0075524, IMG submission 76826) | Arctic peat soil microbial communities from the Barrow Environmental Observatory site, Barrow, Alaska, USA - NGEE Permafrost154B-one | ecosystem: Environmental > Terrestrial > Soil > Wetlands >...
GTCCGCCGCAGCGTCGAGCGGGCACTCGCCCTGAGGGCCGAGTTCTTTGCCCCGGCCGTCACCAACGCCAGGCGCCTCGTCAACGCCGAAGGCGACGGCCTGCCCGGGCTCATCGCCGACCTCTACGACGACGTCCTCGTCCTCCAGATCGCGACCCTGGGCATGGAGAAGCTGAAGCCGCTCATCATCGATCTCCTCACCGGGGCCCTCAAGCCCCGGACGATCTTCGAGAAATCGGATCTTCCGGCCCGGCGCGAGGAGGGCCTCGGGGAGACCGAGGCTCTGCTCGCAGGGGAGCCGGTCGAAAAGGTGCGCATCCTCGAAAACGGCATCCCTTTTTGGGTTGGCCTGGCCGGGGGACAGAAAACGGGCTTCTATCTCGACCAGCGGGAGTCCAGGAAGCTCGTCAGGGAATGTTCTTCCGGCCGCCGGGTCCTCAACGCGTTCTCCTACACCGGGTCATTCTCGGTCTGCGCGCTCCTCGGAGGCGCCGTCAAGGCCGATTCCATCGACTCCTCGGCGGCGGCCATGGCCCTGGCCCAGGAAAACTTCGAGCTCAACGGCCTGGCTTCGGGTTCCGGGACATTCTTCACGGCCGACGTCTTCGAGTTCCTCCGGGAACCTGCTCTCGACCACGATTTCATCATCCTCGACCCGCCGGCTTTCGCCAAAAAGCGGACGGATGTCGTCGCGGCCTGCCGGGGCTACAAGGACATCAACCGCCTGGCCATGCAGCGCGTCCGCGCCCCGGGACTCGTACTGACCTTCTCCTGTTCCCACTTTGTCGACGAGGTCCTCTTCCAGCAGGTCGTCTTTCAGGCAGCCCAAGAAGCCGGACGGCGGGTGCGCATTCTGCAGCGGCACCGCCAGGCGTTCGACCACCCGGTCAACATCTACCACCCCGAGACCGCCTACCTGAAGGGCTTCCTCCTCTACGTCGATTGAGCCCCTCCGGGGGACCCTGCGGCGATTCTTCGATTGCCTGCCGGCGCGCATTCTCATATAATCCCCAAGAAGCGGCCTCCCGGCCGCCCCATGTGAGGAGGCAAAATGAATCCTCAGGAAGAGCTCCGGACGCACCTGAGGCCTGCGTCGATGGTCGGCTCGGCCATCATTGTCAGCCTGGTCATCTACCTCGGCCTCGTCGAGGTCCTCCGGTCCGTCCTCAGGCCTTTCCACGGCTTTGCCGTCACGCTCGGGACCCAGCCCGTCCGGTTGGCCGTTTTCGGAGCCGCCGCGGCGGTCATCCTGCTCATTCTGCTCCTGCGCCCCCGCCTCTTCCGCAGGGACAGCCGGGAGGACGCCCCAGCCGCCTATCGCCGGCTCCAGAAGGCCTCCCTGGTGGTCCTGGTCCTGGGAGAGATTCCGGCGGTCCTGGGCCTCGGCCTCTTCCTCGTCGGAGGGAACGCCATCGACTTTTACAAGCTCCTCTTCGCCTCTCTTGTCTTGACCTTCATCAATTTCCCCAGGCGCGCCGCCTGGGAGGGGTGGCTGAAGGGTTGATACAGCCTCACCAAGGGGGACCGCCATGAGAATACGGATCCTAAGGGCCTGCCTGATGCTGGGTGCGGCGCTCGTCCTTTGGCCGGCCGCATCGATTCCCGGCCAGGCGCAAGCCTCGCCGGCCGCCGGGGCGCCCGGTCTGCGCTACGAGATCTGGGTCGAGCTCGACGCGACCGGGAAGATGCTCGTCGGCAAGGAGGAGATCGTCTGGACCAATCCCACGAAGGACACGGTCCCCGACATGCTCCTCCACCTCTACTGGAACGCGTTCAAGAACGAGGCCAGCGCCTTTCTGCGTGAGGCCGAAGCGGAGACCATGTTCCGCGGCGGCGGCTCCCCCGAGGACGGCGAATGGGGCTGGGTTGACGTCACCGACATCCGTCTCGCCGACGGGTCCGACCTCAAGCCCTCCTTCGCCTACGTCACCCCCGACGGCCCGGAAACGGCCGGCGACGAGACCGTCGCCCGGGTCCTGTTCCCCGACCCGGTCGCGCCGGGCGAGAGCGTCCACCTGCGGATCGAATTCCGGAGCAAGATCCCCCGGACGGTGGCCCGGTCGGGATACTATAAGAATTCCTTCTTCATCGGCCAGTGGTACCCCAAGCCCGGCGTCTACGAGGAAGGCCGGGGCTGGAATTGCCACGCCTACCATCAGAACTCCGAGTTCTTCTCCGACTTCGCCGACTTCGTCGTCCACATCACCGTGCCGCGAGGAAGCGTCATCGGCTCCTCGGGCAAGGCCGCCGACTCGAGGACCGACGAATCGGCCGGCACCACGACCACGACGTTCCGGCAGGCCATGGTCCACGACTTCGCCTGGATGACCGACCCTCGCTATCTGAAAGTCGAACAGGATTTCATCGCCTCGAGGGAAGTGACCCCCAAGGAATACGACGACACGGCCAAGCTCCTCGGCCTCTCGATCGACGAGGTCCGGCTGCCCGACGTCAAGATGATCCTGCTCATCGCCCCCGAGCACAAGGGCCAGATCGAGCGCCATTTCCGCGCCCTGCGGGCCGCCATCAAATACTATGGACTCTGGTACGGCCCTTATCCCTATGAAACGGTGACCATGGTCGACCCGCCCTACCGGACCGGGAGCGGCGGCATGGAATATCCGACTCTGTTCACCGCGGGAACGCAAGTCCTGACGAGCCCGCACGAGCTCGACCCGGAAGGCGTGATCGTCCACGAATTCGGCCATGGCTACTGGTACGGCCTCACGGCCACGAACGAGTTCGAGGCCGCCTGGCTCGACGAAGGCTTCAACACTTATTCGACGGGCCTCGTCCTGGCCAGGGCCTACGGGCCCGGCGCGATCCCTTTCAACTTCAAAGGCATTCCCCTCAGCTCGTTCCTGCGCATCCCGAAGGTATTCGATTTCGAAACCAACCGGGTGGCAGCCATCCAGACCGTGCGTTTCGACCCGGTGACCACCTGGTCCTGGAAGTTTTACAACCGGGGGAGCTATGGCGCCAACGTTTACATGCGCGCTGCGACCCTCCTCGGGACGCTCGAAGATCTTCTCGGCGAGCCGGCCTGGTCGAGGATCATGCGGACCTACCACATGCGCTATCGTTTCCGGCATCCGACCAAGGCCGACTTCATCGGCGTCGTCAACGAGATCGCGGGCAAGGACATGTCCTGGTTCTTCGACGAGCTCCTCGATTCCACCCGGCCCTTTGACTATGGGGTCTCCGGTCTTTACTCGGTCAAGGTCCCCGTCCACCTCCGGGGCGTCTTCGATACCGACGGCGCCCGCCAGGAATGGACGGACAAGAGGATCAAGGAGGCCGAGACGGGGAAAGCCGAGCCGGTCGACAGAAGCGCGTCCGAAACCGCGTACCGGACGACGTTCGTCCTGCGGCGCTACGGCGAGGCCCGTGTCGGCGGGGATACCCGGATCCAGGCGGTCGTCCGGTTCAAGGACGGGACGACCGAGACCCGGACGTGGGACGGCCAGGCGCGCTGGGCCCGGTTCGAGATCATCAAACCCGTCGAGGCCGAGAGCGTCCAGATCGACCCCGAAGGCGTCTGGCTGATCGACGAGAACCTGGCCAACAACAGCCAGGGGACCGACGGATTCCGCCTCAACACCTCCAAGCTGATGACCCAGCTCCTGTTCACCGTTCAGTGCATCCTCCACTTCTTCGGATCGTGGAGCTGAGGAGGGACCCATGGGCGCCTTCAAAGCCATCGTCAACGGGATGGGCACAACCCTCCGCAAGCCGCGCATCCTGATCATCCTCTATGTCGTCAACATTCTCTTCGCCCTGGTCGTCGCCTTCCCCTTCCTGGCCCTCGTCCAGACGGAGCTCGGATATTCCCTGCTCGGGATGAACATCCGGCCGGTGGACCTGATGTGGATCGGGGAGGCCGTGCTCAAGCACCAGGACGCCCTGGCGGCCATCGTCTCCGGCTTCGTCGCGTGCGGCTTCGCCTACCTGGTGTTGCACGTCTTTCTCAACGGCGGCATCGTCGGCCGCCTCCTCGACCGGGAGGGCCCGGCCGACCTGGCGTCGTTCTGGGGCGACTGCGGCCGCTATTTTTGGAGGTTCGTCCGCCTGTTCCTCGTCTCCCTGCTCTTCCTCGTTCTGAGCCTGGGCATCGTCATGAAGCTCGTCTCAGCCCTGTTCACACCCCTGTCCGAGGCCGCGGTCACCGAGTGGCCGCCGCTCATCCTGTCGAACCTTCATTTTCTCATCGCCCTGCTCCTGCTTTCGATCGTCCACATGATCATCGGTTATGCCCGCATCGCCGTCGTCGCCGACGAGGAGCGGAAGGTCCTCAAGGCCTTGCGCCACGCCCTGACCTTTCTCAAGAAGCGGTTCTTCCGCGCCTGGGCCATCTACCTGCTCATCGTCGCCGCGACCGTGGCCGGCAGCGTCGTCTTCTATGTCGTTCTCGGCGGCCTCGACGCTCCGGCCGTCGTCCAGGTCGTCGCCGCCCTCGTCTGGATGCAGCTCTACGTCGTCTTCCGGATCTGGATCAGGACCCTGTTCGTCGCCGCTCAAGCGGAATTCTACCGGTCTCACCCTTATTGAGACTGAGAGGTATCATGAAGCTGGCTTTTTTAGGCGCCGCCCGCCAGGTCACGGGCTCTTCGTACTTCTTCGAGGCCGACGGACTGCGCGGCCTCGTCGATTGCGGGCTCTACCAGGAGAGGCCTTTCCTCGACCGCAACTGGGACCCTTTCCCCGTCCCCCCGGATGAGCTCGATTTCATCCTTCTCACCCACGCCCATCTCGACCACAGCGGGCTTATTCCGCGCATCGTCAGGGACGGGTTTGCGGGGACCATCCTGACGACGGCCGCGACGGCCGATCTCATGTCGATCGCTCTCATGGACTCCGCGGAGATCCAGGAGGAGGACGCGGCCTTCAAGATCCGGCGCCACCAGCGGGAGGGCCGGACGGTCGACCACCCGGTCGTTCCGCTGTACACCACGGAAGACGTCCAGGCGACCATGCCCATGGTCGAGGAGGCCGAATACGATGCGCCTGTACGGCTCAGCGACACCGTCTCGGTCCGTTTCCGGGACGCGGGACACATCCTCGGCTCGGCCATGATCGAGCTGACCGTGCGGACCGGTTCGGCAACCCGCACCGTCGTCTTCTCGGGCGACATCGGCCAGTGGGACATGCCCTTCGTCTGCGACCCGACGCTCTTCGAGAAGGCCGATTACGTCGTCATGGAATCGACGTACGGCGACAGGGACCACGAGGACCGGGCCCGCATCGACGAGCTCCTGGCCCGGACGATCATCGAAACGGCCGCGGCCGGCGGGAACGTCGTCATCCCGACCTTCGCCATCGAGAGGGCCCAGGACCTGATGTTCCACATCAGCCGTCTCGTCTATGACAAGGCCATCCCGGCGCTGCCGGTCTATCTCGACAGCCCGATGGCCCGGGAAGTGACCCAGGCCTTCGAGCGCCACGACGAGTTCCTCGACGTGGAGATGCGACGGCTCTTCATCTCGGGCCGTCACCCCTTCCGGTTCCCGGGACTGACCATCGTCCGCACGCCCGAGGAATCCAAGGCCATCAACAACGGGCGCGGCCCGGCCGTCATCATGGCCGGGTCGGGCATGGTCACCGGAGGCCGCATCAAGCACCATATCGCCATGAACATCGGCCGTCCGGAATCGACGATCCTTTTTGTCGGCTATCAGGCGCGGGAAACGCTGGGCCGGCAGATCCTCGAGGGGGCCCCGGAGATCCGCATCCTCGGGCGGACCATCCCGGTCAAGGCCCGGGTGACCAAGATCAACGGTTTCTCGGCCCACGCCGACCGGAAGGGACTGGCCCATTGGCTCGACGGCTATCAAAGCCCGCCGCGCCGGATGTTCGTTACCCACGGGGACGCGGACGTGGCCGCAAAGACGGCCGAAGGGATCCGCCAGGAACGACACTGGACGGTGGAGCTCCCGGAATATCGCGAGGTCTGGGACCTCGATTAGGCCCGCCCGGACCGCGGCGCGATTCTAGAATTCCGTCGAAGGGAGCACGTCGACGCCCGACGACCGGGCGTAGGCGGCCATGATCCGGTCGAGATCCTTGCGCACCTCGGCGGCTAAAGGCGGCGTGGCGTACGCGGCCAGGCGCCGGGCGACATCCAAATGGGCCTTGTCGACGATCGAAGTCCGTCCCGCCGCCACCCAGGCCTCGTAGGGATCGCGGTCGACGAGCCCGGCCGGGATATGCTCTGTCCTATACCACCGCCGCGTGTGCGGGTGGGTGAGGAAAGACATCCCGGGCGTGAATCCCTCGAAGGCGCCGAGCGCTACGGGGTCGTCCCGCTGGGCGATCCCGTCGAGCAGACGATACACCATCGCACAGATGCCGTCGTCGATGACGAGCTTCTCGAGGCTCTGGGAGCTCTCGAAATCGAGCATGCCCGGGCCGGAGACGACATTGACCCCCGCCAAGGCCGCGAGGACGGCGCCCAGAGCCGTCTCGAAGCCGGCCTGAGGGTCGTTGACCTTGGCGTCGCTCAGGGCCATGTAGGCGTGCGTGGGCAGCTTCAGGTGCTTGCCGATCTGGGCGTAAGCGGCGTCGATCATCATCGTTTCGATCGCGCCCATGGGTGTCGTGCCTTTCCGCATGTCGAAGCTCGACGGCGAGCCGCCGAAGATGACCGGGGCGCCGGGACCGGCGAGCTGGCAGATAACCAGACCCGAAAGGTTCTCGGCGACATGCTGGACGAGGGTCCCGGCGATCGTCGTCAGCGAGGTCGCCCCCGTCATGCCCATCGAGATGAGCTCGGACGGAATGCCCGCCCGGGCCGCGTCGATGAGGCTCTGGGAGGTCAGATGGCTCCACTTGAGGGGAGGGGAGGGGCAGGCGTCGAAGATGGCCAAGGGCTTCGACCTGAGCTCGCTCTCTCCGCCCCGGACGGCCGCCAGAAGGTCCTTCATCGGACGGAACCCTTCGACGCGGAACGTCCCGGTGACGAACGGCTTCCCGGACAGGCAGAGGCCGGCGTAAAGCCGGAAACAATCGGCAACCGGGGCCGGGACGTCGTAAGCGATGAGGCCCGTGCTCTGGAAATGCAGGTGTTCGAGCGTCTCGACGAGCTTGATGAAGGCGACCAGGTCGGCCGTCGAGGCCTTGCGTTCCTCTTGCGTGGCGTGGTCGAGGAGGGTCACGGCGGCGGAGCCGGGGTCGAAATGGACCTCGTCGCCTCCCACGGTATAGGCCCGGCTGCCCGTGCGGTCGTAGAGGGTGATGACGGAAGGCGTGGTGGCCAACGAGTCCAGGACCAGCTTGCGGCCGATCCGGACCAGTCCCGAGGCTCCGTCGACCACGGCCCCGGCGCCCGCGAACAGGCTCACCGCCTCGGCGTTCTCGACCAGGACGCCGTGGCGTTCGAGCAGGGTCAGCCCTTCGTCGATGATCCGTTCGATGAATTCTGTCGAGAGGAGCTCCAGCTTGGGCTTTCTTGTTTCGATCATGTCCGCACCCCTTTGATGCCTTCTCGGTCGTTCGGGATCGCCGCAGGCCGGGGGCTCAGGGCCGCCCGGCAAAGGACTTGGCCAGCTTGACGGCGGCCACGGCGTTCTCGGCATAGCCGTCCGCACCGATCTCCTCGGCCCACTTCCGGTTGGCCGGGGCGCCGCCGACCAGGACCTTGTACTTGTCGCGAAGGCCCCTGTCACGGAGGAGGGCGATGAACCGCCGCTGGTTCATCATGGTCGTCGTCAGCAGGGCCGAGAGGCAGATCATTCCGGCGCCGACCTCTTCGGCCTTGTCGATGAACCGCTCCAGCTTGACGTCGGCCCCCAGGTCGAAGACCTCGAACCCGCCGGCCTGGAGCATGGAGGCGACCAGGTTCTTGCCGATGTCGTGGATGTCGCCCTCGATGGTGCCGATGACCACCTTGCCGCCGATCCGGGCCCCGAGGTTCTGGCGGTTGAGCGCGGGGTCGAGGACGGCCATGGCCGCTTTCATGGCCTCCGCGCTGCTGATGAGCTCGGGCAGAAAATATTCCCCACGCTCCCAGAGCTCTCCGACCTTCTGGATGCCGGGCACATAGCCCTGCTCCACGACTTCGAGCAGGTCGAGCCCCGACCGCACCGCGTCCTCGGCCAGCGCCCGGGCGGCTCCCCGATCCCCGGCGACGATGGCCTCGTTCATCTTGGGATAGATCTCGTTCTTGGTCATATCTTTTCCTCCTCGCGGATGACCCGGACCATGGCCCGGATGGTGTCCGGGTTGGTGCCGCAGCAGCCGCCCACGAATCCAGCGCCGGCGCTGACGATCGCCGGCACGAAACGAACGTAGTCTTCGAGGGTCTGGGAATAGCCGATCGTCCCGTCAGCCAGGGCAACCGGCTGGCCGGCGTTGGCTTGGGCGATAACGGGCAGCGACGTGGCCGTTTTGATGGCGGTCACGCAGCCGACCATCTGTTCGCTGGTCAAGGTGCAGTTGGCCCCCACGGCGGCCGCGCCCGCCTTCTCCAATTCCGCGACCGACCGGGCGACGGAGTCTCCCATGATGGTGAAATAGCCCCTGGGGAAGGAGTTGAACGTCAGGGTAACGAAGACCGGGAGCGGCGAAACGCTGCGCGCGCCGCGGATGGCCGCGAGGGCTTCGCGCAGGTCGTATTGCGTTTCGATGATGAAGACGTCGACACCGCCGTCGGCGAGATCTCGGGCCTGCTCGGCATAAGCCGCAACGAGATCGGCCTCGGTCGCGGGCCCCTGGGGCTTCAGGAACTTGCCGGTCGGACCCATGCTGCCGGCGACATAGCGGCCGGCCGGCGCGGCCTCGCGGGCCAGGCGGGCGGCCGCCCGGTTCAGCTCTAAGGCCCGGCCGTCGAGGCCGTGGGCCGCGAGCTTGAGGGGCGTCCCGCCGAAGCTGTTGGTCGATACGACGTCAGCGCCGGCTTCGTAATAGGCGGCGTAGACCTGTCTCACGGCGTCGGGCCTTTCCGTGTTCCAGAGCTCCGGCGGCACGCCGGGGCCGAGGCCGCGGGCCATGAGCTCGGTGCCCATGGCCCCGTCGAAAAGGACGGTCCGCGTCTTGACGAGATCGAGGAGCGATGCGGTCATTTTTCCACCTTCGGATAGCGGCCGAATTCGAGGGCCTGGACGAACTCATCCTGGAAATCGGGCCGGGTGGCCAGGGACACATGGGAGATCTTTGCCGCCAGGGTCTCGGCAACCGTCCGGGCCGGCCGGGAGACGAGGAGGAGGCGGGCGCCGGCGAGCGAAGCGTTGCCGATGAAGGCGATCTTGTCGGCGGGCACGTCCGGCAGGAGCCCCAGGGACACGGCGTGGCCGATGTCGAGCGAGCTGCCGAAGGCCCCGGCGACGAGGACGCGGTCGAGGTCGGCGACTTTCAGCCGGAATTCGCGGAGCATGAGCTGGACGCCGCTCCGGACCGCGGCCACGGCCAGCTGGACGTCCCGGACGTCCTGCTGGGTCAGCGCCAGCCGCTCCGTCAGCCGGATGCGCTTCTCCGGCCCGACGATGCGGCCGTCGTGGCCGACGAGGCCGCGGGCCAAGGCGACGGCGAGAATATCGATGAGTCCCGACCCGCAGACCCCCTGCGGCGGCAGGTCCTCGATCGTCCGGAACTTGAAGCCGTTATCCCACGCGGCCCGCTGGATGGCGCCGGGGACCGCGAGCATGCCGCAGCTGATGTTCATGCCCTCGAAGGCCGGGCCGGCCGCCGTCGACGTGGCGACGAATTCGGAGTTTTTTTTGAGGACGATCTCGCCGTTCGTCCCGAGGTCGATGAACAGCCCCGAGCCCGGCGCCGCGGCGAATTCCGAGGCCACGAGCCCGGCGGTGATGTCTCCGCCGACGAAGCTCTTGATGTTGGGCGAGATATACACGCGGGCCTGCGGATGGAGAGCGAAGCCGATCTCGCCGGCGGCCAGGGGCGGCAAGACCGAGAAGACGGCGTGGAAAGGGGCCAGGGCCAGCGAATCCACGGCGACGCCGCAAAGGATGTGGTTCATGGCCGAGTTGCCGGCGACGACCGCGTCATAGATGCGGTGCCGCGGGACGCCGCTCCGCCGGCACATCGTCCCGGCGAGATCGTTGATGAGCTGGACGGCCGCGTTTCTCAGGCGGCGGAGGTTGTCGGGATTCTCGAAAGCGAAGGTGATCCGGGAGACGACATCAGCGCCAAAGGCGCTCTGGGCGTTGACGGCCGATTCCCGGTCGACGATCCGGCCCGTGCGCAGGTCAACGAGCTCGGCCGCGATCGCGGTCGTGCCCAGATCGACGGCCAGCCCGAAGGCCTCCCGGCCGGCCTCTTCGGGCTCGATGTCGAGGACCTCCAAGTCGTCGTAAAGGACGGCCGAGATTGGCCGCGACGGGCCGATGGTCGTCCCGCCGAGCTTGGACAGGGCGGCCAGGGACAGGACGAGTCCGGGGGACTTGAGCTGGGCCCGGAGCGTGTCGGCCACGGCGGTCGGGACAAAGAGAGACGGCTTCTCCAAGACGAGGGCGAGCTTCTTGACGGCGGGGTCGACGTAGGCGGCCGACGGCAGCCCGGTGTCGAGGACGGCGATCCTCTCGAGCCGGGACCCCGGCAGCGTCTCCACCGTGACATCGCTGCGCACGGCATAAAGGCAGGCGAGTCGATGGTCCGGACCCAGGCCGCGGGCTTCCAGGAGCGAGGCCTCGAGCGCCGCGGGGAAGGGGAGGGGACCGCTGAGAATGCGGACGGCACACTTGCCGCAGACCCCCCGCGCGTGGCAGTAGAGGCTCATCGGGATGCCGGTCCGGACGAGGACATCGGCCAGGATCTCTCCGGCCTTGGCCCGGACCTTGGTCCCTTCGGGCAGGATCTCGACGGTGAATGACGTCTCGGTCATCGGCGGTGCTTCAACCTCCGCGGCCCCATCTTAAACGAAAACCGGCTCAGGGGAAATCTTTTTTATCGCGGCGGGGCCGCGGAGGTTGAAGCACCGCCGATGACCGAGACGTCATTCACCGTCGAGATCCTGCCCGAAGGGACCAAGGTCCGGGCCAAGGCCGGAG
>Ga0075524_10000396_pt1 | contig 10895 bp, 8 predicted proteins | sample NGEPerone_FD_76826 | JGI IMG/M metagenome (GOLD analysis project Ga0075524, IMG submission 76826) | Arctic peat soil microbial communities from the Barrow Environmental Observatory site, Barrow, Alaska, USA - NGEE Permafrost154B-one | ecosystem: Environmental > Terrestrial > Soil > Wetlands >...
CGGGCACCCCGACGACGAAGTGCTCTTTGAGGAAGCTGATCTTGACGGCCGTGTGCCGGCCGTGGACGACCCAACGATCAGACCCAAGAGCTAGACCCGTGCTAGGTCGGAATCGACCCCAATAGTGTGGAGAGCCGTTCATCCTCGGCCAGATCCGGAAACACCGTCTCACCGGTGCCCGCGTAGTAGAACGCCGCATCGACCTGGTCCAGAGCCAGTCCCCGGAGTCGCGCGAAGGCCAGGCGATACGCCTCCAGCTGCAAGGCACGAATCCTGGCCTTCTCACCTGACGGCTTGGCACCGGTCTTCCAGTCCACGACGGTGAACCCACCCCCCGGGCGGGGGAACACGGCATCGATGCGGCCCCGTATCGCCATCTGCGCCACGGTGGTCTCGATCGCGATCTCGATCGCCTCCGGTCTTCGATGGGCCCATTGGCTGGCCAAGAACCGTTCCTTCATCAGCGGCAGCTCCTGCTCGCCTGCCGGGTCGTCGTCGGCGTTGCCCGGCAGGTCCAGGAGGTCGACGAAGACCGCCCGCGCGAAGTGCTGCTCGACCCAGGCGTGAAAGGCGGTACCCCGACGTGCCGCGAGCGCCGGAGCAGCGGGCATCGGACGGCGAAGATCACGAGCGAATGCCTGTGGATCACCAGCAAGTGAGACAACCGCGGACGCCGACAGGTGCCGTGGGACCCTGACCTCGAGGTCACCGGGACGAGCCGAAGAGTCGCGTTCGGCCAGCAGGATCGCGAGCTCGCGTTCTCGACCCACAGCCAAAGACATGTCGAGCGAGCCCTCTGGGTCAAGGTGCGCCATGGCGCCCAGCACCTCCTGCACGGCGTCGCCAAGCTGTGAGCGCCGGGCGGCCATCGGATCCGCCGGCCAGATCGCGCTCACCGGCTCGCTCTGGCGCGGGTTTGCGGATTTGGTGTCACCATCCGGCTCGGGCAACGGCTCCCACACCAGGGGTCTCAGACCAAGGGCGGGGTGATCAACCAGCTCGGTCAGGAACCGGGAGGTGATCCGCGGGGTCGTGGGGTCGGCCCACACCGGCGCAGTCAACAGCAGCTCACGGCGAGCACGGGTGAATGCCACATAGGCCAGCCGGCGCTCCTCGTCGATGCCGTGCTCCCCCCCGCCGCTGAGGAAGTCGCTGACCTCGTTCTCCAGGGCCAGGAGGTCGGGAGCCGACTTCCAGCGCAGCACCGGCAGACCGTCACAGTCCCCTCGCAGGTCGTACGGGACGCCGGACAGACCCCCGAGCCAGCCCTTGTCAGTGGGCGGACTCATCCTCCACCGACCGTCCCTGAACGAGGTGGTCGAGCTCGCGCGTGCCGGGAACGAGCCCTCGACCAGTCCGGGGACAGCCACGACGTCCCACTCCAGTCCCTTGGCGGCATGCACGGTGAGTACCTGGACGGCGTCGGTGGACACCTCGGCGTACCCCTTGTCCAGCCCACGCTCCTGAGCCTGGGCGGCTTCGAGCCAGGACAGGAAACCACCCAGCGTGGGCCGGTCTGCGGACCCGGAGAAGCTGGCCGCCACGTCAGCAAACGCGTCGAGATGGGCACGGGCCGTCGTCGGCGTGTGTTCTGGGCGCGACAGCACCTCGATGTCCAGACCGAGGGCACGCTCCGCTTCGCCGGCAAGGTCGGCCAGAGGCATGCCGCTCATCGAGCGCAGAGCCCGGATCGCCTCACGCAGTCCGTGCAGGCGCTTCAGTGCCACCGCAGAGATGCGTGAGCCGCCAGTGCCGGACCAGCCCGCGGACGGCAGGTCGTCGAGCGCCTCAACGATGCTGAGGCGGTCGGCGCTGTCAGGAGCCTGGTCGCTGACCTGGGGCCGAGCCTCGTCTGAACGAGCCGCCCGGGCACGAGCCACCTGACGGCGTTGCAGGACCCGGGACCACCCCGCCAGCCCTTGCAGGTCCGCGGCGCCCAGACGACACCACGGCCCGGTCAGCAACCGCATCAGCTGGTCACCGCGAGTGGGATCCTGAACAACCCAGAGCAGGGCCACGATGTCCGACACCTCCGGCGTACTGAGCAGCCCGCCAAGCCCCACCACGTCCACGGGAAGGCCCTCCCGCTCGAGGGCTTCGATCACGGCGTCGAACTGAGAACGCTTGCGACACAAGACCGCCGCCGAGACCCCGGTGGGGCGCGCCTGCCCATCAAGCCAGTGGTGCGCGATCCAGCCGGCCAGGTGGGCGGCCTCAGCCTCGATGGTCAGCAACCGGGCCGCGAGCAACGCCCCGGTGCCGGCACCGGGGCGGGGACGGAGCACCTCCACGTCAACCCTCGACTTGGACCGCAGCGGACCCGAGGTGATGTTGGCCGCCACCAGGATGGCGTTGTCGTTGCGCCAGCTCGTGGACAGAGGCAGAACCTGCGCATCGCCGGAACCGTCTGCAAACTCACGGGGGAAGCGGGTCAACGTCGTGGCACTCGCCCCGCGCCAACCGTAGATTGACTGGTTCGGGTCCCCCACCGCGGTGACCGGCACGAGCTGCCCGTCGGCGACGAACAGGTGTCGCAAGAGCACCAGCTGCGCCTCACTGGTGTCCTGGAACTCGTCGAGCAGAACCGCCCGAAACCGTTGACGTTCCATCGAGCCGATGTCGGGGAACCGCTGCGACAAAGTGGCCGCAAGGGCCATCTGATCCGCGAAGTCGAGCGCATCCCGGCTGCGCTTGAGGGTGATGTATGCCTCGACGAGCGGCAGCACGTGACGACGAGCCTTCAACACAGTCATCGCATCTGCCACCACCTTGGGCAGTCCCCGCGCGCGGCTGCCACCCTTGGGCAGCCCCAGGACCGTGGCCTCGAACCGGTCGATCAGCGTGTGCAGGTCTGCCGGTACCAGGAGGTGCTCGGCCATCTCACCGGCCAGGTCGACAACGGCATGGATGATCGTTGAGGCCGCAAACGGAACATCATCCATCGGTCCGTCATAACCCTCGACCACCTCGGCCGCGAACTGCCAGGCGGCAGCCTCGGACAGCAGACGCGACTCGGGCTCGACCCCCAGACGCAACGCATGCTCGCGAACCAACCGACCCGCATACGCGTGGTAGGTCGAGACCGTCGGTGTGCCACCCAGCACCTCTGCGCCGTCCGGCTCCTGAGCAGGGGTCCACATGCCCACGTGACGCAGCCGACGCAGGCGCCGCCCGATGCGCTCGGCAAGCTCGGTGGAGGCCTTGCGGGTGAAGGTCAGCCCCAGGACCTGATCGGGCTCGACGTACCCGTTGGCGACCAGCCAGACGACCCGCGAGGCCATGGTCTCGGTCTTGCCCGAGCCGGCGCCGGCGACCACCAGCAGCGGACGCATCGGCGCCTGGATGACGGCGCGCTGTTCAGCGGTCGGCACCGGGTTGCCCAGTGCCTGCGCGATCGCCTGCGCGGAGTGCCGCATCGGATGACCCTGCACTCAGATCACCCGTCCCTCGGGCTGCACCGGACAGCTGGACCTGACCGAGCAGAAGGTGCACACCGGGCCGATGGTTGCCGTGAAGACGCTGCCCGCCATCCCCTCGGCTGTCTGGGTCACCAAGGCGCGGGCCCACCCCGGATCGTCATCGGCGGACAACGGCCCTTGCTGCTGCAGCGTGGTCCGGATGCCGGCAGCTTTGCCGACCTGCAGCAGAGCAGCCCCAGCCGAGACGGTGCCGTGGTCGGCGAACGCCCCATGCTCGACCGCGGTCTGGTAGGCGCCGAGCTGGGCATTGCGGAGCAGATCGCCTCGGGTGGGTTTGCCGGAGCCAGTCTTGAGGTCGACCACTCGCAGACCACTGCTGCCATGGCGCTCAAGGCGGTCGACCCGGCCCCTCAAGATGGCGCGCCCGAGCTCGACCTGCAGGTCGAGCTCGGCGCCGATCCGCTCCCAGCCGCCGGCTGCGGACTCCTCGAAGTAACGGGCCAGCCGGGCCACCATGGTTTGAGCCTCAGACCGCGCCCGGCGCGACAACCAGCCAGCGGGCAGCCCCAACCGGCCCCATCGAAGGTCAACCTCCGCCCTCATGGTGGCCTCGTCGGCGTCACCGAGATCGGCGGCGATGTCGTGGATCAGGGTGCCGATGTTGGCCGCACCGACACCGGGGCCATCCCCGCCGCAAGTGGACAACAGCCATCGCAGGCCGCAGTCACCGTAGCTCTCGATGCGAGATGGCGACACCGGGACGCTCTCGCCCTCGCCGCGCAAAGGCCGGTCGTCACTCAGGGGTGTCAGTGCCCACCACGTGGACGGGTCGGCGCCAGCGACCCGTGCGCGCGCCAGTCGGGCCAGCTGCCCCGCGGCGGTATGCCGCTCGCTCACCGTCGCGCCGACAACCACCTCGCGGCGCAGCTCGGCCACCAACCCCGTCAGCGTCATCGGCCGTGGTACCTCGCTGAAGGGCCTCAGCTCGTCCCCGTCATCGGACTCCTCCGGCGGGTCGACGATGTCCAGATAGACCGAAGGCTGCTCGTCCTCGCTGCGCACGGCTGTGACCAGGAGCCGCTCGGACGCGCGACTGACGGCGACCAGGAAGAGCCGGGTCTCGTCATACCGGACTGCAGCCTGGGCCGCACGCAACGACTGTCCACGGCCGCTGATGACATCGACCAGCCGTTCTGAACCCAGCAGGGAACCGCGAAGGCGTAGGTCGGGCCAGACGCCCTCCTGCACACCCGCGATCACGACAAAGCGCCACTGACGGCCCGCCGCGCCCGCAGGGGTGAGCAGGGAGACCGCGTCATGACTGGGGGCCCGGGCCACGAGGGTGTCGCCGGCCACGTCCTGCCCACGAATGTGCTCGAGGAAGCCCCGCGGCCCCATCTGGGGCAGCCGGTCGACGTACTTTGCCACGGCGTCGAACAGGGCGACAACAGCATCGAGGTGACGATCAGCGCGGGCACCCGAAAGGCCACCACCGAGCGCCACCCGGCGCCAACTCTCGGCCAGCCCAGTCGCGTCCCACACAGCCCACAGCACGCTCTCGGCGCTCACTCCCGGCGCAAAACGCGCGCGGTCGACGCCATCGCAGCCATCGACCCCACGTGCCGCCTTCACCCCTGCGGCGACCGCCCTGGCAACACGGCGAGCCGGCGCACCCTCAGGACCCAGCATCCCCAACGTATTTGGCGCCACGAGACCCTCAACGAGCAGCTCGTCGCTGGTGCGCCCCCCGCCGCTTTCGAGCTCGTCGCGGCGCAGCGCTCTGCGCAGTCGCCGAAGTCCTACTGCGTCGGCGCCCCCGATCGGCGAGAGCACCGCATCAACCGCGGTCTGGGCGTCGATCGGGTCCGGTCGCCGCGCCGCCACGTTGAGGGCCACCTCCAGCAGTGCGAGAAGGGGACGCACGGCCACCTCATCCCGGACCGGGACCTCGGCGGACGGCACGGCCACGGGCACACCGGCAGCCATGAGAACCCGGCGCAGCGTGCCGGTGCGTCCCTGCCCCCGAACGATCAAGGCCATCTCGGACCACGCCATGTCGCCCAGAAGGTGCGCGGCCCGCAGCTCGGCCGCGATCAGCGCAGCCTCCTGCGCCGTCCCACGCAGCAGACGCACATCAGCGCGGCCACCCTCAGGGACGTGGTCGAGCCCCCGGTGGGCTCCTGCTGCGAGTGCGCCAATGCGCCGGGTCACCCGAAGACTCACCTCACGCAGTACCTGGGGTTGCCGGTATGACGTGGCGAGGGTAATCGTGGGACCGTCGCCAAATCGGCAGTGGTCAGCACCCAGGATGGCCGGGTCGGCGCCGCGGAAGGTCTGGACCGCAACGTCCGGGTCACCGATGAGAACCAGGTCGATGTGTGGATGTCGGACGACCCGCAGGAGCCGGGCCGCGGCGGGGGTGAGCTCCTGGGCATCGTCGACGACGATCAGGGCCAGGCGCGAGGCCAGGCGCTCAACCGCCTCGGGGTCCGACTCGAGCAGATCGGCAGCCGCGCCCAGGATGGACGCCGGGTCGTAGGAACCCGGCCGCGACAGTGCCGTGACCTCGTCGTACTCGGCCAGAACCTGTGCAGCGGCAACCCATTCGGGTCGATCGTGAGTAGCTCCCAGTGCCGCGAGACCACCAGCGTCAAGGCCGCGCTCGACCGCTCGCATGAGAAGATCCCGCAGCTCGGTGCGGAACCCTCTGGTGGCCAGTGCGTCCTGCATGTGCGCGGGCCAGTCCGGAGCCTTGCCCTGGCGGCAGGCGTGACCGGCCAGGAGCTCGCGCAGGATGACATCCTGCTCCGGTCCGCTCAGAAGCCGGGGGTTGGAGTCCCCGCGCAGAGCAGCGGCCTGGCGCAGGATGCCGAAACCAAGCGCCTGGTGAGTCCGGGCCAGTGGTTCGGTGGTGGTGCCACCGATCCGGGAAGTGATGCGTTCGCGCAGATCAGCGGCCGCGGTCCTGGAAGCTGTCAGGACCAGGCACTGATCAGGCGCGATCCCGTCGCGGCGGACCCTGTCGACCACGACCTCGATGGCGGTTGACGTCTTGCCCGTGCCCGGTGCGCCCAGCACGCGCAACACCGATCCAGCCTTTGAGTCTCGACTCCTGGCGTGGTGGGCCACGACGGCAGCCTGTGCCTGGTCCAGCACCGGGGCCCTGATGACCAGACCGGGGGCCCTTCGCAACGTCAGCACCGGCAGATTCCATCACGGCGGACCGACACTGCCACGAGGCGGTTGGGCGACGTGCTCCGGACGCACGAATGCCCCGGCGGTAAAGCCGGGGCATTCGTCATGCAGAAGATGGTTCTGCGAACTCAGATCAACCGAGTTCAGTTCAACTCAGAGCGGGCGGATGTTCTCCGCCTGCGGGCCCTTCGGACCCTGGGTGATGTCGAACTCGACCTTCTGGTTCTCGTCAAGCGAGCGGTATCCGCTGCTGGCGATGGCTGAGTAGTGCGCGAACACGTCGGCGCTGCCGTCCTCGGGAGCAATGAAGCCGAAGCCCTTCTCAGCGTTGAACCACTTCACGGTGCCAGTTGCCATAACTAATTTCCTCCAAGAGCGCTTTGTCGATCCCGACTGCCGGGGCCGATCGTCGCGGTGTTCGTCGTCCGCTCCAGACTGGAACAAAGCGCACCCCCGGCACAAGGCCGCAAGCGTTCAAGACGTGCGATTCACAGCAACTACGGGAAGGAGACTACCTCAAACGGGCGAAATACCTCCTGTTGTGGAGGACAATATTTCACCACCTCCCTGTGGGCGCCTCGCGCTGTCCGCCCAGAGGGGCCTGGCCATCCCATCGCGCCCGGGTCATGTCCACCCTGCGCCCGGCCAGGGGACCCCGGACCATGGCCGTGCCTTCCCTACGCCAGTGCGCGAGCGCCTCGTCCTGCAGGCCCTGCGGCGCCTCGCCGCTCGCACGGATCACCCGCCACCAGGTCACCGACGAGCCGTAGCGGGACATCACCGACCCGATCTGGCGCGGACCCCCCTGCCCGAGCAGCTCGGCCACGTCTCCGTAGGCCAGGACCTTGCCCGACGGGATCTGGTCGACAATGTCGAGCACCGCCTCGGCGAAGTCCGGGAGCGTCTCGGGTCCCCGGGTCATCCTGTGGCAGCTCAGCTCAGTATCTGGGCTGGGCGGGGTCGACGTCTCGGACCCACGCGAGCACCCCACCCTGCAGGCTTCGCACGTCCGGGTGTCCGGCCTCGATCAGGATCCGTGCGGCCTCCTGCGAGCGAACGCCCGCCCTGCAGAATATGACGACCGGCAGGTCGAAGGGGATCTGCGGAACTGCTGCCCCGGAACGGAATTCGTCAACATGAATCGCCCGCGCTCCGGGGATCCCGGCAATCGTTCGTTCCTGGGCACCGCGCACATCGACCACCAGGACACGCCGCGAGCCCCCCCTGCCAGAGAGCAGATCAGCCAGTTCGAGGGCCGAGATCCGGGGCACCACGACGGGGGCGGCCCCAGAAACCGTGCCATCCCCCATTCCAGCGCCAGCAAGAGATGTCAGCGAGCAAAAGGCTTCGTAGTCGACCAGCTCGGTGACGGTCGGGCTCTGGCCACAGACCGCACAGTCAGGGTTCTGATGCACCGTCAGGATGTCCCAGCTCTGACGCAGGGCGTCGTGCACCATCAACCGGCCAACCAGCGGGTCCCCGATACCGACGATGAGCTTCACCGCTTCGACCGCCTGGATGGATCCGACGGCCGCGCAGACAACCCCAAGCACCCCGCTCTCGTCGCAGGAAGCCACCAGGCCAGGTGGTGGCGGCTCGGGGAACACGCAGCGGTAGCAGGGGCCGTGCTTGGCCCACCAGATGCTGGCCTGGCCGTCGAAGCGGTCGATCGACCCCCAGACGTCGGGCTTGCCGAGCAAGACGCATGCATCGTTGAGCAGATATCGGGTCGGGAAGTTGTCCGTCCCGTCCAGGACGAGGTCGTAGTCGGCGATGATCTGAAGGGCGTTGCGCGAGTCGATCCGCACGTCGTGCCGCACGACTCGTACCAGCGGGTTGACCGATGCCAGCCTCTGGGCGGCGGACTCGGACTTCAAACGGCCGACGTCGGCGTCCCCGTGGACCACCTGCCGCTGCAGGTTCGACAGCTCGACCACGTCGGGGTCAGCCACGCCGATGGTTCCGACACCGGCCGCCGCGAGGTAGATCAGTGCCGGGGACCCCAGTCCTCCCGCACCGACGACCAGCACCCGCGCGTTCTTGAGACGACGCTGCCCCTGCACGCCCACATCGGGGATGAGAACCTGCCGGGCATAACGCTCGATCTCCTGCGCGAACAGCGGCGCCGACGGCTCGACGAGCGGTGGAAGGGCCATGCGGGCGACATTACTCCCGGGTAGGATACGTTTCGGCAGTTGTATGACCGCTCGCCTGCCGCGTGACAGCCCTTGTCTGTCGCGTCACGGCGCACAGAATCGATCACCTGAATCGACCTCAACCTGGGTCGTCCGCCGAACGAAAGGGACGTCACCCGTGTCGATGCGTCCTGACACACGCAGCCATGGCATGCGGCTGCCTCGCCCTGAGCGGCGAGCGCAGCTGCTCGAGGCGGCACAGGAGGTATTTGTCGAGTCCGGCTACCACGCGGCAGCCATGGACGACATCGCCGACCGCGCGGGCGTCTCCAAACCCGTTCTGTACCAACACTTCCCGGGCAAGCTCGATCTCTACCTGGCATTGTTCGACCAGCACGCCGGTGAGCTCCTGGAGCTGATCCGGGCGGCCCTGGCGTCCACCACGGAGAACAAGCTGCGCGTCGCTGCCAGCATTGGCGCCTACTTCGAGTTCGTAGGTCGTGACGGCGCACCATTTCGGCTCGTCTTCGAGTCCGACCTGATCAACGAGGCTGCCATCCGCGAACGCGTCGACAAGATGTCGCAGGACTCCGCCGAGGCCATCGCCGCTGTCATCAAGGAGGACACCGACCTGCCCGACGCCGAGGCGCATCTGCTTGGCATGGCGCTGTCAGGCATGGCCCAGATCTGTGCCCGCTTCTGGCTGTCGCAGGGTTCGTCGATTCCCCGTGACGAAGCGGCCCGACTGGTGGCGACGCTGTCCTGGCGCGGGTTGGGCGGCTTCCCCAAGATCGAGCGGGAAGGATCTGGCTCCGACGCAGGTTAGCCTTCGACAGAGGCTGGCTTTCGACACTGGTTAGCCTTCAACAGAAGAGGAACATCAGATCTTCGACAAAGCACGAACATAAACTCTGAGGAAAGGCTTTCCCGTGGAGGTCAAGATCGGCGTGCAAAACGTCGCGCGCGAGATCGTGCTGGAGTCCGTGCAGTCCCCCGATGAGGTCGAGGCCCTGGTGACTGCGGCATTGACCAAAGGCGGCCTGCTCAACCTGGTCGACGACTCGGGCCGCCGCGTGATCGTCCCGGTGGCCACTATCGGCTACGTCGACCTCGGGGCAGCCAAGAAGCCCTCCGTGGGGTTCGGCACGATCTGAGCCGCAGGCACCGCAGCCGCTGAAACCCGGGCGTCAGGCGCTCAGCCCGAGTTGTCCCATGCGCCGGATGTGCTCGTCAGTGAGCCTGGCAAACATCCGCCCCATCTCGGCGAGGTCCGCGCCGCTGCGGGTGATCCCGCCTACCAGCAGGCTGGCCAGGGCATCGCGCTCGACGGCCACTCGCTGCGACTGGGACAGCGCCTCACCGACCAGGCGGCGACCCCACAGGGCCAGACGGCCGGCCACCCGGGGATCGGCCTCGATGGCCTCCCGGACCGCCTTGACGGCGAACTCAGCCTGCCCGACGTCCTCGAGCACGGACCGAACCAGAGTCTGGGTCCAGGGATCCACGTACGCGGAGATCTCCCGATAGAAGTCTGTCGCGATTCCGTCGCCCACGTAGGCCTTGACCAGGCCCTCGAGCCAGCCACTGGGCCTGGTGCGGTCATGGAACCCGTCGATCGGCGCGATGAAGGGCTCCATCGCGGCGTCGGGATCGGCACCCATCTCGGTGAGCCGGCCGACCAACGCCTCGTAGTGATGGAACTCGGCCACAGCAACCCGCGCCAGAGCGGCCTTGGCCGGTTGGCTCGGGGCCATGTCGGCATCGGCGGCCAGCCGTGAGAAGGCCGTCAGCTCGCCGTAGGCCAGTGCTCCGAGAAGGTCGACGACCGCTGCCCGATAGGTGGGGTCATCGGCAAACGGATCGCCCGCCGGGGGAAAGCTCTCGACCGGGGCAGCCCCGTCCTCAGGTCCACCGGCGAGGGATTCCTGGTGCTCTAGATCGTCCATGAACGCTCACAGTAGTGCTCACCGCTAGACTGGGTCCTGACATCGGTGCCCGGTCGGCACAAATCAGCAGCCAGTAAGACTGCGCTGCGCCCAAGAAGAACTCCGATCGGCCCGCTTTGCAGCGTGGCCTGCAACTTGCCGAAACCCTCGGACACGTGTGGCCCTCGCCCGATCGAGAGAATACTCATGACCACCGAAGA
>Ga0075524_10000397_pt1 | contig 10884 bp, 9 predicted proteins | sample NGEPerone_FD_76826 | JGI IMG/M metagenome (GOLD analysis project Ga0075524, IMG submission 76826) | Arctic peat soil microbial communities from the Barrow Environmental Observatory site, Barrow, Alaska, USA - NGEE Permafrost154B-one | ecosystem: Environmental > Terrestrial > Soil > Wetlands >...
CGGGATCCTCATGTGACGATCGTCGGCGCGAGAACCGCCGGGCTTAACGGCGTCCGCTGGCCGTTCCCTGATTCGGACGGACGATCTTGAAGGTGCGGTCCTTGGCGGCGGAATGACGCACCTCGAGTGCGCGCTTTGCGCGGCTACTAGAGACTCGACCTCAGATGAGTGCCCAGGCAGACTGCGACCTAGGCGACAGGTTGGGAACTCTCGGTGCGGCTGCGAAGGACCCGTTACATCCGCCGTTGACCTTGCATCCAACGTACCAAGTCGACTTGAAATCTCGTTCCGCGAGCCGAACGGAACGGTCACCGGGGCAGCCAGGCGCCCGGAGCGCTTGGTCGTGGCAATTGTCTTGCGGTCCGGGTTGAGCTCGGCGACTCTTCGCGTAACCCCGGTTTGGCCGGACCCGCAGAGTCATTGGCTGACGCGGCGTAGACCGGATATCGATGATCACGAACTTCGACGAGCCGAGATCACGGAGGATGTGGGTTCTGCGACGATGACTTGAATGCCCTTATCTCTCAGTCTAGAGATGTCATCCGCCGATGTGTGGGCATCAACAATAACCGCGTCAAAATCTAACAGCGCAATATGTCTATGAAGCGCTCTCTGAGAAAACTTTGAGTGATCAACCATAAGAATACGCTTGGCAGCGCTTTCGAACATTGCCTTCTTCACGAGCGCGGCCTCGTTGTGTTGATGAAAGCAGATGTCGTCGATAATCGCAGGCGTCGACATGAACAGAACGTCGGCGCGTAAGGATTTCAAGGCATCAAGCGTCAAATTCCCCATGTACGCGTCGCACCAGTGGTAGTACTGGCCTCCGAGGGCGATCAGCGCAATTCCCGGATTACTCACAAGCTGAGTCAAAACACGTCGGAAATTTGTGATGACCGTCAAAGGTTGGCGCTGAGGAAGCAACTCGGCCAAGTATATGCCCGTACTCGAATCATCTAGAATTACGGCCTGACCGGGCTCCACGAACTCGAACGCCGCACGCGCGACAGACTGCTTGTCTTCTCGGTGCTGCCGGGCCCGGTAGTCGGTGCTCGATTCAAACAAGCTTGTCGCTACCGCAGTTACGGAGCCCCGGGATTTCCGAAGGTATCCTCTAGAATCGAGTGCATCGAGGTCTCGGTGAATGGTCATCGTGCTAACTCCAAAGATCTCAACCAAGTCTTCGATTCGCATCGACCCGGCGCTCAACACCAGTTCAGTTACGGCGTCACGCCGTTCAGTCTGTCGAAGGTTGAGTTGGAGTTGCGGCTCTTCGGGACCAGCGACCACGTCGATGTTCTTGTTACTATTTGACATTGAGATCATCTGATCCTTTGGAACCGCGTTGGGAGACGAATGGAGGACCAAACGGTTGAAGGTAAATCAGGCGGGGTCAACCAAGATCAGCCAACCCCGCCCTTGAGCTACTTCTCGTTTGCGATGTTACCAGACTTCAGGTTTGCCTCGACAAGCTGAGGCAAACGTTTCAGGAAAGCGTCCTTGCTCGTAACGACGTTGCCCATAAACGTATCAACATTTTCGGGCGTGACCGGTGGCATGACGTAGGTGTAACTCTTCTCGACACTATCGCCTCGGGCAACCTTCAGCGCAACAGCGAGACCCGCTGCCAACTCAACGCGTCCATGCTGGAGGGAAGAACCGATGAAGTCGCCACTCTTGACGGCCGCCAGACCGTCCTGAATTCCGTCAATCCCGACGACGGGCAACTTGATGCCAGCTTCTTTCATCGCCTGAACAGCACCCAAGCCCATGTCATCATTCTCCGCGACAACGCCGTTTAGGTTGCCCCCGAAGCTGGAGATCCAGTTCTTGATCTTGTTGACGGCCTCATCGCGCTTCCAGTTGGCTGTATCCATGGCGAGCACCTTGATGTTGGGATACTTCTTCAAGACAGACTTGATGCCCTTAGTCCGGTCGAGTTCAGGCGAAGACGCCAATGGGCCCTGAAGAATGACGATGTTGCCCTTGCCTCCGAGTTTATTGGCCATCATCTCCATTTCCTGAGCACCAGCAGCGACGTCGTCCGGCAACACTGAGGAGGTTATCGCGGTCGCGTTGGAGAGCGTTGTGTTGACGGCGATGACCGGCACCCCTGCCGTCTTGGCTGCCGCAAGTTGCGGGCTGAGCGAGTCCGCCTGTACGGGCACGATGACGATGGCTTTGACACCCTGGTTCACGAGTTGATCGACCTGGCTGGCCTGTGTTGCGACATCGTTATTGGCCGAATTCCAAAGGAGTTCGATGTTGTTGGCTGCCGCGTATGCTTTCATCCCCTCCTGGCCCTGTGTGATGAAGGAGGACATGTCGTAAACGGTCACTCCGATGCGAACCGGTGCGGCCTTGCCTCCGGCGGCAGTCTTGGTTGACGTATCTCCTGCGCCACAAGCTGCTGTGCTCAGGAGGAGGACTGCCCCCAAAATGAAGGCGCCTCTGTGCAGAGTCTTTGGAAACATGTGATTTTCTCCTTCTACGTTGTGAATCAGTGGTCGATAGATAGCATCTGACGGTGTTGGACGATTACGTTGTTGCGCGGCGGTTCGCCCACATGTCAACGGCGACAGCGCTGACGATGAGCACTCCACTAATGACCTTTTGCCAATAGGCAGGCACGACGAGGATGTCCAGCCCGTTGTTAAGGGTCTGAATCAGGAGGAGGCCCATGAGAGTGCCCCAAACGGTGCCGCGCCCCCCCATGAGGCTGGCCCCACCGATGACGACAGCGGCAATGGCGTATAGCTCGTAGCCGGAGCCGAGATTGGGTGGTCCAGAAATGACTCGGGAGGAAAGGATGACCCCTGAAAGTCCGGCTAGAGCGCCACTCAGGGCGTACACGCTCGTGAGGGTTCGTCGTGTATTGACGCCGGCGACTTCGGCCGCAGTGCGATTGCCGCCGACTGCGTAGATTCTTAGGCCAAACGCGGTCCGCTTCATGACAACGCCGAGAATCAGGAATCCGGCGATCATTATGAGCACCGGGGCTCGAAGGCCCAAGATGTCTGTGTTGGCAATCTTGCCATATTCGTTCGGTAGCCCATTGATTGGTGCTCCGCCTCCGATCACGTATGCAAATCCTGAAGCGGCCGTCAGCATGCCGAGGGTGGCTACGAACGGTGCAACGTTGAGACGACTGATGATGAGGCCGTTGATGAGGCCAGCTATAAGACCGACCCCAATCGCGGCGGCGACTGCGAGCCAGAGGTATTCGGGACGTGCAACGACAAGTTTGGCGCCTGTCATGGCGCTGATAGCGATGATGCTTCCCACCGAGAGGTCGATCCCGCCGGTCAGGATGACCAGCGTCTGTCCGAGCGCGACTAGCGCGAATGGTGCCGCGGCGATAAGAATGGTTCTAAGGTTCGGCAACGTCGCGAACCGGATGCTCTTGTAACTGAAATACCCGATCACCAAGAGAAGCACAAGAGCCATTGCGTTCCGGATGAGAAGGTTTTCGATTCGCGTACGGTTCCAGGTCGGGGCCGGCGGCGCCTCGTCTGGGGCGGATGGGTCGCTTGGCCGTGTGGCGGTCGCGGTGCTCACGAAGAACTCCTTTGAGGGTGATCGAGGCTGTGGCCAGGTTCGGCGGCGGCAGAATCGGGGAGCGGGGACTCAGCTGAGACGTCCGTGGGCTGACCGCTGGCAAGTCGGAAGATCTTTTCCTGGGCGTCGTCTCGGTCCAAGTCGTCGCGACGGAGCTCCCCTGCCAGTCCCCCGGCGCGAACGACGAGCACCCGGTGGCTGAGCCCGATGAGTTCAGGCATGTCAGAACTAACGAGGAGCACGGCGAGCCCCGACGCCGCCAAGTCGCGGATAATCGTGTAGATCTCGCCCCGGGCACCGACATCCACCCCACGGGTTGGCTCATCGAGCAAGAGCACGTGGGCTGTCTGTGTCAGCCAACGTGCAAGGACTACTTTCTGCTGGTTTCCGCCTGAGAGCGTTCCGACCGTTTGGTCAAGGCCACGCGCGCGAAGCGAGACCGACTTCATGGCGAGACCAACCGCAGTACGACGTTTTCGCGCCTGAATCCAACCTCCGATGGAGAACGACGAGAGATGCGGCAGACTGCCGTTGTCGAGCACCGAGCGCTCGAGGACAAGCCCGGCACCTTTGCGGTCTTCAGGGACGAGCGCCAGACCCCTGTGTATCGCTTGGGCCGGTGCGTTGCGCGGGACTGCGCGTCCAGCGGCCTCTACAGCTCCGTCAACAGAGCGGCGGATGCCGAAGAGAGCCTCAAGTATTTCCGTCCGCCCTGCACCCACGAGGCCGCCCAGCCCAAGGATCTCGCCCTTGTTCACAGTGATGTCCACTTTGGGACCACCGCGTTCAAGTTGTAGACCGCGGACCTTAAGCCCGACTTCCTCAGATGCGGGTGTCAGCTGCGGGAACAGGGATCCAAGGTCTCGTCCGATCATCGCGCGGACGATCCCGTCCTCAGATGTGTCAGCGAGTGGGCAGTCCAACTCCAGCCGGCCGTCGCGTAGCACGACCACTTGATCGGCAAGCTCTTGGATCTCCGCCATGCGATGCGTGGTGTAAAGCATGGCCACGCCCTGTTGCTTAAGCTTTCGCACCACGGCGTAGAGCCGTTCGACTTCTCGGTCAGGGATGGACGAGGTCGGCTCGTCGAGGCACAGGACCTTCGCACCCCAGGTCGTCGCCTTGGCGATCTCGACGATCTGAGTCAGTGCTACCGATAACCGGTTCATCCGGGTCGTAGGATCTACGTCCACTCCTAGCTCCGAGAGCATCGATCGCGCTTGCACGACCATCGCGCGCCGGTCCAGCAAGCCCGCTCGACCACGGAGTTCACGCCCAACGAAGAGATTCTCGTAGACCATCAGGTCCGGATATGGCGCCAGCTCCTGAGGGACAATCGCCACGCCGAGCTTCCTGACAAGAATGGGATCAGCGTGACTGACGACTTCGCCATCGATCAGAACTTCGCCGCCGTCCTGGTGCAACTGTCCGGTGGCAATCTTCATCAGAGTCGACTTGCCAGCACCATTCTCACCAGCCAGCCCAGTTACCTGCCCTGGGAAGAGGGAGAGAGACACCCCACTCAGCACGGGCACTCCGCCGAAACTCTTCTGCAGATCGCGCACTTCGAGCGCTGGCGTCGCTGCCATCAAACTCGCCCTTCAGCTCACTTCGTTTGGCGGAGACCCTCACTGGTCACTGCACGGAGTCAACCACCGGGGATGGTACATGTCAACAGTCTTGACAGTGTTTCTAACATCTGTCATGTTGGTTTCGCACTCACGTTGTGATCTGGACCAGTCAAGGCGCAGCTTGGGTGACGTGGATGTTAACAGCGGCAAGATTGGGATCTGATGACCCGTCTCTATGACGACCCCGCCACTTTCATGGAAGACATGCTGGCCGGTTTCCTCGACCTGTACCCCAACCATGTCGCCGCGGTACCCGGTGGAGTGGTGCGATCCACCGCGACGCGAGCGGGGAAGGTCGGGATCGTCGTCGGCGGAGGCTCCGGCCATTACCCGGCGTTCTGTGGCGTGGTCGGCCGCGGTTTCGCCGATGGAGCAGTGGTCGGCAATATCTTCACCTCACCGTCAGCCGACGATGCTTACTCGGTAGCAAAGGCGGCTTCGGGCGGTGCAGGGGTTCTCATCACCGCCGGCAACTACGCCGGTGACGTTATGAACTTCACCCAAGCCCAGGCGCGGTTGCTGTCCGAAGGGATCGACGCACGTGTCGTCTTCGTGACAGATGACATTGCCAGCGCACAGCCAGAGGAGATCGAGAAGAGACGCGGAATTGCAGGCGATTTCGTGGTCTTCAAGGTCGCCGGAGCTGCCGCCGAAGAGGGCTACAGCCTGGACGACGTCCAACGAGTCGCGGAACATGCGAACAGCTGCACGCGCTCTCTCGGGGTAGCTTTTGCCGGCTGCACTTTGCCGGGCGCAGACCATCCTCTATTCACGGTGCCGGCAGGCAGGATGGGTGTGGGGATGGGCATCCACGGTGAGCCCGGGATCTCCGAGGAGGACCTTCCGTCTGCCGCAGATCTCGCTCGCCAACTTGTCGATGGAGTCCTCGCGGAATTGCCCGAGGTTGCTGGGCATCGCGTTGGAGCGATCCTGAACGGACTTGGATCGACCAAATACGAGGAACTCTTTGTCGTCTGGCGCAGCGTCTCCTTGCTGCTTGCCGAGCGAGGGTTCGTGGTGATCGAACCCGAGGTCGGCGAACTGGTGACCAGCCTCGACATGTCGGGATGTTCGCTCACCATCGTGGCCCTCGACGACGAACTGGAGCGGCTGTGGCGTGCGCCAGCAGATACCCCTGCCTATCGCAAGGGAACTGCACTCGATGGAGAGGCTGCAGCAGGCGCCCGCCGGATGCACGTCGTGAAAACTGGGTCAGCTAACTCGGGAACCCAAGTCGTTGCCAGCCCCTCGTCGCAGGCATGCGCGAAGCGCGCGTTCGCGGCGCTAAACGCCATGGGCACGGCGATCGCCAACGCAGAGGATGAGCTCGGCCGTATGGACGCGGTCGCCGGAGACGGAGACCACGGGCGCGGAATGGTCAAAGGCACAGCCGCCGCCATCGAGGCGTCTCGAGGCCCGGTCAACCAACAGTGCGGGGTCGCTACTCTGTTGCGAACAGCTGGAGATGCCTGGGCGGCCAAGGCCGGAGGCACATCGGGTGCCTTGTGGGGTGCAGCACTCTCGGCCGTTGGAACCCGACTAGGGGACCAACCTCCGACGATCACGGCCACCGACCTTGTCAGCGCGCTGCGAGCGGGCTTGGCTGCCCTTCAGCAACTAGGTAAGGCGAACCTCGGTGACAAAACGATGCTCGATGCTCTCGTGCCATTTATCGAGGCCCTTCAAACCGAAGTCGACAACGGTGGCGAGCTAGCGACTTCATGGGAGAAGGCTGCAAAAGTTGCAGAGACGGCCGCCAAGGAGACCTCCAGACTGCGTCCACGCGTCGGTCGAGCACGTCCACTTGCGGAACGGAGTCTCGGCTCTCCGGACCCAGGAGCCGTCTCCCTGGCAATGATTATGACGGCAATCGGAGAGGTTCTGCCCAGCGCATGACTGTCGAGCGCCCGCGAGTGGGGAAAGGATCACAATGAGCAACATGTTGCGGATCGTCGTTGGCAGCGACTTTGCGGGCCTGCAGTACAAGAACAGGTTGCGGGCTGACTTTGAAAGCGATGAACGAGTCGGTGAGGTGATCGACGTTGGCGTCCAAGCGGATGAGTCGACTGCATACCCGCACGTCGCATTCGCTGCTGCCAAGTTGATTACCACGGGTCGCGCCGATCGGGCATTGCTTGTGTGCGGCACGGGGCTGGGCATGGCCATCAGCGCGAACAAGGTGTCGGGAATCCGCGCAGTGACGGCACACGACAGCTACTCGGTCGAGCGTTCAGTGATGAGCAACGACGCACAGGTCCTCTGTTTTGGCCAGCGGGTGGTTGGCATTGCGCTCGCCCGTCGACTAGCCGGCGAGTGGCTGAACTACAAGTTCGACGCGACATCGAAGTCCGCCACAAAAGTGGACGCGATCCGTCTATACGAAGCTGGCAGCGAGGAATTTGACCACGCAGAGGCGCTTCTCGACGCGACGTCCTCAGTTCAGGCCCCTGTGGCTGACCCGCAGTCCAAACGAAATCTAGGGAAAACACCCATGACTGAAACTCTGCAAGCGCTGGACTTGACGTTCAGCCTCGATTCAAAGGTCGCCTTGGTAACCGGAGGTGCTTCCGGAATCGGTGCCGCCATCGCTGAGGCGTACGCGAGCAAGGGCGCCCACGTGGCGGTCGTCGATCTCAACGAGCGCGGGGCGAGAGAGCATGCCGAAAAGATCGGCAACAAAGCCACCGCTTACGCATGCGACGTCTCCGACCCAAAATCTGTCGAGGCTACAGTGGATGCGGTCATCGAAAACTACGGCCACATAGACATCCTCGTGAACAGCGCAGGCGTAGTGAGACTGGCCCCGGCCGAGCAGATTGATGTCTCCGCCTGGATCACGACCATCGCGGTGAACCTCACCGGAACCTTCCTCATGTCCCAGGCTGTAGGCAAACACATGCTCGCAGCCGGACACGGCAAAGTCATCAACCTCGCCTCACAGGCCGGTTCAGTCGCCCTTGACCAGCACGTCGCCTACTGCGCGTCCAAGTGGGGCGTCATCGGCATGACCAAGGTACTTGCGTCCGAGTGGGCGGGACGAGGAGTAACGGCAAACACGATCTCCCCCACGGTTGTGCTGACCGAGTTGGGCCACCAAGCGTGGGACGGGCCGAAGGGTGAGGCCCTGAAGAAACTCATCCCCACAGGCAGATTTGCCCTCCCTGAAGAGATCGCGGCATCCGCTGTGTTCCTTGGGTCCAAAGCCGCCGACATGATCAACGGTGCGGATCTTTTGGTCGATGGTGGCTACACCATTCGGTGACACATAGATCCACGCCTTTGTGAGCCGTATGGCTGAGCGCCGAACGTTCGACGGGGACGGCGCCAGCCATAGCGGCTACTAGGACGCACCTGCTGCGCCAGGTTACCGCCAGTGCTTCCAGCCTCTCGGTGTGCCTGCCATGCGCCGGTGCCGAAACTCCGGCCTGGGGCGAGGGCCCGGGCGTCCCTCACCGGCGGCGTAGCGTGGTGCGGTGCTCCCCGACCAGGTGCGTCTCGACCTCCAATGGATGGCTCGCGACTTCGAGACCCTGCTGGCGACCGCGCCCACAGATCGGCTCGACGAGCCAACCGAGGGCACCCGATGGACGAACCGCCAGCTGCTGTGGCACATGGCGTTCGGTCAGCACATCGCCCGCGTGCTCCTCCCTGTGATGAGCGGGTTCTCCAAGCTCCCGGCGTCGGCGTCCCGCCGGTACGCCAACACCCTCTCGGCAGCTACGCGCCCTTACGACTGGGTGAACTACGCCGGCAGCGTCGCCGGGGCCCGGGTGACCGGCCTCCGGCTCGCCCGGCGGTGGATGCGGCGAGACACCGAACGGCTGCTGGGCTGGGGAGCCAGCGCCACGGACGCCCAACTTGCCTCGGGCATGTCCGTGCCAGCCGATTGGGACCCCTACTTCAGCCCATGGATGAGCCGGGGCGACGTCCTGGTCTGGACCAAGAAGCACTACGACCACCATCGTGCACAGCTGACCCTCGACACTGCCGAGAGTCCCCCATCGGGTCCACATGGCTGATGCCTCCGCACTTGACAATCCAGGATGGTCGGCTGGCGGCGGAATGCCGCACGTTCGGAGGATCTGGTTCTGGGGTGCCACAGCCGCGCGGGAGCCAATGAGCGCTGCGTCTACGGCGTCAAGTGGGCACGATGTCTTGCCCGAGTGGCCACAGGGAGATCGGGATCATCTTGAAGTTGGCCACGCCGAGCGGGATGCCAATGATGGTGATGCAGAGCAAAGTGCCGGTGAAAGCGTGGCCAATCGCGAGCCAGATGCCCGAAAGGATGAGCCACAAGACATTGCCGATGCCTGATGCGACACCCGCTCCCGGTTTCTTCACAATCGTCCGTCCGAACGGCCACAGCGCAAAGAGTCCGATACGGAACGAGGCAATGCCGAACGGGATCCCGACGATGGTGATGCACCAGAGCAATCCCACGAGCATGTAGCCGAGAAACATCCAGAAACCGGAAAGCACGAGCCAAAGGATGTTAAGCAGGAATCGCATGGTCACCCCCCGTCCCGTAGTTGAGTCCAGTCAACCTGGCCATGTGAGTCAGGGTGCGCGGGCGATCTGACCGGTCAACGCGACCGATGCCCCGGTAGCTGCGCAACGCGACGACCAGCATCGTCGGTCGCCACCCTTGTGAACAGAACAACTAGGCGCCGCATCTCGGTAAGTTGTTGACGCCGAACCTGCCTCACCGTTGCGGGTCTGCCTGCTCGTCGGCCTGATCGGCTGCGTCGCCGGTCTGAAGAGCTGACGCACTGAACGCAGTGTGAAGGCAGCACCGTCCTGTTGACTGACGCCGCAGGACCGGCGAGTCTTCTGGCAGTCTGCACGGTGGTGAACGACGGATCGGAGAACCCGGTGACTGAATCAGGCAGCTCTCCAGCGCGGAAGGCGCCGGCGAAGAAGACCGCGCCGAAAAGGACCGCGGCGAAAAGGACCGCGGTCAAGAAGGCCGCAGCCAAGAAGGCTGCACCGGGGACCGCGGCGAAGAAGTCTGCCGAGCACAAGTCGCCGGCGAGCAAGAAGGGCTCGCGGCTCGGCGCAGCGCAAGAACTTGCGCGTTCCGCCCCGATGTCGAGGTACTTCGCCAACGCTCGTACGCGCGCACGGAGAATGCTCGACGACCCCGAGGCCCTCAGGCGGGTTGCGGACGAGTCCTACAGCAGTGGAGCCTCCAGGAGTGGCCCCTTCGCGGCGGTGATGGACGACTTCCGCACGTTGGTGCGCCTGGTCGTCGCGTACGCCCGCGGCAACTACCGCGACATCCCGCCTGACTCCCTGGCTCTGATCGTGGCGGGTCTGGTCTATGTGGTGTCGCCGCTGGATCTGATCCCCGATGCCATTCCGGTGGTCGGATTCGTGGATGACGCGGTGGTTATCGGTTGGGTCATCAAGGCCGTCCGGCAGGAACTCGATGGGTTCCGTGCCTGGGAGCTAGGCCAGTGAGCAGGTCTGACATTGATGGTGCAATCGCCAGACCGGTGTCTAGTCCCGCTCATACAAGACCAGGCGGCTCTGGGGCGCGGCCCCGAAACGCACTCACATGTAGCCGCCGATAGTACGCGTCTATCTGGGCGGTAGGACGCAACCCGCAGGCATGAGCGGTCGTGTTTTCTCGACCGTCCGCCGTCCCGATTGCCGAACCGGCTACGGGACGACCCGAGCCGCCGGTGAGCCGTGG
>Ga0075524_10000398_pt1 | contig 10866 bp, 6 predicted proteins | sample NGEPerone_FD_76826 | JGI IMG/M metagenome (GOLD analysis project Ga0075524, IMG submission 76826) | Arctic peat soil microbial communities from the Barrow Environmental Observatory site, Barrow, Alaska, USA - NGEE Permafrost154B-one | ecosystem: Environmental > Terrestrial > Soil > Wetlands >...
TTAATTACTAAAACTAGCTTCGTTCGGCAAGTTATTTTCATTTTTGTTCTTATAAAAATTTCACTTTAATAAATCTAGGCCGGTAAAGATTTGGATACTTCTTAATATCATTCCAGAAATCAAAAGAGTTTACATTATAGCTTATCAATAATTCATTCGGCTGTGATAAGTTAGTATGCGCTTTTGCATTGTACATGATAAAGCTTTTTGCAATTTTACCTTCCTGGCAATCATATAATTTAATGATAGGGCCAAACGGACCTTCCGGGTGATTGCTTAACCTTAAGCCGACTGTTGTTCCTATACCATCTTTTTGAAATACCATAGCATATCTTCCATCTTTTAACGGCGATACACTTAACTCATTCGATGCATGGTCTGTAATATTTGCAACCGAATTAATATCGGCATTCCACGTATTGCCATCCCAAAAACGCCATTGAGGAAAGTTTTCAAACTCTTCCGGCAGCACCCTGGCAACTATTACATTTTTCGCTTTTCCTCTCACGCCATACACATAGATGTATCCATCAGCAACAGGCGAGTAAGCGTCTTTGGTATTGGCAAAAATGCAGGCACCAAATGAACCGTAAGTATCAGAAGATCCGTCTATAAAGAACGGCGTATCCATTTGCTGTTGCTCTTTAAAAGGTGGCTTACTTCCCGCGGGTATTTTTATAATTGTATTGCCCACTTCTTTAAAGCCAAATGATGCAGCACTTGTATCTCTTACCCTGTAGCCAAAAATATAAGTTGCGTCTGCCATCGCATGATCAACAAATCCGTCACCCAGCCAGTAATAATCACCCGGCTGCGAATTAGGAGTAGAGGGAATAAACATAGATTCAGGATCACCATTATTTTTCTTATCAATATAGAAGGCGATGTTATCTTTTACAGGCTCGTTACCCTTAAGGATGGCAACAGAATTATGAACCATTTTAAATCCCGGTTGAATACTATCATTAATTATATCTCCAAATATCGTGTCACTGAATAATAACACAGTCTCCTGGTTCTTACCTGCACCGGCTGTATCTACACCATTATTTGGGATAGCAAAAATTCCGTCAGCACCAATCCAACCTGAATGACGCAAGAAAAGATTTGACCAATCTGTTGCTTCTTCAACAGTGAATCTCAATGTTTTCAGGTCGGTATTAATCGTCTTGTCCGTAGTTTGTGATAATGAATCATTGGACTTACATGAAGTGAAAACAAAAATACAACAAATAAAAAGAAAGTTTATATCGCTATAAATTTTTTTCATAATAAATATTTAGTACAAACAAAATTCTTCAAACCTCATTAACTGGTATCTAAAGAACGGATACTGCCCGTACCCGGAATAATTTTAAGCATTGTCAAACAATCACATCGGCCACAAGTAAAATCTATACCGTTTCAAAAGTGTACAAAAACAATTCGTTTTTAGACAAGCCAAATGCAGACAAATCAACTGCCACTTCCATTACAAGCTTATCCTTCGTTAAAGATTTGACTGTAAAGGTTTCTACCGTGATCTTTGTAGGATCAAAAACTGAATGATACACCCAGGTGAATACCGTTTCATCTTCACTTAAAGTCCATTTGTCAAATATGTTGAATCCATCAAACAGGCATCCTGATGTACCATAATTAATGGACATAGTACTGTCACTCCTGAAAGTGTATGCATCATCTTTTTCACAATCCTGTAGATTCTCTTCCACCGGGTTGCGTGTTTCCCACAATTTTGAGGTTAGCTTCCACGGATGTGTATAAATTTTTTGAGCTCCCGAAGCTTCGGTGTTTACAGTAAGATCTTTCTCAACAGCATTGCCTTTATTATCAGTCAGGCGAAAATTTATGCCTACGAGTTTGTTTACTTCATCAGGTTGATACGTATAAGCATACACAAAAGTAAAGGTGTTTTCTCCTGTGCTTACCGGCGTTCCGGTCGTTACGCCACCTGAAGAAACCAGGTTGATAGTTTTTGAAATCTCTAAAGATTTAATTCCGTTTGGAGCATAAATGATTAAAGTAACGTCAACATGCTGAGCTGTCTTTCCCATCACATTATCCGGCGTTAATTTCATAGTAGGCAGGCTTTTATCTACGCCATCTTTCTTACAGGAAGGCAGTGCAAGCAATAAAGCGATTGCCACTGCGCTAAAATATATTGTGCTCTTTATTCTTTTTATAGTTTTTGTTTTCATATCAATTCGTTTGTTTGAAGTGTTACTAATTTTTCTGTTGTATCTGAAGGCAGCCAATATTTTTCTATTTCTTCCAATGATTTACCTTTTGTTTCCTGAATCATTTTAAAAACAAATACAAATGCGAATACAGCCATTACCATGTATATCCAAAAGGTAAAGGCGCTACCAATTGAATCGAGCAACATTGGAAATGTTTGTGAAACGAGATAAACGGATGCCCATAGAAAGAAGATGCAAACCGACATTGCCATGCCCCTGTTCCGGTTAGAAAATATTTCTGAGATAACTACAAATGCAAGTGGCCCGAGTGAAATGGCGAAGAAGGCGATGTAAGCAAGAATAGCAATGAGTACCAGGTAGCCCTGGGCAAAGCCAAAATAAAAAGCACTTCCTACAATAGCAAGGCAAACTGCCATTCCTGCACAGCCTATTAATAGCAGTGTTCTTCTTCCCCACCTGTCCACATATTTAATGGCAACGAGTGTAAACAAAACATTGATAACACCTACTAATACAGTTTGCATTAAAGCAGAGCCTGAAGCGTCGCCGGTTGATTTAAATATTTCCGGTGCATAATACATGATGGCGTTGATGCCGGTAACCTGCGAGAAAATACATAAGATAACACCTATCATTAATGCTTTCCTGATACCCGGCTTTAGAATATCTGAGAACGAAGTCTTTTCAATATTCAATGCGGCTTTAATTTCTTCGAGTTCACTTTTCGCCTTTTGAGAACCATTTACTTTTGAAAGTATAAGTTCAGCATCATCCCACCTTTCTTTTTGAGCAAGCCACCGTGGACTCTCAGGAACAAAGAAAAGAAGTATTAAAAAAATGATTGAAGGGAAAACGCCTGAGCCAAACATCCACCTCCAGCCTGTTGAAATGTTCCATGCTTCATCATGCCAGCCAGCTATGGTGGCATTGACAAAATAAATAAGCAAGATGCCAGACACAATGCCCAGTTGATTTATAGAAACCAACTGGCCCCTGATTTTTGCCGGAGCTATTTCAGAAATATACATTGGAGCCAACATGGATGCAATGCCAATACCCAGGCCGCCGATCAAACGAAAAAACACAAACCAGTTAAGGCTCATAGGTATCGCAATACCAAGGGATGAAACAGCAAAGAGTATCGCAGATAAAATCAACACTTTTTTTCGCCCGACCTTGTCGCTTAATTTACCGGCGAACAAGGCGCCTACAATACAACCTATAAGCGCACACGAAGCTACCCACCCCACCATGGCGGATGAGAGATCGTACCTCTTTTGTATAAATCCTATTGCGCCGGCAACAACTGCTGTATCGTAGCCAAACAAGAGACCACCGACTGCGGCAACAATGGTTGCTTTATACACATACCATTTATTTCCTGTACTGTTCATATTTTTAATTAATGCGATAATCAATTAGGTTTTGTGTTCTTACATAAGCTTTAATGGTAGCACATTCCTCACCTTCACTCTCTCCATAGGGCCGAACAGAATATCCACCTACGGCCGCAGGAACGATAAACGTTTCAGCGTAATGGATGATAAAAGGTTCAAACAAATTGTTTGGGCTTTCTACAATCGCTTCCCTTCCTTCTATAAGGTTGAGCACATTAAAATTTCCATTGGTATGGTGTATTACTTTTTCAGTAAACCAATGCCTGCGTGTTTCAATAAAAGATGTTTCATCAAGGCCTGTGCGTTCTTCACGCCAGCCTTTGCCTTCGCTTATTTTTTCAAAATGGTTAATGATATTTTCTTCCGTCCAACTGGCTGTTCTGTCCCATTGTATTACCTCCTTTCCATGACCAATAGAGATAGGACGTGGTTTACCGTCAAGCCCCATTCTTCCCCAATCCCAAAGCTTAAAGGTGAAAATGTACGGCGTGGCACTTATCTCAAGTACAACTGTATCAGCGCCGGAACAATGAACAGTTCCTGCCGGTATTAATATATGATCATGCTTTTTCACCGGCCATTTCTCTACGTATTTCTCTGCATCAAAATCGCCGCCTTTGTCCTGCACTTCTTCCAGTTCATGCACCATTTTTTCCGGAACTATTTCCTCTTTCAGCCCGAGGTAAACGAACGCACCTTCTTTCGCATCTAAAATATAATAGCTCTCATCCTGCGTATAAGCCATACCAAACTTTTCCCTGATATATTCTTTCAGCGGGTGAACCTGCAGGCTTAAATTTCCGCCCTCCATCGTGTCAAGAAAATCAAAACGTATGGGGAATTCTGTACCAAATGCTTCATATACTTTTTTGCCCAATAATTTTTCCGGCTTTGCAAAAACAAGGTTGATTGCTGGTGTTTCAAACAAGGTGTCATTAAAAGAAAACATTAAGCTATTTTCTTCCGGCACACAATCAAAACCCCATGCAAAATTTTGTTGCTCTCTATCGAGATCGCATACTTCTTTCAGCCACTGGCCTCCCCATGGACCGGGATCAAAGAATGGCACAACCCTGAACGGGCGGGCAACAGCTTCTTTCAAAGCATCTTTTAAAGCAAGCCCTGAAATCAATTTAGGATTTTCGGGTATGGTGGTATCGATCACATAATCCCAATGATCCATTGTTATTTTTTTGTGACGGTCACAAACTCTCCAGTCAACGAAAAAGCTCCTTTTGTATTGATATGAAAATTCAGCATCAGGGTTTTTAGCACCTATATTGCTAATACTATTTTTTCTAAAGCGAAGTTGTATTTCCCAGCGGGGCATGTCTGCATACACGAGCAAGTCTGGCATCGGCGAGATAAGCGTAGCACCAATTCCGTACACGATACAAATTCCTTCTTCAACACTGTGAACTTTGTTTTGTAACCAGGCTATTTTTTTTGCATCAAAAAAATCTGAAAGGTTTAAAGGGGCCATGTAGCCAAAAACAGGATCGTCAGTAACAAACGGGTAAACCATTTTTTCGATATCCTCATTACTTTGCATAGCAGTTGCCGCGTCGAATAATTCTGCGGAGGGAATATTCTTTTGCAATTGCTCTGTTAACTCGCTGGCATAAACGCCGTGATAACATTCAACAGCGATAATTATTTTTTCAGCCTGCTTTTCTTTGATAATAGTCTGCAGCTTATCTGTAATATTCTGCCATCCTTCAGTGCAGGTATGTTCCCTGATATTTATCCTGGGAAATTTATCAAAATTTGATTTCTTCAATTGATTCATTTATTTATCTGGTGCTATACTTTAATTATTCTTTATCTTTTTAAAACCCCGGGTTTTGTACCAGGTTTGGATTTAAGTCAATTTCATTTTGTGGGATTGGATACAAATAATTTTTCTGTGAAGGGGTAATTCCGGGCTTTGCAATTGGCACCAGCGTTTCCAAAGTTTTGGTACGAACCAAATCAAACCAACGCTGGCCTTCAGCTACAAATTCCAATCTTCTTTCTTTAAGAACTGCGGCACGAAATTCCTGCTGACTAAGATTAACATAATCAGGAACTGTATTGCGGTAAACAGACCCATCAAAGCGGGCACGCTTTCTTACCATGTTAATATATTTATGCGCTTCTGATGAGTTGCCCAATTCGTTACTCGCCTCCGCATACATCAGCAAAACATCTGCATATCTTATAACAGGATAATCGTTCGTTGAACCATTGCCTTGAGGTTCCGCAGTCCTGTCCCAATATTTTTGTATGTATGGCCTTATAGTGGTTGTGGAACCGTTCGGGTTATCTATTTGTGTAATAAAAGTTACTGCCCTTCTGCGATCAGCGGCATCATAGCTATCATAAAGATTTTGAGTAGGAAGTTGCCAGCCCTGGGCATTTTGCACGCCTTCAACGCTTAGTTGCGGAGGTAATAACCTAACATTAAATTGCCCTGCTTCCCAAAAAATAATTGCACCGCCTGCATCGCCAAAGCCTACAGAAAATATGGCTTCTTTACCACCGCGATTTGCAATTTTAAATACATCAGCAAAATCATCCCACAAGGCATATTGATTTGAATCGATAATTTGTTTACAGAGATCAGCACATTCCTGCCACTTGCCCAGGGTTAAATAAACCTTTGCAAGAATTGCTTTGGCAGCACCTTTGGTAGCTCTGCCACGTCCTGCACCGGGAGGGTAATTATCAGGAAGATCCTCCGCCGCAACAAGGTCAGCTATTATTTGATTATAGATATCATCTACACTTGCCGGCTCAGGAGTTAATGGTTCATTTTCCTGCAACACCAATGGAATTTTTCCAAACATGCGCACCATATCAAAATATAAAAGACCACGAAGAAAATGTGCTTCATTGATAAGCCTTGTTCTTAACACCGCATCCATTTGTATCGCCGGTATTCTTGCAAGAGCAATATTGGCGACTGTAATTGCCTTATAGTGCATGGTCCATGTTTCCTGTATAGAAGCATTCACAGGGCCTTCAGTGAATTTGCCTATCTGGTCAAGATCTGGTGCAAACACTTGCTCACTGAACATTTCGTCAGATGCCAGGCCGGCCATTGCCCAAAATGTACTGTGGTAAACACCGGCTGTTGATCCCGTACTGGTTGAATTGAGATAGGCATAAATAGCGTTTACCGCTGACACTGCATCATTTTCTGTTTGGTAGAAATTAGTAATTGCTACCAGGTTTTTTGGATCTTCTTTTAGAAATTTTTTGCAGGAAGATCCCGTCATTATGATGAGTGATAAAAGAATTGCTGTATAATAATGTCTTTTCATTTTTACTGTTTTTTCTTTAATTAAAATCCTACATTAACTCCGAGTGTATACGTCCTGGCCTGTGGATATCCACCTGCATCAATACCAATAAGCGTGGTGCTTTGCCCATAGGTATTGGCCTCAGGATCATAACCTGAATAGTTGGTAAGTGTCCATAAATTAGTGGCGCCTGCAAAAACCCGTAAGCTTTTTATTTTCACTTTATTAATAATGTTTTCGGGAATACGATAGGCAAGTGTTACATTTTTCAATCTCAAATAAGAAGCATCTTCAACAATTGCCGAAGAGAAAACACCTACATCAAGACTGCCGGTTGATAAGGCACGAGGATATTTGTTGCTGTGGTTTTCCGGTGTCCACCTGTTTAAGCCTGCTTCGGCCAACACGTTATTATGACCTGTAAAATTTAAAAGATCAAGGTTATTAAAGTTGGCCATTTTATTTCCCTCCGATCCCTGGAAGAAGACCGTTAGTTCAATATTTTTATAAGAAAATGAATTATTAAATCCGAAAGTAAAATCGGGCTGTGCAGATCCGAGAAGCGTGCGATCATTCGCATCTATTTTTCCATCCTTATTAATGTCCCTGTACTTCCTGTCGCCTGCCTTCGCTATGGAAGCAGGATTAGCTGAACCAGGTTCCTGGCCTACAAGCACAGGGCTTGACGCTGCTTCCTGGTCTGTTTGAAAAATCCCATCGAACATGTATCCGTAAAATGTACCAATAGGCTGGCCCTTTCTTAATAAACTTCCACCCAATAATAAAATATCTGTTTCTGTGTTGAGATTAGTAATTGTATTCTTGTTAACAGAAATATTTAAAGAAGTATTCCACCTGAATTGTCCCTGTGTGTTGACAGAACGAATATCAAAATCAAATCCTTTGTTTACAATATTTCCAACGTTCAACACCGTTGAAGAAAAACCACTGGTAGTTGGGATGGGCGTTGAAAGTAACAGGTCAAATGTTTTTTTCTGGTAATAATCTGCCGTTACCGAAAGCCGGTTTTGAAAAAATGAAACATCTACACCGAGATCCAGCTGCTTGGTACTTTCCCATTTCAAATTAGTATTTACATAACTTAATGGCTCAAGACCTGTGTAAACTTCCGCCCCATTAGAACTATTGAAAACACCCTCGCCATAAGGCCCAACCAAAGCAAGTGATTGATAAGGAGGAATTGCCTGGTTGCCAATTACACCATAACTGGCCCTGAATTTCAAATCAGAAATAAATTTTACATCCTGCATGAAATCTTCTTTTATAACTTTCCATGCAAATGCTCCTGAAGGGAAGAACCCATATTTTTTTCCTTCAGCAAATTTTGAAGAACCATCAATACGCCCCGTTGCTGTGAAAAGATATTTATCTAATAAAGAATAATTGACGCGGCCGAGATAAGAAACCAAGCTCCATTGCGATTCACCGTTAGATGATTTTTGAGGTTTCAAACCTGCTGCGATGTTATGGTAACCCGTACGGCTATCCGGGAAATCAAATGCGTATGCAAAAAGACTTTCGTTTTTGAATTGCTGGGTGGTGAATCCTAACAATGCATTGATAGCATGCTTTTCGTTCCAGCCTTTGTTATAAGTTAATGTATTCTCGTTGAGCCATGTTAAACCTTGAACAGTGCCTAGCGCAGCTTCGCCCATACTTGCCTGCGTGCGCTTCAAAAAATTGGGACCGAAAGAACTTTCTTTTTGAGTAAATCCATCTATACCAAAGCTGGACTTAAATTCAAGATCATTCGTGATTTTATATTTCGCATAAAAATTTCCTAAAATTCTTGAGCTGGTAGTATAAGAATTATATTCTTTGGCATCGGCGATTGGATTGCCTAATGTTTTGCCCCTGTCATTTTCAAAAGTATAACCTCCTTTTACTGTGCTGTCATAAACAGGCAGCACAGGGTTAAACAAAAGTGCCGCCGATACTACACCAGGAACAATGGTCCCATTATTGGTTAATACACCTGTTGAATTAATATTCGCATAACTAATGCTTGTACCAACCGTTAATTTGCTGCTTAGCTCTCTGTCCAGGTTTGCTCTGAATGTGTATCTTTTAAAATTTGAATTTATAATAATTCCATCCTGGTCAAAATAACCACCGGATAAAGAATATTTTGTTTTTTCATCACCACCGGAAAATGATAACTGGTAACTTGCCATCAGCGCTTTCCTGAATAATTCGCCCTGCCAGTCTGTTCCTTCTCCAAGGTTTTTTGGGTTCACATAAATTGGAGTTACACCGGCATTTAGTTTTGCATCGTTTACAAGATTGGCAAACTGGGCTGCATTTAAAACGTCCAGTTTATTCGCTACTTCCTGTTGGCCATAATACATATCAAATGACACCGTTCCTTTTCCGGCGTTGCCCCTTTTTGTCGTGATCAACACAACCCCATTAGCGCCTCTTGATCCATAAATTGCAGTTGCAGATGCATCTTTTAAAATTTCAATAGACTCTATATCACTTGGGTTGATAGCAGATAAAGCGCCAATACGTGGCCCCAATGTAACACCGGTCGTCATATCGCCACCATCGCTGCTTACAAGCATTCCATCTATAACATACAAGGGTTCATTTCCTGCATTAATAGAACTGGTTCCTCTTATACGTATTGATGCTTCGGCGCCTGGCTTGCCGGATGTTTGGGTAACTTGCACACCTGCTGCACGGCCCTGCATTGCCTGGTCAAATGATGTAACTGGAACCGCCTTTAGCTCGTCTGCTTTTATGGAAGAAACAGAACCGGTTAGATCACTTTTCTTAACAGTGCCGTAGCCGATTATCACAACTTGTGATAGTTCATTTTTATCTTCTTCAAGAACAATATTTATGTTCGATTGATTTTTTACGGATACCTCTTTGTCTTTGTAACCCACATTGCTAATAACCAATGTAGGCCTGGCACCCGCTACAGTAATTGAGAATTCTCCTTTCTCATTTGCAGAAGTGCCCACGGAGGAGCCTTTTACCTGTACACTTGCCCCGGCAATTGGATCACCCGATGGAGAAGTTATTTTTCCGGTTATGATTTTTGATTCGGTATTCTGTGCAAATATTGCCGGTTGATAAGATAAAGAAAGTGTAAAAAGAAAAGTAAATGCAAGCAGCAGTCGCGATGATCTGTTCGTTCTCATATTAGAAGTTTAATCGTTTTAATAAAGTCAATTAACAAGCAATAATTAATGATGCTGACCTGGAAGTATCATTAACAGTAACAGTAAAAATTTAATCCTTTGCTATATCAATGGTATAAGTAAAGCTGTCCGCTCTATAATATCCAAGATTGTATTCAATGGGCCGGTCACCGGGATCGCATACTACTCTCTTACGAAAGAGTATAGGATCTCCAACAGAAATATTCAGTTTATCAGCAAGTTTTTTATTTGCAAGTATGGCACTGATGCCTTCTTTCGAAACCGCGACGGTGATGTGATGTTCCTTCTCCAATTTTTCATATAATGGATGGGAATAATCTTCTTTTTCAGTAAGCCCGGTAGCGGGATGAAAATAAGAAATGAAATAAACGATCGGTCCTTTGTCGAGGCCTCTTAGTCTTTCCAGCTTTATCACTTTTACTCCATCGGCTATTTTAAATAATTGCTGAACTTCTTTATCAGGCAATACACTACTTACTTTCACTGTGTAATTTTTAAAGGATACACCCTTCTCATCCATCTCATGGGTGAAGCTTGTCCATTTGTTTAGCCTTGTAGTGATATTATTTTTGGCAACCTTTGTTCCGACACCTTTTTTTCTTACGAGCAATCTTTCATACACCAGCTTATTGGTAGCCTGCCTTACCGTGTTCCGGGAAATGCCGAGCTTCTTAGCAATATGCACTTCGTTGGGAAACATCTTGCCATTTTGGTATTCAGGTTGCTCTATCAGATTTCTCAACATCGTCTCAACCTGCACATGTAGTGGTAAAGGACTTTTATGATTGATTGT
>Ga0075524_10000400_pt1 | contig 10858 bp, 12 predicted proteins | sample NGEPerone_FD_76826 | JGI IMG/M metagenome (GOLD analysis project Ga0075524, IMG submission 76826) | Arctic peat soil microbial communities from the Barrow Environmental Observatory site, Barrow, Alaska, USA - NGEE Permafrost154B-one | ecosystem: Environmental > Terrestrial > Soil > Wetlands >...
GAAAGAACATCCTGCCTTGGAGCACACATAAAAAACCCGAACGCGCCAGGTTTCAACACTCTACAACATTCTGTTAGAGCTTCCGGTGATGGTAACACTTTATCCCATGACAACCCCATAAATGAATAACCGTAAGGGGGATCTGTTACAATGCAGTCTATGGATTCGTCGGGATATTTTTTAAGAACGTCCTTACAATCGCCTATAATTATCTCGTTCTTATTCATGGACACCCTCTTCAAACAGTGCACCCATCGTATCTTTAGCTGTCTGGTAAGCCTCTTGTAACTTGTCAACTATCTCCTGTTCTTCAAATCCACTCGGATCCGTAGGACTTGCCGAAATAAGCCCCTGGTCCATCATAACCTGAGACACCAACGATTTGAGAAGAGGTAACATAGCATCAACTTGTGGGTCGTCTGCCACAGGGGGGACCGTCCCAGGAACTGGCACCGGCTGAACGGGTTGAATAGGTTGAATAGGTTGACCATCAAGAGCCAACAATCCGAAACCCATTTCTTCACCGATTGCTATAAGATCTTCCTTTCCTGCACCCGCCGTCTTCAGTTTTCCGAGTGAGTCAGTATTTAAATTGATTGTCTGTGCTTCTTCTAATAAATTTTTAGTGTCTATAATTTCAAGTTCGATACGTGTCTCCATTTCTTCAAACGTAACAGTTCGAATAATTTCGTTTTCGTTACCTTTACCATCATTTTCAGTTGTTTTAACAGTCCAAACCTTCCCAGTAAACTGCTTTGCAACAAGATTATTTGCGACTGATTCATAATCCGTTCTCTCGCCTGCGTGCATTGAATTATAAGTCTGGGCGACGGTTCGAGAGGTTGCTAGCTCAGCCCCCGATGCCGAAATCATAGCTTTTGGTAATCCAAAATTGTAACATATTTCGTCGTCGAGCTGGTCAATTAGTCCTTTTATAAATTGATGTGTGACACTACGGGTAGACTCAATGGGTTTTAGGTCGATATCTGGACCCGTAGTGATAACCCCGCCCTCTTTAAAATTCTTCATCACGTTATCAGACAACTTCCGGAACGAGTCTAAAAAATCATTGTATCTCTGATTTTTAAACGCATATTCAGGGTCCGATGTCACGGGGCGATCAGGAATGGAAGACATAATTTTAGTATTTCCCAGATTGTCCTTCCCATCTTTCATTATTCCATATTTCGCATGGAGAAAAGGACTGAGAACGGCAAAAATCACATTTGGAGAATTAACGAGAAGTAACTTTTTTAGGAATATGTCAATCAAAACAGAATCAATGGGCGCATATATGGAGTTACACGAATCATTGTAATTATAATCAAACTCGTCACTGTCATACTCTATGTGTCTAAAATTAATACCCTGTGTCATTGCAATAATACGCTCTGATGCAGCAATTCTCAGGTTTTGTATATCGATTATATTATATTTGTCCTTGAGTCCGTTGAAGATGTATAGAGCAGCAGTGCTATTTCCGAAAGGTCGACCGTCGATGTAAGTGTCATTTATGTTTTTGATTGAGCCAGTGTATGGAATGAACCACGAGTCCACGACTTCAATTGTCCCAATATCCGACCATGATGTTTTAACTGACGCATGTTGATGATATGCAACTATAGACGACACCCAGGGATCAGTATAAGCAGTTACGGAGTTCGGTTCTATTTTTTCTAAACGAGATATATTACCATCGATGTCTGGATCTATCCTACGATACGAGGTTCCTGTAAGAAAATGTAAATCTAGAAAGTCATCTCTGAAAACTTCCATCAGTTTAATAGTTTTTAAGTATGTTGACATTTCGGTTATTGCTTCACTGTATAGTTGATTATCCTTTGTTTGGACTTTCATGCCTTTAAGAAGGGTGTTTTTTAAAAAAGGAAAGATTGTACCTTTGATTAATGGATCTCCAATAAAAGCCAACTTTCGAATTTGAGGATTGCCTTGCGGTAATTTTCGTTTTGTATCGTGGATCCACCTTATGAATTTATCATGATAGTAATATTGATCTATGTTATCTGAAGTTGCGCCTGCACCCACGGGAGCGGCTTGATTGTCCTTAGTGATGGAGACTATATTATTTTGTGAGGATGAAAAAAAGGATTCTGGAAATGTCATAGATTATAGGATAAGAAAAAACGAATATATAGGAAAATTAAATTCGTAGTCCGCCTGGGCTAAATGATATCTCGGTGAATGGTTCATAAGTATGCGGCAGTTGCATTACAAAAAACGCAGAGAACGTTGCATAACGGCAGCCGTCGGCGATGTGGTCGTTATATTTAACTGGCTCATCTAAAACCTGGCCGCCCTTGGTTTCTTTATATTTATACGTTCTCATTTCTTTTATCAAGTTTATAGATTCATTCGATATATGTTTTTTCTTTGATTTCATAAAGTCTATTCCGGCTTTAACGTCCTTTCGCGCCGGATGAACATTAAAACCATAATAGTTAACACCGTTTAGATTCTTTGATTCACATAGAGATTGTATTCGATCGGGTTCCGCGCTATCTGCATATATAGGATCACTGCGTGAAATTCCGTTTTCGTTCATCCATTTATATAAGTCATCCGTGGTTTTTCCAGACTCGTAAAAACGTTCTTTAAAATATAATTCCCCTTCATAAAACCACACTTCGACTAATGCCATCGGATTGTTAAATCCAAAATCTAATCCATAAACATGAGGAGCATTCTTCAATCCAGAAGGCCAGTCTTCATAATTTTCAATGAAAAATTTATCATAAATTTTATTTTTGAGGACGCCAGGAATACCAAGGCAATAAACATTATAAAAGTTTTCATCGTTGTCTATAAGTTCTTCAAGTTCGTCTATGAACGCCAGAGACAGATTTTCCTCATTATCGTGGTATGTGCTGTGATGAACATTAAACTTATCAGGGTGCTGAACTGCTCGATCAAGCAACTTAACCACCCAATGATTTTCATCAATTGGATTGAAGGACAGGAAGATCCGAACATCTTCTGAATATTTATCTCTGGACAACCGGAGTCTTAATTGTTTATAATCATCTTCATCAAACTCAGTTGCTTCTTCGAGCCAGACATCCTTAAATTCCCCACCTTTTATTTTTTCACTTTCGTCTAAAGAAAGATAATATAGTCGGTTCTTATCGATTTCAAAATAGTGGTCGGTTTTATTTTCGTGATAGATGACTCCCCAATCATCGAGTATTTCTTTTAAAACAAGATATGTTGTTAATTTCATGAATGGAAATGACTTTCTAAACACCGCACGTCGTTTTCCATCCCCGGACATTAACTTAGTTATGAAATATTGAGCAATCGAAATAGATTTGCCTGAACCTGATCCACCATATTCGATTTTTGTTTTTTGTGGCTTTTCAAATTCGGTAAAAAATACATCATTCAATACTTCGTACATCGTCTTCTTTCCTACACGACTTCCGGATAAGATTGATTACTAACTGTTGTTTCGTTTCAACATCGATCTTATCAGGTGAATCCAGACCTAATAATTTGGCTCTTCTTTCCATAATCCTAACACATCGATCGATCGCTTGCAAACTTCCAGTTTCGGCCTGTTTATTAGCGACTTCGAGAAATTTATCAAGTCTCTGAAGTTCAAGTGTTTTAATTTCTTCCCCCGTTTCGTTAGTGTCTACACGAATCAATTTAAGAGCATCGGATACGATTTTGTAAGCGCGTGAGGCATTTACATTAAGCTTCGCCCCGATTGCTTCATATGTCAGTCCTTGCCTTCGCAGCTTGATAGCTAGGTTTCTTCGTTCTGCTGCTTTAATAGCGGTATTGTTTGTTTTTTTGCTACACGCCATATTTACCCTTCTATATATTTACTTAAAAAAGATTTAATAGAATTAAACGAAAATTAAAGTAACTTACACTTCATACAAAACTGAAAATGCTGGTGGGAAGGTAATTTATATATTGACCGAGGTTTCAATGCATAATAAGAACCGGTTTATTGAGGGGTATTTTACCTCCTCAAACACACAAATCTTGTCGCATGATATACCGCCTTGAATCCAGCAGAATACCCCGATCTGTAACCATTTTTATACAAAACCGACCAGCTAGGAGATATAACAGGACTAGGAATTACCCGAAGTACAGTGTGTGTTCCGTATTTCTGACAATCGTATTTTCCTATGTTTTTCCCATCAGTTGAACCTTTTTTATAACCTGCGTCGTATCCAAGTTTTTTAAAATCGACTGCGGCCACAGTTCCACACAAAAATACAAATATAATTAGAAACGTAATTGCTTTTATAATATGCATTGGGGGGAAGCTCCTTTAGTTTTTTTGGGAATTAATCAATTGTTATTCAGTTTTTTCATATATAAGCACTTACCTACATTATTATCACCGATGGAGCGGAACATCAAGCAACCAACCCCAATGATGTCAACTACCCAAAGCTAAAGCATAGGGGCTTCCTTCTTACCGTGAGCTTGCGTTTCTAGCCCACATGTGGATAGGTTGTCAAGCGCTTTTATAGGGTACATTTTAAGTCGCCCGCACTGGCTCAATGACAGTCTTAAACTGTATCTGTTGTTTTATAATGTACTCGGCTTTACATAATGGGCATTTTACTTGACTTTCAACTGTCATATTTTTAATAATAATATGTGCCGGACATTTTTTACACTTTACTTTCGTTTTCCTGATTATCCTGCTTCTAGACACAGGGCCCTTAAAATCCTCACATTCTACCATACTATCATTATTAACATAACAAATCATATGCTTTGAACAGGTGTAACAGATCGAAACTGCCTGCCGCTCAGGGATCATTGACATTTGGGGTAAGCTCCTTTAGTTTTCCTGCAATTATTTAATTTTTATTCTGTTTTTCTTTATATAATTCTCGGCGTCTAGCGTTTTTCCTTTCGGATATTGTTTCTACGAATACTGGATCATTGCAGTTCTGTTTTCCATTAATACCAGGGAATATGCATCTACCACCCACCGAAATACAGCCCGATGCACTTACTTCTCCGGTCTTTACATTAACCGTTATTTTCGTTTCTGTATTAATTTTAATGTTCTTCTCGAAAAACATAAAAAACGTAATGGATTTGGTTCGCTGATTCAGCCTATTATATCTCCGGTTAGCTCGGATGAGATTACAAACCCCTTCCATACTACGTGACATTTTGGGCAAGCTCCTTTAGTTTGCTGGAAAATTAACCAGTTTTTATTATTTATTTATCTGATCACCATTCAGAAAGAGGGGGCCGGCTGCATTACAGACAATTACAAAACATGGAATTTTCCATTTTGTTGGAAAGATTGATTTATGGGTTGATTTTTCTGGGTATGGTTTCATGTTTTAGCTCCAAAGTTTACGAAGTTCAATATTTAGATAAATTTTACCTTTCTACGTTTGCCCAACTACCGGGAAAAACAATTTTTCTGGGTTTTGCTTCACCGCAGCGTCTATCAGCAACCATCAATCCAACCAACTGTTTTCTCCATGGAAAGCAGGATTATGCCTATTCAAATCTATTATTTTACCCCACCAATAATTTTTAACCCCGTGTCTTTCAGTATCCCACCACATCCAACTTTCCGCTTGATCCATGATTTCATAAAATAATTCATCCTCTATTCCATCAGGACGTAACACATAAGAATATTTTTTATCATATTTCGACCCGATCTTTCGTACAAAGACTCTGATCTCATAAGTTGGGTTACCGGCTTCATCCGGCTTAAACTCTTTTCCTATGTATGTTGTGCCTGCTTTAATGATAGTCCTGTCAGTAATTTCGGACCACGAATCTCTGTCTAAACAATAAAGTTCTCCTGTCATGTCATTAGTCCCCCCGAACAAATCCTAGATTATTCGTGGTAAATTCTAGAAGCTGGCCAATGGATACGATATAGTCGTTCGTTTCTTCCATCCCGGAGGACACGAGAGCCTCACGGAGGTTATACACTGCGATCGATGTATACAACTCTAGTGTATTGACCGACGGAATTGGATTTGGGTTATGTACTGTTCTATATTTTCCCCGTTGTTTTTCTCTCGCTTTTTCTTTCATTTCTAAAACAATCGGATGCTTAAAAATCGAATATCCATCTTTAGCAAATACCGCACCCCCGTGATATCTACCATTTTCATTTTCGAATCCATCCGGTCTTCTTGATTCTGGACATCGATTAGGACACTCATCACAGTCTATACACTCTGTTCTCCAATTACCCGGAGTATATTTATCTAATTTTGATGTTATTGGGCATACGCCCCACTTTTTGCTTGGTTTTCTGTATGTCAAACAAATCACTTCCTATCCGACGCTTTATTCTTCGCGTCTCGACAATTACTATATACGACGCGAACGTATATAAATGTTCGCGTGCCAGTATATCAACACTCGCGCCAAACGTTAAAACCACGGGGAGATAAACACAATGATTTAATCACCCCCTCCATTTTTATCGCATGCAAATTTTAAAATCCTCTGCCAACTCGTCTTCCATGTAGCTAGCCTTATACCCTGCCCATTTTAGTCTAAACGACTGAGCGGCTTCTCTGGCGGTCAGTTGATTCACCAAATTCAAACCTTGCGGATCTCGCTGCTTCTACACCATGTCTTAAATTACCCGGAGCGTACTCTATTGGTAAATTAGCATGGCTTAATGTAATTCCGCTTTTGTGTTTCCATAAATGAATATAAACGGGAAATTCTAGAAAGTAAACCCCCGAAGCAAGCATTCGTATCAGACCCGGGTCGAATTCATCCGGGTTGAATTCATCCGGGTCTGATATATACGGGTCGAATTCAAAAGGAAAAAAACCGTCATAAGCTTTAACGTCTGGGACTCCAACCAACTGGACCGAGGGAAATAAGGTTTTCATTGACAGTTCCTTTAATTTTTTAGTTTCTTTACCCGAAAACGCAATGGGTTTTACCTCAGCCCAAATATTAACATCTGGCAGCCAGAAATCAGGAAGGTAACATCCAGAATCTCCTAGATTGTACCCTTCCTTTTCATATTCATATTTTATTCCCATGGTATCGAAGTAGACAGCCCACCTAGCCTCTAAACGGCTTCGGAATCTGTACCCCGAATAGTGTGTCTCAATTGGTTTGATTACCGATTTTTTCATTCATCATCACTCCATTCTTATTCCATACAAATTTTAAAATCCTCTACCAACTCATCTTCCGTGTAGATAGCCTTATACCCCGCCCACTTCATTCTAAACGACTGGGCGGCTTCTACGGCGGTCATGGTATGATGTACACGAAGATGATTGAGTATATCCTTCTTGAGATATGGGTCCATCATTTCGTCAGGAATATGAAAATCTGTTCTCGGGATTGCCAGGAGGGCTGAGATGTTTGAGGACATTAACATCGAGTTTTCCCCCCTGCGTGAATTAATTCATAAAAATACTTATCTACCATAGGTGGAACTTCCCCGGTTCTATAGATATGCTCTCTGCATGCAACGGTCTGATATGGAGACCGAAGACAATCTGCACATTTTCTTGGAATTCTACTTAATAAATGTCTACATCCAATAACTACCACAATGTGACACCCCGTGATCTGTTTTTATTAATTATACTAGACACATTGGAGATCGTTAACGTCAGTTTTCCAGCAGCATTGCATACTACGATGAAAACTGCGACTTCACCACACATTTTCTTCAAAAAGACATGGCCGGTTTTATACTGTTCGTTTGGCACGGAGTTTATAGAGTACATTATTTCAGCCCCAAAGTTTAGAAAGTGACGGAAAATTACACAATTACACAAATTACACAACGGGATTTTCCATCTAGAATCGATATCAAGGGACTACAATAATTCCAAATTACACAAATTACACATTTTCAGGATAACATATAATTTCCGTATAGAGAATAATATAATATTTGTATACGTATATGTTGTTTTTTATTTGTGTAATTTGTGTAATTATTATAATGGATAGTGTCTATTAATACCTATTATTTGTTTATAGTATATGTGTATATTTTGTGTAATTCAGGTGTAATGCATGTGTAATTTTTAGTATACCGATTTATAAGAAGTTTGACTGGTTTTCATAACTTTTCCATTAATTGAAAGGATATTCAACAAATCATCTAAATCTGAAATTTCTGTAATTAACCGAATTAAATTGAGATCGGCTTCTCCCTTTTTATCAGTTAAGAATTTTATAGTGTCTCTAATAAGGTATATTTTCTCGTTTTGGCATATGTCATCTTTACGAAACCCCACGAGTGCAACACCTATCAGTTCCTCGGCTACCCGTCTTATGATCCTAACACCCGCGATTGTTTTACCGCCATGCGTGAACCGGCATGTGCCCTTTCGAGCAGCGTCATTTCCGTCTACGATTCCTTGATTCCACCAATCTTCTTTAAGTTTAGAAGGAGAGAAGCCTTCGTCTTTCATTTTTTTAGTGAATTCGGCCCCTATTATATCTATATAATCGATGTCCACATACCCATATCTTTTATTCTTATCATTATGTGAACTAAATTCAACTTTTTTGTTTTCACCCATGTACTTACTCAATCCCCCCCCGTCTTCAGGTCTACATGTGTCTTCCACCATTTCGACATTTGTAAATCGTCCGAAATCGGAGTGGATCCAATCCATGACAACACGGAGAGCGCGTATACTCTCGAGTTCAACCGGCTTTTCGATGATACACTTCTCAAAATATTTATTTACAATTTCGTATGCATTTTTATTAGGGATGCCTATTTTTTTGAAAATGTCTTCTAATATGTACCCAGACGTCATAATACACGCAAATATAGATTTCGATCGACCTTCGATATTTGAAGTGTTATCAGGCAATTTGTTAAAACATTGATCATAAATTACTTCTAAAGTGCCGTCGTTTATCATCGTGAATACAGTTTGTAAATATAACTCGATGATATGGCCGTGGTTATCTCTAATCGCCCGCTCCACTCTTGCGATTTCCGTTGTCACAAGGTCAGGCAATGTATCGTCCAATTCATTAACGCGATACTGCTGTCCCGAGTTCAGCAAGCAGTCCCTGATAGGTTGCTCGCCTGTGAACATGGCTGTGGTGTGGTATTCTTCCCCCCCATCCCGCTGACCGTCTACTGTGCTTTTTACTCTGCCTTTATTGCTTGTGAGTGTATAAACTAAATCGGCAAGGTGTTCTTTGGCGTCTGAACTTTCATCAATCAAAATTGGGAGATCCGAGTAATCACGGACGTGAACCAAAATTCCTTTCATTGTGCTTGTTGCACCAATTGTTAATCCCTTTGCGTCCCCGATCATTGATAGGGATACCTGCGCAGTAAATGTTTTACCGGATGAAGTGTTACCGTAGTGGTCCGTGGCGTGTGACTCTATACCCAAGGGTGCCTTTAAGACAGCGGTAAGCGCATCGTAACATTTAAACCGCATGACGTCATATTTCAATAAAGAAGATACCCCGTCTACCCATCCGTCAACTGTACCGATTTTGTCAAGGTCAGGAAAGCCCTTTCCCCCCCCCACTGATAAAATAGGCACGATTCCTTTTTCTGTTATGGCTCGATTTCCTAACACAAAAACGGATTTATCAGAGTTCCACCCGTTGCGCTTTGCAGAAAACTCTTTTTTAAGCCCGTGTCCGAATTCAGCTATACTTCGGCTGATATAGTCAATCGTTTCTGTGAGAATAGAGTTTTCAGGACAATTTATTCCTTTTGATAAAAATAAAGTTTTCAACTCTTTCCGAGAAAGTAGGTCGCTTTGACTTGCCCAGAATTCCCGTATGTCCCCATTGTATATGACATACCTAACTTTATAATAAAGTGAATCTCCGTTAATGGGTTCACTTACCCCACATATAACAAATGTAGACCTGCATACATCCTTTGTAGCATATACATATTCGCCGTTTTTTTCATCAATTGATTTTGTAATTAGAAATATACCGGCCCCATTTATACGGTAATCTCCATTATCGCCATTTGGGACATCATAATCTTTCCAGTCACGCACAGTATTATTTATATACGAACGTTCTTTAAGTTCATACTCTCTTGCGTCCTGAATTATCTTTCTAATTTGCTCTGGGTTGTGTGTGTTTCCTTTATAGATTCCAGATGCGATTATTATTTTTTCTTCTTGGAAATTATATTCTATGTCTGGCGTTCCTTTTTTATCAGCAGGCTGCATATTCTCTTTCAAATTTGCAAGAAAACAAGCAAATTCTTTTAAAGGGACGCTAGAATCAAAAGCCATCTCTTTTATTTTTGGATAAAAATTAGACCAGTCTTTTAGCTCTTGATCTACAGGAGGGCATTTATTAAACTCATTGACTACATCCACATCATTCCCCTCCTCGGTGTGGATTGTTTTTTGATAACTCCGTCTAACATGGGAAAGCTCCTAGTTTATTTTTATTCAGTATATATTATATTACGCTATTATTTTATCTGGGAAATCTAAAGGGAATGTTTTTTGAAAAGCATATAAAACCGTTTCATCAATATCCATGTCGTTTCTTTCAGCTATTTTCTTAATTTTTTCATGTTTATCATTTGGGACAGTTATAGTTTTAGTTCCTGCTCTTGACATATACCCACCTCGTACTTCTGCAATACGTACATTGTACTGAATACTATATAAAACTTCCTAATCATCAAAAAAAATAAAATGTATTATTGCGTCGTGGAGCGCGGAGGTCGCGAAAACCCACATGCTTTAGCGTGGGGTAATTGACTCCAGGTTTTTCTACCGGATACCGGAGTATTTCGTTTATTCTGGGTCGTGGCATTTATTGTCCTTCCTCAATCTGGGTATTTCTGAAGATATTCTCTATACTTTGTGTATACTGCGGTTTTTGT
>Ga0075524_10000402_pt1 | contig 10853 bp, 7 predicted proteins | sample NGEPerone_FD_76826 | JGI IMG/M metagenome (GOLD analysis project Ga0075524, IMG submission 76826) | Arctic peat soil microbial communities from the Barrow Environmental Observatory site, Barrow, Alaska, USA - NGEE Permafrost154B-one | ecosystem: Environmental > Terrestrial > Soil > Wetlands >...
TTGATGCTGAAAGAAGGCGCGATCACCCAGCAGGAAGCCGATGACGCCAAAGCTTATGAGATCAAATTAGCAGGTTTAGAACAAGTACGTTCCTCTGCTTTCACTTCCACTTACTTTGCTGATTATGTGCTGGAAGAATTGCCTTCTTTGCTCAAGACCTACTACGGCTCCGAAGAAGATGCCAGTATAGCGATCCAAACCTATGGGCTGAAAATTTATACGACTCTGGATTCCGAGGTGCAAGCCTCCGTGGAGCAAGCGATTACGGATAAGATGAGTCCTTACCAATTTCAAAACGCAGACGGGATTTATGACCGTCAGGCAGCTGCCGTCGTGATCGCGCCGGAAACCGGTTATATTGTAGCCATGGCCGGAGGCCGGGAATATCCTAAAAATACGATCGGAGCCTGGAACAGAGCAACCGATTCCCTCAGACAACCAGGCTCTTCTATTAAGCCGATCATCGACTACGCACCTGGAATTGCCGCCGGTGTGATCACCGCTGCTACCGTCTTCGACGATGTGCCGACCTCCTATCCCACCTATTCGGGTGAACCTTGGCAGCCTACCAATTTTGATGATTTGTATTTTGGTTTGATTTCTGTGCGGGAAGCTCTCGTAAGATCGGAAAACATTCCTGCCATCAAAACGATGCAATTGGTTGGTGTCGACAAATGCATCTCCTTTGCTAAAAGCATGGGTCTCTCCACCCTAATTCCCGCCGATCAGTCTCTTTCTGCTGCCATCGGAGGCTTGACGAACGGTGTGAGCGTGTTGGAAATGACGACTGCTTATGCTACATTTGCCAATAATGGCGTTAAAACCGATCCAATTGCTGTGCTTGAAGTCAAAGACAAAAAAGGTGTTACTATTTACCAAAACACAACGTATCGAACTGCTGTTTTAGATGAAAAAACCGCCTATATCATGACGGATTTGTTAAAATCTGTTGCTTCTATGCCTTATGGCACTGGCCGTCTCGGCCGGTTGGGAGATCGTCCTGTGGCAACAAAATCAGGCACGACAGATAACTTTAATGATCTTTGGTTTTGCGGCTACACCAAAGATTACGCAGCCACCGTTTGGATCGGACATGATGCGCAAACACCGATGACCGACTTATATGGCAGCGGACTTGCTCCTAGAATTTGGCAGCAATTCATGGCCGCGATTCACACGAATCTGCCGATCCGAGATTGGAGCGCGCCCAGTGATATTGAAAGGGTTCAAGTTTGCAGTGTTTCCGGTAAAAGGCCACAGGCCATCTGCCCCTCCGATGAAATTGTAACTGAGATATTTATCAAAGGCACTGCGCCTGCCGTGAATGATATCTGCACCACTCATGTTCAAGTTAAAATTGATACACGCAATGGTTTGTTGGCCTTGCCTTCCACCCCGGCGGAATTTGTATCCATCCAGGTTTTCCTACAACGACCGGATCCCTTGCCGTATCCCCTGCCCTATGGCAATTACCCCGCTGATGCTGCTTTTGAAGTACCGAAAACATTCACAACCGCCGGTGGTATTGATCCTGTGGTTGTAAATCCAAGCGAACCAGATCCCACCCCGGAGGAACCGACCAAACCGGAGAAACCGGAAAAACCAACGAATCCTGGCGGACATTAAAAATAATACTGCGCTTTGAGTTTTCATTGAGCGCAGTATTTCTTTTGTCACTCAGGAAAACTGTTCTATAATACCCTGGATTTCGCTTCTTGCAGGCAGTGTAAAGCGGAAATCTCTTTCCTGTTGCAGAACTCGGTAAAAAATATTGGAGGGATTCCAAAAACGATTGGCGAAGTTTATTTTTCAAACTCAACTCTTGTTTTGTTTTCCCCGATAAATGTTTATAGCAATAAATTACCGGATAGTTAATTAAAGAAAAGAGGTAATAGTAAAATGATCTACAACACTGTGCAGCAAATGAGTCATCCGTTGATTCAACATAAAATTTCCATGCTGCGTGATAAAACGACCACAGTCAAAGAATTTCGAGAGTTGGTTTATGAAGTGGCTTTACTCTTGGGTTATGAGGCTACTCGTGACTTGACACTGGTTGAAAAACCAATCACAACTCCGATCTGCGAAACAACAGGTCATTTCATTGCGAAACAAGTCGCTTTAGTACCGATCCTCCGTGCCGGTCTGGGCATGGTAGACGCTTTGATGAGCCTGATCCCGGCAGCAAAAATCGGTCATATTGGTATATACCGCAATCATGAAACATTAGAGCCGGTAGAATATTACTGTAAATTACCGCCGGATATTGCTGATCGACAAGTTCTTTTATTGGATCCCATGCTGGCCACCGGCGGCAGTTCTTCGGCTGCCATTTCCTTAATAAAACGTTACGGCGCAAAAAAGATCAAACTTGTTTGCATCATTGCTGCACCGGAAGGGATCGCTGTTATCCGGAGAGATCACCCGGATGTAGAAATCATCTGTGGAGCAATCGATCAGCGATTGAATGAAAATGGTTATATTGTCCCCGGTTTAGGTGATGCCGGCGACCGTCTATATGGTACACTTTAGGTCAAACTTTCCTGTCTGAAGCATTCTTCTGAATCCCAATCACCTATTTTTTGATTTATGTATAAAAAAAACTAAAACATTATGTTAAGCTGCATAAACCGTCTCTTTTCTAATTCGATCTATTCAATTAAAATTCATCATTATTCACAAAATTGACTTTTTTCACTTTTATGTTATACTATGAAAGCGCTAATTCACACAAGCTCTTAGAAAGCCCTGAGCTACTCGATATAGAATCAACCTGCTTTTTTTGTCAATGAAGTTCAAACGAACCGAGAAATTCGTCTCTTTTTGAATCTTTGGCCTAGAAAGAAATTGTAACCCTACCTCATGCGCAGCTTTCTGCTGCCTTTTGGCAGACGTCCTCACTTCCTAGGCGGATAATGGGGTGCAATCAAAGCCGCCCTAAAAATTAAGTTTTTAATTAAAGTTTAATTTATCTATTATATTCTATGATTAACACCGAAGAATCAATGGATAGAATTTCAAACTTTTATTATTAAATACCTCTATAGAAGAAAGAAGGGTAATATTGTGCCATTATCACAAGGTTTACTGGTTTCATTATTTTGTATGACAGTCGTATTTGCTGTATTAATCGCTTTGAGTCTGATCATTCAATTGTCTTCCATGCTGATTCTTTTATTCGAAAAGTCACAGAAGAAAACCGGTATCTCACCGGAGCCATCAGTACCGCTGATAAAAAAGCTGATTAAATCAAAGGAGTAAATAATAGAATGTTTTTAGAACCATTATTGAAATTATTACAGGAGTCCGGATTTGCCGCCTTAACATGGCGACCTTTGGTCATGATTGCTTTCTCCTGTATCCTCATCTACCTTGCTATAGTGAAAAAATTCGAGCCGCTCCTGCTGCTTCCCATTGCCTTCGGCATGTTATTGGCAAATCTGCCCTTAACCGGAATCATGAATGCACCTACAAGCGCTTCCCCGATCGGCGGTCTGTTTTATTATTTATATCAGGGTGTGGAATTGGATATTTATCCTTCTTTGATTTTTCTTGGAATTGGTGCAATGACCGATTTCGGACCTTTAATTGCTAGGCCGAGCAGTTTGCTGATGGGTGCCGGAGCTCAGTTTGGTGTGGTTGTAGCTTTTTTAATCGCTACGTTCCTTGGATTTTTACCCAAGGAAGCCGCCTCCATCGGTATTATCGGTGGCGCTGACGGTCCGACTGCCATTTATCTTGCTTCAAAATTGGCTCCTCACTTACTGGCTCCGATTGCGATTGCAGCCTATTCCTATATGGCTTTAATCCCTATGATCCAACCACCGATTATGCGGCTTCTCACTACCAAAAAAGAACGCGAAATTAAGATGGATCAAGTTCGCAAAGTCTCAAAAATTGAAAAGGTATGTTTCCCGATTATTGTAACAATTTTCTGTGTTCTGTTGCTGCCTTCAGTTGCTCCCTTAATCGGTATGCTTATGCTTGGTAATCTATTCAGAGAATCCGGTGTAACAGAACGCCTTTCCAGTACTGCTCAAAATGATTTAGTTAATATTGTTACTATTTTCCTCGGCACCACAGTCGGTGCAACAGCGGTTGGGGATAAATTCTTACAACCTGATACACTGAAAATCATTGCGTTGGGTTTGATCGCTTTCATGTTCAGCACAATCGGCGGCTTGCTCATCGGTAAGATAATGTGTGTTGTGAGTGGCGGTAAGGTGAATCCGCTGATCGGTTCCGCTGGAGTTTCTGCTGTCCCTATGGCAGCACGTGTGTCTCAAATTGAAGGACAAAAAGCGAACCGTTCAAACTGGCTGCTAATGCATGCAATGGGACCGAATGTGGCTGGAACCATTGGTACTGCTGTAGCTGCTGGCGTCTATCTTACTCTATTCAAATAAATTTTAAACTCTTTCCCTGTTAGAAAAGAAGCGTGATCGGAACCAAATCCGATCACGCTTCTTTTCTAACAGTACTGGCTGAAAATAAAGCTTGCCTTCCAGTGATGAACTGATATTTATAACAGAACCAAGCGATAAAAATAATATAAAACAAAAGAAGCAATCGCTAAAACGGGCATCAATTTAATATTCTCTTTGAATGCTTCGCCCATACTGCAGCCCATATAAGAATTACTTAAAATTTGGCAAAGATGTAACGGTGAATAATAGTAACCGATAAATGACCAAATACAGACAAAGAAGACATAAATCAATTTTTCATCTACACTGATCGGGAGCATTTGAATCAACGGCAAGAGGATCCCCAAACTGACCAGGTTCAATCCGGTAGCAAGTCCCAAAACAACAGAAATTAACATGATAACGAAAAGCACACTTAAACCTGAAGACGACAGAAAAAGATTGGAACAGAGCTGCATGACCCCAGCTTGGCTCTTAATCAAATTCTGGACAAAATAAACACCGATGAGCATAAAGAGAGTACTGAAATTGACCCCTTTCCAGGCAGTTTGCAGATAGGTTCTCTTTTCCTGAGAAAGAAATACAGTGAGGATCAAGCTGATAAGAACAGATATCCACATCGGAAATCCAAAAATTAAATTGATTAGAACGATACTGTAGATTGGGAAAAAATTGATGACTAAATTCTTGACAGCCACACCGGCAGACCCTTGCGCTTGAGTAGGCTCATAGGCCACATTCCGCAAAAAGAATTGGTAGGCAGCAATGACGTAACAAATTGCCAGCGGTATATTCAAAGCAATCAAGCGATAAATACCGATTTCAGGCAGGATTGAATTGACCAAAAGCATACTGGAACCGAAGGGTATTAAAAACATCGGGGTTACATGCCGGAAAGCGAGATTAATGACTGTTCTGCGGTTCGCAGCTAAATGCATATTCTCACTGATATCTTTCACAAAAGGAGCCGAAAGCATTGCTCCTCCGGGTACAGGCAACATACCCAGAATAGCTGGTAAAAGCATTAGAATAATCTTCGGATTATGAATCAGTACTTCCAGATTGCGGACAATCTTGTCTAGAATACCGTAGCGTTTTAAAATGGTACCTAGCATGCCAATCATAATGACCGCCAACATACTGTTTTGTAATGAAGATGTAGTGAACACAGCAATCAAGCTGTCTTTAACAGTTTCAGGCGCAATACCGGCAAACAAGCTCATCAGAAGACCGGTAATCAATAAGGCACCACCAAATCCGAGTCTCTTGATCCTTGTGAGGAACGGCAGGCAAATAAATGCCGCTGCGATACCAATGATTTGATACATTTTTAACTTACTCCTTCGGATGAAATTTGAGAGAATGCAGCTGGAAATGATCTGTCCTTCATCCTGATATAAGAAATGGCTCCTGGTGTCACCCTAACAGGAGCCATTTCTCTTCTTACTTTCCAGCAGAAAACTTGCTGGCTATATGACTAGAGGAACAAACCGCTGAAAGTTAAGGCAACGATAGACATCAGCTTAATCAAAATATTCATAGACGGACCTGAGGTATCTTTAAAAGGATCGCCGACGGTATCACCGACAACACTTGCTGCATGAGCGGGCGTACCTTTTCCACCATAGGCGCCACGCTCGATAAATTTCTTCGCATTATCCCAAGCACCACCGGCGTTCGACATTTGAATCGCCAACAAAACACCGGTCAGGGTAGCACCCATGAGCAAACCCGCAACAGCGTATTTACCCAAAATAAGACCGATGGCAATTGGACTGATCACAGCGATCAAACTGGGAAGGACCATTTGCTTTAAAGCAGCGGCAGTAGAAATATCCACACAGCGGGCATAATCCGGCTTACCGGTGCCTTCCATGATACCAGGAATTTCTCTAAATTGTCGGCGAACTTCAATAATCATCTGTTGAGCAGCTTTGCTGACCGCTTCCATCGTTAAGGCACCAAAGAGGAATGGCAGCATACCACCAATGAACAAACCAACAATAACTTTTGGTTCCAATAAATTAATCGAAGTTAATTTTACGCTGGCTGCAAAAGCAGAAATCAGAGACAAAGCCGTAAGAGCTGCCGAACCGACCGCAAAGCCTTTGCCAACCGCAGCTGTCGTATTACCAACTGAGTCCAATTGGTCCGTAATTTCACGGACACTCTCGTCCATACCGGCCATTTCAGCTATGCCGCCGGCGTTATCGGAAACAGGACCGTAGGCATCGACTGCAACTGTCATACCGGTGGTTGATAACATACCGACAGCAGCAAGAGCAATTCCAAACAAGCCCGCGAAATTAAAAGCTACTAAAATAGCAATACAAATGAGAAAGATAGGAGCTGCTGTAGAATACATACCGACAGCTAAGCCGGAAATGATGGTGGTAGCAGCACCGGATTGGGAAGCATCCGCTATTCCTTGCACCGGTTTGTAATCAGAGGATGTATAGTATTCTGTGATCGAGCCGATGGCAATTCCGGCTACTAATCCAGAGATGGTAGCAAAGAAAATGTTCCAGGTAGTCAAGCCCAGCAGTGCAAAAGCAGCAGAAGCAGCGATAACCAAACCACCGGAAACATAGGTACCCGTGTTGAGCGATTTTTGTGGATGGTTACTTTCACCGCTGGTGACAAAACGAGAACCAATCAAAGCGGAAATAGTACCGACCGCAGCCAGAAGCAATGGATAAAGCATCATCTGACTGGGCATTTTACTGGTAAAAGCAATGGACATGGCCGCAATGATGGAACTGACAAAAGATTCAAAAAGGTCAGCACCCATACCGGCTACATCACCAACATTATCACCAACATTGTCTGCAATCACAGCAGGATTTCTTGGGTCATCTTCCGGAATTCCGGCTTCGACTTTGCCGACCAAATCGGCGCCTACATCAGCGGCCTTGGTATAAATACCGCCGCCGACACGGGCAAACAAAGCGATTGAACTGGCTCCAAGAGCAAACCCGTTCACAATATTCGGATCCTTAAAGATAAGATAAAGCGTAGAAACACCGATCAAGCCTAACCCGACAACACACATACCCATGACAGCACCGCTGCTGAAGGCAATCTTCAACGCTTTGCTTTGACCGTGCTTAGCAGCTTCCGCTGTACGGACATTCGCTTTGGTCGCCACAGTCATGCCAAAATAGCCGGACAGGATAGAACACAGTGCACCGCAGACGAAGGAAATTGCTGTCTGCGGCCTCATCATTTGGGGAGCAAAGATGCCAAGCGCCACAATCGCTGATGAAACAGCGATAATGAACCAAACCAGAGTTTTATACTCTCTGGTTAAAAAAGCCATGGCACCTTCGTGTATCGCATTGCCAATTTCCTGCATTCGAGCATTACCGGCAGGTTGTTTGCTAATGTTTTGCGCAAGATAGAACGCGTAAAGCAGGGCGATCAAGCCAACACCTGCCGCAATATATTCATAGGGCATATAAAAATGTCTCCTTTTTTCTCCACAGGCAGCGCAAATCAAATTGCGTCCCCTGTATTGTATTTATGGAAGTAAACTATTTCAAAATTTCTACTTTATCGCCGCTTTTTAACCCAGCTGCATTGGCTTCGTCTGTATCTGCGTGGAATTCCAAAGCATAATTGGGAGCAACTCGGGCTATCACATTTTCAAAAATAAGACTGCGGGGATTGCCGCTGGTCCTGACGCTGATGATATCTCTATCTTTGATACCGTAGGGCGCCGCATCGTCCGGATGCAAATGGACATGACGCATTGCCACAATGACCCCTTCCGTCAATTCGATGCTGCCTTTGGGACCTTCTAAAGTAATCGGTGCAGAACCGACTAAATTACCGCTGTCACGGACAGGCGCTGTGATACCAAGTGTAATGCAGTCGGTCAGAGAAACTTCAATCTGAGTTTGCTTACGAGTCGGACCCAAAACACGAACATTTTTAATGGTATTTTTCGGACCGACAAAATTGACTCTTTCTTCACAGGCAAATTGACCCGGCTGACCCAGGTCTTTAAAAGTATTCAGGCAAGAACCTTCTCCGAATAATATTTCTAAATCCGTCTGAGAAAGATGAAGATGACGAGCGGAAACACCACATACTACTTCCAAATTATTCAAAATGTTCTCCCCCTTTATTGGACTTCAATCATCGGATCTCCGGAGTTTACACTGTCTCCCTTATTGACAAAAATAGCTTTGATCGTGCAGTCATTCTCTGCAACGATTTCGTTTTCCATCTTCATGGCTTCCAGAATCAAGAGCAGTCCTCCGGCTTTTACTTTACTGCCGACCTGGACTTTAATGTCAAGAATGGTTCCGGGAATTGGCGCTGCCACCACAGTACCGCTGCCGCTGGGCGCAGCTGCCGGTTTTGCAGCAGGAGCTGATTTTGGTGCAACAGCAACCGGTTTAGATGCAGCCGCAACCGGAGCAGCACTAATCAAAGTGGGAACAGTGGTTCCGCCTATTTCTTCCACCCCTACTTCATAAGACACACCATTTACAGTAATCAGGTAGGTTTTCATATTATTTCTCCTTCCAAACTTTGCATGAATTATAGATTGTACATACTTTGACGGCTGGCAATGGTTTCCTGTCTGGCAACCGCTGCCCAACCGCTTTCTAAATGAACAATACGATGAATACTGCTGACCTTAATTCCGGATACTTCTTTGCCCAAATGGGCAGCAAGCGCGGCTGTTATCACAGCAATGAGCAATAAATCATCGGCGGCATCTGGTTCAGCTGTATCTTGGCTAACTTCTTGCTGAGCATTTACGCTTTGATTTTTTTCCGTTTCAGTATTTGCAGAATTACTGTTTTTGACTTTCTTAAAGTAAAATACGCCAAAAAGCAGTAGAGCGCCCAAAAGTAAAGCGCCTAAAATAGTATAGTTCCGGATCATCTCTGTCGACATAAAATTGCCTCCTTAAACAGGTAGGTTGCCGTGCTTTTTTGCCGGGCGAGCTTCCCGTTTGGTAATACACATTTCCAAAGCGTTAATCAAGGTAGGTCTGATTACTGCCGGATCAATCACATCGTCGACAAAACCGCGCGCTGCCGCCACATAAGGATTGGCAAATTTATTGCGGTACTCATCGATTTTTTCCTGACGCATGCTTTGTGGATCTTCCGCTTCCTTGATGGCATCTTTGAAAATGATGTTTGCGGCGCCCTCAGGTCCCATCACAGCAATTTCAGCATTGGGCAGAGCAAAAACCATGTCTGCGCCAAGATGATGGCTGCACATAGCAATATAGGCACCGCCATAAGCTTTGCGGGTGATCAAGGTCAGCTTTGGAACATTGGCTTCAGAATAAGCATAGAGTAATTTTGCGCCATGGCGAATCACACCGCCATGCTCCTGGGAAACACCGGGTAAATAGCCGGGAGTATCGGTAAAGGTGATCAAAGGAATGTTGAAAGCATCACAAAAACGAATAAAACGGGTGGCCTTATCGGAAGCATTGATGTCCAGGCAACCTGCCATGACTTTCGGTTGGTTGGCAATGATACCGACGCTGCGCCCGTTCAAACGACCGAATCCTGTGAGGATATTGCTGGCATAACCTGGCTGTACTTCAAAGAAATCATTATCATCCACGACCGTGGTAATGATATCGCGCATATCATAAGGACGATTCGGGCTTTCGGGTATAATATCCCGCAAAGACTCATCCGTACGATTGGAAAGATCCGTAGTCGGCACAACCGGCGTCGTTTCTAAATTATTGGAAGGAATAAAACTGATCAGGCGCCGAACCATATTCAAGCATTCTTCATCCGTCTTGGCAACAAAGTGTGCTACTCCGCTGGTGGAGGCATGGACGCTTGCTCCACCTAATTGGTCGGCTGTAACATCTTCACCGGTGACAGATTTTACTACCTGAGGTCCAGTAATAAACATATTGGCATATTCCGTCATGAAAATAAAGTCGGTCAAGGCTGGTGAATAAACAGCGCCGCCTGCACAGGGTCCCATAATGACAGAAATTTGAGGAATGACTCCGGATGCCATGGTATTGCGGTAGAAAATATCACCATACCCTTTCAAAGCATCGACGCCTTCCTGAATTCGTGCGCCGCCGGAATCGTTGACAGAAATAAAAGGTGCCCCCATCTTAACAGCCAAATCCATTACTTTACAAATTTTTCCTGCATGCATTTCGCCTAAGGAACCACCGATCACGGTAAAATCCTGTGCTGCCGCATAGACAAGACGGCCGTCCACCGTACCATAACCGGTTACCACACCTTCACCGGGCGCTTCGATTTTTTCCATACCGAATGCCGAAGAGCGATGCGTGACAAAAGCATCCAATTCGACAAAGCTGTCTGTATCAAACAGCTTTTCGATGCGTTCACGGGCCGTTAATTTACCGCTGTTATGCTGACGCTGCACTCTTTTCTCACCGCCGCCGGCTGCTATATC
>Ga0075524_10000403_pt1 | contig 10825 bp, 8 predicted proteins | sample NGEPerone_FD_76826 | JGI IMG/M metagenome (GOLD analysis project Ga0075524, IMG submission 76826) | Arctic peat soil microbial communities from the Barrow Environmental Observatory site, Barrow, Alaska, USA - NGEE Permafrost154B-one | ecosystem: Environmental > Terrestrial > Soil > Wetlands >...
GAGAGTCCCGAGTATGTGCGCGAATTGGCCCGCTATCACGTTTCGGGGCTGCTCAAGATCGCGCCCGAGCACGTCTCTGAAAAAGTCCTCCGGCTCATGAACAAGAGCGGCGGCCGCCGCCGTCTCGAGGAATTCCGGAAAATGTTCGCGGAGGTGACCGCGGAGCGCGTCGCGCCGCGCGGCGGGGAGAGGGACCGCCCCCAGCACCTCAAGTATTACTTTATGGTCGCCCACCCGGGCACGACGGACAAAGAGGCCCGCGAACTGGCCGATTTTCTGCGCGAGCTCGAACGAAGCGGGGAGAAGCCGGTCGAGGGCGTCCAGATCTTCACGCCGACCCCCATGACCCGCTCGACCTGCATGTACCATACCGGCAAAGATCCGATAACAGGCGAAGCGGTCTACGTCCCCCGTCCCTACGCTGAGAAAAAAGCCCAGAAGCGGATGCTGGGGCCGGTCACCGACTAACGGTCAGCGTTCCCTTGAGGCGGATGTCCCGCGACGAGCTTCCGATATAAACCTGGAAATCGCCCGGTTCGACGACTTCCTTCATGTCCCTATCGAAGAGCGAGAGCTCTTTCGGGCCGAGATCGAAACTGATCGTCGCCGACGCGCCGGGCTCGAGGACAACCCTCCGGAATCCCTTGAGCTCGAGAACAGGCCGGACGACCGAGGCCAAGGGATCGTGGATGTAGAGCTGGACGACCTCGGCCCCCGCGACCGGGCCGGTATTGGAGACCTCGCAGGAGACGCGAACCGTCCCATCGGGGGCGATCGCACCGGGCGTGAGGGTCAAGTCAGAATAACGGAACTCCGTGTAGCTCAATCCGAAGCCGAACGGGAAGGCCGGTTCGCCCGTCATGTCGGCGTAATCGTCGAGCCGTCCTGTCGGCTTATGGTTATAGACGAGAGGGAGCTGGCCGACCGAGCGGGGAAAAGTGATCGGCAGCCGGCCCGAAGGATTCGCGTCTCCCCACAGGATGTCGGCCACGCCGCCGCCGCCGTCCTCCCCCGGATACCAGGCCATCAAGACGGCCTCTACGTCGTCGATCCAATCGGTCATGTCGACCGCGCTCCCGCCGTAAATAATGACGACGACCGGTGTCCCGGCCGCCGTGATCCGCCCGATCATTTCGCCCTGACGACCGGGAAGGCGGATGTCGGCCCTGTCCCGGCCCTCTCCCTCCTCTATCCCGGCGGCGACGATGGCCAGGTCCGCCGAACGGGCCAGCCGGACCGCCTCTTCGATCTTTTCGTCGGAGATGTCCCGCCTGCCGTAGTCCCAAACGAGGCGGACCTCGCCGTTGCGCACGGGCTCGTGGAATTCGAGCCGGATATCACGGGCCTTGCCCTTTTCGAGGCGGACCTCGACCGCAGTGACGCGATGGGATTCTTTGTGCCAACGGTCGACGATCAGACGGCCGTCGAGGTAAAGGCGGAAACCGTCATTGCCTTCGACACCTATCCGGCATGGCCCCGTCTCCGGCCCGATGAGAGAGCCGCGCCAGCGAACCGAGTACCAGTCTGTTCCCAGGCCCACCGCGGGAGGGAGGAAGGTCCAGCGGAAGTCGACCTGAGGATCGATCCGGCGCGCTGCCGGCTCACCCGCGAGGTCGGGGCTTGAGAAGTATTCGCCGAGGAGGCCGGGCCTCGTTTCCCCTCCGTCCTCGGTCCGAAGGAAACCGGAAGGGATCGCCGCCAAGGCTTTCGGCGCCAAGCGGCCGCAGCCTTCGGCGTAGCGGACCTTCACGGCCGCTCCCGCGCGTTCGCGCACGGCATCGACGAGCGAGACCTTGTCGAGGCCCGGCCCGCTATAGCCGCCGAGCCGGGCCTCGACGGCGTCGGGGCCGATGACGGCGATCGATTTAACCGCGCGCCGCAGCGGCAGGACCCCAGCGGCGTTCTTGAGAAGGACGACGCATTCCCGGGCGGCCTTTCGGGCCAGGGCGCGGTGGGCGGGGGCGCCGTTCGTCCCTTCCGCCCCGTCGGGATCGACATAGGGCTTCTCGAAGAGTCCCAATTCCATTTTGGCCCGAAGGACACGGCGGACCGCGTCATCGACCCGCTGCCGGCCGACGAGGCCCTTGGTGATCGCATCGCGAAAAAGACCCGCATGCCCGAGTTCCGATTGGAAGACGACATCGAGCCCGCTCGTCCAGGCCTGCCGTCCCGATTCGAGGTAGGAGTCCGCGGTCAAGTGCAGGCTGTAGCTGCCGCCGACGGCGCTGGCGTCGGAGATGACGAATCCTCGAAAGGCCCATTCACCCTTGAGGATCCCCGAGAGGAGCCGAGGGTTGGCCGAGCAGGCCAGGCCGTCCCACGAATTGTAGGAGGTCATGATCGATCGGGCCCCGCCTTCGCGCAAAGCGGCCAGGAAGGGCGGGAAGTCGATCTCCCGGAGCTCGCGCTCGCCGTCCGGGATGGGATAGCTGTCCCGGCCTCCAACGCCGACATTGGCCACGAAATGCTTGGGCGTCGCGATGACGCCCCTCTTCTCGAAACTGCCGACAAAGGCCGCGGCCAGGCGCGAGGCGAGGTACGGGTCTTCGCCGTAGGTTTCCTCGGTCCGGCCCCAGCGGACGTCCCGGGCGATGTTGATGACTGGGGAGAGGACCTGGCGGATGCCTCGGCTGGCGGTCTCCGCGGCGACGGCCGAGGCGACCTCCGCGACCAGGGCCTCGTCCCAGGTCGCCGCGAGTCCGATGGCCTGGGGGAACGATGTCGCCCCGGGCCGGACGAGTCCGTGGAGGGCCTCGTCAAAGGGTATGATGGGAATTCCCAATCGGGTTTGTTCGACGAAGGATCTCTGGATGGCGTTGATCTTATCGGCCGCGCCCCGGGCGTCGCCGGCCGGGACCTGAAGCCCGAAGATGCCGTCCGTGAGGCCGTCCGTGCCGAGATCGAGGTCGCCGGGGGCCATGAACAGCTGACGGAATTTTTCCTCGGCCGTCATGCGCGCCAACAAGTCGTCGACGCGCCGGTCGACCGTCAACCCCGGATCGCGATAGGGGAGGAGGCTCGAATCGGGGGACGAGCCCCGGCCGCACGAGGCCAGCACGGCGCAGGCCGCGGAGAGGAACAAAGTCCGTCGAATCTGATCGGACAGCATGGCGGGATTCTAGCGTTAATCCCCGAGCCTGAAAAGGGCCCGGAATTCCGGGCTTTTGCGGATGGGCAGAAATTGCGGGAGAATGACCGGGAACATGGGATCGGTAAGTCCCTTTTCGATGGCTCTTCCCAGCGCGGCGGCGGCCGGCTTCGCCTGACCGAGGCAAGCATAGAGTCCGGCCAGGTCGACCAGGCTGTCCGGGTCGTCGGCCTTGGCAGCCAGCGCCTTATGGAGGTAATCCTGGGCCTCGTCCGTTTTCCCCCTGAGCACGCACAGTCTCCCGAGCAAACTGAGGTAGTCCTTTGCGTCCGGCTTGCCGGGCCCGTGATTCTTAAGTGCTAACGCCTCGGCCTCGGCGGCGACCTTGGCGGCCTCCTCTTTATTCCCGGCCGCCGCCAGCGCCATGGCCAGGTCGAAAGCGTTGACTTCCGGGTCGCCGCCCATTCCCCCTTTTGGACCGAGCTCCGCGACCTTCCTATAGTACGGGACTGCCTCGGCGGCCCTGCCTGAGGCCAGGAGCATGTGGGCCAGATTGGGCAGGGCGTACGGATGCCCCGGTTCGAGCTCGACGGCCCTTTTGAGCTCTTTTTCGGCTTCAGGGAATTTTTCCTGGACGGCCAGACAGAATCCCAATAGCGAGTGGGGATTGGCCAGCTCCGGAGCCATGGCCGTAAAACGCCGGGCAGTTCTCTCAGCCGCCCGGACGTCCTTCCGATAGTAATAATCAAGGTACCAGAGGTTCTGCAAGGGGATCGTATTGTGGGGGGCCATCTCCGCCGCCTTTTCGTACATGGCCGCGGCCTCGTCGTAGCGGCGAAGGGCTTGCAGGATCCTCCCGGAGTTGTTCCAGGCCGGCATATTTTCCGGGTAGACTTCCCTCAGCGTCCTGTACTCCTCGAGCGCCCCGGAGAGGTCTTTGTCCACGAACTGCCGGTTGACGGCCTTCAGTTTGAGCAGGTCGCGGGCGGGATAGCCCTGGGTACCGGCAAGCTCCAGGGCCCGGCGCAGCAACCCCTGACCCTTCTCTTCCTGCCTGAGAAACTGGACGAGGACGAGTCCCAGCGAGGCGTGCGCTTCGACGAACTGGGGATCTGCTTCGATGGCCAGCTCGAAGAACTTGGCTGCGTCCTGGAATTTCCCTTCCTGCCAGCGGGCTTGACCGAGGGAGAAATCGTTCAAAGCCTCCCAGGACGAGGTGGTCACCTGGCTGACCGGCCTGCTGGCCTTGCTGATGCTGCTCAGCGTCTCACCCAAGGCGGAGCGGAGCTTGTCCGAGAGCGCGTCGATGGCCTTGAGCAGGACTTCTTCCCGGCCCCGGGCGGTGACGCGGATCGTCCTGACGTGGAGGCGCTTGACCGGGTCGACCAGAGTGGCCGTGAGCTCATAGGCCTCGCCGGCCGAAAGGATGCGCGGCAGGATGAAGGCCCGGATACCGCCGAAGTGGCAGACGTCGGTACCGAGGGTCTCGTCGATCTTCGTGGCGGGGTCCTTGCGCATGATCTTCAGGGTCTCATTGATCTGGGCCCTATCGAAGACCGCGACGTAGGGCGACTGCTGCAGGCCGGCCTCGATAGCCGTCCGCAGAGCCAGGTCGAAGACCGGATCGCCGCTGAGATTCTCGACGTCGGCGACCATGAGCCTGTCGCGATTCTCGAAGGCCAGGCCGGGGCGCCCGAGGAGCCAGATGGCGATGGCGATGGCGGCCAGCGAAACCGCGCCCGCCGCGATCCAGACCGGCCGCGGCCGCCGCCGGAACGACAATCTCCTGGCCGCCGGATGGGCGTGCGCGCCCATGGACTCCTCGAGCTTGCGGAGGTCGGCGGCCATCTCCCTGGCCGAGGCATAGCGGTGCCCCGGGTCCTTGGCCAGGGCCTTGCGGACGACGCCGGCGATCTCGGCCGGGAAGCCGGGCCGGAGATCCTTCACGGTCCGCGGCTCTTCATGGACGATAGCGTTGAGAACCGCCCGGTCGGTGTCGCGCGCGAACGGCAGGGTCCCTGCCGCCATTTCGTAAAGGATGACGCCCAGGGACCAGAGATCGGTCCGGGCATCGACCTCGTCGCCGCAGGCCTGTTCGGGGGACATGTAAGCGATTGTCCCCACGGTCGTTCCGGGCAAGGTCAGCCGGGTGTCGCCGGCCAACTTGGCCAGCCCGAAATCGAGGATCTTGGCCAGGCCGTCCGTGGTGACCATGATGTTGCCAGGCTTGATGTCGCGGTGGACGATGCCGTGCTCGTGGGCCTTGGTCAGTCCTTCGGCGACCTCGGCGGCGATGCGGACCGCGTCGGCCGGGGCCAGCGTGCCGCGGGCGATCCTGTCCTTGAGGGTCTCGCCGGGATAACAGGCCATGGCGATGTAGAGACCGCCGTCCTCCATTTCGTCGACGTCATGAATGGTACAGATGTTCGGGTGGTCGAGACCTGACGCGGCGCGGGCCTCGTGGATGAATCTCTTCCGGGCCTCGGGATCGGCCGTAAGTCCGGCCGGCAGGAACTTCAGGGCGACCCTCCGGTCGAGGCGGAGATCCTCGGCCTCGTAGACGACGCCCATCCCGCCCCGGCCGAGTTTGCGGACGATGCGGTACTTTCCGGCGACCGTCTGGCCCGGTTGGATCTCGACGATGGGAACTCTGACCGTTCGGGTAAGATCGTCCCCCATGTGCCCCTCGATCCCGCTTCGCTCAAAGCATAGCAACTCGCATGGAGCGAGTCAATCCCGTCCGGGGGGAGGCCCCGGCATGTTCGATTCGGCCGCCGAAGGGTGCGGGGGGGATTTAATGAAGTTTTATCGTTAGTTCCGCGATCCTCTGTCCGCGTCGCCGGCACTGCCGTTTGACCCTGTCATCGGGCTTATGGATGGAGACCGGCCCATAGTGGTCGCCTTGCGGGTCGCCGTGAACGACCATCCCGGCGATGAGCATGGCCTCGAGGATGCCGATGATCGTGGTCTCATTGCCGCCGCCGATATTCGCAGCGCTGCTGAAGGCCGCCCCCACTTTGCCGTCGAGTTTGCCATGAAAGCGGACGGTCTCGTCAAACAACTGCTTGATGGGACCGGCCATATGGCCGTAGTAGGTCGGCGAACCGACGACGATCGCATCATATTGGAGCAGGTCCTCGGCCTTGACCTTGTCGACGGATCTGCAGTCGGTCGGTAAACCGGCCCCAGCCATGGACTTGGCGATAATTTCCGCCATTTCTTTGGTATTTCCGCTTCTTGAAAAATAAATAACGATCCCTTTAGCCATTGGGCTTACTCCTTGAATTGAACATAGCGCCTATTCGCCGCAACTGGGTTCGGTCCCTCTCAACATCCCGAGGGCGATGGCGTAGGCGCAGCCGACTCCGGCCCGCACGGTGACCGCTTCCTCGGGGCAATTCCGGGCGCAGGCGCCGCATTCCATGCAGGCCTCGCGATCCCGCAGCTCCGCTTTCCCCGACGCCAGGACGAAGACGGCGTGCGGACAGACCTCCAGGCAACGGCCGCAGCCGATGCATTTATCGGAATCCAGGTTGAGAGTGACGACGTTCTTGAGATACGATTGTCGCATCCGCGTGACTCCTCTCTATAATGCCGCGCCCAACGTCAGGATCAAGACCAGGATCCCGAGACCGGCGGAGATGATCTGCAGCGGAAGGGCGATCTTCATTTCTTTGACCACCCCGGAGAGAGACGTGAAGGTCGAGGCCCCGGTGAAGTTCATCGCCAGGAATGAGGCCATGGGCGGAAGCAGAAGAAGATAGAGGAGGGCCGTTTTCCACCCCTCCGGCCATAACGGCTTTGTCCCTTGCAGATAGAGCAGGGTCCAGGCCAGCCCAAGCAGCCAGCCCTTCCAGGCAAAAGCGCGGCCGGGAATGAACGGCAGCAGCAGCGGGGCGAAGAAGGCCCCCGCCAGAATCGCTCCAAGAAAGGGAATGGCCTTTACCGCCGTTGCCCCCAATAAGATCGGGAACGGGGCGAAACCCTCGCGGATCAGCGTCAGGCCGAAGAGGATCCCGAGCAGGATCAGGGCCGGCTTGAGGACTCCCACCAATTCAACGGGTGTCAGGATCAGGCGATCCCAAAGGCCGAAACGGACGGCCCTCATGGCCCGAGTGGCTTTCTGGCCGGCCCGCAAGAATTCGGGAATGTCCCCCGCCCGCACCGGTCCGTAGACGACCCTGAAGCCGGAGCGTTCGAGCACCTCATGGGCAGCGACTCCCGGGGCGCCCAATTGGGGCAGGATCAGGGTGCGCCCGCTAACGACATCCGCCAGCCCGACCTGAGCGATCCGGCCCACGAGTTCTTCCGTGCCGAAGGTTCCTTTCCCCGCGGCGCACCAGACATTGATCCCCTTGGTGTCGATGACCAGGATCCAAAGATCCAGGCCGGACAGGGTTTTGCGCAACCGGTCGAAACTCATTTTGTAATTCGCCGAAACCAGGACCGGCGAGGCGGCGGTCGGGCGGCCGACCGCATAAAGGCCGGGTTCGACGGCATAGCGCATCCGCCCCCAGCCCCAACGCGCCTTGAAAGAACCGAGGATATCGGCCTGATCCCATCGGGTTGATACCTGCGGGACCCTGAGGCCGGAAATCGCGACCTCGCCGACGATCCAAGGGGGTGTTCTCATGATCCCTGTCTCTCACACGCCATTTGTTCGATCGCCTCCAGGAGGATCCTCAGGCTGTCCATCATCGGCGCGCGTTTCGACGTGTCGATGGATTTATATAGCGATTCGAAGCATTGCGAAAGGCCTGTCTCGATCCCGCGGATGGCCCCGATCCCTTTCGCCGTAAGCCGGATGGTGACGCAGCGCCGGTCGGCGGGAACCGGGTCCCGGAGGGCCATTTCGGCCTTGACCAGATTGTCCACGGTTCGGCTCACCGTGCTCTTGTCGAGACCCATGCCCGCCGCGAGATCGTTCAGGGAAATCTTCCCGGCCCGGCGGATCGCGGCCAGGGCATGGCATTGGGCGAAGGACACGCCGCAACAGGAGGACTGGAGGTCGTCGAAGAACTCCATTTTCCGCTGGAGACGGATGACCAGGTCCCGGAAATCTCGCGCGGCGGACGGAACAGGCATTGGAGGCCCTCCCCGTACTATTGTAACACGCAACAGTTGCGATATACAACTAAATATTTCAATAGGTGTCCGGCCGCCAATGGATCGCGCCCGGCTCTTGACAGCGCCACTGAGATAATATATGAATATATCTTCATATGTTGATCCCAATGGACAAGCATAAGTTCGCCTTGAACATGCCGGAAGGGACGGGGCTCATGACCTACCTCGGGAAGGGAGAGAAGGGCCTTCTGGGCCGCAACCCGGCCCCAGGCAAGTCTCTTTATAGCCTTATGGTCGAGGAGGGGCGCTTCGTCGTTCCCCCGGAACTCGAGAAAAAGCTTGGCCTGACCCCGGGGGCCTGCCTCGAAGTCACCCTCGACCATGGCCGCGTCGAGATCCTGCCCAACATCCACAGCTTGCACCGCCTCTATATCGAGCCAACGTCACGCTGCAACTTGTCCTGCCGTACCTGCATCCGCAACACCTGGGACGAGCGGACGGGCGACATGGACATGGAGGTTTTCGACCGCCTTGTGGGACAGCTCCCGCGCTTTCCCCACATCGAGTCGGTCATGTTCGGTGGCTTCGGGGAGCCGACCGCCCACCGTCAAATCCTCGACATGATCCGCGCCGTCAAGGCCTTGGGCCTTCGCGCCGAGATCACGACCAACGCGACGCTCCTCGATGACCGCCTGATCGACGGTTTGCTCGGCGAACGTCTCGATACGCTTTGGATCTCGCTCGACGGAACGACCGAGGAGAGTTTTGAGAAGGTCCGGCCCGGGGCCGGACTGTCCCGGGTCCTGGAGAACTTGGACCGGCTCGCCCAAAGGAACGGCCGCGACGGGCATGCGATCGACATCGGCATCGCCTTCGTCGTCATGAAGACGAACCTCGGCGACGTCAAGCACCTCGACCGCCTGGCCCGTTCCGTCGGAGCCCGGCGCATCCTCGTCAGTCACGTCCTGCCCTACAGCGAAGCCATGGAAAAGGAGATGCTCTGTCTCCAGACCTTGACCCTCGAAACGTTCACTTTCGCCCCAGGCAAAACCGAGCTCAGCCTGCCGCGCATCGACGTCAACAACACGACCAAGGAAACGCTCTTTAGCCTGTTCCAAGGGTTCGAGAACCTGACTTTCATGGGCAATCGGATCGCCGTCGACGCCCGCCGCTGTCGGTTCATCCATGACCGGTCGTCGTTTGTCCGTTGGGATGGCCAAGTCAGCCCCTGCATGGGTCTCCTCCATTCCCATAAGACCTACCTTTACGGTCTCGAGCGGCGGGTCCGGTCCCGCTCCTTTGGCGACGTCCGAACAGAGAACCTTTTCGATATCTGGAATTCGAAGGTCTACGCGGACTTCAGGGACAAGGTCAAAGCGTTCGATTATTCGCCCTGCCACGTCTGCGGCGGCTGTTCCCTCCTCGAGACCAACGAGGAGGACTGTTACGGCAACAAATTTCCGGCCTGCGGCGGATGCCTGTGGGCCCAAGGGATCATCCAATGCCCCTGAAAGACGTCGTCGCCATCTTCAAGGCCCTGGCCGACCCGACCCGCCTCCGGATCAGCCTCCTCCTCCACGAGCGTGAGCTCTGTGTCTGCGAGCTGATGTTCATCCTGGGGATGGAACAGTCGCGGGTTTCCCACCACATGCGGGTCCTGCGGGAGGCGGGCCTCGCCGAGGACGTCCGGGACGGCCGCTGGATCATCTACCGCGTTCCGAAGGAGGCGCGGCCGCTTCTCGAGGGCCTCTTCGCAGGCCCGCTCCGGGAACGGATCGGGCTTTCGCGGGAGGCCTCCGGGGACGCCAGGCAGCTCGAGGTGTGCATCAGGGAGAACGTTCGTGGCCGTGTATGCGAGACGCGTCCGCGGCCGGAGGGATCATGAGAAAAACCGTCCTCTTCATCTGCGTCCACAATTCGGCCCGGTCCCAGATCGCCGAGGGGCTGATCAACGCCCTTTATAGCGACCGGTTCGAGGCTGTGAGCGGCGGGACGACCGCGACGAGGGTCCATCCCGCGGCCATCAAGGCCATGGCCGAGATCGGCATCGATATCAGCGGCCATACATCGAAGAGCATCGACGTCTTTGAAGGCCGTCGATTCGACTATGTCGTCATGGTCTGCGACGACAAGCAGGCGGACTGCCCCTTCTTCCCGGGCGGGAAAGAACAGATCCATCACGCCTTTGACGACCCGGCCGCCTGCGGCGGGACCGACGAGGAGGTGCTGGCCTGCTTCCGCAAGAGCCGGGACGAGATCCGGGCCTGGATCGAGGACATGTTCGTCCGGGGGGTTTTGGAGCTCGCGGTCGACAAGTTCCGGTTTCGTTTTCCCGTCGATCTCTTCTATAGCGATGCCGGGGTCTGGGTCCGGTTCGAGGGGTCCCGGGCCCGCATCGGGCTCTCGGACTTCACCCAGCAGAGGAACGGCGACGTCGCCTTCGCCGAGCCCAAGGAGCCGGGGACACAGGTCATGAGGGGAAACGAGGTGGGGGTCGTCGAGACGATCAAAGTCAACCTCAGCCTCCCGTCTCCGGTGGGCGGCCGAGTCGTCGAAACGAACGGCGACCTTCTGAACTCCCCCGAACTCGTCAACCAGGATCCCTACGGCAAAGGCTGGCTGGCCGTGCTCGAGGTCGAAGACGCCGGGACAGCGCGGAATGCTCTGATG
>Ga0075524_10000405_pt1 | contig 10809 bp, 11 predicted proteins | sample NGEPerone_FD_76826 | JGI IMG/M metagenome (GOLD analysis project Ga0075524, IMG submission 76826) | Arctic peat soil microbial communities from the Barrow Environmental Observatory site, Barrow, Alaska, USA - NGEE Permafrost154B-one | ecosystem: Environmental > Terrestrial > Soil > Wetlands >...
GAGAAATACGATATGCTTATCAGGATACAAGTTCTTATTCAAAATTACTGTCATAATGAGAGGGAGGAATCATTCGGATGAGACGAAGCAATGCAGAGATTTTACAGAATTTTCAAGGCATGGTCCAATGCAAAACTGTTTCCGGCGCTGAACTAGCAAAGATCAATTTTAATGAATTCTACCGACTGCATCGTTATTTGGAACAAACCTATCCTTTGATCCATCAAAATTTAACCCGTGAAGTAATTGGCAAGGCCAGCTTGCTTTTCCATTGGCAAGGTGATGGCACAAGCGAGGTTTTGCCGATTGCTCTGATGGCTCATCTGGATGTGGTACCGGTAGGTGACTTGGCAAAATGGCAGCATGATCCTTTTTCCGGAGATATTCTGGACGGTTATATTTGGGGCAGAGGAACCGGTGATACCAAATGTCAGATCGTTGCTCAGATGGAAGCCATTGAAGAATTGCTTCGTCAGGGTTATAAACCACCCTATGATATCTATTTATGCTACGGACACAATGAGGAAATTGTCGCAGACGGTGATGTCTCCGGCGCACAGCAGATTGTGACCTTATTAAAAGACCACGGGGTTGTTTTGGGTTGTGTGATTGATGAAGGTGGTACAGTTGTCGATGGAAAAATGCTGGGAGTGGTTTCTCGTATTGCTGTGATCGGAGTTGCCGAAAAAGGCAGTGTCCATGTGGAACTTTCTGTCAGTGATATCGGTGGTCATTCCAGTACGCCAAAAGCATCGACCGCCTTGGGTAGAGTCGCCCGAGCAGCGGTTGCTGTGGAGGAACATCCTATGCCAGCACGCCTCTTGCCGCTGGTAGAAGAAACACTTCGGATACTGGCGCCGGAAATGGGTAAATTGGCTCCGGTTCTGAGTGACGCGGCGGCCAATTGGCCGCTGCTGCAGCAATATTTGCAGCAGAGTCCCACAACCAATGCCATGATTCGCACCACAATGGCAGTCACCATGGCTCAGGGCAGCGCTCAGGCGAATATTCTGCCTGAACGAGCCTCCATGACAGTCAATTGCCGACTCTTGCCCGGTGATACGATGGACACGCTTATAGATTATCTGAAATCAATTGTCGATCCTGAAGTGGAGGTAAAAGTGCTCAGCGGCAAGAATCCCTCACCGGTTTCTCCTACTGATACCGCTCCCATGCGTTTGATGCGTCAATTGATCACGGAACAATTCCCAAACACCTTGATTACACCTTATCTTGTGATGGGAGGTACCGATTCCGGTAAGTATTATCCGATTTGTGACAATGTGTATCGCTTTGCTCCATTTTATTTCGATGCCGAAACAATACCGACGATGCATTCCGTTAACGAACGGATGTTAAGCAGCGGTTTTGACAAAGCGGTCACCTTTTATCGGGAATTCATCGAACAATATCCCAACCAATCGTAATAATGAAACTTTTTTGTCTCATGATTTGAAACTTTAATCAAAGAATCCTTCGGTTCCACAACTCAAGGTTGGAACGGAATCGCTGAAGCACTCTTTCGTTTAAGACTTAATTATGTTATAATGATCAGACAAAATAACAACAATAAAAGGAGAGGATCGAATGGCTTATTTGGCACTCTATCGACAATATCGACCGAAAGTTTTGGCGGAAGTCGTAGAACAGGAACATATTGTCAGGACCCTCTCCAATGCGATCAAACAAGGAAGATTGGCGCATGCTTATCTTTTTACCGGACCGCGCGGGACCGGTAAAACTACAATTGCGCGCGTTTTGGCGCGATCTCTCAACTGTGAGCAAGGACCTACTTTGACTCCCTGCGGAGTATGTGCATCCTGCCGTGCAATCGATGCGGGCACTTCTGTCGATGTGCGTGAAATTGATGCCGCTTCCAATCGCGGCATCAATGACATTCGTGATATCAGACAGGCGCTGCAATACATCGCAGAGTCACGCTATAAGATTTATATTATCGATGAGGTTCATATGCTGACGCCGGAGGCGTTTAATGCTTTATTAAAAACGCTGGAAGAACCGCCGGCGAACGTCATTTTTATCTTAGCTACTACGGAAGTACACAAAGTACCGCTTACCATTCTTTCACGCTGCCAACGTTATGATTTTAAACGGATCAGTCCGCAAGGCATGATCATGCAAATGCGGATGATCGCTAAAGACGGACATTTTACAATCAGTGAAGACGCTCTGCAGGTATTGGCGATCCGGGCACAAGGGGGGCTGCGAGATGCCTTATCTTTGCTGGACCAGTGTCTCTCTTATGCAGGCGATCATATTACCCTGGATGACTTGTTGGCTGTACTGGGTTCGGTCGACAAACAAACCTTGCAGCAAGCAATTCAAGCGATGTTGGCGGGAGATATACCGGTGTTGCTGGCTTTGCTGGATAGAATCGAAACGGAAGGGAAGGATTTGGTCCAGTTTCTGCGTGACCTGCTGCAGCAGCTGCGTGATTGGCTGACAGAAAAACCTGCTTTCGCTGAGGTCACTCTCGATCAATTAGTTGCTTTGATGAATATTTTAGCAGCCGCCGATTGGGAAATGAAACAGGCTCCACAGCCACGCTTGATTCTGGAGTTGGCAATGTTCAAAGCGGGTGAAACATACCGATATGGGGACCGTATGAAAACCATGGAAGCAAGAATTGAGCAGCTGGAACTACTAAATCAGCAAGGTGGCTTCGCTGTTCATTTGAGTGAACCGGCAGAAAAACAACAGACTCCCACTGCAGCGCTGGCACAGTCGATCGGTTCACTGGAGAAAAACGAGCCTTCTAGGAAAGTAAACACGGTTCCCAATCCACTGCAGCCGACGATACAGAAAAAGCAGGAGGCATCGGCAGAAAGCAAGGTGTTGCCGGCAGAGGGTCTTCCCAGCAAAGAGTTTTCCGAAACAAGGCAGCAGGACCAAAGGCAAGCCAACTTCGTCGACCCTGACGATATGTTGACTGCCATCAGAGCAAAATGGCCGGAGATTTTACAACAGGTCATGCGTGAAAAAATTTCTGCCCATGCGGTCTTAAAACAAGGTGAATTGTATCATGCGGACGAGAACATGCTGGAAGTGGTTTTTCAAGTTGAATTCCATAAAAAAGTCATGGAGAAGGCCGATAACCGGGCAGTGATCGAGAAGACGATCGCGGCCTTCATGGGAAAATATCTCAAATTTATTGCTAAAACAAAAAAGGAAATTATAGGAGATTTGGCGAAAAGAGAAGCAGTGAATCCAACGCAAGCAGTACGAGAAACGAATCTGACGCAAGAGGAAGATTGGTTTCTGCAATCCGCATATGCGCTGGCCGGTCAAACTAAAGTCGATGTGGTGAGGCTACAAAAGAAAAGCAAAAAAGAAGGAGAGGATTGATTACAATGCGCGGAGGCAAAAATCAAGGATTTAACGGGGGAGGGGCTGGTAATATGCAGCAATTGCTCAAACAGGCACAGAAACTGCAAACTCAAATGCAGGAAGACATGGCAAAATTACAGGAAGAGATGAAAGTGAAAATGGTAGAAGCGTCTGTAGGCGGCGGAGTCGTCAGTGTCGTTTTTACCGGAGATAGAGTGCTGCAATCGATTATCGTAAAATCGGAAGCAATGGATCCATCGGATCCGGAAATGTTGCAGGATCTGCTGATGGCAGCAATTAATGAAGGTTTGCGCAAGGCAAAAGAAATGTATGACGGCGAAATGGAAAAAATCAACGGCAACATCAAAATGCCAGGCGGGTTGTTTTAAGTAGTTTTGATTCTTCGGAGCTTCGTTGAAATGAGGTGGCCCATGTATTCCTTTGGTGATCCAATGACGAAATTAGTATCTCAATTGAGTCGTTTACCGGGTATCGGTCCAAAAACGGCTCAGCGCTTGGCGATGTATATCATTCAAATGGAGGAAAGCAAGGTCCGTGAAATGGCACAGTCCATGTTGGATGCCAAAGAGAAGATGCATTACTGTTCTATTTGTTGCAATTTATCTGATCGCAATCCCTGCAGTATCTGCAGCGATGACAAGCGGGATCAATCGATCATCTGTGTTGTTTCGGATCCGCGTGATGTGATGGCCATGGAGAAAACCAGAGAATACAAAGGCTTGTATCATGTGCTGCACGGCGCAATCCAACCCAGTGAGGGTATTGGTCCGGAAAAATTAAAAATTCGAGAATTACAGATACGTTTAATGGATGGCACGGTAAAAGAATTGATTCTGGCGATGAACCCGAATATTGAAGGCGAAACGACAGCTTTATATTTGTCGCGTTTGGTAAAACCTGCCGGGCTGAAAGTGACCCGGATCGCTCGCGGCTTGCCTGTCGGAGGCGATTTGGAATTTGCCGATGAAATCACACTTTTGAAAGCCCTAGAAGGCAGAAGAGAAATATAGGGAAAATCTGGTCTTATCGCTGCAACATTTTTTTATTCAGTGTGGTTGCTTTACTGCCCTTGTGAGTTCTCTTATGACGGATTAGGTAAATCATCAAACAGTTGCTAAAAACAACAGGGAGGATTGAGTCACATGGAAAAACAAACAGAAAAGGACCTCTTTGTTCTGGGTCGCTTACAGCCTCAGCAGGTGGAGCAGGCAGGACGGCTGGTTGCTGAAAATCCAGTCTTCCGTCCTTACCAGTACACAGCAAAAAAGATAGCGGATCTACTGTTTGATGCTTTACAAACGGATGATGTCATTCTTACTGCTCTGGATTGCGATCAGTTAAGAGGTCTGGTCTGGCTGCAGCCCAAGAATGTATTCGGTTTGAGCGCTTACATCAAACTCATTGCTGTGGATTTTCGATATCATCAACATGGGATCGGGCGGTTTCTGATGACTGCAGCCGAACTGTTAGCACAGGAAACCAGTCCGAACCTCTTTATACTGACTTCCGTCGATAATTTGACGGCGCAGCAATTCTACCTTCGTCTTGGCTATGAAGCGATCGGCGTGATCAAAGATTTTGTTTATGACAATGTCGATGAATTGCTCATGCGTAAAACATGGGGCAGTATTAGGGGGAAAAATATTGACCTTTCCTGACCTTTGTGCTATACTACAGGCATAACGGGTTAGGTTGCTATCCTGCCCCGTCAAAAAGAAGCAGGAGGATTTTTCAAATGGATATACGTAACGATTTGGTGCCGATTGTCATAGAACAATCAAGCAGAGGAGAGCGCTCCTATGATATTTTTTCCCGTATGCTGCGGGATCGTATCGTTTTTTTGAATGGTGATGTGAACATGTACAGCGTCAATCTGGTGATTGCCCAGCTGTTGTTTTTAGAAGCAGAAGACCCTGAAAAGGAAATCAATCTTTATATCAATTCTCCCGGCGGCGAGGTGTATTCCGGCTTAGCGCTTTATGATACCATGCAATATTTAAAAGCGCCGGTCAATACCATTTGCGTTGGTCTTGCGGCTTCGATGGCAGCGGTGATTTTATCAGCTGGTAAAAAGCGGATGGCGTTGCCTCACTCTCGTATCCTGATTCACCAGCCTTTGGGTGGCGCTCAAGGCCAAGCTGCCGATATTAAGATTCAAGCGGAAGAGATTTTGCGTATCCGTCAAACATTGAACGAGATTTTGGCAAAACATACAAAACAGGATGTCAAGGAAATTGAAAATCGAACCGACAGAGATAATTATTTCACAGCACCGGAAGCACTTGAATTTGGTCTGATCGATCAGATTTTCGAAAACAAAAAGTAGCTTGAATTGAAAGATCGCTTTCCCTGAAAAGGGGAAAGCGATCTTTTTTTTATAGTGACTGGAAACAGGAAGGAAAATTTCAACGTGACACGAAATAATAAACATCTAATTGAGACAGGGAGGCTTATACATGAAAGGAATCGGTCAGCAATTTGTAGAGTATACCAAACAAAAGTATAAAACGGAAGATACCGATCAGGTGAAGGGTTTACCGCAACCTCCTCTGACAGACCCAACTCCCACAGATCTGCCCTTGATCCAATTACCCAATCCCCATACTGCAGCAGTGCCAAAAGTGGATTTATTTACAGCCATCAACAACAGGGTCAGCGTCCGGAAATACAGCAGTATACCACTGACATTGGATGAATTATCCTATCTTCTCTGGTGTACTCAAGGGATCAAGCAGGTAACCGCTCGTCCGGCTACTTTGCGTACAGTTCCTTCGGGTGGCTCCCGTCATGCCTTTGAAACTTATTTACTGATCAATCAGGTAACAGGACTGCAGCCGGGACTCTATAAGTACGCTGCACTGGGTCACTGCTTGATTCAAATTGAGCAGGACGAAGCTTGGAATACGAAACTAACGGCCGCATGTCGGAACCAGGGTATGGTGAAAAATTCGGCTGTCACCTTTTTTTGGATTGCTGTTGCCTACCGAACTTATTGGCGCTACGCCGAACGTGGATACAGAGATTTATTTCAGGATATCGGTCATGTCGGACAAAATCTTTATCTGGCCTGTGAGGCAATGCAGGCAGGCTGCTGTGCCATCGGAGCCTTCGATGATGATGTCATTAACGAATATTTTCACCTTGACGGCGTAGAGCGCTTTCCCATTTATGTGGCTGCCGTTGGCAAAAAAGAATAGGAGGAGATCATAATGCATGCAAGATTAGGAAAATTGCGCATCGGCCCGGCTTTTATGGAATATACCAAGTATCAATATCAATTAGAACCAACCGATCAAACAAAACTTCTGCCTCAACCTGAACTGACCGATGCAGCACCGGTAGATAAACCGTTATTCGATTTGCCGGATCCTAAATCGGTTGTTGTGAATCGGATTGATCTATCCGAGGCGATCAACAGCAGAGTCAGTGTCCGTAAATATGCGAAAAAGCCTTTGACTTTGGCGGAATTATCCTATTTGCTTTGGTCAACCCAAGGCATCAAGCAGATCACAAGCCGACCGGCCACTCTGCGTACCGTTCCTTCCGCCGGTTCACGTCATTCCTTTGAAACCTATCTTCTGATCAACAATGTCGAATCTTTACAGCCTGGTCTCTATCAGTATGCTGCTTTGGATCATAAACTGATTCAGCTTTCTGTTTCAGAAACGTTAGCGGAGGATTTAACCAAGGTGTGTTCTCGTCAGGTGATGGTAAAAAACTCTGCAGTAACCTTCTTTTGGGCGGCGGAGATTTACCGCAACGTCTGGCGTTATGCCGAGCGTTCTTTCCGCTATATCCATTTAGATGCAGGCCATGTTTGCCAAAATCTGTATTTAGCTTGTGAGGCAATCGAATCAGGCTGCTGTGCCATTGCTGCTTTTGATGATGATGCATTAAGCGCTATTTTGGGTATCGACGGCGTCAGCCGTTTGCCTGTCTATCTGGCGACCGTAGGAAAAAAAGAATAAGCAAAGCACGATTTCATTTTGAGAGTCATCGGCAGTGATCCAGCAACTGCCCGGTGATTCTCTTTTTTTATATTTCACTTGCATTTATGCTTTTTATTCTGTAGACTAGAGTCAATAAGAGCAAGGGAGATGAGCTGAATGCGCGAACTGAGTGTGGAGAAAATTACAGCAGTGATCGCCGCTTTATGCATAGAAGCGAATACGGATTTGGGATGTGATGTGGAAAACGCAATGCAGCAGGCTTTGCTGAGAGAAGAGTTGCCGCTGGCCAGAAGTGTATTACAGCGATTGTTGGAGAATGCAGAAATTGCTCGAAACGAAAAGCTGGCGATTTGCCAAGATACCGGCATGGCAGTGATTTTTGTCGACCTAGGACAAGATTTGCATTTGACCGGGGGTGATTTTGTCACTGCTGTGAATGAAGGTGTTCGGATCGGTTATCGGGAAGGATTTTTGCGAAAGTCGGTTGCACATCCGATCAGTCGAAAGAATACAGGTGACAATACACCGGCAGTCATCCACCTGCGTCTGGTTCCGGGAGAGCAGATCAGCCTGACTGTGGCTCCCAAAGGCTTTGGCTCAGAGAATATGGGAGCACTCTATATGTTAACGCCTGCGGCGGGTTTAGCGGGTGTGAAACAAGCTGTGATCGATACGGTAAAAAAAGCCGGCAGTAATGCCTGCCCACCTCTGGTCGTCGGTGTCGGCATTGGCGGTACGATGGAACAGGTCACGTTGCTGGCAAAACGTGCCTTGCTGCGCGAGGTCGGTGTTTTCCATGCTGAACCGGAAATGGCCCACTTGGAACAGGAATTGCTGTGTGAAATCAATCAATTAGGAATTGGACCGCAAGGCTTTGGAGGAAAGACTACAGCATTGCATGTTGCAGTGGAATGGTCTCCGACGCATATCGCCGGTCTGCCGGTAGCTGTGAATCTCAACTGCCATGTGGCACGTCATCGCACGAGAATTCTTTAGATCTGATCAGGAAATGGAGAAATTAGCCATGAAACATATTGTATTACCCCTTAATCCCGAAATCATACAAACTTTGCATGCCGGCGAGGAAGTTTTACTGACCGGCTGGATCTACACGGGGCGCGATGCGGCGCACCAGCGCTTGTTCGAAGCTCTGCAAAGTGGAGAAGATTTGCCAATTGACCTGAAGGGTCAGATCATCTATTACGCGGGACCGGCGCCAACACCACCGGGACATGTCATCGGTTCGATCGGTCCTACAACCAGCGGACGGATGGATCCCTATACGCCTGCCTTACTGGCTGTCGGTTTAAAAGGGATGATCGGCAAAGGCAAACGCAGCCAAACGGTCATCGATGCCATAAAAAAACAAGGTGCTGTTTACTTCGCAGCTTTGGGAGGAGCAGCAGCACTGCAAGCAAAAACAGTCAAACAAGTTGAAGTGATTGCTTATGCAGACTTGGCTACCGAAGCGATTCGACGTTTGTATGTCGAAGATATGCCAGTCATTGTGGCAACTGATACCTACGGTGTTTCTATTTATCATGAATAATTGAATTATATAAAGCAAGGTGTATCAAGATGAATGAAAATAACAATAGCAGAGAGGAACTGATGCTGCTGCTTGATGTCATACCGGAAATCATTCGGCAGCTTTTGCTGCGGGAGGATCTGGACGATTTGATCGAAATCGTAATGGACTTAGGCAGATTACCGGAAGCAAGATTTCCGGAGCGGTTTTGCTACCTCGGTGACGATTTGGTTTCCAGAGAAGATTTAGACTATGTTGTCGGTCGAATTGGTAGTTTTGGCGATGACAATCGAGCCGGAATTGAGCGCACGCTGCATCGAATCTCTGCGATTCGGAATCGGCAGGGAATCATTGTCGGCTTAACGTTGCGGATCGGCCGCGCCATGTACGGAACGATTGACTCGATCCATGATGTAGTTGCTTTGGGAAAGAGTATTTTACTGCTCGGGCGTCCCGGCGTCGGTAAAACGACGATGCTGCGGGAAACTGCCAGAGTATTAGCGGATGAGATGGAGAAACGAGTCGTCGTTATTGATACTTCAAATGAAATTGCCGGTGATGGTGATATTCCACATCCCGGTATTGGACATGCAAGACGTATGCAGGTGCCGCAGGTATCGCGTCAGCATGCCGTGATGATCGAAGCAGTGGAGAATCATATGCCGGAAGTCGTTGTAATTGACGAAATCAGTACCGAACAAGAAGCTGCCGCAGCCAGAACGATTGCGGAACGAGGGGTTCAATTGTTGGCTACTGCGCATGGGATTACACTACAGAATTTGATTCAAAACCCAACGCTTTCCGACTTGATCGGCGGAATTCAAACTGTGACGTTGAGTGATGAGGAAGCACGTCGCCGTGGAACGCAAAAATCGGTTTTGGAAAGGAAAGAAGCGCCAACTTTTGAACTATTGATTGAATTGCAGAGCCGTGATCGTTTATTGATTCACTTTGATGTGGCTGCAACGGTGGACTTACTGCTGCGAGGTCATGAACCGACTCCGGAAATCAGAATCAGGCAAGGGGATGGCCAGTGGCAAACTGAGCAGTTAAGTGATGTGAAAGAGAAAAAAGAGGATATGGATGTGCTGGATTATGGCAGCAATCTGGAAAAAGTAGTTCGTTTTGTCAGTGTGATCAGCATTTATCCTTATGCAGTCAATCGCAATCTGGTGGAAAAAGCGATCAGGAATTATCGTTTGCCAATTCAAATTAACCGTATTTTGGAAGGCAGTGATGTTTTTCTGACTTTAAAATCGCAAATACGACGTTTGCCGGAAAAACTTTTAGAAGCACGCCAAAATGGAATCTCGATTATCACAGTTCGGGCGAATACGACTGCCCAAATTGAAATTGCTTTACGGGAACTTGTGCGCAGTAAGCCTGAGCACGAAGAAGTTCCTCGTGCCGACGGAGCTTTGGATCCTCTGGAAGAAGCAGAATTGGCGATTGAGCAAGTAATGGAAACACAAAAATCAGCGGAATTACAGCCTCAGGATGCTTACTACCGCCGGCTGCAGCATGAATTGGCGGAGCAGTCCCATTTACGCTCGCGTTCTATCGGGGAAGAGCCTGCCCGCAGAGTGATAATCTATATTTAATCTCTTGACGTTTTCCTGTCCCGCATGTATAATAATACTAAGAACTCCTGTGAGAGTGGAGAAAATGGAGGAATTTCTATGAAAATGGTTATTGCTGTGATTCAAGATCAAGATGCCCACAACGCAGCCGATGCTTTGGTTGCTGGTGGCTTTCGTTCCACTCGCCTTTCTAGTACAGGTGGATTTTTAAGAGCTGGTAATACGACTTTGCTGATCGGTGTTGAAGATAAACAAGTGGAAGAAGTCTGCCAAATTATCCGCAATGAATGTGAGGCCTCTTCCACTTGTTTATCTTCAACACCGATCAGCAAAGTCGTATTACCAGCTCTTAAAAATCCACCTGTACTAGAAAGGCGAGTGG
>Ga0075524_10000407_pt1 | contig 10797 bp, 11 predicted proteins | sample NGEPerone_FD_76826 | JGI IMG/M metagenome (GOLD analysis project Ga0075524, IMG submission 76826) | Arctic peat soil microbial communities from the Barrow Environmental Observatory site, Barrow, Alaska, USA - NGEE Permafrost154B-one | ecosystem: Environmental > Terrestrial > Soil > Wetlands >...
ACCGAGAGCCTTGAGAATATTGATCTGGCGTGGCGTGTTGTTCACATGGTCATCGCCGCGAATCACGTGGGTGATGCCCATATCCCAGTCATCCACTACTACACAAAAATTATAGGTGGGTGTACCGTCGGCGCGTGCGATGATCAGGTCGTCCAGCTCATTGTTGTTGAACCCGATGTGGCCTTTAACCAAATCATTCCAGCCCACCATGCCGCTGCCCGGATTCTTGAAACGCACTACCGGCGCAACGCCTGCCGGCGGCTCGGGCAGCACCTTGCCCATATCCGGCCGCCAGCGGCCATCGTAGCGCGGCTTCTCGCCGAGCGATCGCTGAGCCTCGCGCAGCGCATCCAGTTCCTCCATTGAGGTATAGCAATGATAGGCAGTACCTTCATCCAGCATCTGGCGGATCACTTGTTTGTAACGCTCCATGCGCTGCATCTGGTAGTACGGCCCCTCGTCGTAATCCAGATTCAGCCACGCCATTCCGTCCAGAATCGCCTGCACCGCCTCGGGCGTTGAACGTTCCACATCGGTATCCTCGATGCGCAAAATGAAAGTTCCGCCATGCTTGCGCGCATAAGCCCAGGAGAACAGGGCGGTGCGTGCACCGCCAATGTGAAGGAAGCCGGTTGGGCTGGGAGCGAAACGGGTGCGTATGGTCATAAGTTAAACGGGAAAGACAAACAATGAGAAGTGAATTTTACGGGCTTCGCGAAATACGCGCACAAAGAATATGTGTTACCTGTGCATGACGTGCTCAGACGAGCAGCAGCAGGTGTTCGCGCTCCCGCGAGCTGATGACGCGGTGGCAGGTGCCATATTCAAGCTCCTTGACGGCGCAAAAGGCTATGCCATGACGCAGCGCGGTCCCGCGCACCGCGCGCTTGAACAGGAACACGCGGCCGGCCAATTCAAGCGGGTCGCCGTGAGTGAAGTTGATCTCCATCTGACCGGCACCGGCCTCGTGGATCAGCATCTCTACGCCCAAGCGATTGTACTCATATAACATCCTTGATAATTCTTTGCTGCCAGACCTACAACCCGGCCATGGCAACATATTTGATTTCAAGATATTCGTCGATGCCGTGGTGAGATCCCTCGCGCCCCAGACCAGACTGCTTGACGCCGCCAAATGGCGCCACCTCGTTGGAAATGATCCCGGTATTGACGCCGACCATTCCATACTCGAGAGCTTCCGCTACGCGCCAGATGCGCCCGATGTCGCGGCTGAAAAAATACGAAGCCAGACCGAATTCGGTGCGATTGGCCAGTTCGATGACTTCATCATCGGTCTTGAAGCGAAACAGGGGTGCTACCGGCCCGAAGGTCTCCTCACGGAATATCATGGAATCCGGACTTACGTCAGACAGTATAGTTGGTTCGTAGTAAGTGCCGCCCAGCGCATGGCGCTTGCCTCCGGCAACCAGTCTGGCTCCCTTGGCAATCGCGTCCGCGACATGACTTTCCACCTTGGCCAGCGCTGCATCATCGATCAACGGCCCCTGCGTTACACCAGCAGTGAGTCCATCCCCCACCTGCAGTTGCGCCACGCGAACAGCCAGTTTTTTGGCAAAAGCATCAAACACGCCGTCCTGCACGAACAGCCGGTTGGCGCACACGCAGGTCTGTCCCGCGTTGCGATATTTGCTGGCCATGGCGCCTTCGACCGCGGCGTCCAGATCCGCATCGTCGAACACGATAAAGGGCGCATTCCCGCCCAGTTCCAGCGACAGCTTCTTGATCGTATCCGCACTCTGGCGCATCAGAATTCGTCCCACTTCGGTCGAACCGGTGAATGACAACTTGGTCACCACCGGGCTTTCGCAAATGGCTGCACCGATTTGCCGCGCATCCCCGGTAATCACCTGAAATACGCCACCCGGAATCCCGGCCTCTTCGGCCAGCACAGCCAGCGCGAGCGCCGACAAGGGTGTCTGTTCCGCAGGCTTGACTATCATCGTGCAACCTGCCGCCAGTGCCGGCGCTGCCTTGCGGGTGATCATCGCAGTCGGAAAATTCCACGGCGTAATGGCAGCCGTGACGCCGATCGGCTGCTTCAATACGACCAGACGCCTGTCGTTGAGCGGCGATGGAATCACCTCGCCGTAGACCCGCTTCGCCTCCTCGGCAAACCACTCGATAAAGCTGGCGCCATAGGCGATTTCTCCGCGCGCCTCGGCCAGCGGCTTGCCTTGTTCGGCGGTCAAAATATGCGCCAGATCCTCCTGATGCAGCATGACCAGGGCGAACCATTTCTTCAGGAGTGCGGAACGCTCCTTTGCGGCAAGCGCTCGCCACTGGTTCTGTGCCGTTGCCGCAAAGGCGATGGCGCGCTCAGTTTCAGCCCGCCCCATCAACGGCACCCGGGCTATGGTTTCGCCACTAGAGGGGTTTCTGACAGCTATGGTTGCGCCGGAATCGGCACCCACCCATTGCCCTCCCAGCCAGGCCGATGCCTGCCTGAGGAGTGACGGATGATTCAACTTGATTGACATAAATTCTCCAAACTGGATATACGGATGCGCCTATCGGCCAACCGCATGGTTGTTACAAAGAAGGCCTTCTCTTGTGAACTACAACAGTGCAATCGGGCCATGCCTGGGCAGTTGCCTGCGTCTGGTTTACTGCATCCATCCAGCCTCGTGACTGCACGTGGCATCCTTGCATAGCGGATACGCTCCATCATTTCATCAATCTGCCATTTCATCAATCTGAATCTTGTTGCATGTAAGCGGCGGCGCAATGCGCATGTCCAGCGCTTCTGACACACTCTGGGTTACTGGTATTTGGAGTCGTAGGCGCTTACGGTGAAGGCATAACTTCGCTGCAGAATAAACTTGGTGCGGATTCGCCAGCGCCGCCTCGATGAAGTGCACCGGACGACCAGGAGCATGTATTTGGGGTGCGATCTGCCTCGGTGCATTGTCAAATACATGTTACCAATAAAAGTACTCAAATGGCTCTAGTTTGATTGCCAATTCAGGCGTCAAATCAACTTAACATTGATTGACATGCATAAAAAATAACCTATATAAAATAGTGTGTTATATTTATTTTTCAGCGCAGGCTACTTCTTGAAATTTTTTGATTCATTGGGTTTTCATTTATTAGGCAAGTATAATTGACAGGTGTGATTGCGACTTCAGAACAATAGTTGCGTAGCAACTTTCCATACACCTCTATCGCCCGAGGTGTTGGGCTTGAATAACCGATGTAATAAGGAGAATATTATGTTCGGTAGTTACCTGAACAATCGGATGGGATTGCTTGGCGCTCTGCTGGCAACGGTCTTGTTGTCACTTGGCATGCCCAGCCTGTCTGTAGCCAGTGAAGATAAAGTACTCAATATCTACAATTGGTCGGATTACATCGGTGACGACACAATAAAAAATTTCGAGAAGGAAACCGGCATCAAGATTCGCTACGATACCTTCGATAGCAACGAAACGCTTCATGCCAAGCTGGTTGCCGGAAGAACAGGTTACGACATTGTCGTGCCTTCATCGAATTGGGCCAAGATACAGCTCGAAGGCGGTCTTTTGATGAAACTGGACAAGAGCAAGATCACCACCTACCGCAACCTCGACCCTTTCGTAATGAAAAACCTGGCAACCATTGATCCAGGCAACCAGTACCTCGTGCCCTGGTTGTGGGGAATCACCACAGTCGGCATCAACGTCAACAAAGTCAAGGCGGCCTTGGGCAATCTGCCCATGCCGGACAATGCATGGGATCTGCTCTTCAAACCCGAATATGTCAGCAAGCTCAAGTCATGCGGCGTGTCGATACTCGACTCGGGTGACGAAATCTTTCCGGCCGCACTGCGCTATCTGGGCAAGCCCCCCTACAGCCACAATCCTTCTGATTACCAGGACGCAGCCCGGCTTCTTAAGAATATCCGTCCTTATGTCACCCTGTTTTCTTCATCCGGCTATATCAACGATCTGGCCAGCGGAGCCCTATGCGTATCGCTCGGTTGGAATGGCGACATGAGTATCGCGCAACGACGCGCCAAGGAAGCCGGGAACGGCGTCAATATCCAGGTCTTGTTACCCAAGACCGGCGCCATCTTATTCTTCGACACGATGGCGATCCCTGCTGATGCCCCGCACGTGGAAAACGCCTACAAGTGGATCAGCTACATTTATCGTCCGGATGTCAACGCCGGTTTGGTCAACAAGGTTTTCTACTCCAACCCGGTACCGAGCGCGGCCAAGTACATCAAACCCGAAATCCTGGCAAACAAGACCGTATTCATGAAGCCAGGAGATTTGGCACGGATGGTTCCGCCTGATATGGTGCCTATCGACATCCGCCGCTTGCGCACGCGTCTCTACACGACGTTCAAGACCGGCCTCTGATAATTTTGTAATTTTTCCGAAACAGGGAGTGGCTGTTGTGGCCATTCCGACACAACTACGTTAAAAAAAGGGGCGCAGGGCATGGCAGATTCTGTTGCAAACTCTACTGGTCGCGGAGATGGTTCACAATTCCTTAAAATCGACCGGCTGAGCAAGCATTTCGACGAAGTGGCAGCAGTCGATAACGTTTCTCTCGATATCAAAAAAGGCGAGATCTTTGCGCTGCTCGGCTCTTCGGGTTGCGGAAAATCAACACTTCTGAGGATGCTGGCTGGATTCGAGATGCCCAGTTCAGGCAATATGTATCTCGATGGGGAAGATATTGCAAAGATGCCACCGTACGAGCGGCCGATCAACATGATGTTCCAGTCCTATGCGCTGTTTCCTCACCTGACCGTATGGGAAAACGTCGCCTTTGGTCTCAAGCGCGACCGCATGCCCAAAGATCAGATCGCTGAGCGCGTCGAAGCTATGCTTGGAATTGTCAAACTGAAACCTTTTGCCAAGCGCAAGCCGCATCAACTTTCGGGAGGTCAACAGCAGCGTGTAGCCTTGGCACGCTGTTTGGCAAAGCGTCCGAAACTGCTGCTGCTCGACGAACCGCTCGGAGCACTGGATCGAAAGCTGCGAGAAGAAACCCAGTTCGAACTGGTCAATATTATCAAGAGCGTGGGAGTTACCTGCGCCATGGTGACCCATGACCAGGAAGAAGCCATGATCATGGCTGACCGGATCGCGGTCATGCAGGAAGGCCGTTTTCTGCAGGTCGGGCATCCCCGCGAAATATACGAGACGCCCAGTTGCCTGTTCGTGGCAGGCTTCATCGGTGACGTGAACCTGTTCAATGGCACAGTTGATGTGGACGAGCCGGACCATGTGGTCATCGGTTCGCCAGAGTGCCGCCATTTCGTCAATCACGGCATTACCGGCACGATCGACATGCAGGTGAGCATTGCCCTGCGTCCCGAAAAGATATGCCTGCAGAAACACGAACCGACCATCGAGCAGCGCGAGTCTCCTGAAGAACACGGCTTTAACTCTGCCCGCGGCACAATTGACGGGATTGCCTACTTCGGCAAGTTCACGCTGTTCCACGTCAGGCTGGATAGCGGCAAGATCATCAAGGCTTCGCGCGAGAACGCCGCGCGCCATGAAGAGACGCAACTCGATCGTGGCCAGCAGGTATACGCATGGTGGGACGGCAGTGATGTCGTCGTGCTGACGAGTTAGGCCGGGGAGCGAAGACGATGAACATTGCAAAAAGCATCGGCATGAACGGCATCGTGCGCCTCCTCACACGGAACTGGGGACGGCGCACCGTCATTGGCATCCCATATGGCTTTCTGATCCTATTTTTTTCGGTACCATTTCTGGTGGTGCTGAAAATCAGCGTATCAAGCACGGATGAGCTCGGGATTCATTTTCAGGACCTTATCAGCTATGCCGATGGCATATTCCAGCTCAAGATCAAGCTGTCGAATTACATTTTCCTGACCACAGATCCGCTGTACATCGAGACCTACTGGTCATCGGTCAAGTTTGCCGCGATCAATACCTTTATCTGTTTTTTGATTGGCTACCCATTCGCCTATTTCATGGCGAGATCGCCTGCCAGCATGCGGCCGGCTCTGTTGATGATGGTGTCGCTGCCTTTCTGGACCTCCTATTTACTGCGCGTCTATGCATGGAAGGGCCTGCTTGACGATAACGGTGTGATCAACAACATTCTGATCTGGCTGCATGTCATCCACGATCCGATCAAGATGATGCACACCGGCTTTTCCATGACCATAGGCATGGTGTATACCTATGTACCGTTCATGATATTGCCCGTCTATGCCACTCTGGTGAAAATGGATTTGCGTCTGCTCGAGGCCGCCAAGGATCTTGGTGCCACTCCGTGGAAAGCTTTCTGGCTGGTGACCGTACCATTGTCGAAAAATGGCATCGTCGCGGGCTCCATGCTGGTTTTCATACCCAGTCTGGGCGAGTACGTCATTCCGGAACTGCTGGGCGGGCCAAGCACGCTTATGATAGGACGCGTGCTCTGGGATGAATTCTTCAGCAACAACGACTGGGCGATGGCCTCGGCTGTCGCGGTGAGCATGGTTGTGCTGATTCTGGTACCACTGGCCATCTTCAACAAATATCGGGCCGATTCCGGCGGCGTACGGGGGATATGAAGCATGGATAGCCGACTCGGGAAAACCTGGTTGATAGCAGGGTATGTGTTTCTCTACGTACCGATCCTGACGCTGATCATCTTTTCTTTCAACGCTTCGAAGATGGTGACTCTGTGGGGCGGCTTCAGCTTCAAATGGTATGGCGTCATTGCTCACGACAGCGAAGTTGTGAATGGATTTTTTCTGTCCATGAAGATCGCACTGATGACCGCCACGGCTTCGGTCGTGCTTGGCACGTTGGCTGCCTTTGCCATGGTGCGCTACAAATCATTCTTCGGACGGACAGTATTTTTTTCTCACATCAATGCCCCTCTGGTTGTGCCCGAGGTAATCACCGGCTTGTCATTACTGCTCTTTTTCGTGATGTGTGAACGCTTGTTCGGCATGCCCGGACGCGGCATGTTCACCATCTGGGCAGGACACACCTCATTCGGCCTGTCCTACGCCGCAGTCATCATCCAGTCGCGCTTGCTGGAACTGGATAAATCGCTCGAGGAAGCAGCCATGGATCTCGGCTGCAGACCCTTCCAGGTGTTTTATCTGGTCACGCTACCGATGATCGCTCAATCGCTCATGGCAGCCTGGCTGCTGACCTTTACCATCTCGCTGGACGATGTGGTAACCACCGCATTTCTCTCCGGGCCGGGGTCGTCGACCCTGCCCCTGGTCATCCTGTCCCGCGCACGCCTGGGACTGGATCCGACCGTGAATGCGATTGCAACAATCACGGTGGCTGTGGTGGCGGTCGGTGTGGTCGCCGGCAGCCTGTGGATGAGCCGTCAGGAGCGCAGGCGGGCGGCGGAGCAGTCAGCTGCCTATCGCGAGGGCATGCAAGCGATGGGGGCATGAAGATGTTGAACCTGACAACCGTAATTCAAGCCACAGAGAACACCGAGATATAGCGAATCCCGCATATTTTTCAGAATCACCTGATGGGTGAAGTCATTATTTACGGCAACCATTTGTTTCTCCTCTGGGATCTCTGGTGAAACTACTAGCCATTCGATTAAGCTGGCCGGATACGCCAGCAAAGTCGCTGGTTGTGTGGCCAACTGGTTTTTTTAGGTTGAACAAAGGGCAATTGTCCAACGATATTAAACTGCCGTTGCATGAACTGCGTCAACGGTCTGCTGGAGAACATTCCCCGTATTAGCTGTGCTGTGCGGATACAGGAGATTCAGCCAAACAAAAAAACCCGCTTTCGCGGGTTTTTTTATATATCGAAACCGGGCCGAATTACTTCAGCCGCGGAATCAATCAGGTAATTTCAGGATAAAATCGACCAATTGCTTGAGATCACCTTGGCTTAAATCATCAGGATCAATGGGGTACATTGGCATCGATCCCCAATTCCCCGCTCCACCGTTTGATAACTTCATTATCAAACCTTCTCTCAAAGGGTACTCTTTCCCCTTGTATGTATAAGTAGCAACATCCCTATACCGCTGAGCAACGTCCCTAAAAGACGGGCCGACAATCTTCTTGTCGATTAAATGACAAAGATTACATTTATGTTCTATGGCTAAACGTGGCATCTCGATCGCCCATGCGTTACCGGCAATCAGCAGTCCTAATATCACCGTACCTGCAATAGTTTTTTTCATTATTGATTTCATTTTGTTAAACCGCCGCCAAGCCTGTAACGCCGGGGCAATCAGTATCAAATCAGTAGAATGGCTTCAGCACAGCGATACTCAACCTGAGTTGCCAAAAAAAACCCGCTTTCGCGGGCATTTTTTGTACGACGTAGCCAGCCCCGGATTACTTCAATTACTTCAGCTTGGTTTCCTTGTACATGACGTGCTTGCGTACCTTGGGATCGTATTTTTTCATTTCGATCTTCTCAGGCGTGGTGCGTTTGTTCTTGGTCGTGGTGTAGAAATGACCGGTACCGGCACTTGATTCGAGTTTGATTTTTTCGCGCATTTTCGTGTTCCTTAAATTTTATCGCCGCGGGCGCGCATTTCTGTCAGCACAGCGTCGATACCGTTCTTGTCGATGGTGCGCAGTGCTGCATTGGTCAGGCGCAGGCTGACCCAGCGATTTTCGGTCTCAACCCAAAAGCGGCGGCGTTGCAGGTTCGGCAAAAAACGACGCTTGGTTTTATTGTTTGCGTGGGAAATGTTGTTTCCCGACATCGGGGCTTTTCCCGTCACTTGACATACACGTGCCATAGCTCTACTCCAACCAATTTCAAAAGAGCGCGGATTCTACCGAAGTCAGCCGGAATGTTCAACCTGAATTTTGCGGTGAATCGTAAATACCCCGCATTCCACCTTAACCAAACTGAAACACTCACAGCCTATGCTGCCGCCTTTGCCCTCACCAAGGGTACTCATAATCACAATTTACAGGAAAAATCATGGAAAGCCCATACAAAGGTAAGACCGGTTTGAAGCGTGTCTGGAGCGCTTTGTTCTATTCACTGGCCGGATTGCAGGCTGCGATCCGCCATGAGGATGCGTTCCGCCAGGAAGTGCTGCTGGCATGCATCCTGATTCCTACCGCACTGATCCTGCCGGTTGCTGGGGTAGGCAAGGCGCTGATGATCGCCTGCGTGTTGCTGGTGCTGATAGTCGAATTACTTAATTCCGCCGTGGAGGCCGCCGTGGATCACACCTCATTGGATCAACATAAGCTGGCCAAACGCGCCAAGGACATCGGCAGTGCGGCAGTGCTGCTGAGTTTGCTGAACGTCGTTTCGGTCTGGTTGCTGATCCTGCTCAATTGAACCCCGTCACAAAACCCTCATAAAACCTTCATCAAACTTTCTTGTTGGAATGGGAAAGTGGGTGCCATGAATATCCAAAACCAGAGGGGAAAACATGGCAGACCGTAAGCTGCGTATCGCTGTAGTGACCGAGACTTATCCGCCGGAGATCAACGGTGTGGCAATGACCATCAGCCGCATGGTTGAAGGCCTGCGCCAAAAACATGTGGTCGAACTGATACGTCCGCGCCAGAGCCCGCAAGACAGCGCGAAACAGGAGCCCACCTTGCAGGAAGTTCTGGTGCGCGGCTTTCCCATTCCCCGCTACCAGGGTTTGAAACTGGGCCTGCCGGCCAAACACCGCTTGATCAAACTCTGGACCGAGAAGCGTCCCGACGTGGTTCACCTGGTCACCGAGGGACCGCTGGGCTCTTCAGCTCTGTCCGCCGCTCGCAAACTTGGCATCCCGGTCAGCAGCGATTTCCATACCAATTTTCACAGTTACAGCCAGCATTACGGCTTCGGCTGGCTGCAAAAGACCGTTGCCGCCCATCTGCGCAAGCTGCACAACCGCACCGACACCACCCTGGTCCCCACCAATGAGTTGCGCGACACGCTGGCTCAGGAGGGTTATCAGAACCTGCAGGTCGTTGCGCGCGGAGTGGACACTACCCTGTTTCATCCGGGCAAGCGCAGCGAAAAATTGCGCCGGCAATGGGGTCTGGTTGCCGATGACGATTTGGCGGTCATTTATGTCGGCCGCATCTCGGCCGAGAAGAATCTGCCGCTGGTGCTGCGCACCTTCAAAGCCATGCAAGCCATCAATCCGAAACTGAAACTGGTCATGGTCGGCGACGGCCCGGTGCGCGCGGAGTTGCAACGCCAGAATCCGGAATATATTTTCGCCGGCATGCGAACCGGCGAGGATCTTGCGGCACATTACGCCTCGGGGGACATTTTCCTGTTCCCGAGCATGACAGAAACTTACGGAAACGTGACAGTGGAAGCTATGGCCAGCGGGCTTGCTGTGGTGGCCTACCGTTACGCGGCGGCAGCCCAACATATCGCGCATGAAGTGAACGGTTTGCACGCCGAGTTCGGCAATGCAGAAGAATTCATCGTTCAGGCATGCAAACTTGTCATCGATGCGTCTCGCGTCCACAAAATGCGGACGCAAGCCCACCAGACCATGCTGAAACTCGATTGGCAAAACATCGTGAATGAATTCGAGCAAGCCCTTGCACAACTAGCGGTCAAACAGGAGGTGCGCCATGTCACATCTAATCTACAACCTGCAACGGATCCAAACCTGGGATGAAACATGGTGTTTGCGCTTCAACCGCGCAATCGTCAATCCTTCGATACGCCAGGCTTTCCGCCTGATCAGCCGGCTGGGCGACGGTATATTCTGGTACTGCCTGATGCTGTGGCTGCTGGTGGAATATCAGGCTGCCGCGCTGCTGCCTGTGTTTCACATGGTTGCAGCCGGGCTGGTTTGCACCGTCCTGTACAAATGGCTGAAGCACAAGACACATCGGCC
>Ga0075524_10000408_pt1 | contig 10790 bp, 14 predicted proteins | sample NGEPerone_FD_76826 | JGI IMG/M metagenome (GOLD analysis project Ga0075524, IMG submission 76826) | Arctic peat soil microbial communities from the Barrow Environmental Observatory site, Barrow, Alaska, USA - NGEE Permafrost154B-one | ecosystem: Environmental > Terrestrial > Soil > Wetlands >...
CCCATACCCGCCATTCTAGGCGTAAGGTTCATACCAATACTCATATCCGTGCTTAATCCCGCTACTGCATTTGCGACTAAATATTTGCTGTTTTCAATACCCTTTGCAAGCCCTCCCATGAAGTCCGGCATCCAGGATTCGTAGTCAGCTAAGGGGCCCTCATCAGGCGTTGAAAAGTGCAGCATAGATCTTATATTATTTGCTATATTGCTTACGGCATTTGTTATCCCACTAATAGCACTCATAATCCCATTTTTTAATCCATTAATAAAATCGCTACCCCATCCATAAGCACGACTTGGTAATCCCGTTATAAAGCCTATTGCCGCTGAAAAACCGCTTGAGACGGTAGACCCTAACGTGTTTAATATAGAACTTATGCCACTCTTTAGGCTTGTAAAGGCTGTGGCACCCAGATTGTATAAAGTACCCGGTAAATTCCTGAAAAAATCTAAAATGCTGTTAAAGATAGTTATTACACTAGTTTTTATATTAGTAAATATATTGATAGCAACTGTTTTGATATTAGTCCATGCCAATGTTAGGAGGCTGGATATTGCCGTTACAGCGCCAGTAAATACCAGTTTTATGCCCTCCCATATCTGACCGAAGGCCGCCTTTAAATTATTAAATATAGCCTCAGTATCTGTTTTAAGTTTCCCAAAATTCCCCGTTACTAGATCGAGAATTAATAGAACAGCGCCCAGGAAAACATTCCTAATAACGTCCCATACCCCACTAAAGACCTGGTTTAATCCTTGCATAATCATATCTAGCCCGGTTTTCATACTGTCAAAGATATTAGTTATACCTGTTACGAAGCCGTTAATAATAACCATTACAACGCTGACAATAGCATTCCAAGCGGTGGTAAATACAGTTTTAATGGCGTCTAAGGTAGTTGAAATAGTAGTGGTAACCGAAGTCCACGCAGCTGAGGTAGCAACTTTTATACTCTCCCATGCGGCTGATATGCTAGCCCATAATTCAGAGGCTTTAGCTTTAATCGCATCCCAATTTTTGTATAATAAAACGCCCGCAGTCACCAGCAAGGCAATCGCCGCTATGGCAATCCCTATCGGGCCCATTAAGGCTGTAAATACACCTGCCAATGTCCCCGATGCTGCCGATACTCCCGCGATTGCTGGTGTTGCTACTACCGCCCCTGTTGTGAGGATTGCAATCGCTCCGCTAACTGTAGCAAAAGCCAATGTTAGCCCCCCGACAACCGTAGTTATACTACCAACCAATGCTAGCACTGGGCCGATAACCGCGGCTATCCCAGCAATCACAAGAATGGTTTTTTGTGTTGCGGGGCTTAAATCTCCAAAGGCTTTCGCCATTTCAGACAGCTTCGCGATTAGGGGAGTAATAACAGGTAGTATATATTGCCCCATGTTTGCCCCCAGTTCCTTCATGGTTTCACCGAATATTCGCATCTGGTTAGCGGTGCCTTCGCTGGTATTGGCGAAATCTCCCTGGCTGTTTTTCGTTGCATTCATTACATAGGCATATCGGACGGCAACCTTTTCTGCTTGATCCATCTCTTTCCAAGCTGTTTTGTGACCAGTGGCCATGGCATATGCCTCAAGAGTGGAGTCCAACATAATTACGCCCAATTGCTTTAATGATTCGCCTTCTCCTGTAAAAATGCCCTTCAAGGCGTCCGAAGCTTGATCTATGCCGATGTTTTTGAATGACGCAAGATCTCCGGCCAGACCAACCAAACTTGTAGACATTTTTGCCGCTTCGGCAGGAGTTTGGCCCATCGCACTGCCCATATCTCCAAACAGCGCGGCCATATCCAGAGAAGTTCCCTTAGCAATACCATAGGTTTTCAAGGTAGTGTTAGACCAAGCTTTTACTTCTTCCGCGCTGCCCTTAAAAGCCACATCAATTTTATTCATGCTCTCGGCTAGGTCGCTAGCCAGTTTTACGGCTGCCACGCCTGCCCCCACAATTGGGAGAGTTACGGACATGGAGAGGCTTTTCCCCACACTACTTAATCCTTCACCTGTAGTTTTCATTTTAGTGCCAATACTATCTAGCGATTTTCCCATTTTAGTCCAGTTGCTGTCTTGGAGGGCTATGCTTTTAGTGTTTTCTGATAGTGCTCTGTCCATCTTGTTCAGTTCGGCTGTGGCCTTATTAACTTGCTGTTGCCAACCCTGCGTAACTTTATCTGCCGCACCGTACTTTTCTGTAGCTTGAGCTAATCCGGAATTTAACTGTACTAACTTATCTTTTTGGGTATCAATTTGTTTGTTTAGTACACCATTTTGAGCAGTTAAAGCCTTGCTGCTTTTATCATTTTTATCGAAAGCGGATGTCACCGCGGCCATCTCTGTGCCGAGAGTTTTAAAACTGGTATTTAGGGCGTTAATGGCATCTCTAAAGGCCTTTTCACCTTCAATCCCAATGCGCGGGCCGATATCCATAGCCAATTACCCCACCGCCCTTTCTATTCTGGGTGTCGTAATGGCATCTAAAAAAGTTCGTCCACCCTTTACCCTGCCATATAGCGTGCTAACCGGGAGCTTATACTCCCTTGCCCATTGTGGTATTGTTTGTTTTTTGCCAAAGCACTCATAAAAAATATTTCGTGATGTGTTGTTGTTTTGCACATATCTATCAACCCATCGGCAGTTGCTTGGAGAATAATCCTCGTTACCATCTATCCTGTCTATTGTTAATCCTTCCTGATATTCGTTTTCGTCTGACCATTTTTTAAATGAAAAATAATCATTTCTCCACTCGTCACAAATCCTAATGCCTTTTCCTCCGTAGTTTTTATAACCGTTTGCTTTTGGATTTTCTGTGCGTTGTATCATCGTTGTCCATACGTCATATAATTTTTCTTTCGTTCTATAATCACTGTTTTGTTTGGAAATTCTGCTCATATTTTCTTTTAATAAACACCCACAACTTTTGGTATATCCACTATTGAGATGGCCCGCTCTCGCCGTTTTCTCGTTTCCGCATTCGCATTTACAAATCCATAGTTGATGGTTTCCTTTGTCGGTTCCTGCGTATTTTACAACCGTCAACCTTCCGTATACCCTGTCGGTTAGGTCAATTTTATACGCCATAATTTACCTCCTTTCGGGCATAACAAAAGCACCCCCTAAAGGATGCTTAATACTGCCTCTACATTCCCTCTGTACTTTTTTTCTTCCGTATAATTAATTAAGTCGAAATACCATCCTATATCCATTCCCTCGATTTCTTCCAGCTTCCAGCCATCTTTTAATAAATTAAGATAAAATTCCTTGATCCAATCCCGCAGAGATAACTTGTCCCCGGTATTACCTCCGCTTACTCGTTTTTTGATTCAAGCTTTTCCGTTACCCCTCCGACAATTCCGCTTATACTTTCAGACAAAACGGACATTAATTTATCTGCTGGCAGTCCGTCGTAAAGTTCATCCCTTGTAAACTGGTGCTCGTATACAACTACCAGGAAATCTATAAGCGTATCTAGATCTTTTGTCTTTAATTTGTTAAAGTCAATCTGCTCAGTGATTTCTATAGCTTTTCTAAATGCCCTGGCCTTTACAGCGCCCGCCACATATGTTTTATCTCCAAGCTTTAATTCCATAATTGATAATTCCTCCTAAAATTAATCAAAGAAAAAGAGGGCCGTAGCCCTCAATATTATGGTATAACAACCGGTGAATATACAGTTCCCAGGAAGTCTGCGGGAGGGGTCGTACCCTCATCATCATCAGCAGTAAATTTCCAATTCCCATCTTCTCTAACGATGAATCCGCCTTTTAATTTAGGTGTGCTGAATGCTACCTTGTCCGCTTGCGTTGCCGCTTCTTCGCTTAACTCTTCAAAGTTTCCTTTTAGAAGCCAAATGTGACGGTATTTTCCGTTTGCCTTTTTAATTTTAAAGCCTAGGGCAACGTATGGCGCAATATCATCTACATTGTATACCATAACTCCTGTTAGTGGGTCTAATGCGTGCCCTAATAAACCCGCTTGAACTGGCAACGGTAAATCCTGTACCTCGAATTCTACGCCGATTTCGCCCAGGGCAGTGGCCCGTTCTACTGCTCTTCCATCTGCGTATAGGACGGCGCTGCTTGATGCCGGTGTCACCTTAATGTTTATCAGTGGAGCTACAGGCGTTACCGTTCCATAGGTATTTAGCGCATCGTCTGTAAGGGTTGCATATACTAAATTTTCTACACTTATCGCCGCACTGTTTACAACTTCTGGCATATTATCTTCCTCCTATAAATTTAATTTGAGCATAAGAAAAGCACCCCCTGAAGGATGCTCAACTATTGACTCATGTTTTTCTTGATCTCTTCGTCTATTACTTGGCCCATTTTTGCAATGGCTTGGTTCTTTGTGGCGTTTACCGCCGGTCGGACGAAGGGTCTTTTTGGTTGTCTTTCGTCTGACGTTCCGCTTTCTAACACTCTCGCCTTTAGTTGGTTTGCGACCCCTTTGCTGTCGTAACCATCAAAGCCGATCTTTGTATTAAAGTTGCCCTCTGAATCCTTTGTAATAGGAGCGACCCCAAAAGAAGCAACTAGATCACCAGTAGCCTCCTTAGACAAGACCCCTTCAAGATTGGATTTGATTTTGTCAGCGACTATCTTTGCACCCTCATATATAGCCTTCTTGGCGATCTCGTCGGATTGTGTGGCAACCTGTGAAAGTTTAAGAGCGAACTCATCCCCGGCCATCATGGTTATCCTAGCCAAAGTGACCACACCCATTCGTGATGGATTCTTTTGGTTGTTTGCTCGTATTGAACCGATTCCAACCTAAAGGATATTCCCGCATCGTTTAAGGCGTCCTGTATTTTCTTACAATTCGGATCGTTATCAAGCAGAGTAAAATAGTCAATCGTTCCGGTAATGGCCTGTGCTTGCATCCTGCTATTTGCCCATACTGCGTCCTGCTGGCCATCCTCTGCCCACACAATGTAGGGGCAGACCATTCCTGTCCCATCGAACTTACGGACATTGCTAGTTACGGTTAGGAGGGTATTTTTAATATCAGCTAGTACCATAATTCATGTCTCACCCTCTTCCAAATAAAAATAAGGACACCGTCACGGCGTCCTTTAGGAAATAGTTGTAGTTTTATCCTCATCATGTATTTCTTCAGCTATCGCTATTCAGATAGCGGAACAACGGGTTCCATTTGATCAACTGCTTGTTTTTGCATCTTATTAATCACATTAACAACCAGTCCATACGGTTCTTTGGTTATTGCATTTAATATTATCTGTGCTTCTGCCTGTGTGAATGTAAAACTTAAATCCATATTATCCTCCTTACGCCGCTGCTACTGCGACTGTTCCGCCGTTTGCAACTGTGATTCTATATCTTGTCCCATCAGGGGATTTACATATAAACCCATCACCAATATCCTGTGCCTCAAAATCTCCGTGTGAATATACTTTGGTCACATCAACATTCCCAAGTTGCATTGTATTGGTTGCTGTAGTATAAGCTCCCTGGCCAATAGCTGTTGAGTTACTGACTTCAACTGCCTGAGAAGCATTATATCCAGCAGATGGCCCTATAAATGTGTTCCCAATTCCTAGAGTCAATGTATAACCTGCGAATTGTCCAATCCCGACATTATCATGGGACACACCAGCGGCACGGCCTAATGAACAGTAGCCTATCCCTGTATTTGAACTATTGATAATGGCTGCACACGAATATGAACCAATCGCAATATTCTGATTACCAACAATATTCAAAGCAAGTGCACCACTTCCCAATGCCACGTTTAAGCTACCAGTTGTGTTAGATCCGAATGTACTTGCCCCAATAGCAACATTATTTACACCAGTTTTATGCTGTAAACCACAATCACAACCGATAAAAGTATTAAAATACCCAGTTGTATTATTTTGTCCTGCTCCTACTCCTAAAAAGGTATTGTGATACCCATTTGTATTTAATTGACCTGCTGCCCATCCTACAAAAGTGTTTTGATCGCCATTGATATTGCTCTGTCCAGCAATTGAGCCGACAAAAGTATTTCCGTTCCCTGTTGTGTTGGCACCACCAGTTCCTATACCATAAAATGTATTCAGTATCCCATTGAAAGAACCGTTAGCCTCAAAAGATAATGGATCAACAGGGTTAACACCCGTACGGCTGATATGTTTACCACCACCCCCTATAACTAAAGATTGCGTAAATATTGCAGGATCTAAAATAGTTATTGTCGCACTTTCAGCCTTATACGAAGCAAGTTTTTTATTAACAACTCCTAATGTTTCAATATCCATTAGATTTCCCTCCAAGCACCGTAGTAATAATAATACTTTGTGGTGTTATCGGGATAAAACTCGATACAAGTATTGCCATCTACTCCAACAGGAAACTCCTCCGTTGACAACTTTGCTAAACTCCCAGTAATCGAAACGGGTTGAGCCGTAGCACCAAAACTCACGATATTTTGTCCTACTGTTTGGTCAATGCCTACTTTACCGAGTATTGCTTCACCTGCGGGCAGAGGAGCCTTTATATTAGTATCGATGGCACCCCCTGATCCTTTCGCCGCTTCAAATACATTCGGAGTAGCCGTTTCGTACTGGGGTTTAGGATTGCCTGATTCATCCCTTACTATTGCCACGTTATAACCACCTTTCTTTGAAAAAATCGACTACCCAAATCGAGACTGCATAGGAATGGGGAAATTGGGGAAAAGAAAAACGGTATCGGAATAGGTGTAATCCTCACCCAACCTCTCTAACGTTAAATCCATACTTGGCGGCTGTGCATCTTCGATATACTGAATCTGCATGACCTTGTATTGCTGTCCGTCAATCAAAATAGCCACCAGAATATCAGTGTTTTTTTCTGATAACCCTCTAACCTCGGGACAGCGGATCACAAAGTCAACCTTGATGTTGTTTTGCATGGCCTGATAAAAACGATTTAACCCGACCGTGCGCTCTTTGTAACGGAGGGTTTGCTGCAACACCAGACCGTCCACTGGCATATCGCCTGCAAGAGAGATATCAGTAACTTTGTAAATACTGACTATCCCATCGTTAAACGATGATTTGGCTTTCAACATAGGCTTTTACCTCCTCGCTTATTTGCAAAGATAAAAGCTCTGACAGATAATTCGTTTGATACTCATCGAGCGCATTTGAGCGAACATAACGGCAGTAATCAAGGAGCAGCTCCCTCGGCTTATCCTCGATACTGTAATCCATAGCTGCTCCCGCCAGACTGTCAATGTACTTGATACCTCGCGAAATAATACCGGAGAGTTTTTCATCTCCGGCAACATCCACCCAGGTGATATCAAGATAGTTTTTAACGGCCTCTAATAATCCTTCTGGTAACATTCTATCACCTACTTTTTAGCAGTTTTCTTTACTGCCTTGATTTCCTCCACAAGAACCCCCGCGGGAGTGCCGTTAATCTCGGTGAATCTCCCGGCGGTGATTTCTAATTCTTGATTTTTTCTGTGAAGGACTAGCGTTTCTTTATCTCGGTACCTTTTTAGCACCTTCACTTTTAACATTAGACTACTGGAGTATCGGCTATGTTAGTTACATATACCTGTAAGATAGTTGGAACAAGCCCGGAAATATCAGCATACACAAATGCATTATTATCAAGTGGCATGCCCTGGCCATAGAGCTTAATTAGGTAAACTCTTTCGTCTTCGAGGAAATGGTACTCGTCGGAGAATTCGATCTTGCCGCTTTTAGCGGTGCCGATTCCCATGAAATAACGCTTAACAAGCCCAAATATAGCCTTACCTGCTGGTACTTCGGTACTCTGTATAACCGTAGTAGGGAATGGGAACACATCGTTTTTATAGGTGCCATCTGCACTTCTTACGGTTGTTGCAGGGAATACCTTTGTCAAGTAATCCTGCGGATTGACGATCATAATCACGCCGTTTACAACTCTTGCATTTCCTTTTGAATCTACTGCCATGCCACCGATTAAGGCACCATAGGAGATAGGATCTAATGCTATAACCGGAACCTCTGTCTTGAGAGGATAAACCCCGCCTGTAACAACAACACCCTCTTGCACCTGTCTATTCATGCCTATCGGCATATTCAGGCCAGTACCGTTGATAATGGCCGCTTCAAGTCCAAATGCCATTGCTTCTGCTAATATAGCGCGAACATATCTGTCCAACCATGCAGGGCCCAAGTCCAGCATTGACTTTGCTACCGGAAGGAAAGCTGAGAGCTTCATTAAGGTCAAAGGAATCTTTTTAAATCCGCTCGTGAGTTCGGTTACGATCGCGGCGGTCAAAACTCCCCAGGTGGCAAGCTGCTTGGTGTTGGTATTTACGATGTATTCAATTAGCCCGCTGGTGTTCTGGAAGTTAATAACGTTCAAAAGCGGGTGAGTGGCAACAAGTTCATCGAACACTGCGTCAATCGTGGTGATCGGCAGCACAGGTGTAAGATCAGCGAGTGCCTGTTTGGGACTGCTAGAGCGCATGGCCTCGATAACGGCCTGATAGTATTTGTTTTCCTCGGAGGTAAGTTGACGAACCCCGCGGGATGCCAGGACATTAGTGTCTGCTGCCTGAACCATTAAGTGCGCTTCGGCCATAACGGATTCTTGAATGTTGAGCGAAAACTCGGTGAACGCATCGGCGAAGGTTTCCTCGTTGCCGTCCTTGATGGCCTGGTTCAGTTTTTGTAGGATTGCGGTTTTTTCTACCTGTAAAGTGTCTTTGTTTTTCATTATTTCGTCTCCTTTTCCGCGCATAGCGCTTGTATAAATTTTAATGTTTTGTTCTCCTGGAGCTCTGGATCTGGGGGCGGGTCTGTTTCTGTTTCTTCCGGAGGTTTCTCCGGGGGATCTGGTTCTTCCTTGGGTGGCTCGGCTAATTCCCTAAGTTGAGCAGCAAGTGATTTGTTGAACTCGATATGTTGAGCAATTGATAAATTAACCTTCTGTAACATTTCTTTGGACTTGGTAAGGTCTGCTTCCTTTTCGGCGTATTCATCGGCAAGTCCGTACTCAATGCACTGTTCAGCAGTAAGCCATGTTTCAGCCTCCAGCATTTTAATTAGATCAGCTTCGGCCAGCTTATCCCCGGCTTTCTGCAGGTAGGCTTGTCTATTCCCTTCCGAGATTGTATCTAAATCGTCAGCAGCCTTTCTAAGTTCTTTTGCGTTTCCCATCACGATATTCCACATGTTATGAATCATCATCATTGCGTTTTTTGGCATAATGATTTTATCTCCTGCCATAGCAATAACAGAGGCAACACTGCAAGCAAAACCATCAATGTAAACTGTCTTTTGCGCCGGGTGCCGTTTGAGCTGATTGTAAATAGCTGTACCCTCAAACACACTTCCACCATACGAATTGATATAGATATTGATTTGTTTAACATCGGGGTGTTTGCTTAATTCCTCTCGGAAAAATTTAGCCGAGTTTTCCGATTCGACGTAGACCATATTCACCCAGTCGATAGCAATATCTTCTATGTCACCATAAATGTACAGGTCTAACGTGTCCGCTTGTGCTGCCTGTTTAAATTCCCACATTCTTTTACCCATTCTTATTTTTAGCCCCTTTCAACATAAGAAAAACACCCTAATAAATCAGAGTGCCAAATTGATAGCTTTTTCAATTTTAATATAGGATTAAACGAGTTTTATCCTGCAATCTTTTTGCACAGGATTTACTAGCTGAATTAATTTCAAGAGTTTCTTTTCGTCAACGAGGATCGTCTCCGTTTTCTTGTCATAACCTAAGATACTGTCAAAGGTAACCTCTGCGCCCTTCCAACTAAGAGCACTGACCAGCTTCATTGCGATATTAAGTTTTTCGCATTCAGAGCAAAGCATTGTTCCTGTACTTTCTTTATCTATCATGGTGTACCTCCTCCCGCGTTTAAAGCGTTTAGAACATCCTCGACGGTACTGTAATTCTTCGTGATGAAGTGCGTGTCTGCGTACGGTTCATCGATCGGTTGTTCTCCCACAAGCTTTCTAATATCGTTGATCGTAAAGGCTCCGGAAGCTATTAGCTTGTCAATGGCGGTCGATACAGACAGTAGGTCAACATGTAAGATAGACTTGGTATCAATCTTTAAATAGTTGCCTTTGCTGAACTCGACGAACCCATAACGCTTTTTATTTATCTCTTCCGAAATTAAATCTGTCAATGGATCTATACAAAACGTCAGGTAACTAACCATTGCATCACCTATCCCCGCAATATCGCCCTTCGCTAATGCGGGAGGAATCCCAAAACCCTTGGCTGTGAAGTCGCTGATATCATCCACCATTGAGCGTATGTCCCGGGTGCTTGAGTCAGAGTATGTCTTGGATCCAATGTCCTCATACGTATAGCCTTTAGGTAACGGTAAGACTGCATTGTCTGATGTAAAAAATCGCTTAAAGCGATTATTCATTAGGTCGTCAAAGGCTTCCTTGGCCTTATCATTGCCTTGCGCTATGGTTTCGTAGTTTAGTACCCCTCGAGTCCCCCGCGACTTCTGGTAGGCTTTCATGCCGTAAGCAATAAGCTTTCCATAGCTCTCATATAGTCCGTTCGTGACTCTCCGCATATCCTTTTCAGATAGCTTAAAGTACATCACTTCGGACATTTTATAGGTTTTTAGGAATGTGTAATCTGTGAGCGTAACTCCCTCAAAAATATTATCTATTAACGCATATTCTGTTTGCTGGAACGAGTCGGCTATCAGGAGTTGGCCGTTTTCCTCAATTACTAGGCACTCATTGTCATGGTACAATTTAGCGATCAGTTTGTGCATGAAAGCAGAGGAATTTTGATTCTTGTTTGGGCT
>Ga0075524_10000414_pt1 | contig 10759 bp, 10 predicted proteins | sample NGEPerone_FD_76826 | JGI IMG/M metagenome (GOLD analysis project Ga0075524, IMG submission 76826) | Arctic peat soil microbial communities from the Barrow Environmental Observatory site, Barrow, Alaska, USA - NGEE Permafrost154B-one | ecosystem: Environmental > Terrestrial > Soil > Wetlands >...
GCTTCTTGCCGGTCAGCAGGACAAACGCCTTGTTGGAGGCGGTGCTGACGGCCTGATCCGCCTTTACCGCAAAGGAGTCGGTGCGCTCGATGACCCCGAATACCAGCGCGTCGCCGCCGGCCTGCCGCACGGCATACACGGTGTTGGCGACGACCTTGTTGACCCGCGAGAACCCCGCCTGACTGGCCACCGCTTGGGCAACCTGAGCCGCTCCGGCGCGCACCTCAGCGGCCTTGGTGTCCGCCGCAAACGGGGGGTTGGTCACGGCCTTGGCCGGGAATGCCATCCCCGCTGCGTAGGCGTTCAGCAGCGCGATGGGAGCGACAGCCAGCCCCGCGCCGTCCGTCACCAGCGGCGAGCCTTTGGTGAGCACATCGAAGGGTTTGACCGAGGATGCCAGCAGCATCGTGGCCGACGCACTGATCCGGTACGGCGTCGCGGCATCGGGGGACGTCAGCAGGTGCAGGATCGGCAGGGGGCTCTTGGACGACAGGGTCTGGGCGACGATGACCCGGGGAAAGCCGAAACCGCGGGACAGGGCCAGAAGCCGGGGTTGCTGCGGTGCCAGGGCAGGGGAGTCCGCCAGGCTCGGCTGGACCTTGGCCAGCTTGACGCGCGCATTCGCGGCGCGCAGCCCCTCACCGGTGTATGCCGTCCTCTGCGCCGCCAGGGCGGCCGCGCCGGTCGTCGTCTCCCCCTGTTGGGCGGCGGTGAACTCCCTCGTGAGGATGCTCCTGGCCTGGTCGACGGTCAGCGGCGCCGAGGCCGCATTGGCCTTTGGTGGCTCATGGATGCCCAGGATCGCGGGCGCCGCTGCGCATCCGGCGATGGACGCTCCGCCGACAATACAGACGACCCACAGGGCGATGGCGCGAACACTGCGGCTCATGCCGTTACCTCCCATGTCGTGGTCCGGGGCGCATCGCGCTGACCTGCCGCGGACGGCTCTGCCGCAGGTCACCGAGCGCGAACGCGGCGATGATGGCCCCGATCACGGCCGCGGCAAGCGCCTCGAAGAACCAGGACCGATCGGCCCAGGTCAAGGTCATCGTGACGTCCTTCAAGGCAGTGGCATCACCGGAGGTGACCACCGCCGTCTCGGGTCCCCTTCCCTGGCCGACCACCAGCTCTGCCGAACCCGCTCCCTTGGCGAGGAGCCGCCACACATCTGCGGTGGTGATGTCGGGCAGGTCGCCGGCTCCTGAGGCGCGAAGATCCAGCGTGCCGGCGCCAAAGTGCACGCCCTTGACCGTGGACACGGCGGACGTGGCCAGGACGGCGCGGGCATCCGTGCTCGGAGCCGCAGCCAGCCACACCGCGCCGCCATCGCCACGCGTCGCCGTGACCCGCACCGGAACGTTCAGGGAATTGAGCACCTCCGGCCCGACGACGATGGCGCCCGTGGCCGTTGAGGTAGCGGTGAAATGCGCGTCACCCGAAGGGCCGAGCTTGACTGCGGTCCAGGCTCCGAAGACGGCAAGGGCGACGCCCAGCACAGCCATGACAGCGCCGAGAACCCGTCGTGCTGGTGCTGGCACGGTCAAGTCCTTACGTTGGGGATGGTCGAAGCGTTGGCCCACCCCCGACGCGGTCGTTCAGTCTCCACCATAAGCACATCACGAGGGTCCAGGACAAATCAGCAACGACCGCCAGGCAGGCCGGACCAGAACCCGATCAGAACCGCGCGGGCTCCCGATAGATGCCCCAGACGTCACGCAACGCGTTGCAGATCTCGCCCAGCGTGGCCTCCGCCCGGACCGCATCGAGCATTGCGGGGACCATGTTCTGCGACGTCCCCGCGACCTCGACCAGGCGGCGGACGGCGGCACTGACAGCGGCCTCATCACGGGCGCGCTTGCGGACGGTCAGCGCCGCCACCTGCTCCCGCTCGACCTCATGACTGACCCGCAGGATCTCCAGCTCGTGGCTGACCGACTCCGTGTGGCAGTTGACGCCGACCACCTTCTTCTCGCCCTTCTCCAGAGCGATCTGGTAGGTGAATGCCGCGTCCGCGATCTCGGACATGAACCAGCCATCCTCGATCCCTCGAAGGATGCCCGAGGTCATCGGACCGACCGTGTGCTTGGGCGAGCCGTCCGGACCAGGTTGGCGGCCCAGCTCCCCCATGGCCCTGATCTTGTCGAAGATCGCTTCCGCATCGGCCTCGATCCGGTCGGTGAGAGCCTCGACATACCATGAACCACCCAGAGGATCCGCGACGTTGACGACACCGGTCTCCTCCATGATCACCTGCTGGGTGCGCAGGGCCACCTCGGCAGACTGCTCGGTCGGCAGGGCCAGGGTCTCGTCAAGAGCGTTGGTGTGCAACGAGTTCGTGCCGCCCAGGACCGCGGCGAGCGCCTGCACAGCGGTGCGGACGACGTTGTTGATCGGTTGCTGGGCCGTGAGCGAGACCCCTGCGGTCTGTGTGTGGAAGCGCAGCCACTGGGCCTTGTCGGTCTTGGCGCCGTAGGTGTCACGCATCCATCGTGCCCAGATCCTGCGGGCGGCGCGGAACTTGGCGATCTCCTCGAAGAAGTCGAGATGGCTGTCGAAGAAGAAGGACAGACCGGGGGCGAAGACGTCGACGTCCATGCCACGGGACAGTCCGAGCTCCACGTAGGCGAACCCGTCGGCAAGGGTGAACGCGAGCTCCTGCGCGGCTGTGGACCCCGCTTCACGGATGTGATAGCCGGAGACCGACAAGGGCTTGTATGCCGGGATGTTGACCGAGCAGTACTCCATGAGGTCGCCGATGAGACGCAGATGGGGCTCAGGCTCGAAGAGCCACTCCTTCTGGGCGATGTACTCCTTGAAGATGTCCGTCTGCAACGTGCCGTTCAGGACGGCCGGATCGATGCCCTGTCGTTCGGCCGCGACGATATACATGCAGAAGATGGGCACAGCCGGCCCGCTGATCGTCATCGACGTCGTCACGTCGCCCAGATGAATGTCCCTGAACAGGATCTCCATGTCGGCGGCCGAGTCGATGGCGACTCCACAGTGACCCACCTCACCCAGGCTGAGCGTCTCATCGGAGTCACGGCCCATGAGGGTCGGCATGTCGAAGGCGACGCTGAGGCCGCCGCCCCCACGGGCCAGGATCATCTTGTACCGCTCGTTGGTCTGCTCGGCGTTGCCGAAGCCGGCGAACTGCCGGATCGTCCAGGGGCGACCGCGATGACCCGTGGCGTGGAGCCCACGCGTGAAGGGGAACTCGCCGGGCCAGCCGATCCGCTCGAAACCCGGTATGGCCGCCGCCACTTCTTCGTCAGAGCCGGACGGGCCATAGACGGGGTCGACCTCCACACCTGACAGGGTCGTGAAGTCCGCCTTACGCACCTGGCCCTTGGCGAGCGCGGCGTCGTACCTTTGTTGCCAACGGGCCTGGCCGGACATCCGAACCTCGGTGGGCTGCGTGTTCTCGGTCGTCATGGCGACAATTTACTCGGTTGTCGAGAGCCGTGGGGACCGGTTCTGAGTTGCGGGTAACACCCGGGATCGGTGGCACGCCGGTCCGTTGCTAGAGCTGGTCTGAGACCTGGTTCCGGATCATTCGAATTTCAGGGGTGCCGGTCGAGTCATGAACCTTGGTCCCGCCCTCGACGCTGAAGCCGTGGCGGCGGTAGAACGCGTGGGCGCGGTTATTCTCGCGGGCCATCCACAACGTGGCGGGCCGCTCGGCAATAACCGCGATGACCAGCTCATCTGCCACCCCGGTGCCGTGGTGTGCGGCTAGAACGTTGATCGCGTAGAGCTCCCACTCGGTCGGAGCATCCTCATCGCGGGTCGGGCCAGCCGACGCGAATCCGACGATCTCGCCATCGAGTCCGGTTGCCACGACGACGATCCCGTCGGGTTCGTCCATCTCGAACCGCAACCTCCAACGCTCGGAGAACTTCACAGGGTCGAGCCCTGCGAGGAAGTCAACCGGCATGTGCTCCGCGTAGGCCTCCCGCCACACCTGGACGTGGACCCGGCCGAGCTCGTCGACGTCCTGCACCCCCAGGGGCCGCACGTCATACCGGCAGTCCGTCATGAACCCTGTTGGCGGTCAAGGACTTTCTCCAGGCGCTCGACCTTGGCAGTGAGCTCCCCCTCGAAGCCGGGGCGGATGTCGGCCTTGAGGACCAGGCTCACCCTGGGGCCGAACGCTCCAACGGCCTCGCAGGCGCGGCGTACGACGTCCATGCATTCCTCCCAGGTGCCTTCGACGGTGGTGAACATCGAGTCCGTATGGTTGGGAAGGCTCGAGTCCCGCACGATCTTGACTGCGGCCGCGACGGCTTCACTGACCGAACCCCTGGAGTCATCGGAACCGGACGGGGCGACGGAGAAGGCAATCAGCATGCCCCGAGCCTAAGGCCCTAAGGTCGGGTGCGTGACCTGGGCTCCCATGAAGAACTTCGACTGGAACTCGCGCTCTTGCGGGCTGCACGGCCACGCCACCTACGCCCCCACCGAGCCGACCCTCGCTGCGAGGTTGCAGGCGACCACACCGTCGGGCCACGCGTGGCGCTGCCTGCGGTGCGGTGCCTACGTCCTGGGTGCACCACAAGGTTCGGGACCCGCGGACGCCGCACCGATCGTTTTGCGTGGCAAGGCTCTTCGGGACACGTTCATCTTGCGGTTCCTTGCCCTGGAGCGCGGTATCCGGGGTTTTCTCTTGCTGGCTCTGGCTTACGGCGTGTGGGCCTTCGACGGGTCCCGTGGCGCGCTTGAGCAGGTGTTCGACTCCTACCTGCCGGCCCTCAAACCGCTCGCCGACCGGCTTGGTATCGACCTTCAGGAGACCGGCCCGGTCCACCTGATCCAGCAGGCATTCACCGCCAAGCACTCCACCCTGCTGCTCGTCGCGCTCGGCGTCCTGGCCTACGGCGTGCTCGAGCTCGTCGAGGCCATCGGTTTGTGGTTCAAGAAGCGCTGGGGTGAGTACGTCGCGGTCGTGGGGACTTCCCTCTTCGTCCCACTGGAGATCCACGAGATCATCGCCAAGGTCACCTGGCTGCGCATCGGGGCCCTGATCATCAACCTGTTCGCCATCGCCTACATCCTCTGGACCAAGCGGCTCTTCGGCTTCCGGGGCGGTCGCGCCGATTTCGAGGCAGAGCGCCGCAGCGACTCGCTTCTCGAGGTCGAGCAGTCCGCCAGTCTCGAACAGCCTTCTGGCGCGTCACAGTCCGGCAACTCACATTCACGCTGACATCGCCAACGGTGCCTTCGTGAAACGCGCCGGGACGGTCCTTGCCCAAGCCGGCCGGTTCCTCTGGCTCGAGGCGCTCTCCTGTCTCTTCCCTGCGTGTGTCTTTCTCGGTCTCGCAGTGGCCAAGGTGGTGCCGCTGCCGATCCCCCGGTATGACGCGCTGCTGGTCTACTGCCTCGTGCTCACCTTCGGCTTCTGGGCGCTGCGGCTGGAGACCTGGCGGGAGGTGCTGGTGATCTTCGCATTCCACCTTGTCGGGCTCGGGCTGGAGCTGTTCAAGGTCCACATCGGCGCCTGGAGCTACCCGGGGGACGCATGGACCAAGGTCGCCGGCGTTCCGCTGTTCGCCGGCTTCATGTACGCGTCGGTGGGCAGCTACATCTGTCAGGCGTGGCGGCGGTTCGACCTGCGGGTCAGCAGCTACCGCCCGATCCCATCGACCATCGCGGCGCTCGCGATCTACGCGAACTTCTACACGCACTACTGGCTCCCCGACGCGCGGTGGCTGCTGGCGCTTCTCCTGATCCTCGTCCTGCGCCGGTGTCTGGTGCACTTCACCGTCGGTCCTCGGCGCTACCGGATGCCCCTGTCAATGACGTTCGTGCTGATCGGCGCCTTCCTCTGGGCGGCCGAGAACGCGGCGACGTTCCTTGACGCCTGGAGGTATCCGAACCAGACCTCGGTGTGGCGAGTGGTCCACGCCGACAAGCTCGGCGCTTGGGCGCTCCTGGTGAGTCTGAGCTTTGTCCTGGTGGCAAGCATCAAGTCCCAGGAGGGGCGGCTCTACCACGTCCACGACACCCACCCAAAACCAGATGACGACCGCGGTCGCCGGTGCCATCGTGGACACATGCAGATCCGTCAGGTCGACGTGTTCGACGACGCCGAGTTCGAGCGCTTCTACGAGGTCACGGAGCGGGCGGAGGCGTTCGAGCGCCCGCACCACAGCAGCTGGTCGCTCGACGAGGCCAAGCTGGAGTTCCGTCGGCACGACCCCACCGAGCGGGGGGAGGCCTGGGCCGCATACGACGGGGGGACCATGGTCGGTGGCGCGTCGCTGTGGCTCCCGCTGCTGGACAATCTCACCAAGTGCTGGGGCAAGGTGGGCGTCGACCCGGACCACCGGCGCCGGGGTATCGGCGCGGCTCTGATCGCCCAGATCGTCACCCGCGTCGAGGAAGAGGGCCGGACGACCATGGTGACCGAGTCCGCCTACCCGCTCCACCGCAGGCAGGACCACCCATACCGCCGGTTCGCTGAGGCCAACGGCTTTACCGTCGCGATCGACGAGATCCTCCGCGTCCTCCCCCTGCCCGTTGACCCGGCAATGTTGCAGACACTCGCGATCCAGGCTGCACCACACCACACGGCATACCCGATCGAGTCATTCGTGAACGACCTGCCCGATCGGCTGCTCGCGTCCTACTGCGCGCTTCGTAACCAGCTCGGCGTCGACGCGCCGACCGGTGACGTGGACTTCGAGCCGGAGTCGATGACCCCGCAGCTGTGGCTCGAGCGCATCGCGGAGGAGAAGCAGCTGGGTCGCACCAGGTTCACGACGGTCGCTATCGATGAGACCGGCAACGTGGTCGCCTACACGGACCTGATCCTGCCGCCCCGGCCGAGCCGCGACGTCTGGCAATGGGGCACGCTCGTCCACCGGAACCAACGCGGCCACCGGCTGGGTATGGCGGTCAAGGCGCGCAACCTAGAGCAGCTGATGGCCGCTGACTCCGGTCGCGTGCGAGTCCTGACCTGCAACGCCGAGACCAACCACTACATGGTGGACATCAACGTCCGGCTCGGCTTCGAGGCCATCGAGGTCTGCCCGATGATGGAGCTGCGGATCGAGAACGCCGTCGGGGCGCTGACCGAGCAGCGGGCTCAGGTCAGCGCCGCGACCACCTGATCGGCGGCGACGTACGGGTCGGAGTCTCCGTCGACCACCTGCGCGGCGAGCTCGTCCACGCCCTGCCCGTGGCGCAGGTCACCGATGCGAGCACGCAATGCCTGTATGGCGATCGCCTGGATCTCATCGCCTGCTCGACGCACGCGGCGGTCACGAAGCGCCCCGGACGTCTCCATCCAGGCGAAGTGGTCATCGATCGCGGTCATGACCTCGTCAATGCCCTCGCCTCGGGCCGCAACGGTCTTGAGCACCGGTGGGCGCCAGAGGTTGGGCTCCGTGTGGTCCCCCAGGCTGGTCATGTGCCGGATGTCGCGAACCGTCGCGTCGGCGCCTTCGCGGTCTGCCTTGTTCACGACGAAGAGGTCGCCGATCTCCAGGATTCCGGCCTTGGCCGCCTGGATGCCGTCGCCCATCCCCGGGGCGAGAAGCACCAGGGTGGTATCGGCCAGCCCGGCCACCTCGACCTCGCTCTGGCCTACACCCACGGTCTCGACCACCACGACGTCACAGCCCGCGGCGTCCAGGACCCGCAGCGCCTGAGGAGTCGTCCACGACAGACCACCGAGGTGACCTCGACTGGCCATCGAGCGAATGTAGACCTCGGGGTCGAGCGCATGGTCCTGCATGCGGATCCGGTCACCCAGCAAGGCGCCACCGGAGAATGGCGAGGAGGGGTCAACTGCCAGGATGCCGACCCGCTTGCCTTGAGCCCGCAAGGCGCTGACCAGTGCGCTCGTCAAGGTCGACTTGCCCACACCCGGGCTGCCGGTGACGCCGATGATGTGCGCACGACCGGTGTGCGGCGCGAGCGCCGCCATGACCTCGCGCAGAGCCGGGTGCGCGTCCTCGACCAAGGAGATCAGCCGGGCGACCGCACGCGGAGCACCCGCCCTGGCGGCGTCAACCAGCGCAGGAACATCAACGGACCTGCTTGCCATCAATGAGCATTCAGCGCTGGGGGCGCGGCCGGAGTCACTGATGGAGTCGATGGAGTCACTTCTGGGGGACGCGAACGATCAGCGCGTCGCCCTGCCCGCCGCCACCACAGAGAGCGGCCACACCCACACCGCCGCCACGTCGCTGTAGCTCCAACGCGAGGTGCAGCGTGATGCGGGCTCCCGACATACCGATGGGGTGCCCGAGCGCGATCGCGCCTCCGTTGACGTTGACCTTGCCGGCATCGATGCCGAGCTCCTTGGTGGACGCGAGCCCCACCGCGGCGAAAGCCTCGTTGATCTCGACCAGGTCGAGGTCGGCAGGCGTGATGCCCTCCTTCGCGCAGGCCCTGATGATGGCACGGGCCGGCTGGCTCTGAAGCGTCGAGTCCGGGCCGGCGACCACCCCGTGCGCGCCGATCTCGGCGAGCCAGGTGAGGCCCAGCTCTTCGGCCTTGGCCTTGCTCATCACGACCACCGCAGCGGCGCCATCGGAGATCTGCGACGCCGAGGCGGCCGTGATGGTGCCGTCCTTGCGGAACGCGGGGCGGAGTTTGCTCAGGCTCTCGGCAGTGGTGTCCGCGCGGATGCCCTCGTCGGCCTTGAACTCGATCGGGTCGCCCTTGCGCTGAGGAATCGATACGGCGACGACCTCGTCGTCGAACAACCCGTCCTTCCAGGCGCGCGCGGCGAGCTGGTGGCTACGGGCGGAGAACTCGTCCTGCTCGGCACGGGTGAACGCCACGTCACCGGCGTTGCCGGCCTCCGTCAGCAGTCCCATCCCCTGGTCGGTGAACGCATCCCACAGGCCGTCGTAGTCCATGTGGTCGCGCAGCGTCACGTCGCCGAACTTGAAGCCCGCGCGGGACTTCTCCAGCAGGTGCGGAGCGTTGGACATCGACTCCTGGCCACCCGCCACGACGATCTCGAACTCGCCCGCCCGGATCAGCTGGTCGGCGAGCGCAATGGCGTCAATACCCGAGAGGCACACCTTGTTGATGCTCAGAGCGGGAACAGACATCGGGATACCGGCCTTGACTGCTGCCTGACGGGCGGGGATCTGGCCGGCGCCGGCCGTCAGCACCTGGCCCATGATCACGTAGTCCACCTGGTCGCCGCGCACACCTGCCTTGTCCAAGGCACCCCTGATGGCCATGCCACCGAGGTCTGATCCGGAGAAGTCCTTCAAGGAGCCGAGCAGGCGACCCAAAGGGGTGCGGGCGCCGGCGACGATCACGGACACGGGACGTTCGCTCATGGGGGGTGCCTCCATCGACAAGGGATGACTGCTGGGTGGGCTGAGCAGTCTCGCGGACCAGCCCGCGCTTACCATCACTCTAGCCATCACACACGGCGGCGACCTTTTCGAGCCCGCGCCGGAGGCAGTTGTTCGACACGCCTAGGCTGGCCCACATGACCGAACAGCTCGCCGACCTCTTCACCGCCATCGACCATGTCGGGGTTGCCGTGACCGACCTCGATGCGGCGATCACCTTCTACCACGACAACTACGGGATGACCCTCGTCCACGAAGAGGTCAACGAGGCGCAGGGCGTCCGCGAGGCGATGATGGCCGTGGGCGCGTCCGGCTCCTGCATCCAGCTGCTCGCGCCGCTCTCTCCGGAGTCGACGATCGCGACGTTCCTCGATCGCTCGGGCCCGGGAGTCCAGCAGGTCGCCTACCGCGTCGTCGACCTCGATGCCGTGTCGCAGACGTTGCGTGAGCGGGGGCTGCGCCTGCTGTATGACGCCCCTCGCCGCGGCACGGCGAACAGCCGGGTCAACTTCATCCACCCCAAGGACGCCGGCGGGATCCTGGTCGAGCTCGTCGAACCGGCTGCCTCGTCCGGCGGCTGAGCCACCCGCCATACGAAGAGTGAACCTGACCGGCCGCCGAACGTGCACGACCGCCTCGATAGGAGATGCCCTCAGCACGAACCCCCTGCGGATCGCGTCTTCTGCACGTTTCACCGCGCGTGACCTGCCGGCCCCTCTGGAAGGATGTCGGGCATGCCCGCCCTTGCCCAACGCGTCTACGAGGCCTGCCATCTGACCGGCAGGTTCACCCTCCGCTCGGGTCAGGTGAGCTCCGAGTACTTCGACAAGTACCTCTTCGAGACCCAGCCACGGCTGCTGCGTGAGCTGGCCACGGTGATGGCGCCCCTCGTCCGCGAGCGCGACTCGCTCGCCGGGATGGAGCTCGGCGGTATCCCGATCGCGACCGTGATCTCCCAGCTCACCGGCACTCCCACCCTGTTCGTGCGCAAGACGGCCAAGGCGTACGGGACGGCGCGGCTGGTGGAAGGCGGCGAGGTGGTCGGGCGGCGGCTCGTGGTGATCGAAGACGTCGTGACCACGGGCGGCGCGCTGCTGGACTCCTGCCGGGCACTGCGAAGACTGGGCGCGGTCATCGAGACGGTGGTCTGCGCCATCGACCGTGAGCAGGGTGGCTATCAGAACCTCGCCGCTGAGGGCCTCGAGCTGCGCTCGGCGCTGACCCGCACCGATCTCGAGGCACATCTGTCCTGAACGACGCGCGTCCGTGCTCTTCGAACTGTTCGAAGGGCGGGACTCCTTGCGGCGAAACCACCGAATGTCCCTGGCATCCAGTGTGATTCGGTGGTCTCGCCGCAACAAGCTGACGATTGGTTGGCTTCCGAGAGCCTCCAGCAGCAGCGACGGGCTCAGGGGCCGACGCTCGTGGTCTCGAGC
>Ga0075524_10000416_pt1 | contig 10749 bp, 10 predicted proteins | sample NGEPerone_FD_76826 | JGI IMG/M metagenome (GOLD analysis project Ga0075524, IMG submission 76826) | Arctic peat soil microbial communities from the Barrow Environmental Observatory site, Barrow, Alaska, USA - NGEE Permafrost154B-one | ecosystem: Environmental > Terrestrial > Soil > Wetlands >...
AAGGGCCTGTTCAAGTACTTCAACAGCTTCATGGACGCGGAGCAGAACGGCCTCGAGGTGCTGATCATGGACGAGGCGCACCGGCTCCGGGAGAAGTCGGTGAACCGCTACACGCCCAAGACGCTGCGGGAGACCGCGCGCCCCCAGATCGAGGAGCTGCTCGACGCCGCACGGGTGCCGGTCTTCCTGCTCGACCAGTACCAGGTGGTGCGACCCGGTGAGATGGGCAGCGTTCCGGAGATCGAGGCGCACGCCGCGGCTCGGGGGTTGGCGCTGCGGCACGTCGACCTGAACGCCCAGTACCGGGCCGGCGGGAGCGAGGCATACCTGGACTGGGTGCTGCGGCTGCTCGGGCTGCGCGGCGACGAGCCGGTGGTCTGGCGCGGCGAGCCGTCGTTCACGGTCGACGGCGTGGACTCACCGTTCGAGCTAGAGTCCCGGCTGACGTCGCTGCTGGGGCGCGGGTATGGAGCGCGGATGACCGCGGGCTTCTGCTGGCCGTGGAGCGACCCGCGCCGGGACGGGTCGCTGGTGTCGGACGTGACGATTGGTGACTGGTCGCGGCCGTGGAACCTGAAGAGCGAGCGGTCCGTGGGCGGGGCTCCGCCGTCGTCGCTGTGGGCGACCGACCCGGCTGGGTTCGGGCAGGTCGGGTGCGTCTACACCGCTCAGGGCTTCGAGTACGACTGGAACGGCGTGATCATCGGGCGCGACCTGGTGTGGCGGGGTGACCGGTGGGTGTCTCAGCGGGAGTTCAACAAGGACCCCGAGTTGCGCAACCGTGCCGCCGTCGACGACGCGACCTTCGACCGGCTGGTGCGGCACGTCTACAAGGTGCTGCTGACGCGGGGGATGATCGGGACGCTGATCTACTCGGCGGATGCGGAGACGCGGGAGATGCTGCGGAAGCTGGCCGACTCCACTTCGGCGTGGGGCGGTTGACTGGGGTATCAGCGATGGGGCCGTACGCGGGCCGACTGCCGTGGTTGGATCGAAGTCATGGCCATCATCCGCTCCATCGAGAGAGGCACCAGCAGCGTCCGGCGACACCCCACGCAGGCTGATGCGACCTACCAGATTATCGAGGACGAGTCCGGTCGGTTGTTTCACTTGACCACCTACGGGTCCGATGACCGCGTCAGCGGACCCAAGCCGAGTCAGACCATCCAACTTGATCAGTTTCGAGCGCAGGAGCTCGTGGGCGCCTTGCGGGAAGCTTTTCCTGGCATCTTACGCGCTCCACTCAGCGACAAGGTTTCGCTCCGCCGGAGTCCCGTGCGCCGCGTCCGATTGAGAAGCGCAATCTGAGAGGGCACGGGAGTCGTGGACGCACCGAGAACATGATCGGACGCGCTGCGCGAGCGGACCACCTGGATAATGATCGAGGCAAAGAGGAGCCCACAAACCTCGCCGGCTTAATTGGGGGCCGCCAGAACCTTCGCCACTCGCCCGACGCCTTACGCCCGCCCAGGTGATCCCGGATCGCTCACCCCAACGGGCACGAGCCATCGGAACATGTGTGCCGAAGAGACGCCCTCTCGGTGTCGAGGTGGAAGAGCACGACCACCGTGCAGCCTTCGACGAGACCCATAGATAGCGCTGCCGCACGCAGGCTGGAAATCTGCGATCCGCTTGTCCTGCGCGTGACAACAACCGCTCCTGGTTGGTTCGCCAGCCTGAAATGCCGAGATGAGGGGGCCGTCCGCAGGCCGAGATACCAGGTGAGCCAGCGGTTCACCAGAATGCCGCTTCCTCGAAGGAGGTCGCGGTCGACCTTGAGCTCTAGACCCAGGACATTTCCGTGGATTTGGATCGTTTTCGGTCGTCTGGGTTCGCCGTCCTCGATCGGTGTGGCTCCGCGCTCGACGAGGTCGTATAGGCCGTCGGCCCTGCGGCCGATGAGGTTGCTGGAGAGGCACTGGTCGATGCGCCATGCGCTGACTGGGTAGCGCCGTTGACTCTCCGTCCGCAGGCGTTCGTGATCGAGTGGCCCGTGTTCGCGAAGGGCCTCGACCACTGCGTCGACCGCATTGCTGTACCGGTGATCAGCACCAGGGACATGCCAGTCGGAGAGTGCCCAAGTCCCCTCCGGTCGGACCTGGGCGAAGGCGTCGTCGCGACGCATGGTCTCTCGGATGGCATTATCAGAGGTACCGGCCACGCCTGCGATGTCGCCAACGCCGCGTGGCTCGCCTTCCTGTCGGAGCCAGAGGTAGGCGAGATCCCGGCCCTTTCGCGCCCTCCGGATCCAGCCGATCGGATGTTGGATCAGCCCGCTCTGAGGTTGCTCAAGGAGGTCGCGAACAACAGGGTAGGCGGGAAGTCCGATGTCGGTCGCGGCCTGCCGTGCCTCTCTGCCAGTCATCGGCGCAAGGGCAGCCATTTCACGGAGCCTCGTGCACAAGCCAGCCCTGTCGCGGGTCAAGTAGCCGGGCAAGTACCCGACCCAAGCGCGTGGATGCGCGGCGCCGAATTGACTATATAGGGCGCACCGCGCTGTCGTCGCACGCGTAGGTAGGAGCGCCGCAAGTTCCTCCTCTGGTACCGCTGGCAGATCCCCGAGCACTCGGGCGACCTGCTGCGAAAGGCCCGGCGCGTTGCGAACCTGCGCGGCTACCAGCGCGGTCTCGACCTCCTCCTGCAGCTGGCGGACGCGCTCGCGCGTCAGGTCGAGCGTCTGGGCGATGTTGTCTAGAGTCTCGCCGGCGAGACGCCTCGTCATAATGGTCCTACTTCTTTGGGGCGCCGACTGCCAGGCGTCAGCCAGCCAGTCACCGATCGCCATGGGCGCATCCGGCGGAATCACAGCGAGACGTGGACTAGTCGCAGGTCGCATCGTTTCGCGAGCCGTTGGTGCGCCTGTTTCACGTTTGCGGGGATGGGCTTCGTGAAGGTTCCAACAACGCACAGAACCCATTCTCGGCTGTCGCCCGCCGCGCTGGCTGTCAGAGCGGCCCAAACGAGGTGCTTGACGCCGCTCGCCGGCGCCCAGGTGAAGACGACCTCGTCATTCTCTTCATTGCGCGCCAGGACCCGCAATGGCTTAACACGAAGAGTTTCGTGGTCCGCGCGCCACCCGTCACCGAGAGCCTTGACAACGAGCCGAGCAGGCGCGTCTTCCGCGCCTCCCACGAGGTTGGCGTACTTGCCGACTCCGCTGACAGATCTGTTCCACTCCTTCATCGGGCCGTCTTTGATCCACACCCGCGCCTCGCTGGCCGACAGGTACTCGCGAAGACGGCCGCCCACCTCTATGTCATCAATCCATTTCGCGTATTGGCCGGAGTGCTGTTGCGGTGTGAGGCTTACCCAATCGAGCCTCTCGGCGTCCGCGTAGAGGCTTGCTACAACCCTGGCCTCGACCCCTTTGGGAATACGCATCAATCAAGTCCCACAGCTGCGGGGAACTGAAGCCGAACCTCATCGGCCGCAGTCTCAAGATCCGCAGCATCGCGGATCCAGTAGTCGAAGAGGGATCCTGCGGTTTCGTCACTGAAACTGATCCGCGACCCGCCTGGCAGGGGTAGCGCGAGCTCCTCGATGTCTCCACCGCGCATTGCGACCAGGGAGCGTCTTAGGTCGAGTCCCGCCGCGACACGGCGAACGTCTGTTACAAAATCAAGGACCTTGAGGCGGTCCTTTCCTTCGCGGAGACGTAGACCGCGACCCAGCTGTTGAACAAAAATGCGTCGGCTGTGAGTGACCCGGAGGAAAGCGATCAGGTTGACGTCGGGGACGTCGACGCCTTCGTTGAACACGTCGACACACGTAATGATTGGGACTCGTCCAAGACGAAATGCATTGAGGAGAACCTGCCGCTGTTGGCGGCCAAGTCCGCTGTGGAGGTAAGCTGCGCGACGCCAACTCTGATCCGAGCCAGACAGTAGTGCGGCCATCCGCTCGGCGTGTTCGATCGTCTGACAGAAGAGGATCGCTCTCGGATCGATGATCTCGCGCCACGCCTCACGGAACTGGTCAACGATCTCCTCGTCACGTTGAGGGAGGAACAACGCCTTGTTGAGCTCCTTGATCGAGTACCCGTGCTCGCTGACGTGACGTACGAAGTCCCAGTCGAGGTTGTCGACGAACATGTGATAGTCGACCTTGGCAAGGTATCCACCTGCCATTCCTTCGGCGATACCGAGGCTGTATGAGGGCTGGCCAAAGCGAGCGGTGATGTCGAACTTGTCGCCGCGCCAGGGAGTCGCCGTGACACCGAACTGCTGAGCATCATCACAGATGTCGAGGAGCTGGGCGAACATTCCGGCCGCGCCGACATGATGTGTCTCGTCGATCATGATGAGGCTTGGGCGCCATCCCGTGCGCACAAGTCCGAGCGCCGAGTCGATGGTGGCCACGGTGACACCCTCGAAGGTGCTCGGCTTGTTGTCGCTGGACAGGACTTGGGTGGGAATGTTCTTGTCGAGGTGGCGCCACAGGGCCTTTTCAAGCTGCTCAACGAGGGCTTTCACATGGGCCACGACGAGGATCTGCGCACCCGGATGGGTTCCGAGGTGGCGACGGATTACCTCACCTCCCACGACGGTCTTGCCAAGCCCCGTCGCCATAATTAGGAGCGCCCTGCCCTTGGCCTCGAGGTCTGCCCCGATCCTGGTGACCGCCGCCGCCTGGTAGTCGTGCAGCTTGTAAGCCGTCGGTACCTGTGCTGGCATCTCATCGTAGATGGCAGATAAGGTCGGTCCTGTCCAAGCATCGATCTTGATTCCCACCCGGCTCAGCGATTTGCGGCGGGCGTCGGCTGTCGAGTTGAGACTGGTGTTGGTGACTACGACGGCATGGTCCGCTCCGTACCGCGATCTGGCCCGTTCCGCGTCGTCGACGCCAGCGCGGTCTATTGCGCCTCGGCTAGAGTACTTGCATTGCAGGACCCACTGCTCTCGGTTGCGAACCGCGAGCACGTCCGCACCCTCGTCACCGGCCCCGTCGATGAGTCGCACGTCGGTGAAGCCGAGATGCCATAGCGCGCGTTCGGTGGCATGGCTCAATCCGCGAGGACCGCCCTCGAGGAGCACCTGGGGGGATAGGAACCCTGTCATGTCTGATCCGGAGCGAGTTCTTGTTGAAGGAGCTCAACGCTCAGTCGTGTTCTTCGCAGCTGAGCGACACTTGGCGAAGACTGGAACGTGAGCAGAGTTGCGATGTCGTTGAGGTAGCCCACGACACGCGCGAGGCTGAGTCGCTTGGACGACTGAGAGCCAAGGCTCGAGTAGGGCCCGGTGAAGACTCGCCCTTCCATGAACGCTTCAGGCCAATTCTCGAGGAGTTTGACCAGATACAAAGGAGGGACATGGAGGAGGAAGCGGCCGCTGCCCGCGAGGGTGGCTGCCATTGTGTCCCCGCCATCGGCGATGAGCGCGTTCTCGGTAAACGTCTGTTCGTCGGGATCGAGGTAGCTCAGCGCTCTCTGGGGGTCATCGGTGACATTGTCCGCCAGCCGTTGACGTATATCGGCGAGAAGTTCGCCCGCCTGGGTTCGTATGACACCCAGATCGATCGCGGTGTCTGGCAAGCAGGTCGCGCGGAGCCTTGCCGCGATCTGCGAATGTGTGAAGGGGCTGTCAGCCTTGACCTTCAAGGCGGCGCTGAGCTCGATCAGTAGGAGTTCGGCAGGTTCGAAACCCAGCTTGGTAAACGCATTGTGGCTGAGGTCGACCAATGCAGTCGCTGTTCCTCCCGCGCCCTGCGCTAGCCAGATCGGTGTGGCACGACCGTCCGCATCCTGCACGAGCCCCGTTTGAGCGCGAGTCTCGACCTCAATCGAGCCAAGGTCTGGCAAGCCGAAATCGCGGGTGAGCTCCGGGAGAACGGAACCCTCATGGATGTATCTAGCCAGGCGCTCCTGGACGGTCTGCTCGACACTTGATTGGCCTGATGCCCCGTCCGAGCCAACTGGTGTGGCATGGAATACCTGCCGTGAAGAGGACCCTGCGGTGTCGCCGCCGAGCGCAGTAAGGACTGCGGCTTCGTCGGCGTCGCTTGGTGAGTCTCCGGTGGCCGTGTCGAGCTTCGCTTGCTTCAGTCTCGCTTCATGGGCGACTACCTGGTCCCACCACTTCTGGTCGCTCTTGTAGTCAGGGTCCCCAGCCCAGAACTTGCGCGCCCACTGCCTTGTCTCTTCATGCAAAGGCCCCGACCCGTCCCCCGGGATCAGGCATCGAATGCCCGCAGCGTTGCGGCGGTAACCCTTGAACAAGCGAGCCAGAGGAGTGGCGTTCTCGGCGTATCCGGCCGCCTTGGCCTTCTCCGGTTGGAGGGGCGCCTCGCCACGCAGGTAATCGACGGCGGCCTTCCAACCGCGGTCGCTGTACTCAAACGCAGTCTTGTCATAGTGCACGGGGACGTAGTCCAGATGGATCTCGCCTATCAGTCGACCGCCCTGGTTGGCGAGCTCCACAGGGTATTCGACATCGACCCCCGCGCTTGGGTCATTAGGATTGGTCCAGCTAAACAGCCGCTTGTCGTACTGCATGATCTTACGACCATTGCGCAGGAAATCGATTCCGAAGTCGCGTTTGTCGAGGTGGCGTTGGACGCCCAGCCAGCCGTGAAGCCGACGTTCGCGCTGCCGCAGCTGCTGGCTGCCGCACTGGTCGCATGCGTCCTTGCCTGCGTTCTGCCAGTTACCGCAAATCTCGCACGCGTCGGCGGGCTCGAATTTCTGGTCAATCTCGATGTAGGCGGGGATCCTCTCCGCATTGGCGCCACCGCCATAGGTAATAAAGCGGTCGTCGCCCCACCTGCACGCTCGCCGGGGGGTGACTTTGACTCCCTGTACCCACAGCTCAAACGGTCGATTGTCGAGCAGCCACCCGTACACGCGCCCAAGCCTGGTTCGCAGGCCTTCGGCGTTGCGCCGAAGCCAGTCAGCGTGGTCGTGAATTAGGTGACTGATCTCGACACGGGTGCCGTGCTCGCTCGGGTCGTCCTTAGGCTCGGTGATGTCGAGGGCTTCAAAGTCAGCGCCAAGGGTTTCCAGGTCAATCTCCACCCCGATCCATTGGGGGTCGCCTGCGCGGGTGGTCAGAACCCGGGTACGCCTTCCGAGTCTGGCCGTGCTGACGTTGAAGCCCATACCGAACAGTCCGAGTTTGTCGAAGCGGTCGTTGCTTGACCAACCGGCCCGCACAGCCTGTTCAAGCGTCTCCCGGGCCATACCTCGGCCGGAGTCGCGAACGACGACCTCGCTGCCCGCCAGGTTCGCGGCGAGCCCGGGAAGGGTCACACTGACCTTGAAGCCTCCCGGCCAGCTCTGGCCATCGCGAGTGATCTCAGTGAAGTCGTCGAAGGCGTTATCGACGAGTTCGGCGACGCATTGCCATTCGTCAAATTCAATCTCGCCAAGCATCCGCAGGATGCGAGGCGACGGTGTGATATCCATGGCGACCCTTCAGGTCCGGTCTGAGTTGGCTTCGCGGCGGTATGACACGAGGAGGGTGTCCAAGTTCGTTTTTCGCCAGGGAACTCCCCCGGCGCCGCTGCGGGCATGGCAACCGTCCACGTCCGAGACGTATCGCTCGCGTGCATTCCTGGAAGAAGCCGGCAAGCGGAGGTGCTCATAGATACTGCGGCTCTTGGGACGGCGCCTAAGCGCAACACTGGCCGGTATGACATTCGCGCCGTCTCGGCAGACAAGACGCGACGCCCGGTCGCCGACGGACTCGTTTCTCTCGGGCGCGGGTCGATTGGGCGTGAGGCCTGCTGGCGGCCCGTAGGCAGCGAGATCTGAACGGTCACGGCGTCGCTGGTTCATAGTTGCGCTCGCAGGGCGGCCATCACAAAACTTGCGGCCGCGTCGGGGTCGCTCATAATTTCACTGGCCCAGATCCGCAGCACTCGCCAGCCGCGTTCGCCCAGCTGGCGATCGACCTCGCGGTCCCGAAGCACGTTCCGCTCGATCTTCGCTACCCACCAGGAGGTGCGATTCGGGAAGAGATCAGCGAGGCACGTCCGCCCGCGTCTGCGCCACTCGTCCGGATTGCCGTGCCACAGATCGCCGTCTACGAAGATGGCGATCTTCCGGCTACGAACGACCATGTCGGGTCTCCCAGGTACGTCGGAAGCGCCGAGTCGGAATCGGCCTCCACGTGAGTGCACGGCCCGGCGGAGCGCAAGTTCGGGCTTCGTGTTCTTGGAAGGTATGGATCGCATAATTCTGCTGGTGACAGCTGGGTCACGAGATGCTCCACCCAATTCGCCTATCGCCGTCCCGCGGTTCATCATTTTACGAGGGCCTTCGCAATGGCACGGCCCATGACCGCGCCGAGTTCGACAGGTACGGCGTTCCCGAGCTGCCGCATTTGTTCCCCCCGTGGTCCCTCGAGGCGCCAGTCGTCAGGGAAGGTCATGATGCGCGCTACCTCTCGGACGGTGAGGTAACGAATGCTGCCATCGTCGCGACGCAGCACGGTTTCCCCTCCTGGGACTCCATGGACGCCGGCCTTCACGGTCTTTGCGGGCCGGTCGAGCATGTTGGGGGTATGACCGGCGTATTCGCGCGCCCCAGGCCAACCGACATGGTGAATGAACCCTGGCGTCTCCTTGCGGTCTGCGGGTTCCGGAAGGTCTGCGATTGCGTCCCGCAAGGTGCGCCAGGGCTGAAGCCCGTCCTCGGGTGGCGTCACGCCAGGGTGTCCCCTGATGGGCGCTAGTGGATGGCGCGCGGAGTAGTCACCCGACAACTGTGCGCGAAGGAGAGCGCCGCCGCTATGGGTGGCCGACGGGAAAGTCCAAGAGATGTTGAGATCCTTCCGAAAGCCCACGAGGAAGACTCGCCAACGGTTCTGTGGTACGCCGTGGTCCGCGGCGTTGACGAGCTGGAAGGCTATGTCATAGCGCTCGGTCGGATCTCCGCCGTTTCTTAGGGCCTTGGTGAGCCGGCGGTCGTGGTCGAACCAGGGTTCGCCTTCGATGCGCTGCTCGAAGGGCCCGGCGAGTTCGCGGCGAATGTAGTCCCAATACGGTGCGAACGAGGGGCGCAGAAGGCCGCGAACATTTTCGGCGAGGATGACGCGGGGTCTGGTCTCTCGAACGCAACGGTTGAAGTCCGGCCACAGGTTGCGCTCATCGAGGTGGCCTTTGTGGGCACCGCCGAGACTGAATGGTTGGCACGGAACGCCACCGGCGACCAGGTCGACGTCGCCCGCAAAGGGGGTGAAGTCGACGTCCTGAACGATGCCTGCGATCAGCGGCCAAGGGTCGGTCAACGTGGCGGGAGGTGACTCATCAGGTAGGTAGTCGATCGCGGAGTTCGCTCGCAGGCTCGCGCAGGCCCGTTTGTTGGACTCGTTGAGCAGGAGGTGACGAAATCCTGCGGCATGTAGCGCCATGGCCAGCCCACCGCCGCCAGAGAACAGCTCCATGGAGGTGCCGACCTCGACGACGTCGGACGGTGAGGTGGAGACCATAGTCCGGAAGTTACCCCAGAGAGCCGGCAGGAGGCAGTCGGGACACTCGCTGAGAGCTGGTGGGCAGATGGCAGCCTCGGGACGCCAGCGGGCTAAGGCTGCACGCGAAGTCAGCTACGGGCGAGCGCATGGGCAACGCGACGGTGTCTGTCCGCGCCAACGGGAGTCAGGTGTCTCGTCCCGGGAGGCGAGCGTCGGCTGCGGGCGGGTGCCCACAGGACCGCACCGAGCGGGAACGCTGGCGGTGCAGGAATTCGCCGTTTGACCTCGGCGCGCTCGCGCACCCAGTCCATGATCGCGACGCGTAGGGCGGACTCGACGGCGAGGTCCATGGGCGCATCTCAGCAGGTTGGGGCTGGCGGGGCATGGGTCGCTCGGCTGAGCCGCGCTCGGCTCTGCTCAGTGGAAGGGGAGCCGGTCTCGCCGGGATCCGCCGCTTCGGCTCCTCAGCGTGGCCAGCCGCCAAGCGGACCCGGCCCCCCAGCCCAGCTCGATGCTCACGTCCGCGACGTCGTCGAACGCTTCCTCGGCCCAGTGGCGCGGGATGGTGCCCTCACGGGGTTCCGCGACGCGCGGGCGGCGCGCGGTGAGCACCACGGCCGTGTGCACGGACCGCGCGACTTCGCGCAGCCAGCGGACGTCGGCGATCCGCTCCTCCCGGGACACCCGCCAGCGGTCGGGCCGCCACATCTCGTCCCAGGTGTCGAGCACGACGACGTCGGCGCTCTCGCAGGCGCCGTCCCACGAGTCGTCGCCGATGTCGGGTACGGGCAGCCACGAGGCGATGCGGGGTGTGCTCGGCGTGGTCCCGCCGTCGCGTAGCGACCACTCCTGAACCAGCCCGGCGAGGTGGCGGCTCGGGACGTGCCCGTTGGCGAGGATGACTTCACTGCCCCGCGCGGAGGCCGCAGCGAGGCGCGTGACGAGGGTCGTCACGCCGACACCGGCCGGGCCCGTCACCGTCCACACCGAACCGGGCTCGATCCCGCCGGTGAGCTCGTCGATCCAGTCGACCCCGGTGTGGAACGTCGTGGGGGCGGGCGAGGCGAGGAGGTCCTCGACGTTGTAGCCGAGACCGCCCGCCGCCATCGGCCCATCGAAGTGCAGCCCGGTCCGTTTCACCGCTTGACCTTCGCACTCATAACCGACACTCACCCGGGAGCCGCGGGCCGCAGCCTTGCGAACGAGAACCAGTGCTACTGCTCGTTGAAGAGGAAGAGCTCGATCTCGTCGATGCCGATGGCGCGTCCGAAACGCTCACTCTCACCATCCGCCCACCTGCGAAGGAGGTCGCAGTAGCTCTGATACGTCACCGTGTACCAGT
>Ga0075524_10000417_pt1 | contig 10744 bp, 10 predicted proteins | sample NGEPerone_FD_76826 | JGI IMG/M metagenome (GOLD analysis project Ga0075524, IMG submission 76826) | Arctic peat soil microbial communities from the Barrow Environmental Observatory site, Barrow, Alaska, USA - NGEE Permafrost154B-one | ecosystem: Environmental > Terrestrial > Soil > Wetlands >...
AGCGGCAGGGATTCTCAGCGCGGACTCGACAGGCAGAGCGTTGATCGCAACGGACTTTTTCGACGCTGCCACGGTGCTGCTAAAAATAGCTGATGCGGCTTTTGCGGCCAATGCTGCGACCCGTGCGCTGTTCGTGGACGGAATCTGGACGGCAGCGAAACTTGCGGCGACGGCGAAGACTCATGTACTGACGTATCAGGTTGAGGACTTGGCCGCGAACGCAGATATCGCAGATAGGGTTCTGTTTGTAGCCCCGGCAGGGCTTGACGTGACGCTGGTTAGTGCGTCGATTATCGGATATGCAGCGGCGGCCGGTGTCGATGACAGCAATACCTGCGTTATCAAATTGTCGGACGGCACAAACACGATCGTTGAAGCAACCTATGACACAGACCCGGGATTCCCTGCGGCGGGTGCTGCAACTTCCCTCGGTGCGCTGGACGGAACTTACAAGGTTCTCTCCGCAGGCGAAAAGTTGTATCTGTCGGTAACTGACGGGGCAACCGCGAATCCTCCGGGGTTCATGCTCCAAGTAGTCTACACGGTAGCGGAAGCTGCATAGGAGGGGCTATCGCCTCTCCTTCTCTCTAACTGGAGGTGTCACATGCTAACGTCCGCATTATACGGCTCAGTCAGGTACAGACTTCCGGACGAATCATTTTCACCGTATCAGATTGTCGATGCGCTCAATTACGTTGTCAACGAAATCTCGCTGGCGCTCAACGGGATTACATCGTCAATCCTTACCGCCCCCGCTACGCTGACGATCACGGCAGGCGTGGCCACGCTCCCGACAGATTTTGAGTCGATGATATCCGTTGGCGACGTTGATGCTCCGCTGACTTTGATTCCTGCTGACCGAGAGCTGGACGCGTTCGCTTATCAGATCGTCGGCAACACGATGCACGTCGAAGGAATCACGGTTGATATTTTCTATCGCAAATTTCTCCCGTCATATTCGTTTGATGGCACGATCACGCCGACCACGATAGACCTGCCCACGAGCTTCAATAATCTGCTTGTGGACAGTGTGATTATGCGATGTAACGGCGAATCGGTAAATGCTCAGCAACAGGCTCTCAGGCTCATTGCTTCGCGTGATGGCAAGAAACGCCCGCGCAATTTGATATTCAATTTGTAGGAGGCATAAAATGCAAGAAACTCGCAGGAAACCCATACGAGATTATTTCGCCGGAGTCGTCGGGCTTGACCGTGCCAGTTCAGGGAGTGGCGTGATGCTCGTCAACGACACCGCCGAAACCATTGCTGTTACCGTGGGCGGACTGACGTTCCGAGTCAAACAGAACGAGACATTTGACGACGAATTTGAATCATTTGACACGCTGACGCTCGACCCGACAACCTCCCTCGGCACGAAGCAGGTTGAAACGGCAACGCTGGTTACAGGCAATGTTACCGGAGCCGGAGATATGGCAACGATTGTTACTTGCACAGGGCTGGTCGGTTCACCGCTTACGGTATTAACGCCTGTTGTGGTGGCCGATAATACGCCTACCAAGATCATGACGAAAGTCAGGGCGTCACTCGCGGCTAATGCTGCTATATTGGCAATGTTTGCCGTAACCGGCGCGGCAGGTGCAGTAATATTTACTCGGTCGCCACGCGCAACCGCTGATATTGCAAATCTGAACATTGATTTGGGCGGGACAGGGACCACGGCGGTAGGAATTACGCAGGTAGGCTCTTCGGTTGATACCACTGGTGGAGTCGCGCCGACCGCTATTGGGTATCGGTGTTTCATTCGCGGCTGATAGGAGGTACGTATGTTAGTATCCGGGATTATCGACCTCGTTGCCAAACGGCTTGACCTCGATGTTGATGATTATTACACCGAAGTAATGATTCTCAACATCAACGCGGCTATCGCCCGGATTAACAACGGGCTGATCAAGGCGAATGACCCGCTGGTTATTAAGCAGGCGACTTGCACATCTGCGACGCTGGCGAAGCCCGCTGATTTCTTCGGGTTCATACCGCAGAAATCCGCGTATCGGCTGATTGTCAGCGGTGATGTCATTTCGCTGGACTACGGCGCGCCTACTTCGGTAGTGTTCAAGTATTCGACGTTCAAGCCGCTGTTGACCACGATAAGCGACACTATCCCCTTGCCTGACTACTGTGTGGGTGAGATTGTGGATTATGTCTGCATCCATATCAACAACGACTTCGAGGCTAACGTGACGCAGGACGTGGGGCTGGCTACCGCTGACGAAGCGCTGCTATTCAGCGCCAAGGGCGGCGCGTAATGCCGATTCAAAGTACCAAGACCCCTGCCCAGTTCACTATCAGCTTGCAAAATGTCATGGGCGGGCTGTGCCTGATCGCGAATCCCGAAAGTATCCCTGACGGGACATTGGCGCAGGCTGATAACTGGGAGTATGGCGTAAACTTGAACCAACCGCAGGTATGCCCGGGCGTAGTGAGTCAGTTTGACGTAGGCGCGGCGGTCGATTCGCTGTTCTACGACGATGCGAACGACATTTGGTATTGCTCTGTCGGCACGTTACTGTATAGCACGGACCTGACCACGAAAACCTTGTTAGGCTCGCTCACGGGCACCTACGACCCCGTATATGCGCAGTATGACGATGTTGTGTTGGTAGCCAGCGGCGGCGAGATACAGAAGATTGCTTCGGGAACTACATTGACCGCCGTGGCCGGCAGTCCGAATTCGCATTGGGTAGCACACAATAATGGCAGGGTGGAAGCGTTCAACCGCCTGTCAGACGTGAAGAATTACTCAGCCATTGGAGATTACACGGGGTGGACGAACAACCCCACTGACAGTTCCTCCGCGCAGTTCGTCGATGTGGGGTATAAGGACGCTTCGAATATCGCCTGCTCAATTAAACTTTCAACAGACTCCATTGTCATCAAGACCAACGGCTCGGTCTACCGCATAACCAACGAAAATGACTTCGCGAATGTGGGCTGTTATCCGGCGGCGCAGAGAACGGCGGCAATCAACCAGTATTCGGGGCTGTCGCTGATGAACAAGGCTTTTTTCATCGGGCCGGAAGGATTCAACTCATTCAGCGCGACAGACGCTTACGGAGCTGTGATTGTGGACAACCCTGCTCCGGGGTACATGATTAATGGCTGGTACACGCAAAACGTGGATATCACGGCGAGAGTATGGCACGTATCTTCGCGGAAGCAGGTATGGTGCAAGTCCAACAACCCCCACGAGGTTCTAATCTATCACTATGGTATCAACGCGTGGAGCAAACGGCAATTCGTTTATACAATCAAAGACGTGGTGTCCAAAGGATTCGATACCTATATCGCCTACGGCACGAAAATAGCTAAACTGGACGACAATATAGACACGGACGACGGGAACAATTTTGATGCGATTATCGCTACAAAACGATTCCTGCCGAAGCATAAAAAGTATTTGATGAAGTACATCAACCTCGTGACTTACAACTTTCTGCCCGGGAATTATATTCTGGAAGTCGGAAACAAGATTTTGCCGATGGCATTCACGCAGACAGGGGATATCGCCAATACCGATTCGGATATCGCCAACACGGATTCGGACCCGGTTACGGAGAATGATTACACCGAAGTCAAGAAGCGAACCCGGAAACGCACAAGAGCCGTACAGATGGTATTGACGGTTCAGTCCGGGCGAATAGCCATCCGGAATATCAGCATCGACGTTTTAGAAATCGGCCGATAGGAGGTAGACCATGAGTTTATCGCAAAGTTATCCATCAACATTCAGCGCCACGCAAGAGACTCAGGAAGTGCTGAAAAATCACGAGAACGAAGTTAAGAAAATATACAACGACATCAACGCTTTTCTGGCGGCGAACGGCCACGCGCATACGGGCATAGGGACGGACGGGGCAAAGGTTGGCGCCGCGAACGTTGTCAACACTCCGGCGGGGAACATTGCGGCGGTCACGGTGCAGGCGGCGCTGGATGAATTGGACACGGAAAAATTCGGCAAATCCTTATTCACGGCGGCAGGGCAAGTACCATATGGAACCGGGGCAGGAACACTTGCGATGCTCTCTGCTATTGCCGATAAACACCTAATGTTTAATGCGGCCGGCAATGCGATAGAAGGTGTTACCCCTTACAAAATTGGCAGTTTTACTCGCAATATGACAGCAGCAAATGGGACGCAAGCATTGACAGGTATCGGTTTTAAGCCATCAGCGGTGGTTTTTATTGCTGAAATTGCAGGGGGTTTTCCTTTTTCGATTGGTATGTTAGCAGGAACCGATATGGGGGTTATCGGTACGTATGGGGCAAATTTAATGGTTCACGGAGCAGCCGCGATATATGTATCTACTAGTATTTCCGACTTACAAGTGGCAAAAATTAGTTCATACGATTCTGATGGGATAACGTTATCATGGGAGAAAAACGGTTCGCCTTCGGGGACAATAACTGTTTATTTTTTAGCGTTGAGGTGATGAAATGAGAATTTGCAGAGTAAAAGCAACAGGAAAAATTATTGAAATGCAGTCAGACGCAACCGAGGGAACATTAATTCGGAATGCTGTCGGCGCAGGATATGCTGAATCAGATATTGAGGAAAAAGAAGTCACCAACGCTGAGTACAAACTCCTCGCCGATGCACAATCGGAAGCGGAAAAAACCTATTCAGACAGACGCAAGTCCGAATATCCACCCGTTTCTGATTATATGGACGGACTTGTTAAGGGCGATACACAGCAGATGCAGGGGTATATTGATAAGTGTTTGGCGGTAAAGGCGAAGTACCCAAAGTGACTGACTTCATCCGAAAGTACGAAGCCAAGACCGGCGAGACCGTCACCGCAACAGACGATTTTGCAGTTAAAGTTTTGGATAGCGGCGAGTTTATGAAATGGAAACTTGCCGTAAGAGACGGTACGCCGTTCTTCTGGGTCGACCAGACATATGGACAGATGCAGCACTTCGCGCTATTCATCCAAGAAGTATGCAACGCCGCAGGAATAGAGTGGATAGCCGCAGCCACTACGCGAAACCCCGCGCCTTTCATCCGCAAGTGGAAATGCGTAAGATTACCGGAGTACGACTACGAATTCGAAGGACGGAGGTATTCCGTGGTTAAAGGTCACTTGTCGGATTTTGTCAAACGGGAGGTAAGAAATGTTTCAATTTGATTTGCAGCGATTCGGCGGCAAAGGTGGGACCGTGGTAGAGTCGGCGAAACCCACTGCGCAGGAACTAAGACTCCAAGACGTGCAGGCGAACTACGCTGAAAAGACGGCGAAAAGTGCGCTTGACATGCAGTCGCTCGGTTCAAACATGATCCTGCAATCTCCGGGTATCGTGCCTGTCGATTATACGCAGTATGGTAATCAGGCTGTAGCGGGGGCGCAGGGGTTGATAAATCAATCGGCTAATCTCGGCACGAACATTAGCGGCATGACCGGGCAGAACACGCAGAACATAAACTCCGGGACCGCCGCGCTTAACAGTCTTTCTGGGCAAAACCAAAACAACGCGACTGCCGGGAGTAATTTATATTCGAGTTTAGGCAAAGTTAACAGCGCGAACCAAGCGCAGAATAACGCCGCATATGGCGCTCTCGGTGATGTAAACGCGGGGAACATGGCGCAAAATGGCGCTGCTTACAGGACCCTCGGCAATGCCAACGCCAAAAATACAGAACAGGGCAACGCCGCATATAACAATTTGGACTATATGAGTGGCGCGAACACAGAACAGGGTGGCGCGGCATATAAGACACTCGGCGATGTGAATACGGTGAACCAAGCGCAGAACGCCGCTGCTTATGGTACTTTGGGTAACGCCAACACCGCGAACACGGCACAAAACAACGCAATGTATGGCGCTCTATCCGGGGTAAGCGCAGGGAACGCCAACCAAGGTAACGCGTTATACGGTGGATTAAATTCCGTGAACGCCGCAAACACGGCGCAGGGTAACGCTTTATACGGTGGATTAGATACTGCCAACGCCGCGAATCAGGCGACAGGTACCGGCGTATATCAGGGGCTGTTAGGCACACAGGCGAACCTGAACGCCCAGAACGCCGCGTCAATGTCAGGGCTGACAAACGGGCAATTACCATCAGCCTACGCCGATGCGCAGCAATACGCAATCAACAGGGGAACGCAGACGGCATTAGGTAATCTGTTATCCAACAATGCTTCAAGAGGGGTTATCAACTCTTCGGCAATGGGCACTGGGATACAGGGGATATCTGATAGTGTGGCCAACACGATGTCACAAAACTACAATCAGAACATGTCGCAAGCCGCAGCATTGCAGGCACAGCAAGCAGGACAACAACAGACTGGCCAAAACTACAGCCTGCAAGCAGGGAACGATTTGACCAACTGGTTGCAACAGGGATATGGCAACCAAGCCAACACCGTTGCTGGCAGGAATGCTTTGGCGCAGCAGGACTACGGAAACCAATCGAACACCGTCGCGGGCATGAACGCGCTTAATCAGCAGAACTTCGGCAACCAACAGGGACTCGCGGGAACGCTCGCTGGATTGAACCAGCAGGGCTACGCCAATCAATCCGATATCGCTGGAACAATGGCCGGGCTGAATCAGCAGAGTTACGCCAACCAAGGGAATACCATTGCCAACATGAACGCCTTGAATCAACAGAACTACGGCAACCAAGCGAATAATGTTGCCGGCAGGAACACCCTGAACCAGTTAAGCTACGCGAACCAGTCCGATATCGCCGGAACGATGGCAGGGCTGAATCAACAGGGATTCGCGAACCAGTCCGGAATAGCCGGGACAATGGCTGGATTAAACCAGCAGGGCTACGCGAATCAACTGGGCCTCGCCGGGAACCAAAACGACCTGAACCAGCAAATCTACGGCAACGCCGCGAACCTCGCCAACAATCAACTGACGCTTAATCAGCAGGGGATGGCGAACCAGCAGCAGATTTACGACGCGCAGGGCAACAACATTACCCAGCAGTCAGGGCTACTGTCGCAGCCAATGGCGATGGCCAACGCCGCGCAGAACGCTTCCATTGATATTCCGTCGAAGATTCTGGCGCTCTCGCAGGGTCAGCAGTCGGACACTTCAGGCTTGCTCGGCTTGCTCAGCACGAACCGAATCAACGACAAGACCACAACCGTCACGCCGCCGGGGCTTGGCGCTCAATTATTGGGAGCGGTTGCGGGCGGTATAGGTTCATTCTACGGGGCTAAGAAGTAGGGGGTGATGATATGAATTACAACATTCCTTTTCAGCAAAACCAAAACTACCAAAACCCCTACGCTGGATTATTCAGTATCATCGGCACGATCATGGGCGAGAACAATAGAGCACGAAATGAAGCGGGCAAGGTAGCCGAACTCGGAAACATCGGGGGGCAATTAGCCCCGCCGCAACAGTCTCTTGCAGAGATTCAGCAACTCGCAGGGCCGCAACAGCAGGTAACTCCGCAAGCCGTCCAAGGAGTCCAAGAACGCATGAAAGGGTTACTCCCGATGGATGGACTCGCCCCGCAACCTATCGCGGCCATGCAGACACCACAGGAACGAGCAGCGGCATCAATGATGCAACCGGGGGCATTGGATACGGTGGACCCGGCGAAGATGGTGCAGAACGCACAGCAGCAGACTCAACTGCAAGTCCCACAACAGTATCAGCAACAACAACCCACGCAACAATCGGCATTACCACCGGCGCAAGCGCAACCGCCGCAACAGCAGGAACAGGCGCAGGCGCCCGCGAAACCTATGGCCGCGCCGTCGAAGACTGACATTCAGGCGTCATATCAGACACAGGGGAAAACTGCCATTGCAAACCTTGTCAAGCAACGCCGAATGAGTTACGCCGAAGCAAAAGCGCTGGTCGATACGGACGTGAAGGAAAAGACTGACATTGACTTCAATAAAAAAGCCGATGCCTTCGAGAACTATAACAACGGGAAATTAATCGAATTAGCAGGACAAGACTTCTCCACCAACGCCAGCAAATCCAAAGCCCTCGGCGGCATCCTGCAGTACAACATAAACCAAAAGCGGATAGGCAGGACCGGCGTGGATATGGCGGCGTTCAAGGAACTTATGGCCGTCCCGACGCTGACGTTCACGAAGATGAGCAGCGGCGATGGTGAGCAGCTCTGGGCGCATAACAGCGACGGAAGCGTGATGGTCCCGGTCGGGCCGAAGTTCACAAAACCGGACATGAACGCATTCCAGCGAGCATCATTGGCACTAAGGCAAAAAGAACTTGATCAAAAAAGACCGGCAGGCGAACTTACCCCTGCGGAACTAGCAACTACATACAGATGGGCTTTGTCATTTACAGAAGTTCCTACGGGGAAGATGGATATTTACGGCAAGCCAGAAATGACGCGGGTGCAGAACAATCCGCAGCTGGCAGCCAAATTAGCAGGAAAACTAGGGTTCGGCCCGCCGCAACAGGAGGGACCAGCGGGCCCCGCATTGCCTCCCGTTCAACCAACAGGAAATTCTGATATTGACTCGAAGATATCCAACATGAGAGCGAAAGGCGCTCCTGAACAGTTAATCAACGACATGGTATGGGAAGAGCAGAATAAACAGGGACCACAACAACCGAATGTAGCGCCGCAAGCACAAGCACCGGCAGCGGCACCTGCAACTCCGGAAGTATATAACAATGGAGTAAGGCAAGGCAGTTGGATGGATACGTTACAACAGGAAGGGTTGTCCGGAATGGCTAAAAAGGTATTCCCCGGTTATGGGGCAACTCCACCTCCAAATTCGACAATAGCCCCAACACGCGGAAGACAAACGCAACAAATTACCCCAGGTACAAATAACAATGGGGTTGATAAAGACGTTATTGATATCATGAGAAAAAGTGGGATGAGTGAAGTGGCCATAGCGGAATGGGTTGCCAATCGCGACCGCATTAAGGAGTAGTCGTGTCTATATACGATGACTTCATGACACAGACTGTTCCTCCTGTGCCAACAGAAGCACCCGAACAATGGGCAGGGTTAAACCCTGATACTGCGTCAGGGCTTAATTCCGCATTATCTTTTGCGAGTCAACTTGGCGTTAACCCCGAAGTGTCTGAAACGGTCCGTCCTGCCAACGAGCGACCTGTCGGCGGCGCAGAGAATAGCAACCATTACGCCCGTAACGGCGCAAGGGCAGCTGATATTGCATGGGCAGGCATGAACTGGGGCGACCCTCAATTTAATGCCGTAGCAGACCATTTAGAGAGTCAAGGGTACAACGTTATCCGTGACCCTCATGGTACTGGACCACATATCCACTTTGAGAGTCAAGATAGAGCACCGAACGAAGAACGAAACCCGATAGACAAGGCATTATTCAGCACGGCAGAAGCAGCCTCGGCGCCTACAAGCAATAGTATTTACGATAACTTTATGGCAGGAGGAACACAGACTCCGCAACCGGCCGCTGCGCAAGCGGCGCCTCCTGCCACGGGCAATAGTATTTATGATTCGTTCATGGGCGGGCAACAAGCCGCTCCCGTGCAGGCAGCACCTCAACCTACAGGGAATAGCGTTTACGATAACTTCATGGGTACTCAGTCGAAACCCGCCGCGCAAGAATCCGGTGGGATTATGGACACGCTGGGAAGCGTCTTTGACGTTCTTAAACAACCGGCAGCGGCGGCTATGGACGTTATCTCCTATCTCGACAAGCCCCGTGGCGCAATCGCAGGGACTGTCAAAGCCGCGCAAGAAGGAACCGACCTGATGGCAGGGGCGAAGCAAGGATGGGACCAAAACACCTCATGGAAGGAAACGTTTAACCCTGAGTGGGTAAAAGAAAATCCGATGTTGGCGGCGGCGGCAGGACTTGCCACCGACGTAGTTCTTGACCCTGCATGGTTAGTATCCCCCGCAAAAGTCGTAGGACTCGCAGGGCGGGGCGCAAAGGCCATAGGCTTAACCAAGGCTATCAATCCGATTGTCAAGGCTGTGGAGGAGTCCAGCGCAGGGAAACGGGTACTTGCGGCGGCAGAAGACTTCCGGGGCGTCAACCGCGTGGCTGAACCTGTCGCGGAGTTTAAGGCGGGCCGCGCAGCAGATCAGGTGTTGGGGCAGGACGCGGTCGACGCAATCAATACTTTCAAGAAGATAAACCCCGAAGCGGACGCGGCAGATATTACGAAGTTCGTCGAAGCGATGCCAAGGGCGGATTCTGCTCCGATTGTGAAGGGGATTCCGGTAGAAGAATCTTTGTCATACGGAAAGCAACCGTGGCAAATAACCAAAAACGAATTTGGTCAAGAAGCATGGTATCACGGAGCCAGCGATAAGGCAGCTTTAAATATAAAAAACGCAGGCGATATGTCTGGAGCGACAAGCACATATATCACCCGTGATGCTGAAACAGCCGCACGGTTCCCTAATCGTGGGGGGAATATGCGCCCCGGAGAAGTTGCGGTTATTCTCGATTCGCATCAAAAACCGGATTATTTACACCGGCTATCGGATAGTAGGCTCGACGCCGAAGGTTCACTTGAACAGGCGCACACATTAAGCAAGGCTGGCGAAGCGGCAAGCCTACCAGTATCTTCATATATCCCTCGGTCAGCGGCAAAAGACCCTCACCGTTTTTTAGTTGAAAAAGCCATAAAAGAAGGGAAGTCTGTTCCTACCGAAGTTCTCAAGGATTATCCCGATTTACAAAAGTTCGCAGGAGCCCAAAACATTCCGCTGTCAGCAGACGCGCAATCTATTGTAAAGGCACAATAGATTGCGCGTCTGCTGACAGCGGAATGT
>Ga0075524_10000418_pt1 | contig 10742 bp, 10 predicted proteins | sample NGEPerone_FD_76826 | JGI IMG/M metagenome (GOLD analysis project Ga0075524, IMG submission 76826) | Arctic peat soil microbial communities from the Barrow Environmental Observatory site, Barrow, Alaska, USA - NGEE Permafrost154B-one | ecosystem: Environmental > Terrestrial > Soil > Wetlands >...
GCGAGGCGGCGGAGTAGCCTGTCGGGGCTGTACACGCCTCCGCCTCGGGAACCTCGATCCTTGGCGGGGCGTTCCAACCGGAGGCGTGCGAGAGCGGCCGAATCGGCACGATTGGAAATCGTGTGTGGGGAAACTCACCGTGGGTTCAAATCCCACCGCCTCCGCCACATGGGGATCAACGCGCCGGCAGGGCGACTCGACGATGGCGCCGCCATGGGGATGGCTCTGGCCGAGGCGGAGATGGCCGAAGCTCACAACGACGTCCCGGTGGGTGCGGTGACTCTGATCGATGGTCGGGTAATCGCAGCTCGGCACAATGAGCGCGAGCTGAAAGGCGACCCGACTGCCCACGCCGAACTACTCGTCCTCGCCGACACCGCCGCGGCACTGGGTAGGTGGCGGCTGACGGACGTAACCCTGGTGGTGACCCTGGAGCCATGCCCGATGTGCGCCGGAGGGTTGGTGGCCGCCCGGGTGGGCCGGGTGGTGTTCGGGGCGGCTGATCCCAAGGCCGGGGCGTGCGGTTCCCTCTACAACCTGTGTGCCGATCCGAGACTGAATCATGAGGTGGCCGTCACCGCCGGTGTGCGAGCCGACCAGGCATCAGCTCTCTTGACCGGGTTCTTCGGCCGCCGCCGCGACTAGCCTCTCGTCCGGAGGGATGCGAGAGTGGCCGAATCGGACGGTCTCGAAAACCGTTGTGTCGCAAGGCACCGTGGGTTCGAATCCCACTCCCTCCGCCAGTTCAGGAGTGGTTTTCCGGTTCGGGCCTGCGGGTTCGGACCGGGGACCATCCCTCATAAATCCCTCACAAACCTTCCAACGGGTACGCTCCTGCAATGGCAGGAACCATGCGCGAGCGACAACCAGGCGTCTGGGAACTACGCGTACGGGCGGGACGAGACCCTCTCACGGGGAAGCACCGGCAGATCAGCAGAACCTTCCGGGGTTCCGGTCGCCAAGCGTCAAAGGCCCTGGCGAGATTGGTCACGGAGGCGCAAGACTGCAGTCACGCCGGATCCGACAAGACGGTCGGCGAACTGTTGGACCGCTGGATCGACCACCTCGAGGCACGCGGGCGCACTCCAAAGACGATTGACGGATACCGGTCTCTCGCCCGAGCGCGCCTCGAACCGGCGCTCGGGACGGTCAAGCTTCGGCGATTGACTCCGGTCCAGCTCGATGACCTCTACCAATCGCTGCTCGGAGCCGGCCTCTCCCCCGTGTACGTCCGCCACTGCCACGCGGCGCTCTCCACGGCCCTGCGCCAGGCGGTCAAATGGGATTGGATCGACCGCTCTCCGGCAGAGCGCGCCACTCCCCCGGGAGCGATGCCGCCGGAGGTGAGCCCGCCCGATGCCGAGGGCATCAGCCGTCTGATCAGCGCGGTCGAGAAGGTCGATCCCGACATGGCCTCGATGCTCTTCGTCGCCGCCACCACCGGATGTCGCCGAGGCGAGTTGTGCGGTCTGCGCTGGTCGGACCTCGAGGTCGACAAAGCGACCGTGACGGTCCGACGATCGATCTCCGACACAAGCCGTGGTGTGGAAGTAAAAGACCCCAAGACCCACCGTGCGAGGCGAATCTCGCTCGACGCTGCGACGGTCTCCGTCCTGACGACCCACCACGAGAGAGTCGAACAGCGAGCCCGAGACATCGGTTCCGAACTCTCTTCCGAAGCCTACATTTGGTCTCAGGAGGGAGATTCGAGAACGCCTTGGAAGCCGGACCGGGTCACCGACGCGTTCCGGACTCACCGCAAGCGGGCCGACTTGGAGCATGTCAATTTCCACCACCTTCGGAATTTCTCCGCGACCACGCTTGCCGGAGCTGGGGTCGACGTCCGGACAATCGCCGAGCGTCTGGGGCACGAGAACCCCGCGATCACGTTGCGCACCTATGCGCACTTCCTCGAGGCAACCGACCGCCAAGCCGCGGAAGTCATGGGGAAGCTCGCTTTGCCCGATCTGTCGAACACTGAGAGCCAATCGCTCCTACCGGGTGGTGGAGACCTCGCCGGCGAGGAAGCGCTCGATGGACCGGCGAGGAATCCGGATGCGGGAACCGATTCGATGCACGGGGATCGGAAACTTTCCGTCCTTGATCGCCCTGTAGAGAGTTGAGCGGGTCTCGCCCAGGAGTATCGCTGTCTCCTCGGCACGGAGCAGTGGTTTCAGATCGGAGTACTTGTGCTGACCGGGCACTGTGGCTCCTTGGCTCTACGCCAGGGCGGTGCGCCCTGGACCCCTCCCATGGTCCGAATCGCCTTGAGCGCATCGGTCAACCGTGTCGAGGATCACTGGTTGGAAGCCCTCCACAAAATCTTCGTCTGACGCTCGTGGCCGTGGTCGGGCGTAGACACACTTGGGCGACCGATCAGGACCTGGGATCAGCATCAGTACGGGTTGCCACGACGTCTTCTCATCGTGGCCGGCATTACCACCACTGATGCCCGTGGGGGCCGGTTGGCGTGGCGTCACAGGGCCAGGACGCTCGACTCCTCTGGATGGTGAAGCCTTCGCAACGCGCTCTTGACGGCCGTTGGGTCCTTGGCCATATCGCGACGAGCCCCCATCGCCAGGGACCAAGTCATCGGTTGACGAGTTGGCAGGGACCAGTTGGCGCCTATCCGCGTTCGCCCGGCTTGGCCATACCGCTGCCGATCGACATCGTCACGATTGGCAAGCCTGTCGTCACCCGGTGGGACACCGGCGCTCAGCGCCTCAGACGGTTTCGCTGGGAAGCTCGTTGGCGCGAATGCCACGAAGGTGCTGGATCCAAAGAGCAATTGACATGCCGCCACACATATCCTTGTGGTCCCGGCCCCGATTCATGTCGGGCGGCCACTTGCGAACCCGACATTCGAGCGCTTGTGGACCCACCGCCGGGGCGATGGGCTAGCGAGCTACGCTCAATGACTGTTGACCTTAACGCTGACGAACGACCGGGGTGACGCTGACAAACGACCGAGTTGACGAGTATTACCCGGGTGGTCAACACGCTCCTCTGGGTGCGCATCTCATCGCGACCGGCCTGGCGACGCGTGTACAAGTCGAAAGGGCGCTCGAGGAGCAGCGACAGACCGGGAAGCGCCTCGGTGAGATCCTGGTCGCTCACGGTGTCCTGTACGAAGCCGACCTTGCCGGTGCATTGGCAACGATGTTCGATCTGCCGTATCGGGATCTCGGTCTAGATCCACCCGATCCTGCGGCTTTGAACCAAATCCCGGAGGCTTTCTGCTGGTCCCGAGGCGTGCTTCCGGTGGGATTCGAAAACAACGCCGTCGTGGTCGCTCTCGCCGACCCGCGGGACATCCAGACGCTTGATGATCTCAAGATGATGGCTTCGCTGCCGGTTCGTTTGGTGGTTGTTGCGCCAAACCAACTTCGGCAGGCAATCGAGAAGAGCTATCAAAAAATGGACCTGCTCGTAGAGAGTGATGGTCTTTCAGGGGTAAAGGCCGATGTGCCCCGATCGAGCGATATCTCGAATATCGATGTCTCTCCCGATGTGGATCTGTCCCAAGCTGCGGGCCCTGTCATCACATTCGTGAATCAGCTGCTCAGGCGGGCCGTGGACGAACGCGCCTCAGATCTCCATCTTGAGCCCACCAAAGAGGGCCTTCGGGTCCGGTTCCGGGTCGATGGGATCCTTCACGACGTGACGAACGCTCCGTCGTCCCTTCGAGCCGGCATTATCAGCCGAGTCAAGATCATGACGGGAATGGACATCGCGGATCACCGACGTCCTCAGGACGGGCGCGTCTCCATGGTCGCTCACGGACTCTCCGTGGACATCAGGGCAGCCAGTCTCCCGACGATCTACGGGGAAGCATTGGTTCTGCGGTTGCTCCAAAAGGACCAGGGCCTGCTCGACATCGCCAGACTCGGCTTCATGCCTGATGCCTTCAGCCGGTATGAGAAGTCGTTTCGAAGGGCGTGGGGAATGGTTTTGGTCACCGGCCCGACCGGTTCTGGAAAGACGACCACGCTCTATGCGACCGTGAATGAATTGAATGTGCCGAGCCGCAATACCATCACGGTTGAGGATCCGATCGAATACCGTGTCGCCGGCATCAAGCAGACACAGGTGAACGCGAAGGTCGGATACACGTTCGCATCCGGCTTGCGAGCAGCCCTCAGGTCAGACCCCGATATCATCCTGATCGGGGAGATCCGGGATCTCGAAACGGCGCGGATCGCAGCCGAGTCAGCGTTGACCGGTCACCTCGTGTTGTCGACACTCCACGCCAATGATGCGGCATCGAGTACCACCCGGTTGATTGACATGAGGCTTGAGCCGTATTTGGTCACGTCTTCGTTGGAATGTGTGGTGGCCCAGCGGCTGCTTCGACGCCTGTGCGACCGATGCAAGACCGCCGAGCCTGCGAGTCCCGAGGAGCTGTTGGAACTCACTACGATGTCGCTGATTGACGACCCCTCGTCGGATGTTTCGCTCTACCGGGCCAACGGATGCGCGCAGTGTGGGCGGAGCGGCTACCAGGGACGACTGGCCGTCCACGAAGTGCTGGTAATGAACGACGAGCTCAAGACGCTTGTGTTGGGACGCGCTCCAGCTCATGTGATCGCCCTGGCTGCAACGGCCGGCGGGATGCAAACGCTGCTGCAGGATGCCTTCGCAAAGGTTCGGTTGGGAGAGACCAGCCTCGACGAATGCAAACGCGTCCTTAGATAGTTCCGAGGACGTGGCCACGTCATCCACCTCGGTTAGGAGCGTGAGTCAGAACCTGCCATTGGCGCGACGCTGATCGTCTTGACGTTCGAGTGAAGACTCCAGCTCGTCTCCGTGTGCGCGATGCGGCCGTGAACGCATCGGACTGATGATGGCCCGACATGGACCGGCGCTTCAGCTCCATGTTCAGCCAATAGCGGGTTGGTCGACCAGATCTGGCGCCAGTGCTCGGTGAGGAATGCGGTGAAGGCGAGCACCTCCTCCTTGGCCTCCCTCGTCAGGGTGGAGGCTTTTCCGAATCGCTCTTCCAGGATGCCTGCCATCTGATCCCACTGGGCATGGATCTCTTTCGGGGACAGCTACGCGAAGACGGTCTTGAAGGCGGCGGACACCATGGCCTGGTGGCCTTTGGGGATCATGGCCAGCGGGTTCCGGGCGAATGCACCCGACAACGCTGGTGGGCCGCCCTCTGGGAGGGCAGTGCGGCATCCGACGGCCCGAGGGCGTGCTCACACCCAATATCCAACCCAACAACACCGTCCCGGTGTGTCCTGGGTGGGCGCACTGCTGCGCATTCGTCGGCGGTTGTAACCCATATTACCTACGGCAATGGGACAAAGGAGCACCGGACGCGATCTGGTGCTACAGCCCGGCGCCCACTTGTAATCGGACGGGCAAGTCTTCAACGAAGCCCAATGCCACTCACTCCCGGCAGCGAGGATTCAGTCAGACGGGCTGCGAAAGTTACACTATATACTCCCTGGTAGATGGCACTATCTTGGATTAGCCAGGACGCCGTGCGAAGCGCCCAGTCCAGCTCGAACACCGTTGTGTCGCAAGGCACCGTAGGTTCGAATCCCACTCCCTCCGCCACGCAGTCAGAGTCACAATGGTGTCGATTCTCAGAGATCGAATCGGTGCCCGGTCCTTCCGGTACCGGTTCGGTCTCTCACCGTGCCAGGCACCTCGGACGGTCAGTCCTTGGCGTCACCCGCCGCCTGGCGGGTCGACAACCAACGATGCAGACCGGCGGCATTGGAGTGCACGCCATTCATGATGTCGAGCTTCTTCCGATGTTCGTCGGGGACACCGGCCATGTCGCTCTCGAACTCGATGGCCAGCGCTGCGGCGATGTCCTCGCCCTGGCGGAATGCGGCCTCGGCCACCTCGGCCCACCGCCGCAAGGTGCCATCCGCTTCCTCTAAGACGTCTCCCGGATCGCGGAGGAGGCCGTAGTGGGCCAGTGCGATACCGGTAGGCCGGCGATCGGCGAACCGCTTCAGCGAGTGCAGTGCCTGGTCGAGATCGAAATCAGGAGGTGGGGTCGAGGGACGCAGCACGCCGGCGTCGGGCAGTTTTACCCCCACCGCATCGCCGGCGAACAGCACGCCACTCAGGGAGTCATGCAGAGCAACGTGGTGTTTGGCGTGCCCCGGCGAGTCCACCGCGATGAGTGACCGGTTCGGGCCCACCCGGATGGCCTCGCCATCCTCCAGCACATGGAGCCGTTCGGGTGGGGTGGGATCGAGCCGGCCGTACAGCGTGTCGAGCAACGGGCCGTAGACCCGAGCCGCCGAGTCGACCAGCTTGGTCGGGTCGGCCAGGTGCCTCGCCCCCTTCGGGTGCACATACACGGTGGCCTTGGGGAAGGCCCGGGCCACGTTTCCCACTCCGCCGGCATGATCGAGATGGATGTGGGTGACGACCACCCCGGCCAGATCCTCGGGGCCGAGCCCGAGCGCATCGAGCTGGGCCAGCAGCACCGGCACCGAGCTTTGGCTTCCCGTCTCGACCAGCACCGGCTCCGGCCCTTCGATCAAATATCCGGCGGTGACCCGCTCCCACCCGCCCAGGAGGGTATCGAGCTCGATGACCCCATCGGCGATCGTTCGTCCCGCTCCCGGCACTCCGACAGCATCCGGATCGTAGGGATGGATGTGGTGGTGGTGCGGGCCTCCCCCACTGTCTCCGGGTAGATGGGAACCGGTCACGACGGGGTGACCTCGATCACCACTTTCACGTCGTCAGGCGATCGGTCGAGCGCCTGCTGCCACGATTCGAGCGGAACCCGCCGGGTGATGAGTTTCCCCAGCCAGGCCGGATCGGCCTTGGCCAGACCGTCGGCCGCGGCCTGATAGTGCCGGCGGTTGGCGTTGACCGAGCCGACCACCACTTCGTTTTGCAGGACCATCAACCGGTTCAACGTTCCCTCGTCCACGTCAATGGTGCGCCCCCCCGTCGACACTCCGGTCAGGCACACCACACCGCCCGTCCCCACATACTTCATGGCGTCGAGGACCAGCGAGGACACCCCGGTGCACTCGATGATCACGTCGGGGTCTTTCACCGAAGCTTCGATCGTACCGGTGTGGTAGGTGCCACCCAATTCGGCCACCAGTTGCGGCTTGAGGCCCTCGGCGACCTGGTCGAAAACGTGTACCTCGAGGCCCCGCTGCACGCCGAGCATCGTCGCCAACAGCCCGATGGGACCGGCACCGGTCACCACCACCGTCTTCGGATCCCAATGGGCCCGCCCCCCGATGCGGTCAACCTGCTCCCATGCCTTGGCCACCACACTTGTAGGTTCGAGCAGGACTCCGAGAAAGCCCAGCTTCGGGTCGACCTTCACCACGAACTCCGGTTGGATCCGGTAGCGCTCGGACAGATAGCCGTCGTGCTCTTTGATGCCCCGCTCGGTGTAGAGCCCGTTACGGCAAAAATCCCACTCGTTGACCGCGCAGTTGGCGCACGGCACCGGGTCGGGTCGGCGGACGATCCCCACCACGTAGTCGCCCTTGGCCAAGTCCCCTCCGGTGGGCGCCTCGAGCACCTGGCCCAGTGACTCGTGACCGAGTACGAGCCGGTCTCGCCCGGGGGGAGGCCACCCGTATTCGCCCGACAGGATCTCGATGTCGGTGCCGCAGATTCCGACCGCCAAGGTCTGGACCAACACCGGGCCGTCGGACTCGGGAGGCTCGTCGATATCGTCGAGTCGGGCAGAGTCCTTGGTCAGCGGAATGGCTGTCAGTGCTTTCATGGATCTCCCTTCCGGAACATCGATGGTAGGAGTGATCCCGACGAGGTGTTGATGGGCGGTTTACCTCGAGGTGGATCCGGCGTCCGTCGCCGTGGTTTCGCCGCCCACAGGATCAGATGTGCCGCTATCGGCACGGGTTCCCCTCCGGGTGGACGGGCGATGGACGGTGTGGCCACCGAGGTGCATCCGCCCGGTACCGGTCTTCGAACGGTTCATGCCGCGACGAACCCGGGCGAGGGTGTGCTCGGCGGCCACCGGCTTGGAGTGACCATTCAGTTTGGACACCGAGTTCACCAGCGACACGTGCGAGAAGGCCTGAGGGAAGTTTCCGATCAGGCGACCGGCCACCGGGTCATACTCCTCGGAGAGGAGCCCCAGATCGTTGCGCAGGGAGAGCAGGCGGTCGAGCATCTGGCGGGCATCATCGGTGCGGCCCAGCAGGGCCAGGCAGTCTGCCAACCAGAACGAGCAGGGCAAAAACGCACCCTCCCGACCGGTCAGACCATCGACATCGCCGGAGTCGACCGTCTGGTACCGAAGCACGAAACCGCCGTCGAGCAGTTCCCTCTCCACGGCTTCGATGGTTCCCTGCACCCGTGGGTCGTTGGCGGGAAGGAACCCGACCAACGGGATCATCAACAGGCTGGCATCGAGTTGATCCGATCCGTAGTACTGGGTAAACGAACCCTTGTCGGCGTTGAATCCCTCACGGCAGACCTGATCGTGGATCTCGGAGCGGACCTTCCTCCATCGGTCCACCGGACCTTCCATCCCGCACTCCTCCACCGTCTTGATGGCCCGATCGATGGCCACCCAGGCCATGACCTTCGAGTGGGTGAAGTGTCGCCTCGGACCCCGGACCTCCCAGATGCCGTCGTCGGGATCCCGCCACCCCTTCTCGAGATACTCCATCAATGTGCGCTGCAGTTCCCATGCCGGCAATTCAATGCTGTCGCCCGACTTCGACGCTTCATACAGCGCCGACATCACTTCGCCGTAGACGTCCAGTTGGAACTGTCCGGCGGCGGCGTTGCCGATGCGGACGGGAGTTGAGCCCTCGTAGCCCGGGAGCCAGTCGACCTCCCACTCATCGAGGCGGCGTTCGCCGGCGGCTCCGTACATGATCTGCATCTGCGAAGGGTCGCCGGCGATAGCCCGCAGCAGCCAGTCGCGCCATGCCATGGCTTCCTGATAGAAGCCACCTCGCATCAGGGACTCAAGAGTGAGCGTGGCATCCCGCAACCAGCAGAAGCGGTAGTCCCAGTTCCTCTCACCACCCAGCGTTTCGGGCAGCGAGCTGGTTGCGGCGGCGACAATCCCCCCGGTCGGCTGGTAGGTCAGCGCCTTGAGAGTGACGAGGGAGCGCACCACCGCCTCTTTGTCAGAGCCCTCATAGGTGCATTGGGATGCCCAGTCGCGCCACCAGGTCTCGGTGTCTTCGATGGCGTAGACCGCGTCGACCGGGCGGGGAGGTTCTTCGGAGGCGGCAAACCACGCCAGTGAGAACGGGACCTGCTGACCCTCCGACACGGTGAATCGGGACACCGTCGACATGTCCTTGCCCTTGGTAGGCACCGGCGTCCACAGTGACAACCCATCAGGACCGGCGATGGCGATCAGGGTGCCGTCGAGCCGTCGCACCCACGGGACGATCTGGCCGTACCCGTAGCGGATGACGAGGTTCATCTCCATGGTGACCTTGCCGCGCACGCCCTCAACCAACCGCACCACCTCGGGGTGCTGCTGACGGATCGGCATACAGTCGATCACTCGGACGGTTCCCTCCTCGGTCACGAACTCCGACTCGAGTACCAGCGAATCGCCCCGGTAACGACGATGGGTGGCGCGGTGCGAACCGGCGGGGGCCAACTTCCAGTAGCCGTGCTCCTCGGTTCCGAGAAGCTTCGAAAAGCAGGCAGCCGAGTCGAAGCGGGGCAGACACAGCCAATCGATAGAGCCATCCCGTCCCACCAGCGCGGCCGTGTGGAGATCGCCGATGATTCCGTAGTCCTCTAAGGGCAGGCTCACGGTCCTATGTCTAGTCGGGCGTGTCTCCGTGTGTCGCGCAGGCCGGGGCCGAACCGAGTGACGGAACGTCGGCATTCAGCCGTTGGTGCACGCTCCGGTACCGACCGTGCCGGTGGTGGACTCGGCCCGTTGGACCCGAGCCAGTACCCCAGGGGAGGTGAGGGCGTATCCAATGTTCCCGTTGGTGGTCGAACGGGAGAAGACCACGCCGACCACCTGGCCGTCGGCTTCGACCAACGGTCCTCCCGAATTCCCGGGACGCACCATGGCCTGGATTTCGTATACGTCACGCACGGTGAGCCCCTGGCCGTAGATATCCCTGCCCTGGGCGGAGAACACGGCCATGACACCGGCCGGTGCCGCCGTGAATGGGCCCCCACCCGGGTATCCGAGGACCAGGGCCTGCACCCCGCGGGTCACGTCGCTCGGATTGAGAACCAGCGGGTGCTCGCGCAGACCCGGGACCCTCATCACGGCCAGGTCGTAGGAAGGGTCGAAGAGGACGACGGTGGCGGCGTGCGTCCCCGAGGCATCTTCCACCGTGGGGTGTTGGATCCCCGCCACCACGTGTGCATTGGTCACCACCAATCCGGCCGCCACCACAAATCCGGATCCCTCTTGGATGTCACCGCATCCTGTTCCGACGATCTTCACGGTGGAAGGTTGGCCGATATTCAAGGCTGCCTGCATCTGGGCGTCGCCCGGGAGTGTGACAGGACGCGCGGTGGCCGGAGCCAGTTGGGCGAACACCGGGGGGAAGCCCTCGGCGGAGAGAAACCCCTGCACCCGCGAAAAGACCGACGGCGGCGCCGGCAACACGCTGTCGAGAGACCGGATGATCTGGGAGCCGGAGATGGAGGCATTGAGCCGGAGATAGGAACTGTTGACCAGGGTGCTGGCCACCAACCAGGTGGCCAACAGAGACGCGATCACGGCCACCACCACTCCGAATCCGGAGTCGAGGCCGCCCAGACGTCCCCAGTGG
>Ga0075524_10000421_pt1 | contig 10698 bp, 20 predicted proteins | sample NGEPerone_FD_76826 | JGI IMG/M metagenome (GOLD analysis project Ga0075524, IMG submission 76826) | Arctic peat soil microbial communities from the Barrow Environmental Observatory site, Barrow, Alaska, USA - NGEE Permafrost154B-one | ecosystem: Environmental > Terrestrial > Soil > Wetlands >...
GCTCACAAGTGGCGTCATTTCCGTGCTCGCAATCACCGCAATGTTCAAGCCCTCTTTTTCCCGCGCATTTCATGCACCTGTCAACGGCTATTTCTACCTTACTTCGCGTCATCTAATTCCCTTCCTGCTTCCTCTTCAACGTGCACACTAAGCACCAGGGGTCATTCTGCTCAGGGTATCTAATTATCGAAGCGCCACAGCGTTCGCAGTTGAGTTCAATCGGTTCGTCATCCATTTCGGTGTCACCTCCTGAATAAGTGAATAATAACTTGCTCCCGTGTTGTAAAGCGACAAGCTCCTTGCCGGTTTCTGCGTCTATTATGATGCTTGTCGGACGTAAGCATGCATTAGGATCGGCTAGTTCCATTTAGAACACGACCACGCGGTTTTTATGGAGATGGATGTCGAGATGTGCCTCTAGTTCATTATAGGCTTTAGTCGCTTTAGAATCTGCGGCCTCACTCATGATTATGAGCAAAACGTGTTTGCACGATTCTCCCTGGTGGGATCGGTATAATGCGTCAGGACATGAACAATTAAAAGTCCCGTTAATGTCCTTCGTTACCTCATATTCGCCCTGAGAACCTGGAACTGTCCATAGTCCTTTACAAACCTCAACAGGTCGCACGCCTCCGTCATATAGGAGCTGTGCGCGTTCGGTTCGTGTTATGGTTTTTTTGGTTGCTGCCATTTTTTCCACCTCGTCGGTGTTTCGAACATCGACAATACCGTATACGCAGGCAAACTATATATACGTATCCGTCGTATTACTACGTATGCGACGAGGGCAAATAGCAAACGTCAAGAAGGAGTGATATAATGATAAAAGCGGATAAAATGAAAGAATCGGAAAGAACTTCGCTGCGCGTGTCTCACCACACCAAGGCGGCCGTCAAGGATTACCTATCGCAGTTGATAGGAGTACGCAAAGACCCTGGTCTAAGTCAAGACGATGCTGTGAGGGAATTACTTAAGCACGGAGCGGCCGCGCTTGAGCGGGAAATCGGAAATGGAAACGGAGATAAGTAGGCGGTTGCTATTGGTGAAAGCGTGGCGCGAAAGTGAGAGCCGCTCCGTAGTGCAATCGGCGAACGGACTGCGAGCTATGTTCGAAATGCCTCAAAGAATAAGCAAGTCTTATATAAGCGTTAAACGAATAGTAGTTTAACGAAAGTCTAACGAAAGAGGAACTCATAAAAAAGCATGATAGGTATAGGAGCGGGTGGGCCATTTTGGCAGCAACCACAAAACCCACGCCGCACAACCGGTTTAAGGTAGTACTTCGAGCTTATTAAAGCTTGCGACTATTTTTTTCGTTGGTTGTGCATGCCCGCTCCTTAAAAAAGGAGTGAGAAATGTACAAACAACCTGATGCAACAACGCGCCGCATAAAGGATTTTTTGCGTGTCCGACCGAGGCGCATGCATGAACTGCGAAAAATGGGCGTGAGCGTTCATAGGATGAATACCCTGGAACTCCAGGGTGTGGTCTTTGCTGAACGATGCCCTGAACATAAATTAACGATGTATTATTTGTTACCTGAAAAAGAGAAAGAAGTGGAATTTGGAGTTCCACTTAAAGACGACCTTCCGACGGTCAAGGGTGGAAACGATGCACGTATCCAAGGATAATTATGTAACTGACAGTATAAGGAATTTACCTATTACAGAGCGCAGCGTGCGCTCCGATGAAATAATCGAGCTTGCCATAGAAGAGCGTACGAGCGGGCACCTTATAGACGTTATCAAGCCGGCCCTTAACGCTGGAATGAAAGCGGCCCGTACCCGAGATAAAGCGTGGGCCTCCTCTATTGGCGTTTTTGTGATGCATCAAAACGCTGGAGCGCGCGCATGAGTTTCAAACCCATGCTCGATGCTGATTTTTGGCAGCGTGACGCCAAACGTGCACACGACCAACAAGAGGGGGCTACAAAGGCCGCGGCTTTTTTTAAAGACCTACATGAAAAGCGTATGCGTGAAGTTGACGCCATAGCAAAGCGCGATAACGTTCTTTATACTGAAGATAAGAACGCCCGAAGGTTAAAGGACTTAACGCCGGCTGAGCGCGAAGCGCTGGAGGCCGATGTTTGCGCGCGAATTAAAGCGCAATTAAGCGAAAAGCCGCCATATGGCGTATATTTTGAACCTAAAGACGGTTGGCATTGTACTTGCGATAAATGCCACAAAGGGCGGTGGTAGCATGTCTTTAGACGACTCGTTTAAAGACATAGACGCGCGGACGTTAGAAATAGAGCGCGAAACGGCAGCCCTGGAGGGCATGACAGCTCAAGAACGCGCGGCTTATGCGGCTGAACGCGACGCGAAACGCTGGAGCGTCGAACGCGATAAAGAGGCGTTACAGGCGCGGCTTGATAAGGCCCATGACTTAGCCGTAGAATTTCTTAAGGCCGGCGACGTGCGGCGGTTTATTCTTGAGACATTTAAAACGCAGCACATAGGCGACAACGAGACAGCCGAGGGCATACTCATAGGAATAGCTAACCAAAGCATAAGCAACTCTAAGGGCATACAGCCCGCCGTTTATGGTGAAAGCGGCCAGGGTAAGAGCCACGCCGCGCGCGCCATGCTGCACTTATTCCCCGCGCGATACTATATGAACGCGGCGTTAAGCGATAAGGCGCTTTTTTACCTAGAAGCCGACGAATTACGCGCGGGCATGACGATTTTTAGCGACGACGCGAAAATAAGCGATGGCATAGAATCGGTTATAAAACGCGCTACTACTCAGTTTCAAGAGCCAACGATTAATAAAGTGCCGACTAAAGAGGGCGGCAAGTGGAAAACTAAAGATTTAAAGATACCGCCGCGTATAAACTGGCTTTTAACTTCGGTTGACTCTCAGGGCAGCGAGCAACTTATTAACCGTCAAATAGGCTTCGGCGTCGATGAATCCGGCGTGCAGGATGTTAACGTAACGGCCTTCGAGCTCGAAAAGGCAGCGGAGGGGCGCGACGAATTTAGCGAAACCGACGAAGTACTTATTTGTCGCGAAATTATCAACCTCATTAAAGAGGATAACGAAGGGAAAGAGCGGCTTTTTAAGGTTAAAATACCATTCGCGGAGCGTATAGCCTGGTTAGATATGCGAAACCGGCGAAACCTGCCGATATTTCTTGATATGATTAAGGGGTATGCGACGCTTAACTTTATGCAACGTGAGCGCGACGAAACGGGCGCGTTAATAGCCACCATTAACGATTTTAAAGCAGCCGAACGGTTATATAATACGCGCGGCGGGTTTCAGAAGTTACACATACATGAGCGCGAAAAAGAGATGCTACAGTTTATAGCCGCGAATAATGGCGAGTTGACGACCGATGAGTTAATGCATAAGATGGAGTTAAGCGGCGTGCGCGTTCGTCAGATTGCCGCGCGACTTGAAACTGTTTTACCACGTTTTAAAGTTGAGTTACGAAGCGAAAGCAAGCGCGATGCGAGCGACGAAGGAAAAACAACGATAACACGCGTTAATTATTATTGTTACGATGGCGCGGTCAATCTCGACTTGTTTGGCTCTGTCGTATCGCTGCATGACGATGACGAAGAAAACGACGATGGCGCTTTAACCACTTTAAGACCGCTTAAAGAGCACTTTAATAGCCACTTTAACATGGGGGCGTTTCCACTGGAGGAAGCCCAAAGCGGCGCTTTAACGGAAAATAAAGAGTACAATAATAATAATAAATATAATAATAACCTAAATAAAGAACCACTTAAAGGGTATCTTAAAGAAGATACGCACGCGCGCGCGTGTTCCAGCGATGCATGTTTAAGTGGTCGGAACCAAAAAATAACAAAGACAATAGATAGCGCGGATTTACTAACGGACGCCGCAGAAGCCCCAGATAGTAAAACTTTAAGTGATGTTAAAGTGGGTTTAAGTGGTTTAAGTGGTCACGACCAGGCTACACTCGCAAAGCAAGTTAAAGAACTTCTTGAGGCGTGGCAATCGGCTCATAAAGCACCTGTAGGGCGTCCGTCTTTAATAAGCGCTGTAGTTATGCAGCTACTTCTTAAAAACCCAGGCTTCAACACTGACGACGGCGAAGGGCCTGAATATCTAAAAAGCTTCATTGAACGCATAAGCACGGAAGATAAAGAAATTCAAGGCTTACTAGTTACTTTAACGAGGTAGAGACATGAAAAGCAAACTCCAGATGTTAGCGGACTCTATAGCATTGATAGAGACGCTCGACTATGAGTATTATAAAGATGCTGAGGACGCAATAAAAAAGTCTATTACGCGGAGTAAAGGCCGCGACATAAAAATAACGAGTGCAATCGATAACACAGAGCGAATTGAAACAAGCGCGGACAGAGAGCACAAACTCGACAAAATTCAAGCGGCACGGGTTCCGATATTGGCGGCACTCAGCAACTTAAGGCAAGCACTTAACGAAGCGAACAACGCAACTTAAAACAAGAGGGCCAGCCTTTCGAGTGAAACCTAACCAAAATAAAAAACAATTCTCCTTCAAAGACGCGCGATCATCGAAGCCACTAAGAGGCAACATCTGGGCTCGGAAAAAAGAAGGGGGCCCGGGTAAGTGACCACTCCGTCGCCGCGAGCGTTAGCGAGCGGCTCCGTCGCTCCGTATAACATAGACGTATTAGGGTTCCATCCTCCAGCCGAGGCCCATGATCACGAACTCGACCTGATCGACGGCCTACTCGCAGACCTGCAGAGCTCACTCCATAAACTAGTCCTACTCAAGCGTGAGGCCCGCGAGTCTGATTCTAAAGACACGAAAAAGAAGCAGGCCACTCTATGGAAAACATACGAATGTAAACGACAAGGCGACGGCATTTCTAAAGTTCCCTTTGGCCGTGCTTTCGATAGACTGCTGCAGAGGTGCGACGAGTGAACTCTAAAAATAAACACAAGAAGCTGACCAAGAAGGAAAAGAAGAGATCGCGACGCTTAGTAAGAGACGAAAAGAAGCACCATGAGAAGCGCGGATCCCAAAAAAAATGACGTTAACAAAAGAACAGATCAAGCTTGAAACGGTTCGCGAACGGCCGTCCCAGGTACGAGAGGATTCTAGCAGCGATGGCTCAGGCCCGCGTCGATGAGTTTGAACGGGACGGGGGCTGTGTTGGTTGCTACTCGTTCGATGAAGCCGTAAACTGCGTGTTAGCCTCTCCTGGAGGACTCACCTTATGGGAGCACATGCTAAGCACGCGTCAGAGAGCGCTAACATGAATCACGATAACCCGCAGCATTGTTGTAAAAATGCGAGTTCCGTTGTTATGGAGCTTAAGCGGACAGATACGGGCGCCGTGCCCTTGAGCTCGCCTTCGCAAAGAAGCCGCCCGTTTTAGTTTCCATGGGACGAAGCGGCATGCACGGGCCCCGTTTGGACGAAAAGACCACGGCAAATCGTCTCGTCGACGAGACGGGTAGAACGAATAAAAAATTGAACGCGCCGCGCTCCTTACAGTCTCGCGGCTAACTAAAAACTAAAAACTAAACTAAAAAACAAGAGGTCAAAAAATGACGAGCATAGCAGATCAGATAGATGCCATACTATTGGCAGTGGATGGATTGACGACCGACATGGCGACGAAGAGCACATCAACGGCAGCAGACCTAGCCGAAGTAATAAAACTACTTGGCAGGATAAAACGCGACGCTACTTGGCAGGATAAAACGCGACGAACCTTAAAAAGGTAACAATGGAAAATGAATCAAGAAATCAACAATGATGAGATACGCGAGCTCGAAGCAGCACTAAGGCGCTTTGGTTATGGTGACACGCTCGACGTTATTCAGAAGGAAGAAGAAGTGCGGCGTTCCGATGGCATTGAGAAGGCCATCGCTTCATTGCGGAAAGGTAACGACAATATAAAACAGCAACTTGAGACAATCTCCCAGGAAGACGCACGGAGGGACTTCGAAGCAGTAAACGGGAGACTCATAGAGCTCGCTAACAAACGCGTGGCCAAGAGTGACGAAACCTTTGAGGCTGCAATGGCTGCCGTAACCCTGGAACGGCCCGACCTGTATGAGGGGATGCTCAAGAAGAGGCAAGTTTTGATTCTTACAAAAGCAGCTATCGAGAAAGAGGAAAAGGCGCGTGCTGAAGCTATAGAAAAGCAATCGGCTACAGCCAAGATAAAGGCGTTAGCGGCTCAAAGACAGCTTAGGGACGGCGGGACGATAGAGGAGGCCGAGCGCGTGATACGACTAGAAAACCCTGGACTCGTCAACGATGAGCTCATGGAGGCAGCGAAATGACTGGAGCTACCAAAACTGTAAAACCGGCACCAAAGACAGAGAAACCTAAAGCAGCACCCAAAGCTAAAGCCGGCTACACGGTCGCAAGTAATGACGAGCTTTTGAGTATGCTTGCGTCTATCAATGAGCTCATGAAAATGCAGCTAAAACTCAGTGGGTTTGCGCTTACCGTTGACGAGGCCATGATACTATGAACACAGAAAAAGAGCTCACCATCGACCAGGCCCAGGCGATAGGCCGCGCTGCTGCAGCATCCCAGGGTCTAAAGCCTGAAGATGTGGCTTTCATGCCAAAACAGCCGAAGCAGGCGAAGCAACCCAAAACAACCAAAAGCGAAGCGGTGACGGCGAAGCCGGAGCCGGTGAGCGAACCAACGCCAACCCCCCCAAGTGACAGCGACCTACTAACTAAGAAAGCACAATACGACGAGGCGCGAAGTAAGTGGGCACGCGGGGACATGAACGCACAAGAACTCGAGGCCTTTTACGCTTCCTATATGCGATCTCGTGGGAATTACGCAGCCCAACAAACTATTTACGGGCACAGCGTCCCACCTGAAAATCCGCTCCCAAAACTTGGCCGTAACCTAGAAGATGCGAGGCTAGCGCGTGACGATCTCCAAACCAAACTACGCGAGGCCAAGCAAGAAGAGGCTACGCTTAAGCAGGAGAAGGCCACGGCTCCCGTTAGAATCGCCGCCGTTGCTGTAGAGGCTTTAAAGATTCTGCAAGACCCTGGTGATAACCGTTCGATACCAGCAATATCGGAGAAGGCAGCCAAAGCAGAGGATAGAGTGCACGCCATAGAGAATCGAATGAGAGTCGCACGACGGGAAAACTAAAATGGCTCAAAATGATGATGTTGCAGGGCTGAGCGATAATGAGCTCATCAATCAAAAGAACACCCTTAAAAATCGCATCATAACTCTTCAAGAAATGGAGAGCAAAAACGCACTCTCTCAAAAGCTTCTTGTAGAACGAAACGCCGTGACCGAGCGTCTCGATGCGATTGAAACGAGAATCGCTTTTCGCATGCGTGAAGGCGCTCAGGGTCTAAACGTCTAACTTCGTTGCTCAAAAACATGCAATAAACTAAAAAATGCCCGAATGTAAGCTTTGCAAGCATCCACAACGAACAGACCTAGAGACGGCCATCGCTACAAACAAGCGTTCTATGTCCTCTGTCGCTAAGGAGCTGGGCAATCATAAGAGCACCGTCTCCAGGCACATGAAACTCCATTGCTCAAAGAAGGCCCTCGCTGCTGCTGAAGCAAACGACCTACAAGAAGGGCTTGACGTAGTTAAGGCATTAACGGCCTCGCATAATAGAGTCTTAAGCATCTTTGACGATGCCCTGGCCGATGGCGACCGACGCGCCGCTATCGCGTCGCTTGAGTGCGAAGTGAAACAGCTTAACCTCATGGGAAAGCTAACTGGGGCGTTCTCAGATCAGCCACAGGTTAACTTCCTACTTAATCCTGAGTTTGTGAGGCTTAAGCAAGTATTGATCGAAACCCTGGAGCCGTATAGCGATGCACGTTTAGCGTTATCAGAGGCACTTGATGAGCTCGCAAACGACTAACGTGTTTAATAAGGCGCTTTTCAAAGACCTCTCGCTCGCAATCAATCCCGTTAAGTTTGCTCAATCGCTAGGAATCGAACCCGATTCGTGGCAACGCTCTGTCCTTCTTAGCACTAGCAATCGAATCATTATGCTATGCTGCCGACAGTCAGGCAAGAGCTTAACGGCGGCCCTGCTTGCTCTTTGGACGGCACTATATAACGACAATCAGCTTATTTTATTACTATCGCCAAGCTTGAGGCAGTCAGGTGAGCTCTTTCGCTCGAAGGTGCTTGAACTTTATAAAACGCTCCAGGACAATAACACGCTTCCGGTTATAGCAACATCGCAAACGGCGTTGTCTTTATCGTTAAGTAACGGCTCTCGAATAGTCTCACTTCCAGACAGTGAGGGCACGATTCGAGGCTATAGCGGCGTTAATCTGCTTATCGCGGACGAGGCAGCGCGTATAAGTGAGGGGCTTTATCTCGCAGTCAGGCCGATGTTGGCCGTTTCGCAAGGTCGGCTTATACTCCTCAGCACTCCGGCAGGCCGTCGGGGTTTCTTTTGGTCGGCATACACACAGGGCGGCGAGACGTGGGAGCGTTACAACGTTAAAGCGACTGAGTGTCAAAGGATAAGCCCTCAGTTCTTAGCAGAGGAGCGCATCGCCCTGGGAGAGAGATTTTTCGCTCAGGAGTACGAGTGCAGCTTTGAAGAAAACGAGGCGAGTTATTTCAGCTATGATGAGATTCAAGGGGCGGTAAGTGAGGACTTTAAACCGTTGTTTGCTCTCGATGGGAGTCTTAACGTTTAAACGTTTAAGGACGCTACGCCGTTCGCTAACGCTCACGGCTCCGCTATAATCTCCCGTCGACGGGAGACTAAAACAAGGTTAAAAAGAATGACAGAAAAACAAGAGATAACGCAAGGCGTCTATGTTGGCTTGGACATTGGACAGTCGATGGATTATACCGCTTGCGTGCTTCTTCAGCATGTTCGTATTTATGAAGTAGAGCCAACCATCCTAAGAGACCCATCACAGGCGCCGCCTCTTGACTCCAAGCCGGCGAAGCCGGCGAGTGAGCCTATAGACGAGTATAGAGTCCGTTATGCTGAGCGTTTACCCCTGGGCACGAGCTACGTCGAGGTGATTCGTCACGTTGCAACACTGCTTAACGCTATAAAACCACTAGGAAACTCAACTCTTATCCTTGACGCGACGGGAGTCGGTCGGCCTATAGTTGATATGTTCAATGCTGCCGGTCTTGGTTTAAAGCCGGTTGCTGTCCAGGTTCACGGGGGCAGCGCAACAAACTATGATAAAGGGACATGGCACGTGCCTAAAAGGGACTTAGTGAGCTCAGCAAAAAGGCTTCTTGGAGAGAAATCTCTTAAGATAGCAGACGGCCTGCAGCATGGCGAGACGTTAACAACGGAGCTGCAAAATTACCGCGTAGCCATCAATTTAAACACAGGCCACGATTCCTATGATGCTTGGAGGCATGAAGGCTCTCATGATGACCTTGTCTTTGCGTTGTGTCTTACGACGTGGTATTGTTTAAAACAGCAAAGGAGAGGCGGGCACCTTATCCGACCGATTCAAGTCGGAGAGAATGAAGGGCGCTGGTCTCGATTGACAGGGTTTGGAGAAGGGAGTGCCATTCGATAGTAAACTTGTTAAATGAGGGTTGTTAACTTGGGGTTGAAAGCAATATAATTATTAACTTTGCATCTAAACATGAGATTAGGAGATAAATTATGGATTACGAGGTTGAGCTAGAACGGGATGAAGAAGGGTATTATATTGTGTCCTGCCCTATCTTCAAGTCGTGCCATTCTTCTGGTGCGACAATCGAAGAGGCGCGAGAAAACATTAAAGAAGTCATAGATATGTGCCTTGATGAGATTGAAATAGAGGGCCTTAAAGAGATATTGAACCCTAAATACGCACATATTAAACTTCAAAATCCCCGCACTATAAATATCAATTTATTACAATTAGCTTAAATGGCTAAGCTACCCAGAGCGTCCAGTGACCAACTCTGTAAGGTAGCTGAACATTTGGGTTTTTCACCGACTGTAAAACGGGGCAGTCATAAAAAGTATAAGCACCCTGACGGGAGACGAACTACAATTACTTTAGGTAAAAAAGAATTACCTATCGGCACACTTAGAAAGATTGTCAGGAGCGAATTTCAAATTTCGAGAGAGGAATTTATAGAGATTCTTGAATTAATAAGATAGCGAAAGGTTTACCTCTCGCATTGTCCTTCGCCTTTTTACTTAAGTCATCGCAACTTCCGTGGAGTGAACCCCGCATTGAGTTAGGAACCAGGCCTTGAAACTCCCTTTTCTATATATATAAATCACCAAAGGGCCACGCACAGGCCTTGAAATATCCAGACACCCTCACACCCAATTGGAGTGACGGCATGAAAAGTGTCGTGTATAATAGGAACTGTTAAGCCAATATTCGCCACTTGAATAAGCGTATGCAATTCAAACCGATAACTGCAATCGTTGTTCTATCGCTTGTGGTCGCCTCTTTGTTAGTATCGGGGTGCGCTACTTCTAACACTACGCCGACCACACCAACGGCTACAGCGCCTGCGGCAGGCGACAGGCTAACCATGACCGCGTACCGCGTAGATTTAAACACGGTGCCTATTGTTTCGGTCTTTCATCCGGCGGCAGGGAATGAATACGCCATTTACTATTGTAAGATCAATAACATAAACGCGGGTAACTATGGCATGAGCTATGCGTTTTTTAAGCTCCGAGATTCGAACGGTAACACCTATTCGCCTAAGTCGGAGCAGATCATGCAGGCTGGCGATTTTCCCGCATCTTATGTAAGTGCGAACGGCGATAGCGTGG
>Ga0075524_10000425_pt1 | contig 10661 bp, 9 predicted proteins | sample NGEPerone_FD_76826 | JGI IMG/M metagenome (GOLD analysis project Ga0075524, IMG submission 76826) | Arctic peat soil microbial communities from the Barrow Environmental Observatory site, Barrow, Alaska, USA - NGEE Permafrost154B-one | ecosystem: Environmental > Terrestrial > Soil > Wetlands >...
GCGAGCATCCCCAAAGGCCACGAACCAGCCGGGCTGTCGTTGGCCTTGGTTCATCTGGCCGAGGCTGAACACGAAGTCGGCGGGCGGTTCAGTCCGTGAACACCCCCACCGTGCAGGAGCTCCTCCAGGAAGCATCCCGTGAGGTCCGCTCGATCATGTGGGACGTCACCACCCTGGATGGTCCGGGGCTCGGAGCCGCATGGCCCGCCTTCGCCGCCCACGCGCGAGACGCCCTGTCTGCGGTGCCAGTACCGGATGCGGCCACCCGACTGCTGATCCACCGCGCCGCGGGTCCCCGGTACAGTCCGCACCGGTGGGGGCCACGCATTGATGCCGAACCGGACCCGCACCTCATCCGGGCCGGCCAGGCGCTGGCAGCAGTCGCTGAGCTTCTGAGACGGCATGCCAGCCCGCCCAGGTCACCGGAGGCCCGACACGACGCGGACCTGGCACGCCGGCACATCGCCGAGGCCCTGTTCGTCGGCTCACACGCGACCGCCCTCGGGTTGACCGAGCACGCGACCCGGCTCAGGCCGGCGCGCCCGGGCATCGCTTTCGAGCAACCCGGGGTACGACTTGCGGTCAACGGCGCGACCCTGGCTCAGAGTCGTCGTCTGGCATCAGAGCTCGCCACCCTCGAGGCCCACACAGCCCACTACCTCGCCCGCCCGGCCGGGCGCGAGCAGCGGGATGCTGTTCAGGAGTTCGCCGATCCCGACCGGTTGCCGCAAGCCTTGGCTCAGTGGGAGGTCACGGCGATGCGGATGCTGCACGCCCAGCCGCCGTCGGTGCGTGACCTGGCCGGGATCGCCCACACCGAGCAAGCCCTGCTGGTGCATGCCGCGGTCATCTTCGATGCCGCCGCACGGGCGGCGGTGATCGACCCGCGCGACTTCGACCATCAAATCCGGCCCCGGCTGCAGGATGCCCAAGCTGCGTGGGGCTATGTCGCCGGGACCTGGCCCGCGCAGATGACCACACCCATGCCACCCTCGCTGGCTGGTGTCGAAGCCAGCGCCCAGCTCCATCGAGCGCTGGGTCAGCTCACTCGGGACGGCAACGGCTGGGCAGCGCCCGCTCAGATCGCAGAGCGGGTTCACCTCGCTGAGGCAGTCGTGCTGCTTCGCGATGCCGTCGAGGCCAGCGGCAGTCGTGCCGAACGATTCACGGAGCTCCCAACCGAGCTAACCCGCGCCGGCCACCTCCAGGCGCCCGCTCGACTACTCGCGGCCATGGAGCGTCATACCAACGGGCGCGAGTCTGAAACTGAAAGTGCTGTGCGCACAACGGATGTCGCCAACAGGCGGATCGTCGTCGTTCTGCCCGAACAGACCACTGCCGCCACAGCGACCGCGCGGCACCTGAGACAGCAGCTGACCTCGCTAACAGCGGCGTTGGAAACACTGCCGCTCGGCCGAGAGAGTTTGACCGTCGTCGGACCGGGATCGAGTGCACAAACGGCAGCGCGGGAGGTTCATCTGGCCGGCCCGGCGCCTGCGCATGTCCATCGCGACCGCCTTGCACCAACCCATGACACGAAGGCCGTACTGTCGGCTGGTCGGAGGTTCTGACCGACGGTACGCAACCGACCGCTACCAGGCGTGGTCAGTGAGAGGGCGGGAGAAGGGCACCAACGTTTCGAAAACGGCCGTTTTCGAGACACTACTGACCATCTGATCGCGGGCGATGTCCTTGAGTCCGTTCTCGACCTCGCGGCCAAGACGGTCGTTAAGGAGAAACGTGGCCTCCCTGCCAACCCGCGACGGCGTGGCAACACTGCGAACCTTCGCTCACGCTGATCCCCAGCTTCCTGGTCACCGGCGTGCTCGCGATGGTCGTTGCCGCAAGCCGTGCTGATCTGGTCGGCGGCCTTCGTACAGCGAGACCATGGGGGCACAGTCCTGCTCCTGCTGACGATCCTCCTGTTCCTGGTCGGCGGCGGTTTCTACACCCTGTGGTTCGGCATCGTCGCCGGGACCGCCGGAGCCAAGATCAGCGCGCCGCTCCCCTGGTGGCGGGCGCATCTGCCCACGGGAACGGCACACGTGATGGTCAGGCTCTGGCCGTGGATCCTGATCGCCTACCTGGCCTGGGTCTCGGCGTCGTGGTTCATCGGCGCAGCTTTCAGCGACCTCATCCTGCGACTTACGCCACTGGTGACGCTCGCCACGCCCGTTCCGCTCGTGCTGATCCTCGTTACCAGCTTCGCTTACGACACGCAGACGGAGACCAAAACGAAAGACCCAGAGTCCTTCGATTAGCGCACGAAGTCGTTCATGACGCAGACCCGCCGACCTCGTCGGCAGGCATTTCCGGTAGTTCCCACCGTTCCAGGAGCGGAACGCTGACTGAAGCCCTTCGACACGCTAGTTGATCTGACGACAGACGCCGGGCCTATGCCTGGGCGCAGACCCAGCCCTGCGGCATATGGCCCGAGTCGATGAACCCGCGCAGGTCGCGCTTTGCCCCGTCAGTGAGCACTGCGTCTCCCTGCGGGTAGATGATCGGCTCCTCTTTGGTGTTGTGGCTGGCGAGCTGGGCAAGGAGCTCACTGCACCGCTTGCGCGCACCCTCCCAGTCCGCGTCAGGGTCCAAGATCTGAATCGTGTCGAGCGTTCGCCAAATCTCGCCGTGCTCGCGGAGCATGACGAGTATCGGCGGGATCATCCCGGCGGCCCGCAACGGTGGGAAGAGGAACTCCTCCTCTAGGTAGATGTGCCTGCGCAGGGCATCCACCGCGCGGGTCAGCTCCTGGATGCGCGTCTCCCCGAGCGAGAGGCCCTCGAGGAAAGCCTCGATGCTGGCGTCGATCTCGTGGTGCTCTTGCTCGAGCACGGTGGACAGGTCCTTGTCCATGGCCATGGCCTCCTCGGCGGCGGTTCCTCTGCGGCAGTCTAGGGCCGATGAATAGGAGGGCGCACAGGGGCCGCGGCCTCGCCGACCTTCGTCGAACTGAACCAACGTGCTCGACGAGATCGTGTAGCCGGTACGGGCACGGGTGCGAGCAGCGACGCCAGGACGCACCCTGGCAAAGCGCTGATGTACATCTACTGTGCTCGCGTTGGCCCGAGGCCGCAGGCCAGTTGAGGCCAACCTCGCGGCTCGAGCGGATCTGAGCTGCAGCGAACCGAGGCTAAGTGTGTTCTAGCGGCCATCGGTTGATGTTTTGGCCTGCGTGGTCGCGGTCAGGCGCGTGAACGGCCGGGGGCACGCGACTCGACAGAGCTCGGTTGTTCGGGCCGGTATGATCGGGGCTCGACGACACTGAGGACACGCCGTAACCGTTAAGCCCAGCATGACCCCGAGAGGCCGCAGCTTGGCAGCGGCCCTGTTTGGCATGCTCGCCGTCCTTGCGTCCCTGATCGCGGGCCCCGGTGTCGCCACCGTCCAGCCGGCCGCCCGGTCGGCCATCGCGTCTACTGTCCGCGCCGTTGTACCGATGGGTGTCGGGGCGCGCGAGACCCGCGACCGCGTGCGGGCGCTGGCCCGTCGCGACGCCCGCGAGAAGCCACCGTTGGCCGTCGCCATAGAGCGCCCAACGACCGCAGGGCATGGACCTACTCCGTCCGCCGCCGTCCTCGCCGCGTCCGCGCCAGTCGCGCCAGTAGCCACCAGCTCCATCGCCGTTCGCGACCGGACCGGGCAGGTCTGTGGTCGTACGTCGGGAACGCGCCGCGACCGCGCGCCTCCGCAGCTCGCAGCCGCCTGACCCGCCGCTTAGCTACCACCTCGTAGCCCCCGCCGAACGCGCCCCGCGCGACGGGCGCTGCGCCACCCCCTTTCATCCATATCGGCCGGCGCCGACCCCATGTGCCGTGCGCCGCTGGAGGCAACCATGTCCCGAGTACCACTGGTCCGCGCCCTGATTGCCTTGGGCATCGTCGCGGGCTCGATCTACGTCACTGTCACCACACCCGCCCGGCTCGGTCTCGACTTGCGCGGCGGCACCCAGATCGTCCTCGAGACGAGGGACTCGCCGACGGTGAAGGCCGGCACCGAGTCGACCGACCGCGCCGTGGAGGTGCTACGCCGCCGCGTCGACGCCCTGGGCATCGCCGAGTCGAGCCTTACTCGCTCCGGCGAACGTCGGATCATCGTCGAACTGCCCGGCGTGCAGGACCCGCGCGAGGCCGCCGCGGTCATCGGCCGCACCGCGCAACTGAGCTTCCACCCGGTCCAAGGTGTCGAGACACTGACCGCCGACCCGTCCAAACCCACGCCACAGCCGAGCGGAGAACAGGAACTGGTGCTGCCCGATCAGAGCGGTGGCCAGAACTTGCGGCTCGGCCCGCCGGGTCTCACCGGTGAGGGCGTCGGCGGCGCCGCGGCTGCGATAGACCAGAGGGGGCTCGGCAGCTGGTACGTCACGGTCGACTTCAAGGGCCCCGGCCAGGGGTCGTGGGAGAAACTGACCGGGACCGCGGCCTGCGCGGCCCCCGGCGACCCAACCAGGCGGGTCGCGATCGTCCTCGACAAGCAGGTCATCTCATCCCCGCAGGTCGACCCCTCGGTCCCATGCGACGTGGGCATCACCGGAGGTTCGACGCAGATCACCGGCTCGTTCACCCAGCAGGAGGCCAAGGATCTCGCAGCCCTGATACGCGGCGGGGCGCTGCCCGTGCCGATCCAGGTCATTGAGCAGCGGGCCGTGGGCCCCACACTCGGTGCCGCCGCCATCAGCTCCAGCGCCGAGGCGGCCGTCATCGGCGTTGTCCTCACCGCGCTGTTCATCAGCGTCATCTACCGCCTGCTTGGTGTCCTGGCCGTGGTCGCGCTCGCCAGCTACACGCTGATCTCGTACGCCACCCTGGCCGCGCTCGGCGCCACCCTGACCTTGCCGGGCCTGGCCGGCTTCGTGCTCGCCATCGGCGTGGCGATCGACGCCAACGTCTTGGTCTTCGAACGAGCCCGCGAGGAGTATGCAGCCAACCGCAGCAAGAGCCTTCGCGCCGCGGTCGCCGCCGGGTTCTCGAAAGCATGGAGCGCGATCATCGACTCTAACGTCACCACCCTGCTTGCCGCCGCGCTGCTCTTCTTCCTGGCTTCCGGTCCGGTGCGGGGCTTCGGTGTCACCCTGGCCATCGGCGTGCTTGCCTCAATGGTGTCCGCGCTGCTCATCACCAGGGTCCTGGCCGAGTGGGCTGTGCGCCGCCGCGTCGTGATCGAGCACCCCACCCTGTCCGGCATCGCCGGTTCCGGCCGGGTACGTACCTGGCTCACTGCGCGCGACCCTGACCTGATGGGACACCGGCGGCGGTGGCTGGCCGGTTCGGCCGTGGTCCTGATCCTCGCCGTGTCCGGCATCCTCACCCGTGGGCTGGATCTCGGGGTGGAGTTCACCGGCGGCCGGCTCGTGGAGTACTCAACCTCCGCCCCGGTGTCCGTGGATGCAGCGCGCAAAGCGGTGTCACAGGCTGGCTTCCCGCGGGCCGTCGTCCAGGACAGCGGCGAGGACAACATCTCGGTGCGCACCGGCGACCTGACCAACGACCAGGAGGTCGAGATACGGGTCGCCCTGGTCGAGGCATCCGGCAGTCAGGTGAACAAAGAGCGCGACGAGCTGATCGGCCCGAGCCTTGGCGACGAGCTGCGAACCAAGGCGCTGATCGCCATCGGGGTCGCGCTTGCCGCACAGCTGGCCTACCTGGCGATCAGGTTCCGCTGGACCCTGGGTGCCGCAATCGTCACCGCCATGGCTCACGACGTCCTGGTCCTTGTCGGGGTATTCGCTTGGCTCGGCAAGCCCATCGACGGCGTGTTCCTCGCCGCGCTGCTCACCGTGATCGGTTACTCAGTGAACGACTCGGTTGTCGTTTTCGACCGGGTACGGGAGCTATGGGGGTCACAGCGGAAGCTCGGCTTCCCCAAGGTTGTGAACTCGGCGATCCTGCAGACGATCCCGCGCACAGTAAACACCGGACTGGGAGCCGTGTTCATCCTCTCCGCGCTGGCCTTCCTCGGCGGCGACTCGCTCACCGACTTCGCGATCGCGCTACTGATCGGCATCGGCATCGGCACCTACTCCTCGATGTTCACCGCCGGGCCGCTGGCGATCGAGCTCGAGCAGATGAGCCCATCGCAGCCCCCGACGCTGAAGCACACCGCAACGGTGCGACCGCGGCTCGAACGAGGCAACAGCGGAGCAGTCGTGTGAGCCAGGAAGCGTGCGAAGCGCAGCGTCGGGCCTTTCCCATTCGAGGTCTGGTCGCCCGGGTGGCAGGTATGTCGAGGCTGAAGGGCGGTTGTCCGAGCATCGATTGTTCGATGGCAGGGCGGGTTTTCCTGCGAGATTTAAGATGATGGTCGCGCGTGCTCGTTCATCACTGCCCCAGACCCCCATCGCACCCGTGCTCGCCATCGTGGTCTTGTCCTGGTGTTGGGGTCGCGAACTCGGGCCGGTGCCACTCAAGGCGATCGCGGTTGTCCTGGCGTTGGCAGTTCTGGCGGCGGTTCACCACGCGGAGGTAGTCGCCCACCGTGTCGGTGAACCGTACGGGTCATTGGTGCTGGCCGTTGCAGTCACCGTGATCGAGGTCGCCCTGATCGCGACGCTGATCTCGGCTGGCGGGCAGGAAACAGTTACCCAGGTTTTCTGACAGAGGGCGCCTCGCTGACCCCTGCCGAGGCAGGGGTCAGCGCTTTGACCGAAGATCCGGAGTTGGTTGCAAAGGGGCCCGCGGTTCCGCCGACATGGTTTCGTCGAACCTGGGGATCGCATACGCTAACTAGTCGGCTCACGAGCATCTGTTCCTGCACCCTCCCCGCGGCTGGTTGAGGTGGTGCTGGTCTCTCCAGGGCATTCGTCGAGGTCGTGTCCTCTAGTGCGCGATCCGCGCACCACGGCAATTGAGCGCACCCGCAAGGGCCCCAAGCGCACCGCGGTCGGCAGGAAGTTGCCGACACCAAGTCCCACTCGATCGTCGGGATCAGCTTGTGACCCGCGAGCGATCGAGTCCGGACCACTCACCCGCTTTTCTGTTGTCTAGAGTAGGAGAAACCAGCCAGTGCCACAGAAGATCTGCACGGCTGCGGGCGCCAATATGGCGCGCCGCAACGAGAAGAAGGCCATTGCTCACGGGCTTGGCCACGTCATGGGCAAGTTGAACGACCCCCTTGTTTCGATCACCGATCCCGCCGGTGCCGAGATCGCGTGGTCGTCGGCCGGCGGAGTCGGCTTCAAGGGTCCGCGTACGTCAGCCCTCCAAGCGTCGGCACGTCTGCGCCGGGCGGAGGAGTAGACGTGGCTCGTTACACCGGACCCATCACCAAAAAGTCGCGTCGTCTCAGGGTTGATCTCATTGGCGGCGACAAGAGCTTCGAGGCCCGTCCCTTCCCGCCCGGCGAGCACGGCCGTGACCGGGTCAAGGAGAAGGAGTACCTCCACCAGTTGCAGGAGAAGCAGAAGGCCCGCTTCACCTACGGCGTCATGGAGAAACAGTTCCGCCGTTACTGCGCCGAGGCTGCTGGTCGCCGCGGGAAGACCGGTGAGACCCTGCTCCAGATCCTCGAGTCCCGTCTCGACAACGTCATCTACCGCGCTGGACTGGCCCGGACTCGACGGGCGGCCCGCCAGCAGGTGACCCACGGTCACTTCATGGTCAACGGCGTGCGCGTCGACGTCCCGTCCTACCGCGTGTCGAAGTACGACATCGTCTCCATCCGTCCGAAGTCGGTGAGCACCCTACCCGTCGAGCTTGCGCGCCAGACCCAGGGTGATCGCCCCATCCCCGCGTGGATGCAGGTCGTCCCGGACACCCTTCAGGTGCTCATCCACCAGTTGCCCGTCCGTGGGCAGATCGACACGATCCTGGCCGAGCAGCTGATCGTCGAGCTCTACTCCAAGAACTGAGCACCGGTGTGCCGGGTGGCAGGCAACAAGCCGCCCGGCATACCGGCTTGGCCTGTCGCAGACCTGATTCGCGTTCCTGCCGACTTCACCGGTGCTGGGCGATGGTGGTGTCGAGCGTGTCGAGCTCGTCTTCGAAAGGGTCCAGCATCGATGGTTCGAGCGCTATCCGGGGGAGCAGCCGGGCGAGCCGACGGGGTATCCACCAGGCCCGTCGACCGGCGATGGCCATGGCTGCAGGCACCAGCACGAGTCGTACAAGGGTGGCGTCGATGGCGATCGCCATGGCGAGTCCGAACCCGAACAGGTTGACCACCCGCTGGTCGTTGAGCAGGAAGCTCAGGAACACCACGACCATGACCGATGCGGCGGCGGTGATCACCCTGGCGGTGGCGGCGACACCGTCGGCGACGGAGGCGCCGGCGTCACCGGTTCGCGTGTACTCCTCGCGTACTCGGCTGAGTAGGAAGACCTCGTAGTCCATGGACAGGCCGAACAGGACTGCGAAGAGCATCATCGGGGCGAAGGACTCGATCGGTCCTGGTGCGGTGCCGAGCAGATCATGTAGCCATCCCCATTGGAAGGCCGCGACCACGACGCCGTAGGCGGCACCGACCGACAGCAGGTTCATGAAGGCCGCCTTGATCGGGATGAAGACCGACCGGAACTCCACGAGCAGCAGCAGCATGCTCAGGGCGACGACGAAGCCGATGAACCAGATCATCCGCGACCCCAGCCGGTCGGCCAGGTCCACCGCGGTCGCGGTGGCACCGCCTACGTGGTTGACGCCCTCGGCTTGTGGCAGCACGTCGGTGCGCAGCCGGTGAACCAGGTTTTCGGTGGAGGCGTCCTGCGGTGAGCCGACCGGGACGACGGACACGATTGCGGCATTGCCGCTGGGGTTCAGGGTCGCGTTGGGGACGGCAGCAACTCCCGGGGTGGCGGTCAGGTCGGCGCGCAGCTGGGTCAGCCACGTCTGGGCCTGGGCGGGTGAGGCGGCGTGGGTGTAGTCAGCAGTGACCAGTAGCGGGCCGGTCCAGCCGGGTCCGAACTCTTCGGCGACGATGCTGTAGGACCGGCGGGCGGTACTGCCCTGGGGTGCGGAGCTACCGTCGCTGGTGCCGAGCCGAATCGACAGCAGCGGCGCCGCGAGGATCAACAGCGCCAGGGTCGAGGCGAGCAGATACGGCCATGGTCGGCGCTGGATGCGCCGGGTCCACCGGTGCCATCCGCTTATGCGGCCGCCGCCGTGGTCGAACCGCAGGGGACGGATGCGAAAGCGATCCAGGCTGCCGCCGAACACGGCCAGCAGGGCGGGCAGCAGCGTGATCGCGGCAAGCATCGTTGCGGCGACCGTGATCGCACTCGCCAGCCCGAGCGCTGACACGAACGGGATCCCGATGAGGAACAGGCTCAGCAGCGCCACGATCACGGTGGAGCCCGCAACCACGACGGACCGCCCGGCGGTGGCCACCGCTATCGGGATCGACTCCGCGGGCTCGTGCCCGGTGAACATGCCCTCCCGGTGCCGGGTGACGATCAGCAGCGCGTAGTCGATCCCGACGCCGAGGCCGATCATCGCGGCAACGACCGGGGCTGCGGTTCCGATCGGGATCCACGCTGACAGCAGCCCGACCACGGACAGGCCGAGGGCAAGGGCGAACAGCGCTGTCAAGATGGGTACGACCATCGCGTACAGAGAGCCGAACGCGAGCAGTAGCACGACCATCGCCGCGATCAGGCCGACGACCTCGCTGCCACTCGGTCCGGACTCGGCTTGGGCAGCCGGGCCTCCGAACTCCACCTGTGCGCCGGCGCTGCGAATGCCGGTCGCGGCAGTCTGGGCCGCGTCAACCGACGCACGGGGGATGTCCTTGGCGGTCTGGTCGAAGACCACCGTGACGATGGCGGTGGTGCCGTCCTTGGACACCGTCGCACCGGGACCGTAGGGCGACTGGACGACGGCAACGTTCGGCCCGGTACGGATACGGGCGAGTGCGGACTCCACCGCCGTACGGATCGGCGGATCGGCGATGCCCTTCGGGGCGCGGATCACGATCTGCATCGGATCGCCGGACTGGTTGGGGAACCGCGCCTGCATCGTCTCGTGGGCGGCTTGTGAGTCGGTGCCGGACACTGACAGGTCATTGGCGAAGGAGCCGCCGGCCGCGCTCTTGCCGACCACGGCCAGCACGACCAGCAGCAGCCAGCCGGTGATCACCAACCATCGGTACCGAACCGAGAACCTGGCCACGCTACGAAGCGGAGACCTGCCTTGTGGCAGAAGGTCCACGTGATGTCCGGTGCTCATGTCGTCGACTCCGTTAGCTGTTGGTGGGGCGGTGTTTCTGGTATGGTAGACATCTGTCAATACATGAGTACAACACGTGTCTACTCACATGTCTAGTTCGGCGGGAGCGGTGCCAGGATGAAGACGGCAGGTCTGGGTTCGGTGGGACGCCCAACGGACCGGCGTCAGCAGACCAGAGACCTGGTGCTGGATGCCGCGCTCCGACTGTTCAGCGAACACGGCTACCTCGGTGTCCGGGTTGCGGACATCGCCAAGCAGGCAGGCGTGTCACGAGCCACCTTCTACAAGCACTTCGCGGAACGGGAGCAGATCCTGGCCGAACTGTTCGAGCGCCTCCTTGGCACCGAATCCGAAGCCACGACCCCTGACCCCTCTGGTCTGACCGGCTCTGAGTCGGCCGAACAGCAGATCGTTGTCGTGGTCGAAGCTGCGGTCCGCCGGATGCTGGAACAGGAACAGCTCGCCAGGTTCGTCTACAGCCTCCCGGTACGGCACAGCGCGCTG
>Ga0075524_10000430_pt1 | contig 10629 bp, 9 predicted proteins | sample NGEPerone_FD_76826 | JGI IMG/M metagenome (GOLD analysis project Ga0075524, IMG submission 76826) | Arctic peat soil microbial communities from the Barrow Environmental Observatory site, Barrow, Alaska, USA - NGEE Permafrost154B-one | ecosystem: Environmental > Terrestrial > Soil > Wetlands >...
CTGATGGCGATTGGGGGAATTGGACAGGCAATCATCTCATACCTCTCGTTCAAGGCTCTCGATTATCTCCCCGTAGGCGCCCTTGCGTTTCTTTTCTATACATATCCGGCCTGGGTTACCGTCATCTCGGCGCTTCGTGGCAGGGAACTGTTGACGAAACCAAGGTTCATCGCACTGGTGATGGCAATGTCCGGCATCGCCATAATGGTGGAATCTCCGAGCGCAAAAGCGCTCAGTGCGATTGGTGTTCTCATGGCTCTCGGAACTGCTTTTCTGTATGCCTTATACCTGCCGATGATTCATGATGCACAGGGCCAACTACCCGCATTTCTCTCATCGTTCTATATCGTGTCAGGAATTGCGATCACGTTCTTTGTCGTGAGCGTTGTCACTGGTGAGCTCGAAGTTCCCGCCAGGCCAAACGTATGGGCATATCTGCTTATTCTGGCAATTGTCGGGACTGTGTTGGCCTTTGGAGGTCTGATGGCCGGTTTGCGCATTCTTGGCCCAGTTCGAACTTCGATCATTGCCACTGTTGAACCTTTCTTTACCGCGATTCTTGGGGCGACGATCCTGAAACAGGGATTGACGATTGCGATAATTGGCGGGGGTGCACTAATCGCTGCTGCCGTTATAGTGCTGGAGCAGAGCAGCGTACGCGCCGAGCCGGATGATGCTTAGTCTCTAGTTTGCAGTGGCGGTGCGCTTTCGGCCAACTTCGATCACAAGGTTCTGGATGTCACTTGGACTGACTCCGGGAATTCTCGAGGCCTGGGCCAAGGTTCGAGGTTGAATCGACTGAAGCTTTTGGCGCGCCTCAATAGAAAGCGAGTTCATTTCAGCGTAAGGGAGATTCGAAGGAATGGAAAAATCTCCCATCTGCTTGATTCGATCTGCTTGTGTGCGCTCACGCTCGAAATATCCGGCGTACTTGATCTCGAGCTCCGCGGAGATGATTCCCTCAGAAGAGAATCGCGTCTTAACACCCGCGGCATCAAACAGATCTGACAACGAGACGCCCTGCCGTCGTGCCAGCTCTACAACTTTTACAGAATGTGGAATCGGAGAGCTGCCAGCTGTATTTAACAGTGGGTTGGCGTCGGCCGGGCTAATGCTGGCAGCTGACGCAGTACTGTGAATGCGATCCGCCTCGGCGAGACGGTGGGATACGATCAGCGCCTCTTCGGGAGTATAGAGATCGAGACTCAATGCGATTTCACCGAGTCGGCTAAGTGCATTGTCCTGTCGCACGGTCAAGCGGAATTCTGATCGCGAGGTGAAGAGCCTGTATGGCTCATCAACGCCGCAAGTCACGAGATCGTCCGCAAGAACGCCGATATATGAGGTCTCTCTTCCGAGAATCAATGGAGCGCGGCTGGCCGCGGCGAGACCAGCATTGATTCCTGCAAGTGTTCCCTGTCCGGCAGCCTCTTCGTAGCCCGTGGTTCCGTTTATCTGGCCAGCGAAGTACAAGCCAGGAATCGCTTTGACCTGAAGCGTAGGATCGAGCTGGGTTGGAGGATAATAGTCGTACTCGATTGCATAGCCGGCGCGATTCATCCGCACATTCTCCAGACCAGGAATCGTCCTCAGGATTTCAAGCTGAATTGGTGCAGGCAGCGACGTCGACAAGCCGTTGACATAAAGCTCTGCGGTGTCGTGACCTTCAGGTTCGAGAAATAGCTGATGTCTGGCTGCATCCGGGAACCGGACGATCTTGTCTTCGATGGACGGACAATAGCGAGGTCCTCGGGCGGTGATTGCACCGCCATACATTGCCGATTGTCCGATGTTCTCGTGGACGATTGCCTTTGCTGGCGCATCGACGTGCGCGATCCAACATGGCAATTGTGGAGGATAACGCCGGACGCTCTCCTCAGCGAAATCCTCCTGCCAGAAATGAGACCACGAATAATTGAACTGATCGATCTCGCTCTCCTGCCTTTCCATTCGCGAGAAATCCACAGTACGGCCATCGATTCGCGGTGGAGTTCCGGTCTTGAAACGAGATACTTCAAGCCCGGCGTTCTCCAGTTGTTCGGCCAGGTGTGTCGTGGAAGATTCACCAGCTCTTCCGCCTGCGATGTTGGTGTCTGTACCGATGTGGATTCTGCCACGGAGAAAGGTTCCGGTTGTGATGATGACACAACGCGCGGAGAATGCACGGCCTTCGAGAGTCTCGATGCCGGACACCGATCCGGCCAAATCGAACAAAAGGCGGGCAACGGTTCCCTGAATTGTCTGAATGCGGTCGTGTTGTTCTATCAGTGAGCGAGCTGCTCGCCGATAAAGACCGCGATCGCATTGAGCGCGTGGTGCCCAGACCGCAGGCCCCTTGCTGCGGTTCAGCATGCGAAACTGAACTGTCGCCAAATCGGTGGCCCGACCCATGATACCGCCAAGTGCGTCAACCTCACGCACGACGGTGCCCTTGGCTACTCCTCCGATGGCGGGATTGCATGACATCTGCCCGATGGTTTCGAGAGAGCTCGTCACCAGTCCCACGCGTGCACCTGTGCGGGATGCGCCGACGGCAGCTTCGGTACCGGCATGGCCGGCGCCGACTACAATGACGTCAAAATGTGCTTCGATCGAGCGCAAGGAATGTTTGCCAGGCATACATTGAAGCTAATGTTCAGACGTGACGAATTGTCTGTGAAATAGCGAGGAGAAAGAGTGCCCTTAACAGTTGCAGCAGGACTGCCGACGATTCTTATCAGGAAGGATGCTTTCGAGCGTGCAGGTGTGAACCGAGCTGAGATCGATTCCATGTTCAACCTTACTGATGCGGAGTTCCGGGTGGAAGGCGGACTGATTGCAGTTGGTCCGTTGCCTTCTGATGACATGGTGGGTCTGGTGGTGGCGTATTTCGAGGCGCGAGGTCTCGTGTACTACGACGAGTTCTTCGAGCTCAGCGGTAACTGGCCCGAGTGGCTGCGCCTGTACGCGATGTAATTGCTAGAGCCGGAGCTCGACGACTGACCAAAGCTCCACACGAGCTACTCCGTTGTCGATCGAATCGATTACAACCTCGGTTCCCTCGGGAATGATCGATGAGTCAACTGCCGCAGCCGGAAGTACGTGATTCTTGTTCCACGCGAAGTACTGAATTTCGCCGGCCGAATCCGGAGTGATTGTGCGGATCACGATTGCTATCTGTCCATGAACGTCCTCGTCCTGGCTCAACTGGTGCTGGACCGGTGCCCGTAACGCCCATTTCGCCATTAGCACAATCATACCGCTCAGCGCAGTGAGTCCAATTGCAATCGACAACAGAAGCAAGGGCACTATTCCGAGGCTGGTGCGAGTCGTCAGCAGATATCCAGAAGCTCCAACACCGATGGCGAGGGCTGCGACCGTCGGTGGATTGAATACGGCTGACGGGTGGTCCGATCGTTTTCTGCGCCATCGCTCAACGCCGTGAAGCATCGAGTGAACGGCGAGCGCCAAGCCTGCCATGAAGGTCGAAAGAAAAACAATTTTCTGAATCATCGGACTACTTACCGAGATAACGCCGGAACCATGCTATAGTTGCCGGCCATGCCTGCTGAGTCGCAGTCAGATTTGAGCCTGCCTGCCCGCTCTGTTGCCGGAGAAATCCATGAGCGGCGCCTTCATAACTATAGTGTGTGAAGGTCTTGCCCATGGCTCGCATCGCTGAATCGGCGGGAGGAACAGTTGCTCCCACACGGGCATCGCTACCTCCGTAAAGCCCCAGCACTGGAGCTTTGATAGAAGCAAGAGATTCGGTTGCCGGCGATACACCGTAATAAACCACCGATGCGGCGAGTGACGGAGAGTGAACTGCATGCTGGAAGGATGCACCACCGCCCCAGCAAAAGCCGACTATCCCGTATTTCTTCTGCGCAGACGGAAGCGCCATTGCGTAACTCGCGGACGCATCGAGGTAACGTTGGACGTCGTCAGGGTTGAGGGTACGTATCGCAGCTGTGGCGAGATCTGATGGCACGCTGTCCGTTGCATTCGGAAGGCCTTTCATCGTCAGAAGATCCGGGGCAATCGCGATGTAACCGTCTTCCGCGAGCTGGTCCGCGACAGCTCGAATCCAGGGAGTCAATCCGTATATCTCGTGAATCACGACGACGACAGGAGCGTTGTCCTTGCGCTGGGGATAAACCAGCCATGCCCGGATGCTGTCTGAGCCGGATCGAAAACTGACCCACTCTCCATGTCGGGGCGAGTTCGCAAGGCGGGCCCGTGCACCTGCTGCATCAGCAGGCAGTGATCCGTTTGCTGGAACAGAAACTGATCCCGCTGGAGACGCCGAGTCATGATCAGAGTGTTCGTTCGCTCCGCTCATGCGTGTGGTTGTACACCCGGCAACCAACATGAGACCGAGAAACGACCACGAGCGCCCGATTTGATTCGACATCAGGAGTGTCCTCCGCTGTAAATGGCTGAGGCTGAGTGCGTCAGCCGATTCGCAAGAAAATCACCGACCCTTTTTTCCATGTAATAGTCAGGTCGAAGTGGGCTTGCTCCACCAACAAAACCTGCGTGTCCGCCGTTTGGCGTGAATTCCAGGTGGAGCGATGAATTGTATGCTGCAGCATTTCGAACGTCGTCAAGAACCTGCGACGGAAGAAAGGGATCGTCAACGGCGCTGAGCAAAAGGGTATCGACACGGATGCTGTGAAGCCAGTTGATGGCACTTGACTGCGCGTAGTAGTCGTCGGCATCGCGAAATCCGTGAAGCGGCGCCGTGATGTAATTATCGAAGTCGCGCATCGTACGGATCGATCGGATCTGCTCTCGGTGCACCAGGTCCGGGAAATGTTCGAGCTTTGCAAGTGCCTTTGACTGAAGCGACCGGATGAAACTCCGCTGGTAAAGTTTTGCAAATCCCTTGTCGATATGGCTGGCTGCCCTCGCCAGATCGTACGGGACCGAAACCGCTGCCGCTGCGCGCACTCCAGGCGGAACACTATCTTCGCGTTCGCCCAGGTATTTGAGGAGAACGTTTCCGCCGAGCGACACGCCAGCCAATATCAAGGTAGCGTCTGGGTAGGTGGCGGCGATGTGGTCGATCGTGAAGGCAAGGTCGGTGGTCTCTCCGGAGTGATAAAAGCGGCGAGTTCGATTCAGGGAGCCGCCACACGACCGGAAAATCAGGACAACCGCGCGCCAGCCTCTCCGGCTCGCCTCGTCCAGCAGTCCCTGGATATAATGAGAGCGGAGTGAACCTTCGAGGCCGTGGAGAAGGACGAGCAGCGGTGTTCCGGCATTCCCGGAGAGGTGGTGCAACTCCAGGAAATCACCGTCGGGTGTGTCGATCTGCTCCAAACGAAGATTCAGAGGCGTTCTAGGGTGCATGAACTTGCCCCAGAGCGTCTGAAGGTTTGGACCGGGCAGCCACCAAGCGGGCGAAAAACTACGATGCGTCAGAAACGAAACTCTCGGAAGCAGTCGGTCAGCGTGATCGACTGTCGAATCTATCTAAAGAACAAATCATGGAAGTACAGATTTTCGGGATCCGAAAAAGCTCAGACACGCGAAAGGCACTTCGCTTCTTTTCTGAACGGCGGATCAAGACCCATTTTGTCGATCTGAACGAGCGGGCCGCCTCAGTTGGCGAATTGCGGCGTTTTGCGCAGAAATTTGGCATCGGCGCGCTCATCGACTCGAGCTCGGCCACATTTCAGGATCTCGGCCTGCGGCACGCGAGAATGTCCGACGATAGTTGGCTTGCCAAGCTTTCCGAGGAACCTCTCCTCTTGAAGATGCCGCTTGTAAGAAACGGAGCCCAACTGACGATCGGCCTCGAGGAGAATGCGTGGAAGGCATGGCTCACTCGGTGAGTGCAAGGTTGTCTCGAGGTTCGAAGAGCGGCTAGGTTGGATAATGCAAACCGATCCTGATTTCGGGACTTTCTTCCTCCCTGGGCCGACCGAAGTTCGCGAAGAGGTACTTCGCGCGATGCTTAAGCCGATGATTCCGCATCGGAGCGTCGAATTCGAAGAGTTGTTTGGGAGGGTTCAGGTGGGTCTTCGCAGCGTCTTCAAGACGAAGCGACCGGTTTTTGTAACGGTGTCTTCGGGAACGGGGATGATGGAGGCTGCGGTCCGGGCGTTGCCGTCGGGCCGGATTCTCAGTCTCGTCAACGGCGCCTTTTCCGAGCGTTTCGCCCATCTGGCCGAGGTGTGCGGGAGAGAGGTCGACCGTTACGAAGTGCCTTGGGGAGAGGTGCACTCTGTAGATGAGTTGGATACTTATCTAACCAGGCAGGATTATCGGGCGATTACGGTCACGCATTCAGAAACGTCGACCGGCGCCCTCAACCCCGTGCGCGGGATCTCCGATGCAGCTCATTCGCGAGGAGCACTTTGTCTCATCGACAGCGTAAGCGGAATAGCCGGAGCCGAGCTTCGGTTTGATGAATGGCAGCTGGATTTCGTGTTTACAGGCTCCCAGAAGGCAATCGCGCTTCCACCGGGCCTGGCCTTCGGCGCCGCCTCGGAAGAGATGATTGCTCTGGCTGATCAAGCGACTAACCGAGGTGTCTACTTCGACATCGTCGAGATGGATCGGTTTGCAAAATCCAATCAGGTTCCCGCCACTCCGGCGTTCTCGCTCCTTTATGCTCTGGACGTTCAGCTCGAAGCAATCCAGCAAGAGGGTATGGAGGCTCGATGGTCCCGTCACACGGCCATGCTTGAGAGAACCAATTCTTGGATCGAGGAAAGTGGTTCGAGAGTTGGCGCTGATTGGGCGAACATCGTCGCGCATGAGTTCAGATCTCCGACTGTGTCGACCATTCGGCTGCCGGAGCGAGTTCCTGGGCCCGCCTTTGTGCAGCAGGTGAAAAAACGTGGGATCACCGTGGGGGCCGGCTACGGTAAACTCGGCGGAACGACCTTCAGAGTAGGTCACATGGGTGATCACACCCTGTCAACACTGGAGCGTTGTCTCGAAGCCTGCGAAGAAGGTCTTCGCGGGTGACGCAGATTTCAGTTTCAGGCGCTCTGGTACAGTTCGGTGCTACAACGCTGTTTCGCGACGTCACGTTCACAGTGTCCAGGGGCGACCGCTGGGGAATTGTTGGGCGCAACGGCACAGGGAAGACAACGCTTTTCAAACTGATCACCGGGCAACAGGAGCCGACGTCGGGAGCCGTCTCCAAACAACCAAATCTGTCGATATCGCTTCTTGAGCAGCATCGTGATTTCGGCGATGCGGATACTGTGTGGACCGCCGCCGCCGGACAATTTGCTGATCTTCTCAAACTCGAGCAGTCATTGGCTGAGCAAAGCGTGAAAATCGGCGAGCTGGGTGAGAAATCGACTCCAGCAATGCTCAGCCTGTATGATCGGGACCTCGAGAGGTTCGATCGCGAAGGTGGTTATACGTTTGCGCCAAGAGTCGACGCGGTATTGCATGGGCTTGGGTTTGATCCGGTCGAAGCACGTACTCGAAGCCTCACTCAGCTGAGTGGTGGTGAGCGAGGGCGTCTCGGCGTTGCGCGTCAACTTGTGAGTCCGGCAGATGTTCTCCTGCTCGACGAGCCGACAAATCACCTCGATCTCGATACGACGCAGTGGCTCGAAGGCTACTTGAAGGCAAGCGACAAGACGATCCTTCTCATCAGCCACGACCGCGCCTTTCTGGTTAGTGTAGTCGATCACGTCCTGCATTTCGAAGGCGATTCAGCTTTCGCGTACTCTGGCGGATATGAAGCATTCGTTCGTCAGCGTGAAGAGCGACGCCTGTCGCAGCAGCGTGCGTTCGATAAGCAGCGGAAGTTCGTTGAGGGCCAGGAGGACTACGTTCGTCGTAACCTTGCCGGACAGAATTCGAAACAAGCAAAAGGACGAAGGAAACTTCTGGCAAGACTGCCACGTCTAAGCTCTCCCATCGGTTCGGACGGAACGATGGCACTGCGACTCGATATCGCTGATCGAGGCGGGGACCAGGTAGTTGTCGCAGACCATGTGTCGATCGGCATCGATGGACGCGTGCTAATTGAAGACTTCTCGGCATCGATCAAGCGCGGCCAGATTCTCGGCCTTCTAGGACCGAATGGCTCAGGTAAATCGACACTACTGCGGACTCTCGTCGGCGACCGGGAAACTCTTGCTGGTGAAATTCGCCTTGGCGGATCGATAAAGGCGGCGTATTACCGGCAGGATCTCAGTCAGGTCCCAATGGATCGGTCCATGTACGACGTTATCGCCGACCTACGTCCGCTATGGGAACGCAGGCAAGTTCAGGCTCATCTCGCTCGCTTTGGTTTCTCCGGAGACGAAGTACAACGATTCGCGGGAACTCTCTCTGGGGGTGAAAGAGCACGCGTTGCGCTGGCGATGATTGTGCTCGCGCGCGCAAATCTGTTGATACTCGACGAGCCGACAAATCACCTTGACGTCGAATCGATCGAATCTCTCGAAGATGCGATTCAGGAGTACGACGGAACTGTACTTCTCGTGAGTCACGACCGAGAGCTTCTCCGCACACTCGTCGACAGGGTCTGGGTGCTACACGACTGTCGAATTACGAACTTCGATGGAACGTTTGCCGAGTGGGAGGTGGTGAGCAACGAGCGTGCGCACGCGGCCGCGGTGAATGCCTCCGAAGAGGAATCGCTTCGACGGGTCCACGAGAAACAAAAAACGAAGCGTCGCGAGGATGACAAAGGCCGTAACCGCGATGCTGCCAGATCAGCCAAGCAAAAGGCAGAGAGAGCCGAAAAAGCGGTCGAGGAGCTCGAAGCAAAGATCGCTCAGCTCACCAACACGCTTGCTGACCCCGGCCTCTACACAACTGCCGAGGGGAAGAAAAAGGCGATGACCGGTGGAAAAGAACTGGAACAGCTGAAGAATAGGCTCGACGATGCGCTTGAAGAGTGGACCAGTGCAACGGAAGATGCGGACAAGCGCACTGCCGGCGTGCGCTAGAACTCGCCGATAAACCCGATCTCGGGCTCGAGCTTCACTCCGAACTTCTTCTCGACGGTATCCTGGGCGATGTTAATCAGTTCGCGAACGTCCTTCGCTGTCGCGCCGCCGAGATTGACCATGATGTTGGCGTGAATGTGTGAAATCTGGGCATTTCCGTGTCTGAATCCTTTCAGGCCACACTGGTCGATCAGGCGTCCTGCGCCCATTCCTTCGATCTTCTTGAAGATCGATCCTGCGCTTGGATGAAACTGGAGCCAGGGGTGGCGCGCGCCTCTCCAACTCAGGTTTTCCTGCACCACCTTGTGCATCGCTGCGGCGTCACCCTTGTGCAGCTGGAAAGTCACCGCAAGAGCGATATCACGACGAGTGTGAAGGATGCTCGTATCGTACCCGAACTGCATGTAGTCGCTTCCAACTGTCTTGCGTTCGCCCTCCTCTGTGAGAAGATCGCAGGAGTGAAAAACATCAGCGATGAACATCGTGCGCTTTCTTTCGGGCTCTGGCTCCAGAAAGTGCAGGTTCTGCCACACAGCACCACCTACCGTGCTGGGAATACCGACATAATGCTCCAGGCCCGACCAGCCACGTTCAACAGCTTCCGGTATCAGGTCGGCCATGATTGCCCCACTTTCCACCCTTAGCCTGCCGTCGTCGGAAAATGTGAAGTGGCTGGCGCGGTTTCTGATAACCAGTCCTCGAAATCCCCGGTCTCCAACGAGAATATTCGCGCCCAGTCCCAGAACGAAGTACGGTACTGAGTGCTCACGAGCTGAGAGTACCGCCGTGGCCAGGTCATCGGCTGTAGTCGTCGAGTAGAAGAGATCAGCCGGACCGCCAATGCGGAACGTGGTGTATGGAGCTATGGGCTCGTCGTGCCTCAGCTGTGACTGCTTGAGCTGCAGGGCTAATTTTGCGTAAGCGTCAATCATCGAGGTTTGTGTTGATCAACATGCCACAAAGAAATCGCAGTCTTGCCCGGCTCGCTACCATCGCCGTCGCATTGATGCTCGTGCTGGCTCCTGCCCTGGTCTCAGCACAGCGGGCAGAGCTCGAAAAGATCATCAGGCGCAAAGTACTTCCGAACGGACTCGAGGTAATTGTCGTCGAGAACCATGGAGTACCGCTGGCGACGGTGGAAGTGGACGTGAAGAATGGCTCGTTCACGCAGTCTCCTGAGTTTGCGGGGCTCGCTCACATGTACGAGCACATGTTCTTCCGGTCGAATGCCCAATATTCAGAGCCCGAATCATTCATCGGCAGAGCAGGAGATCTGGGCGCTGTGTTCAACGGAACCACCTCGGAAGAGCGAGTCAACTACTATCTGACCGTTCCTGCAGACAGCCTCGATGCGGGCATCCGATTTCTGTCCGCCGCGTTGATCGCACCGTTGTTCCGCCAGGACGAGCTGGAGAGAGAGCGACAGGTCGTGATCGGCGAGTACGACCGCAACGAATCAAGTCCATTCTTCCAGCTCAACAAGGAAATGGATAGGCTCCTTTATCCGGGGAATTTCAGCCGCAAGAACATCATTGGGGACCGGCAGGTGATCCTTACGACTACACCGGAAAAAATGCGTACGATTCAGCGGAAGTATTACGTGCCCAACAATTCCACTCTGATCGTATCCGGGGATGTTGATCCGCAGCGAGTGTTCGCTATCGCCGAGCGTGAGCTTGGGCGCTGGAAAAAGAGTGCAGACCCTTTCGTGGCTGAC